>Ga0207908_1000045_pt1 | contig 55913 bp, 64 predicted proteins | sample MalvirmetagMSP81_FD_184224 | JGI IMG/M metagenome (GOLD analysis project Ga0207908, IMG submission 184224) | Marine viral communities from the Deep Pacific Ocean - MSP-81 (SPAdes) | ecosystem: Environmental > Aquatic > Marine > Oceanic | place: Pacific Ocean | collected 2011-04-18
CAACCTTGTGCCAGTGACGGAGGGCGTTAGGCCTTGATCCGCGACTGAAGGAGTCACGCACGCCCCGCCTCCGGCGGGTCCGCGGCTTAGCCGGGGCGTTATGCAGGGCGTTCGTCTTGACGTACGTACCCAAAGGCGTACACTTGATCAAAGGTTCAATACGCAAGAGGTGCGTCATGACCGGGATCACAGCAACTGAGGCGCGCAGCAACCTTTATCGCTTGATCGACGAAACTGCCGAGTCCCACCAGCCAATCGTCATTATGGGTAAGAGGAACAGGGCCGTCCTGGTTTCCGAGGAAGATTGGTCGGCCATTCAGGAAACACTGTACCTGCTCTCCGTACCCGGTATGCGGGAGTCTATTCGTGAGGGGATGGATACCCCGGTGGGTAAATGCGATGAGGAGCTGGACTGGTGACATGGAAGTTGGTTTACACCAGGCAAGCCCAGAAAGATGCAAAGAAGTTGGCCTCCAGCGGCCTCAAACCAAAAACCCAGGAACTGTTAGCGCTGCTAGCGGAAGATCCACACCGCAAGCCGCCTCCGTTTGAGAAGTTAATTGGTGATCTTGCGGGGGCGTATTCACGCCGCATCAATATTCAGCATCGCTTGGTCTACCAAGTGCTCGACGACGAGCGAGTGGTGAAAGTTCTCAGGCTCTGGAGCCATTACGAATAATGCATAACCAGCCGCTGTTGGCGGACAATTTTTCCACCGCTGCGCGGCTCCAATATTGCCGCAAAGCTCTGCGCAATCCAGAACTGAGAGCAGAAGCGGTGGCCTTCATTCAGGGGGTGCACGTGGTTGGCGGGCAGCGCATGTGAAAGTACGGGGCCAAAGCCCTTTCGGTGCCGCGCAGAGGCTCTGAGGTCGCGCCGGCGCATTGGCGCAATGCGCCTTCTCGTCAGCCGATCTGATCGGACAAACGGTGAATCGTGCCCCACTGCCGGCACGATGGGCATTGCCAAAATCGGTTGCGCGGGGTGAAGCCGCATTGCTCACAGCGAAAGGCGGCCACCGATTGCTCCATGCGTTCCAGCGCGGAGTGCATGGCGGCGGCCGAGGTCCTCATGCCCATCGATTCGGTCTCGGGTCGCGGCTCGATTTCGGCCAGAAATGCCTTCAGCAGTGCACGCGTCGGCGCGTTTTTCAGTCCGCGGGTCAGCGTCGGCAACGGGTCTTCGCCCTGCGCGCGCCGCTGTGCGGCGGCGGCCACAACCAGCGCCGGCGCGTTGGGGTGCATGGCGTTCAGGTCTTCAAAGGCTTGGGCCTGCAGCACGGGGTCGTCGACCACGGCACAGCAGGCCTCAATCGCCGGCACCAGATCTTCAAGAAATCGGGCGTCCAGCTCTGCAGCGCTCACAAAGCGGGTGACGGCGGCGCCGGGCTCGCCCTGACGCGACAGAATCTGCCCCTGCAGCCATCGCGCCCGCACCGAGCTGCCGTCGTGAGACTGGGCTTGCCTGGCGGCCTTCATGGCCACGTCAAACTCCGAGCGGGCCAGGGCCTGTTCGGCGCGCTGGCAGTGGTAATGCGCGATACGGTTGGCCTGGCTCTGGCCCTTGATCGAAGCCAACTGGGTCGCCCAGGTGATGGCCTGCGGCCAATCCTGCCCCTGTTCTGCCAAAGCGATAAGCTCTTCAAGCGCCGCAGGCGCAAACGGCGATCGACCTTCAACAAGCTCCATCCAGTACTGCTCGGAGCGATCCAGCAGGCCGGCCTGCTGGTAGTCCACCGCCAGCTCGAACCGTGCCGCATCCGCGTGGCGGGCCGCCTCTCCCGGGTGCGTCAGCACCGCTTCATGCAGGCGGATGGCGTGCTCGACATTGCCCCGTTTGCGAAAAAAATTACCCAGCAGCAATTGCAGTTCGGGCAGATTGCCTTCGCCCTCGCCGGTGGCCTCGGCAATCCACCGCACCGACTGATCGATCGGCATTGGCGCCTGGCCATCGCTGACCTGCGCGCTGCCGCCGGCGGGAGGGCTCAGCGCTTTCCGCGCAAGGGCCCAGCCCAGCGCCATGCCCAGTGGCAGCAATGTCCACTGCGCCAGTGCATCGATCATGGGGTTGTGGTCAGGGCCTTGACCGGCGTGGCGCCGCGCGGGTTCGGCGCCGGGCCGGGCGCGCCGAGCTGCCGCAGATGACGCAGCTCGTTCTCGAGCGCCGCGAGCCGCTTCTCGGCCTTGCGGCAGCGATGGCGCAGCCCCCACTGGCGAACCCCGCTCACCAGCGCGGTCAGCAGGACGCCGGTGCCGAACACGATGAGCATCCAGACGATCAACGGCATCTCGAACTGCGCGAACAGCAGGTCAACGCTGACAGGCGCGTGGTTGGCATAGCCCAGCACCGCTCCGATGAGTACAAAAACCAGACACAACACCAGCAGCAGCATTCTCATGACGTTGACCCCCTGGTGCCTTCAGGCTGCACGCTGGCATTGACCCGCTCGCGTAATTCCTTCCCGGGTTTGAAGTGCGGCACGCGCTTGGAGGCGATTTCAACCGGCTCGCCGGTTTTCGGATTGCGTCCGACGCGCGCCGGACGGTGGTGCAGCGAAAAACTGCCAAAGCCACGGATTTCGACCCGCTCGTCACGCCCGAGCGCCTGGCTGATGCGATCGAGAATGAGCCTGACCGAAAGCTCCACGTCCTTCTGCAGCAGGTGTGCCTGTTGGTTGGCGAGGTGCTCAATCATTTCGGATTTGGTCATGCAGTCGAGTCCACCGTGTCTGGGTCATTCCCGGCGCCGACTGCGGCTCGGGAATGACCAAAAAGTCCTTTTATTTCAAAACAATACGCAAAAAAGAAAAGCCGCGCAAGCGCGGCTTTTCGAAACAGCGTCACCCTGGATGAATCAGTTGCCGAGCTGATCCTTGAGCAGGTCACCCAGGCTGGTCTTGCCGGTGGTGGCATTGCGGCTGTATTCCGCAACGACTTCGGCTTCTTCCTGGATTTCCTTTTCGCGAACCGACAGCGACACCACACGGCTCTTGCGGTCCACGCCGATGAAGCGGGCTTCCAGCGTGTCGCCTTCCTTCAGCAGCTTGGTGGCGTCTTCAACGCGCTCACGGGCCAGGTCGTTGGCGCGGATGTAGCCTTCGACCTCGTTGCCGAGGTCGATGACCGCACCACGGGTGTCAACCGACTTGACGATGCCCTTGACGATTTCACCCTTGGTGTTGTCGGCAATGAACTGGGCCAGCGGGTCGGAGCTGGCCTGCTTGACGCCCAGCGAAATACGCTCACGCGCACCGTCGATCGCCAGCACCACCGCGTCGAGTTCCTGACCCTTGGTGTAACGGCGCACGGCGACTTCGCCGGGCTCGTTCCAGTCGAGGTCGGACAGGTGCACCAGGCCGTCGATACCGCCCGGCAGGCCGATGAAGATGCCGAAGTCGGTGATCGACTTGATGGCGCCAGAGACCTTGTCGCCCTTCTGGTGGTTCTGGGAGAACTCTTCCCAAGGGTTGACCTTGCACTGCTTCATGCCCAGCGAGATGCGGCGGCGTTCGCCGTCGATGTCGAGAATCATGACTTCGACTTCATCGCCCACCTGCACGACCTTGGCCGGGTTGACGTTCTTGTTCGTCCAGTCCATTTCCGAAACGTGGACCAGGCCTTCGACACCCGGCTCGATTTCCACGAAGGAACCGTAGTCGGTGATGTTGGTGACCTTGCCGAACAGGCGGGTCTTCTCGGGATAGCGACGGGCGATGTCTTCCCATGGATCAGCGCCGAGCTGCTTGAGGCCCAGGGACACACGGCGACGCTCGCGGTCGTACTTGAGGACCTTGACTTCGATTTCGTCGCCCACGGTCACGACTTCGGCCGGATCCTTGACGCGCTTCCAGGTCATGTCGGTGATGTGCAGCAGGCCGTCGATGCCGCCGAGGTCGACGAAGGCGCCGTATTCGACGAGGTTCTTGACCACGCCATTGAGCACCACGCCTTCCTGCAGGTTTTCGAGCAGCTGTTCGCGCTCGGCACTGTATTCGGCTTCAAGCACTTCGCGGCGCGACACCACCACGTTGTTGCGCAGCTTGTCGAGCTTGATGACCTTGAATTCCAGCGGCTTGCCTTCGAGGTACGCAGTGTCGCGAACCGGGCGAACGTCAACCAGCGAGCCGGGAAGGAAGGCGCGCACCGTGCCGATATCGACGGTGAAACCGCCCTTGACCTTGCCGGTGATGATGCCGATGACCGTTTCCTTGTGCTCCAGCGCAACCGCCAGACGCTCCCAGGTCTTGATGCGCTCGGCCTTCTCTTTCGAGAACTTGGTTTCGCCGAAGCCGTCTTCGAGGGTTTCGAGGGCCACTTCCACCATGTCGCCAATGGCAACGGTGTACTCGCCGTCAATCTTGAATTCGTCGAGGGGGATCACGCCTTCGGACTTGAGCCCGGCATCGACGATCACCACATCATTTTTTACATCCAGCACGCGGGCATTGACAATCGTGCCGGCCTGCATGGATTGGCCAGCTTTCAGACTGGCTTCAAACATCTCAGCAAAACTTTCGCTCATGCAACTCTCGGTTTTCAGGTGGAACATCCGCCACGTCCGTGTCAGCGGTCCAGTAATTAAAGAAAGCGAAGCGTCTTGCTTCGCCGCTACCGCAGTCCGCGAGCCTTCAATAAACCATGCACTTCCGCCATGACTGCGTCAGGCGAAAGTTGTGTGGTGTCAATCGTCACCGCGTCTTCAGCCGGCACCAGCGGCGCAACTGCGCGCGTCTGATCCCGCCTGTCTCTCCCTTCAATTTCAAGGCAGAGGTCGGCGAGTATAGCGTGCCGTCCCTGCTCCGCCAATTGTCCGTGCCGCCGTTGCGCGCGGGCATCGGGGCTGGCGGTCAGGAAAATTTTCAGGTTGGCGTCCGGGAAGATCACAGTGCCCATGTCGCGGCCGTCGGCGATCAGCCCCGGTGGCTGGCGAAACTCATGCTGGCGTTCCACCAGAGCGCGCCGTACGCCGGGCCAGACGGCCACCTTGGAGGCCGCATCACCGGTGCGCTCCTGACGAATTCGGGTGGTGACCTCCTCACCGTCGAGCACGATGCGCTCTCGACCGGCCTCGTGCTCGTCGAAGACCACATCGAGGGTCGCGGCCACGTCCACCAGCGCCTGTTCGTCGTCGAGCGCGACGTTCCGCGACGCCGCCGCGAGGGCCACCGCCCGGTAGAGGGCGCCGCTGTCCAGCCGGTGCCAGCCCAGCTCCCGGGCCAGGGCCTGGGTGACCGTGCCCTTGCCGACGCCCGACGGGCCGTCGATGGCAATGACGGGCGCCATGCTCATGGGTGCCGGGTGCTCACACGCAGGCGCAGGCCGGCCGCCTGCATCAGGGTAGAAAACCCCGGAAACGAGGTGGCGACGTTGTCGCAGTCGCGGATGGTGATGGGTTGCTCGGCGCGCAGTGCGGCAACGGCAAAGCTCATGGCGATACGATGATCGCCCAGAGATTCCACCGACCCGCCGCGCAGGCGCCCGCCGCTGATACGGGCACCGTCTGCCAGCGCGACGGCGTCGATGCCCAGCGCCCGCAAGCCGTTGCACATGGCGCTGATCCGGTCAGATTCCTTGACGCGCAATTCGGCCGCGCCGCTCAGGCGGGTCTCGCCCCGCGCACAGGCCGCAGCGATGAACAGGGCCGGGAACTCATCGATGGCCGAAGCGACCCAGCGCGGGTCGATGTCGATGCCGTGCAGGGCGCTGCCGAGAATGCGCACGTCGCCCACGGGCTCGCCACCGATGGTGCGTTCACTGGCGATACTGATGCGCGCACCCATGGCCTTGAGAATGTGGATGACACCGGTGCGGGTCGGGTTCAGACCCACGGCGTCCAGGGTGACGTCAGAGCCCGGCGCAATGGCGGCCCCGACCATGAGGAAGGCGGCCGACGAAATATCGGACGGCACCTCGATGTCGATGGCCCGGAGGCGTTGCCCGCCCTGCACCGCCGCGTAGCCCTCGCGCGCCTCGACCCGGACGCCAAAGGCACTCAACATGCGCTCGGTGTGGTCCCGGGACGCTTCCGGCTCATGCACTTCGGTCAATCCCTTGGCATACAGACCGGCCAGCAGAATGCTGGACTTGACCTGCGCACTGGCCACCGGGCTGTGGTAGCGGATGGCGTTCAGCGGCTGCGCGGCGGGCTCGATCTGCAGCGGGGCGCGACCCCCCGCCTGCGCGTGGATGGTCGCCCCCATTTGCGCCAGGGGCTCAGTGACGCGCTTCATCGGCCGGCGGCGCAACGAGGCATCGCCGGTCAGGGTGCTGCCGAAACGCTGCGCCGCCAGCAGCCCGCACATGAGCCGCATCGAGGTGCCGGAATTGCCCACGTCCAGCACCGTGCCGGGATCTTTGAGCCCGTCGATGCCGACGCCGGTGATGCGCAAGGTGGTCCGGTCCAGGCGTGCCACGGTGGCGCCCATGGCCTCGAACGCGCGCAGGGTGCACAGGCAGTCTTCGCCGTCCAGAAAGCCGGTGATGGTGCTGGTGCCTTCGGCCAGGGCAGCGAACATGACTGCGCGGTGAGAAATCGATTTGTCGCCGGGCACGCGATGACGGCCGCTCAGCCGGCCACCGGGTGCAACGTGATAGCTCAACACGGACAAGACATCAGACGACATGGCGCTCCTGCGATCCATCGGGCCTTATGGCCCGGGGCTATTCAATGAGGGAAAGGTGCTGCTCACGCGCGGCGCGGGCGCGTTCGAAGTGCTGCAGCACTTGGGGCCAGTCGCCCGCGGCCATGAGGCCGTGCAGGTGCTCAAGCAGGGTGATCTGCTCACGCAACAGGTGCAATACCGCCGGTGCGTTGGCCTGCACGATGTCATGCCAAAGCTCGGGCTTGCTGGAGGCAATGCGCGTGAAGTCGCGAAACCCGCCCCCCGCATTGGGGAAAATTTCAGCCGCGTCCGGGTGCCGTGACAGCATGTCAACGAAGGCGTAGGCCAGCACGTGCGGCAGATGGGAGGTGGCGGCGAAGATGTCATCGTGACCCTCGGCGGTCATTTCGACCACGCGCGCGCCCACCGCGCGCCACAGCCCGGCCACCACCTCGACGGATTTCGGGTCCTGTCCGGGATGCGGGGTGATCACCAGTCGCTTGCCGCGAAACAGGTCGACCGTGGCATGGGCCACGCCACTCTTTTCGGTGCCGGCGATCGGGTGGGCGGCCACGAAGCGGGCGGGCACCTCGCCACAGCGCGCGGCGATGTCGCGCAGTACCGAGCCTTTGGTGCTGCCCACGTCGGTGATGATGGCGTCGGCCCGCAAGGCACCCAGGCATTCGTCGAGCGACGCGGCGATGTGCAGCACCGGCACGGCAATCAGCACCACCGCCGCGTCGGCCACCGCCTCGGCCGCAGAGGCGGCAGCGTGGTCGATGACGCCAAGATTGAGCGCGGTGTCCAACTGCTGCGCATCATGATCGTAGCCACTGATGGTGCCCACCTCGCCCGCCGCCCGCAGCGCGCGCGCGAAGGAGCCGCCAATCAGGCCCAGGCCGATGATTGCAAGGCGCGGAATCACGCGAGCAGGGTTTCCAGCGCCGCCAGAAAGCGGTCGTTTTCGCGCTCGGTGCCGACGCTGACCCGCAAGAAGGTCGGCATCTGATAGCTGCCCATGGGGCGCACGATCACCCCCTGCTCCAGCAGCCCCTGGTGCAAGGGCGCGGCATCGCGCTCAAAGTCGATGGCAATGAAGTTGGCCTGACTCGGCAGCACCTTCAGCCCCAAGGCTTCGCAGGCGTCGGTGAGGCGGCCACGCTCGCGGGTGTTCAGCGCCACCGACTCGCCGACGTGCGCCTGGTCGGCCAGCGCGTGCTCGGCCGCCAACAGCGCCAGGGAATTCATATTGAAGGGTTGGCGCACCCGGTTGAGCAAGTCGGCGATGCGCGGGCTCGACAGCGCGTAGCCCGCCCGCAGCCCGGCCAGACCATAGGCCTTGGAGAAGGTGCGGCAAATCACCACATTGGGAAAGCGCTTGAGCCACTGGGTGGCATCGCCGCGGTGCTGCGGGGCCATGTAATCGAAATAGGCCTCGTCATAGGCCACCACCACATGCGGCGGAACGGTGTCCAAAAACGATTCCACGGCCTCGGCGCTGAGCCAGGTGCCGGTGGGATTGTTCGGATTGGCGATGAACACCAGGCTGATGTCCGGCCGCGCCGCCAGCGCACCAGAAAACGCGGCCAGGTCGTGTCCGTAAGGCGCATTGGGGTGATCTGCCGGCAAAGAAGGCGCGATCACCGCTTCGGCGTCCTGCGCCTGGGTGGCCAGCGCATACACGGCGAACGCGTGCGCCGAAAACAGCGCCGCCCGGCCCGGGCCGAGGAAGATGCGGCTGAGGAACTCCAGCAGATCGTTGGAGCCGTTGCCCAGGGTGATGCATTCGGGTGCGATGCCGTGATACGCCGACAGGGCCCGCTTCAAGGCGTAGCCGCTGCCGTCGGGGTACAGCGCCAGATTGCCCTGAATCGCATCGGCCAACACCGCCTTGACCTGCGGCGAAGGGCCCAGCGGGTTCTCGTTGCTCGCCAGCTTGACCACGTTGCTCAGGCCAAGACGCCGTTGCAGCTCATCGATGGGCATGCCCGGCGAGTAGGGCTGCAGCTTGAGAATGCCCGGCAGGGCAAAGCGATCGGTCGCTTCTGTCATGTAATCACCGCACGCGGATATGAGCCCAGCACCTTGAAGAAGGCCGCGCCGGCACGCACGGCGTTGAGCGCGTCGCGCACTTCTGCGGCGTCCTGGTGCCCCGAGAAATCGATAAAGAAGTAATAGTCCTGAATCGGCGCGCCCCCCGTGGGCCGCGACTCGATGCGGGTCAGGTCCAGCCCCACATCGGCAAAGGGCTGCAGCAACCTGAACAGGGCGCCGGGCTGGTTGCGGTGGGCCGACAGCACCAGACTGGTCACGTCATCGCCGCTGGGGGTCGGCGACTGCTTGCCGATGACCAGAAAGCGGGTGGTGTTGGTGGGATCATCTTCGATATTGCTGGCGAGTATCCGCAGGTCGTACAGGCGCGCCGCGGGCAGGCCGGCAATGGCCGCTGCCCTGGGGGCATCGACCACCCTGCGCGCACCCTCGCCATTGCTGGACACGGTTTCGCGGCGGGCCTTGGGCAGGCGTGCATCCAGCCAGCGGCGGCATTGCGCGAACGATTGCGGATGCGCGTACACGACCTCGATCTCGTCCATGGCCGCATGGGTCGACAGCAGGTGGTGATGCACCGGCAACATCACTTCGCCGCAGAGGGTCAGACGCGTCATCACCAGCGCATCGAGCGTGTGGCTGACAATGCCGCCGATGGAATTCTCCACCGGGACCACGCCGTAGTCGGCGGCGCCGCTTTCCACGTCACGAAAAATCTCGTCGATGGCCGCCAGCGGTCGGGCGGTCACCGCATCGCCGAAGGCCTTGGCCACTGCCGCCTGAGTGTAGGTACCTTCCGGGCCGAGGTAGGACACCGTCAAAGGCGATTCGAGCGACAGGCAGGCCGACATGATTTCACGCATCAATCGCGCAATCGTTTCATCGGTCAGCGGCCCCGTGTTGCGCGCCATGGCGGCGCGCAGCACCTCGGCCTCGCGTGCCGGTCGGTAGTGGTCGCCCTGATCGCCCGCCCGCTGCTTGAGCAACGCGACATGCTGGGCAATGCGCGCGCGTTCGCTGATCAACCGCTGCAGTTGCTCGTCAAGAGCGTCGATCATGAGTCGCGCGTCAGGCAGCGATTGCGGAAGGGTCATAACCAAGGGTCTGCCAGTGGCCTGAAGGGAAGGGCCGCGCCGAGGCCGTGTCGTCCAACGCGGCCTGCGCTGCAGATCAGCTGAACGCCCGCCGCAGACCCGTCCTCTTGAGTCGGTGTCTTTCATGCCTTGACAATGGTGCCGCGAAGAGGAATCGAACCTCCGACCTACTGATTACGAATCAGTCGCTCTACCGACTGAGCTATCGCGGCGTTTGCAAGGGCGCGAAGTATAGGTGGCGACCTGCAGGGCCGCAATACGCGATAAAACCGGCCACAATGCGCCGTCGCCGTGCACAATAAGGCGATGCCTGATGTCGCTGCCCCCACAGACGCCCTGCTGGTGCTGACCAACGTGCCGCCGGCCCACGCTGAAGCCATCGCGCGTCACTGCGTCGATACCGGTCTTGCGGCCTGCGTCAACCTGATCCCGCCCATGACCTCGGTGTATCGCTGGCAGGGACAAATCGAATCCGCGACCGAGCAACTGCTGCTCATCAAGACCTCGCAAAGTGCCTACCCACGGCTTGAGGCCGCGCTTCATGCGCTCCATCCCTCTGAACTTCCCGAGATCATTTCAGTCCCACTCGGGCCCAGTTCACCTCGGTATCTGCAATGGTTGCTCGCCAACGTTTCGCCCTGATCCTGCTGGCGTGTGCCGGCGCATTCGGCGTCTCGGCGCCGGCGGTGGCGGCACCCTTCCCGTTCAAGAAGAACAATGCCGACCCGCAGCTGCTCAGCGCCGCCGAGGCATTCACGCCGGTGGCGGCCGTCTGGCGCGATGGCCAGGTGACTCTGGGCATCCGCATCGCGCCCGGTTACTACCTCTACCGCCACACGCTGACCGTGGACTCACCCGCCTTGCAACAGCCCCTAAGCCTGCCCGATGGCACCGTCTACCACGATCAGTTTTTCGGTGACGTGCTGATCTATCGAGACTGGCTGGAAGCAGGTTTCGCCGCGCCCGACGCCCCCGCCTCGGTGACCCTGCGGTATCAGGGTTGCGCGGATGCGGGCGTCTGTTATCCCCCCGAAACCACGACCGTGCCGGTCGTCAAGGCCCGTCCGTGAGATTTGCGCCACTCATCACCGTCGTCCTGTGCGGCGTTTCTGCGGCCGTCGGCTTCGGGCTCTACCGGCTGCTCACCGACCCCGCAGACACCGGGACGCAGAGCATCGAGACCGTGACCGACGCCCTGCCCGCCGCGGCGATCAAACTCACGGCGCTCGACGGCGCCACCGTCACCCTGGACGACTGGCAGGGCCAGTGGCGGCTGGTCAATTTCTGGGCCTCGTGGTGCCCGCCGTGCCTGAAGGAGATTCCGGTGCTGGTCGATGCCCAGACCCGCTGGCAGAACCGCAATCTGCAGATCCTCGGGCCGGCCATGGACCCGCTCGACCGGGCGGCCGAGATGGCAGAGCGCTTTGCCATCAACTACCCCGTGTTCTATGGCAACGAAGCCATCGCCTCGGCCGCCAGTGCGCTTGGCGACACCCTTGGCGCCTTGCCCTATTCGGTGTTGATCGACCCGGAGGGCACCATCCGCTTCCAGAAGCACGGCGAATTCGATGCCGTCGAGCTTGAACAACTGCTGAAAACCCACCTCGGCGCACCCTGAAGCCGCGCCGCGGCAAGCCTGCGGGACCAATCACCACGATCTTCCCCCAACTTGGCGTTATCTTGGGTTATCGGGCACTATTGGCGATCGATTTCCGCAACAGGGGGCGCCGTGCAAACCGTATTGCTGATCAATGGCCCCAATCTCAACCTGTTAGGTCAGCGCGAGCCCGAAACCTATGGGCATCAAACACTGGCATCGCTTGAAAAAGACCTGACGGCCCACGCCGCGAGCCGCCAGATCACGCTGCAGTGCCTGCAAAGCAATCACGAAGGCGTTTTGATCGACCACCTCCACAGCGCTGGCCGCAGCGCCGCGTTCGCGATCATCAACCCCGGCGCCCTGACCCACACCAGCATTGCCCTGCGCGACGCCTTTCTGGCCGTCAGGCTGCCGTTCATCGAAGTGCACCTCAGCAACATTCACGCGCGCGAGCCCTTCCGCCACCACTCATACCTGGCCGACATTGCCGCGGGCCAGATCATGGGCCTTGGCGCGATCGGCTATCGCCTGGCGCTCGACGCTGTGGCGGACCGCCTGGACGCCGGCGCCCCACCGCATTCTTCTTGACGTTTCTTGCCCTCCCCACGGAGCTATTTCAGATGGACCTCAGAAAAATCAAAACGCTGATCGAATTGGTCGAGCAGTCCGGCATTGTCGAGCTGGAAGTCAAAGAAGGCGAGACGGCAGTGCGCATCAGCCGCGCCAGCGCACCGGCCACGCCTCAGCACTACGCCGCGCCACCGCCCCCGCAGGCCCTTCAGGCGGCACCTTCCGCAGCGCCCGCCGAGGCCGCCGCCGCGCCGGCTGCGGAGTCGCGCCACATTCTGCGTGCGCCCATGGTCGGCACCTTCTACCGCGCGCCGTCGCCGGGTGCGAAGAACTTTGTCGAGGTCGGGCAGACCGTGGCCGTCGGCCAGACGCTGTGCATCATCGAGGCGATGAAAATGCTCAACGCCATCGAGTCCGACAAGTCCGGCGTGGTGGTGGAAATCCTCGCCGATAACGAAAAAGGGGTGGAGTTCGACCAGCCGCTCTTCATCATCGAATAGGCGCGTCCATGAGAAAGATCAAGAAGATCCTCATCGCCAACCGCGGTGAAATCGCCCTGCGCATCCTGCGCTGTTGCCGCGAGTTGGGGATTCGCACCGTGGCGGTCCATTCCTCGGCCGATCGCGACCTCAAGCACGTGCTCCTGGCCGACGAGGCGGTGTGCATCGGCCCCGCAGCCGCGCCCAAAAGCTACCTGAGCATGAGCGCCCTCATCTCGGCCGCCGAAGTCACCCAGGCCGATGCCATCCATCCCGGCTACGGCTTTCTCTCAGAGAACGCCGACTTTGCCGAGGGCGTCGAGCAGTCCGGCTTCATCTTCATCGGTCCGCGGCCCGAGACCATCCGGCTGATGGGCTCCAAGACCAACGCCAAGGCCGAGATGATCGCCGCCGGCGTGCCCTGTGTGCCCGGCTCCGAGGGTGTGCTGCCCGACGATGAAGGCAAATGCCACGACATCGCCAATGCCGTCGGCTATCCGGTGCTGATCAAGGCTGCCTCGGGCGGCGGCGGACGTGGCATGCATGTGGTGCGTTCACCGGACACCCTGATCGAGAAAATCCAGATGGCCCGCATCGAAGCGCAAAACGCCTTCAATGATGCGGCCGTGTTCATGGAGAAGTACCTCGAAACGCCGCGCCACGTGGAGTTTCAGGTGCTGGCCGATGGTGAAGGGCACGCCGTGCACCTGGGTGAACGCGACTGCTCCATGCAGCGCCGCAACCAGAAGGTTGTCGAAGAATCGCCCGCGCCGGGCATCACGCCCGAACAACGGGCCGAGATCGGCGCCCTGTGCGTGGCGGCCTGCAAGCGCATCGGGTATCGCGGCGCCGGCACCTTCGAGTTCCTTTACGAGAACGGTCATTTCTATTTCATCGAAATGAACACCCGCATTCAGGTTGAGCACCCCGTCACCGAAATGGTGACCGGCGTCGACCTGATTCGGCAGCAGATCCAGATCGCCGCTGGCCAGGGCCTGACGCTGCAGCAGGACGACATCCTCTTCCGCGGCCATGCCATTGAATGCCGCATCAATGCCGAAGACCCCGAGAAATTCATCCCCTCGCCCGGCAAGATCGAGAAATATCACGCGCCCGGCGGCCCCGGCGTGCGGGTCGACAGCCACGTCTACTCGGGTTATTCAGTGCCGCCGCACTACGACTCCATGATCGGCAAGCTGATCGTCCACGGCCGTGATCGCCCCGCCGCCCTGGCGCGCATGAAGCAGGCGCTCTCCGAGATGGTGATCGAGGGCATCAAGTGCAATATTCCGCTGCAGCAGCGCATCATGCAGGACAAGGTGTTTGCCAGTGGCACGCACAACATTCACTACCTCGAGAAAATGCTGAACCGATCGGTTTAGCAATTGTCTGGCCGCTGCTACACTCGGTTCTCGACCGTGTGCGGCACTGGCAGGTCGGCGTCCGTCCGCGTTTCCAGCCGACACGCGGGCGGACGTGTCGCGGGGATTGCCATGGACCGACTTCCAGTCGTGGCTGAAGCAGCGCGTCACGCGGTGGCGCGGTCTTCTCGGGGCGGGTTTGAACCGTGGGCTTTTCTGCGGGGCAAGCGCCACGCCATGGCGGCTTCGACAAACCTTACATCTTCCGTTCCAGTGAGTATCCCCATGCGTTTGAAGCGCCCGCTGCACTCGATCGTGTTGACGCTCGCCGGAGGCGCTGCACTGGCAGCCGCCATCAGCCCGGCACTTGCCCAGGAGTCCTTGAGTGGCGTCTATCTGCGCGCCATCGATCACGACGCCACCCTGGCCGCCGCCGCCTTCCAGCGTGACGCCGCCCGCTATGCAACGCCGCTCGCGCGCAGTGCGCTGCTGCCGCAGTTGGGCGCCAGCGGCAACTACACCTACAGTGACTCCGAAACCGAACTGTCGGGGCAGCCAACGCAATCACGCGATGGCACCAACCGCAACATCAGCGTTGCGCTCGAGCAGTCGGTCTTCAATCTGGCGGCGTTTCGTCAATTCGACCAGTCCAAGCAACAGGTCGCCCTCGCCGAGGCGCAGTACGCGCTGGCGTCGCAGACGCTGATCGAGCGGGCCGCCACCGGCTACTTCAATGTGCTCGCGGCACAGGATTTTCTACGCGTCGCCCGCGCTGAAAACGAAGCGCTGGGGCGCCAGCTCGACCAGGCCAGGGAGCGCTTCGAAGTGGGTCTGGCCGCCATCACCGACGTGCAGGAAGCACAGGCGCGCTTCGACCTCACCCAGGCCACGATCATCGACGCAGAACGCCAGTTGCGGGTCGCCGAACTGTCGCTGGCGGAAATTGCCGGCGACGGCTTCGTTGCCCTGCGGCCCTTGCAGGAATCCATCCACCTGCCTGCCCCCAGTCCGGCCGACCCGGACCTGTGGACGCAAGCGGCGCTGGCAAACAACCTGACGCTGCTGAGCGCACACCACGCGGTGGACATTGCCAGCTCGGACGTGGCCGTCAATCGCGCCGGCCACCTGCCCACCGTCAGCGCCCGTGCCGACTACACCGACGGCCGATCGGAAACCGGCGTTTTCCCGGTGGAAAGCACCAGCTCCAGCATCGGACTGCAGTTCTCGGTGCCCCTGTTCAGCGGCCTGGCAGTCAGCACCCGCGTCGATCAGTCCCGCAGCGTGCTGTGGCAGCGCAAGGCCGAGTTACTCAGCCTGCAACGCCAGGTGGAGCGCGACGTTCGCGATGCCTACCAGACCGTCAATTCCAATGCCGCGCGGGTCAAGGCCCTGGAGCAGGCGGTGCGCTCCAGCCGCACGGCGCTCGAAGCCAGCGAAACCGGCCTGGAGGTCGGAACCCGCACGGCCATTGACGTGCTCGATGCCCAACAGCTGCTGTACGCGGCCGAGCGCAACGCGGCAGAGGCGCGTTACGGCTACATTCTGAGCGTGTTGCGGCTGAAGGCCGCCGCGGGGCAGCTGCAATTCTCCGACCTGCGCGAGCTTGACCAGTACCTGCAGCCCTGAGATCCCCCACCGGTACCGGCCATCGGGCCCGTGATCTGCGGAGTGCCCCAGGTGGCTGTCTGATCAATCCGTCAAACGGCCCATCTTCGCCACGGCACTGAACCTGCTGCTGCTGGTGTTCGGTCTCTTCTCGATCGCGCAGCTGTCGGCGCGCGAATACCCCGACATCGACATTCCCGTGGTCTGGGTGGAAACGCTACACCGGGGCCCTCGGCCGCCATCATGGAAACCCAGGTCACGCAGATCCTGGAGAACCAGTTGGCCGGCATCGAGGGCGTGCGGCGCATCACCAGCCCGTCGCAGGAAGGCCGCAGCAGCATCAAAATCGAATTCGAACTGTCGCGCGCCATCGACGCCGGGGCCAACGACGTGCGCGACCGCGTGTCACAGGTGCTCGGCGAATTGCCGGAACAGGCCGACTCGCCGCGCATCCAGAAAGCCGACGTCGATGCCTCGCCCATCGTCTGGTTCGTGCTGACCAGCGACCGGATGAGCAACCTTGAGCTGTCGGATTATGCGAATCGTTACCTCCTCGACCGACTCAGAACCATCGATGGCGTGGCCGACGTCCGCCTCGGCGGCAACCTTGAGTACGCCATGCGGATCGAACTGGACCGCCACCAACTTGCCGCCCGGGGGCTGACCGCGGAAGACATCGAGAACGCGCTGCGCAACCAGAACGTGGAACGTCCGGCGGGGCGCATCGAGTCGCTGCAGCGCGAGTTCACCCTGCGCCCGCCGCGCTCGTTCGCCAGCGCCGACGATTTCCGCACGCTGGTCGTGGGCCGCAATGACGAAGGTTTTGTCACCCGCCTGGGCGATGTCGCCCACGTGGTGCGCGGCGCCGAAAACCCGCGCACCTCGTTCAAGGCCAATGGCGTGCCGTCGTTGGGACTGGGCGTGTTGCGCAGCTCCACGGCGAACACCCTCGCGGTGGCCCAGGACGCCCGCGCCTAAGTCGCGCGCCTGCGCCCGACCTTGCCCGAGGGCATGAACATCGAGCTCAATATCGACTCGTCCGAGTTCATTGAAGGCGCGCTGTCGGAGGTCATCAAGACCCTGATCTACGCCTCGCTGATGTTGGTGGCGGTCATCTACCGGTTTCTGAGCAGCGTCAAGGCCACGCTGATCCCCGCCGTGACCGTGCCCATTTCACTGCTGGCGTCGTTCATTTTTCTCAACATGTTTGGCTTCTCGATCAACATCCTCACCCTGCTGGCGCTGGTGCTGGCCATCGGCCTGGTGGTCGATGACGCGATCGTGATGATCGAGAACATCCACCGATGTCTGGAACTGGGCGAACCGCCCTTGCTGGCGTCTTAGCGGGGCGCACGGGAAGTCGGCTTCGCCATCGTCGCAACCACGGCCGTGCTGATTGCCGTGTTCGCCCCGCTGGCGTTTCTCGACGGTCAGGTCGGGCGCCTGTTTCGAGAATTTGCACTGGCGCTGGCCGCGTCGGTGTTCTGCTCGTCGATCGTGGCGCTCACCCTGGCGCCGGTGCTGGCCAGCACGCTGTTCAAGGCCCGACCGGCGGATCGCGTGCATCGACCATCGCTGATCGACCGCCTGTTCAACCGGCTGAGCGCCGCGTACACGCGTCTGCTGGAAGGGCTGGTCAAGCGGGTGTGGATCGGCGTTGCCCTGTTTCTGGTGCTGCTGGGGGCCAGCGCGCTGTTCATGACCCTGGTCAAGCAGGAGTTCGTGCCCTACGAGGACCGGGGCGGCTTTTTCATCAGCGTCGTGGGGCCCGAAGGCGCGAGCTTTCCCGCCATGCTCGACGTCATGGATGAGGTCGAGGCGCCCCTGGTCAAGCGCTTGGGCGGCGAAGTCGAGCGCATTCTGGTGCGTGTGCCCGGCTTCGGCGCCGGGGACGAAGTCAACAGCGGCTTTCTCATCGCCACGCTCTCAGGCTGGGACAGTGGGCGTCGCGGCAGCGATGTCATCAGTCAAGAAGTCAGCCACGAGGTCGCCAACCTGCTCGATGCCCGGGCATTCGTCATTCCGCGCCAGGGCTTCGGCTTGAGGCTCTCGCAGCCGGTGCAGGTCACCATCGGCGGTGGCACCTTCGATGAACTCGCCGCATGGCGCGACCGGGTGCTGGCCCGGGCACGCGACGAACTGCCGGGTCTGGTGCGACTGGACTCTGACTACCGCGCGACCAAGCCGCAGATCGAACTCGACATCGACATCGACATCGACAAGGCCGCCGACCTCGGCGTGACCCACCTGCAGATTGCGCAGATCCTCGAAACCTTCATGAGTGGCCGGCGGGTCACCACCTACAAGGACGATGGCGAAGAATACGACGTACTCATTCAGGCGCCCGACCCAGCGCGCCGGAGCCCGGACGTGCTGGGCGAACTCTACGTGCGCAGCAGCCAAAACCAACTGGTGCCGCTGCCCATGCTGGTCAGCCCCCGCGACGTGGCGGCGGCGGCAACGCTCAACCGTCTGGACCGGGTTCGCACCATCACCCTGTCTGCCGGGCTGGCCCCGGGCTACACCCCGGGCGCAGCCCTGTCCGACCTTGAAACGCTGATTCGCGAGGAACTGCCCGAGCAGGTGCAGATCAACTACAGCGGCGAATCACGCGACTTCAAGGATTCGGCGCAGTCGATCTTTCTGGTGTTCGGCATGGCGCTGCTGGTGGTGTACCTGGTGCTGGCCGCGCAGTTCGAAAGCTTCGTCCATCCGCTGATGGTCATGACGACCGTGCCCCTGGCGATCTTCGGCGCACTGCTGGGGCTGTTGACCTTCGATCAATCGTTCAACATTTATTCGCAGATCGGTCTGGTGATGTTGATCGGCATGGCCGCGAAGAACGGCATTCTGATCGTCGAGTTCGCCAACCAGCAGCGTGACGCCGGCATGCCGTTCGACGCGGCGCTGGTCTCCGCGGCGGCCATCCGCCTGCGCCCGATTCTGATGACCACCCTGTCCACCGTGGCGGGCGCGGTGCCGTTGATCCTGTCCAGCGGCGCCGGCGCCGAAGCGCGGATGATTCTGGGTCTGGTGATCTTCGGCGGCGTGGCCCTGTCGGCCGTCATCACGCTGGTGGTCGTACCCTGATTCTACGCCCTGATGTGTCGCCAGACCGGCTCGCCGGACCAGCGCGCGCACACGCTGGAGGCGCTTCAAGACCCGGCCCGCGCCGCCGCCGCTGATGCGCCATCAGCGGCGGCAACCGTCAAGACCTAAGGCCCTTACAGGCTTGGGGATGTCGGGCCGGGCACCGGCACCCCCGGAACGATTCAGGCGGCCGGCTTTTTGCTCTCGCGCTTGATCTCGGCATTCTCGTACACGATGAATGGCTTGACCTCGCCCCGCACCACCGCCTCGTCGACCACCACCTTGGAGACGTTGGTCATCGACGGCAGGTCGTACATCACGTCGACCAGAATGCTCTCCATGATCGTTCGCAGACCGCGCGCACCGGTTTTCCGCTCGCGGGCACGGCTGGCGATGGCTTTGAGCGCATCGTCACGGAACTCAAGCTGCGCGCCTTCCATCTGAAACAGCTTGCCGTACTGCTTGACCAGCGCATTCTTCGGCTCGCAGAGAATCGACATCAGCGCGGCGTCGTCCAGCTCGTCCAGCACGGCCGCCACCGGGAGGCGCCCGACAAATTCGGGAATCAGGCCGTAGCGCACCAGGTCGTCGGGCTCAAGCTGCCGCAACAGATCGTTCTGCGCCTTGGCCGCCTTCCGCGACTTGACGTCGGCATTGAAGCCGATGCCGGTCTTCTCGGTGCGCTGGGTGATGATCTTGTCGAGACCCGGGAACGCACCGCCGCAAATGAACAGGATGCTGCCGGTGTCGACCTGCAGGAATTCCTGCTGGGGATGCTTGCGACCGCCCTGCGGCGGCACGCTGGCAATGGTGCCCTCGATCAGCTTCAGCAGTGCCTGCTGCACGCCTTCGCCCGACACGTCGCGGGTGATCGACGGGTTCTCAGACTTGCGGGCGATCTTGTCGATTTCGTCGATGTAGACGATGCCGCGCTGCGCCTTTTCAACGTCGTAGTCGCACTTCTGCAACAGGCGCGCAATGATGTTCTCGACGTCTTCACCGACGTAGCCCGCCTCGGTGAGCGTGGTGGCATCGGCGATGGCGAACGGCACGTCCAGCAGCCGGGCAAGGGTTTCGGCCAGCAGGGTCTTGCCCGAGCCGGTGGGACCAATCAACAACACGTTGGACTTGGCGATCTCGATGCCGTCGGCCGCGCCTTTGGTCGAGAGCCGCTTGAAGTGGTTGTAAACCGCCACCGACAGGATTTTTTTCGCGGTTTCCTGGCCGATCACATACTCGTCGAGCACCGCGCGAATTTCCTGCGGCTTGGGCAGCCCGCTGGACTGGGGTTTGCTCTGGACCTCTTCGCGAATGATGTCGTTGCACAGATCAACGCATTCGTCGCAGATATACACCGACGGTCCGGCGATCAATTTGCGGACTTCGTGTTCGCTCTTGCCGCAGAAAGAGCAATACAGCACGCGGCTACCGGTGCTGCGGGCTTCATGACTCATGGTCGTCCTCGCAATGTCTGCTGTGTGGTCATCGTGTCAAAGGCACTGCAAGCGCTGGACTGGACGGGGCTCAGCGGTCGCATTGAGGGCCTCACTCGGCGGTCGGCGCCGCCGGGCGCTTGTCGATAATGTTGTCGACCACGCCATATTCCTTCGCGGCCTCGGCGGTCATGAAGTAATCGCGCTCAACGTCACGCTCGATGCGCTCCAGCGGCTGGCCGGTGTGCTGCGACAGGATCTTGTTGAGGCGCTCGCGAATGAACAGGATCTCGCGCGCCTGAATCTGGATGTCAGTGGCCTGCCCCTGCGCGCCCCCGGACGGCTGGTGGATCATGACGCGCGAATTGGGCAGGCAATAACGCTTGCCCTTGGCCCCGGCCGCCAGCAGGAATGACCCCATGCTGCTCGCCTGGCCCACGCAAATGGTCGCCACATCCGGCTTGATGAACTGCATCGTGTCGTAAATCGACAGCCCCGCCGTCACCACGCCGCCCGGCGAGTTGATGTAGATGTGGATGTCCTTGTCCGGGTTTTCAGATTCAAGGAACAGCAACTGCGCCACCACCAGGTTGGCCACGTGGTCGTCGATCGGGCCGGTGAGGAAGATCAACCGCTCTTTGAGCAAACGCGAAAAGATGTCGAATGCACGCTCACCGCGGGCGGTCTGCTCGACCACCATGGGCACGAGCGCGGAGGCAATCTGGGATGAGGTCATGTTGGAATCTTGAATTTAGGGGTCACAAAAATAACGCAGTCCGCGAATGCGCGTGCATTCGCGGGCTTCGTCAGGCCCTTCGGTGACGCGGCAGCACCCGGCCGGCTGGTCAGCCGGGCAGCCCTTGCTGCTGTTGCTGCGGCCGCAGCAGCTCGTCGAGCGACCGGGTCACGCTGTTGACCGTGGCCGATGCCACCAGGCTCTCGACAACCTGCTCTTCAAGCACCATGGCCCGCAGACCCTGCAGCAGGTCCGGGCGCGAGCGATAGAACTGCTTGACCTGCTCGGGCGTGTCGTAATCGCCTGCGATCTGGTCGATCTCGGTGTTGACGCGTTCGGCATCGAGCTTGATTTCGCGCGTCTTGATGACTTCGCCCACCAGCAGGCCCAGTGCCACACGGCGCTTGGCCTGCGGCTCGAACAGGCTGGCCGGCAACATCTGATCGAGCTGTTCGGGTGAGATTTTCTCAAGGTTCTGCAGGCCCATGCGCTGCGCCGCTTCCTGCTGCATGCGCGGCAGCTCGTCGCTGACCAGCGCATCGGGCACTTCGATTTCATTGGCCTTGAGCAGCGCTTCCATCACCTGCTGTTTGACGTTGTTGCGGATGGCCTTGTCACGCTGCTTGACCAGCGCCGCATGGCACTTTTCGCGCAGGCTGGCGACGCCACCTTCGGGGTCGATCTGGTGGCTCGAGAGAAACTCAGGGTCGGCCACGTCGGGCATCAGGGCGCCTTCAACCTGCTTGAGGTTGACGTCAAACTGCGCCTGCTTGCCCCGCAACTGCTCGGCGCCGTAATCGTCGGGAAAATCGACATTGACGGTGAAGTTGTCGCCCACCGCGTGCCCCTCGATGCCCTTTTCCAGGTCCGGCAGAAAACGGCCTTCGCCGAGTTCGACCTTCACGTCAGAGCCGCTCCCGCCGTCGAAGGCCTCGCCGTCAATCTTGCCGACGAAGTCGATGGTGACGTTGTCGCCCTTCTCGGCGGCACGCTGCACCGGGCTGAAGCTGCGCTTGGCGCGGCGCAGGTTGTCGATCAGGCGATCAACGTCGGCGTCGCTGACGGCGACATCCGGCTTTTCGATGACGATGCCTTCGAGACCGCTGAGGGTGATCTCCGGATAAACCTCGAACTTGGCCACGTATTCCAGCGGCTCGCCGGCCTTTTCGGTGGTGATGTCGATCTGCGGCTGGCCCGCGGGGGTGACGCCGGACTGCTGCACCGCTGCCGGATACGTCTCGTTGACCAGGTCGTTGATTGCATCGAACCGCGCGGCGTCACCGTACTGCTGCTCCAGCACCTTGCGCGGCGCCTTGCCGGGCCGGAAGCCGGGCACTTTTGCGCGCGCGGCCATGCGCTTCAGGCGGGCATTGAAGGCGTCGTTGAGGCGCTCGGCAGGAAGCCGGACGTGCAGTTCGCGGCGCAGGCCGCCGGGCGTTTGAAGCGTGACTTCCATAGGACTCGACTCGAAAACTCGTTGATGATCTTAAAAATCCTGTCGCCGAATCGGCGCCCAGGGATGATGAAATGGTGCGAAAGGCGAGACTCGAACTCGCACGCCTTGCGGCGCTGGAACCTAAATCCAGTGCGTCTACCAATTCCGCCACTCTCGCGTGCGGCATTTCGATGGCAGATGCGATCAGCTCGCGTTCGGGTCGAAATGACGCCTCAAAACAGCCCGAAAGTATATCAGCGCGCCGCGCGGCAGCGCCCGGCAGCCCCCTTGCGTCGCGTCACGGGGCGTCTGGGCCGTCGCGCGCTGCCAGAAACGCCTCGGCATAGTGGCGAATGTCGGCCGCGAAGGTGTCGCCAAAGCCGTACCAGATGCGCTGGATGGTGCCCTCGGCGTCGATCAGATAGGTGGCCGGCAAGCGCCACACGCCGTAGCTGTGTGCCGCCAGGCCCAGGGTGTCGATGATGATCGGGTAATCGACCGACACCCGGGCCAGGAACTGCTCGGCCTTGTCTGATTCGCGGTCCATCGCCACCCCCACCACCTCGAAGTGCTGGGCATGGCCCTGGGCATGCAGGTCGGTGCGAATTCGGTTGATCTCGGGCATGGCCAGAATGCACGGGCCGCAGTACGACGCCCAGAAATCAACGAGGACGACCTTGCCCCGCAGGCCGCTGAGCCGCAGCGGTTCACCGCGCAGCATCGGCCCCGCAATTTCAGGCGCCGGACTGCCGGGCGCAATGCCGGGAACGCCGCCGGGCGGTGCGCCGACGGCCGCCGACGATGCAGCCATCAGCGCGGCCCACAGCATCGTCCGCAATGCAGTCAATCGATTCATCCGCGCCATTGTCCGGCATTGAGTGCCTGCACGTGTTCATCGGTCAGCGGCGGGTAGCCGCCCGTGGCCGAGCAGCGCACGTACCGCGGGTCGCTGACCTGCGCGGGGTCGAAGCCTTGGCGCCCTGGATCCACCGTGCGGTACTTGAAGGTACTTGAAGGTGGCGGTGGTTTCCTGGTCGGCCTTTCCGCCTGCCGCGGCAGCAGCGCGCCGATGGCGCGCTTCGGGCTTGGTGGCCGCAAGGTGGCCAGGTTCCACGGCCCCCTGGCGAGCCGCGGGCTGCTGCGGGCCCCGGCGAGCGCCCCGCGCACCAGCGCCGGGAGCGTGACACGATCACCAGAGACTTCCGGGTCTGCCGCCATGGCGCATGTCCTCTTCATCATTATTGTCTTGAATGGCGCCACGATCATGCCATTCACCCGCGCGGCCGCGTTGGGCTGACCCGCCCACCCTGCCACCCGCCATAGAATGCCCCTGAACCCCTGAGCGAGACCGCCCCATGCCAACCAAGCTGTTTGACCTGAAGGGCCGCGTGGCCCTGATCACCGGCGCGTCACGCGGCATCGGCGAAGCCACCGCCCGGCTGCTGGCGGAACAAGGCGCGCATGTCGTGCTGTCGTCACGGAAGCAAGCCGATCTTGATGCCGTCGCCGCATCGATCATTGCCGACGGCGGCGAGGCGTCGGCCATCGCCGCGCACCAGGGCGACTCCGACGCCCTGGCGCAGTTGATCAGTGCCATCGACCAGCGCTTCGGCCGCCTCGACATTCTGGTCAACAATGCCGCCACCAACCCTCACTTCGGCCACATCAGTGACACGCCGATGGCGATGGTCGACAAGACCCTGCAGGTCAACGTCAAGGGATATTTCGAACTGGCGGCGCTGGCCTCGAAACTGATGCGACGCAATGGCAAGGGCGCCATCGTCAACATTGCCAGCATCAATGGCGTCAAGCCCGGCCCGATGCAGGGCATCTACTCCATCACCAAGGCGGCGGTCATCAACATGACCAAGGCCTACGCGATGGAATGCGCGCCCTGGGGCATCCGGGTCAACGCCGTGCTGCCGGGCCTGACCGATACCCGCTTCGCCTCGGCATTGACCACCGATGACAAAATGCTTGCCCACTTCCTGCCTGCCATCCCGCTCGCCCGTGTCGCCCAGCCCCAGGAGATCGCGCCGGCGGTGCTGTATCTGGTCTCGGATGCCGCGAGCTACGTCACCGGCACCACCCTGGCGGTGGACGGCGGCTTTCTGACCTGAACCGCCGCGCCTGCGCTGCGCCCACATCCATCACCGGCAAAGCGGCGTGGCGCGGGCGTCATGACCCGGCCGACTCGGTGCCCAGAAACATGGGATACACCGGATTGTCGGACTCGGCCCACCACGGATAGCCCAGGGCGTTGAGCGCCTCGCGGCAGGCGGTCCACTCGCCGCGCGGTACCTGCAAGCCGCAGAGCACACGGCCATAAGCCGCGCCGTGATTGCGGTAGTGGAACAGCGAGATGTTCCAGCGACTGCCGATGGCGCTCAGGAAATCCAGCGTGGCGCCGGGCCGCTCGGGAAACTCGAAACGAAACAGCCGCTCGTCTTTCAGGCCCGGCGCCCGGCCACCGACCATGAAGCGGACGTGCATCTTGGCCATTTCGTTGGCCGACATGTCGACCACCGCGTAGCCCTGCGCGCGCAGTTTGTCGATGAGCGCGACCCGTTCCGGCTCGCCGTCGGGCGTGCGGATGCCGGCAAACACGTGCGCATCGCCGTACACCGAATGCCGGTAATTGAACTCGGTGATCGAGCGTCGGCCGATCTGCTTCAGAAACTTGCGAAAGCTGCCGCGCTGTTCGGGGATGGTCACGGCCAGCAGGGCTTCGGCGTCGTCACCCAGTTCGGCGCGCTCGGCGATGTGGCGCAGGCGGTCGAAATTGACATTCGCGCCCGACACGGTCGCGACCAGATTCAGGCCATTCACGCCCCTGGCCGCCACCCACTTCTTGATGCCGGCCACCGCCAGCGCTCCGGCGGGCTCGGGCATGGCGCGCTGGTCGTAAAAAACGTCGCGAATGGCGGCGCAGATTTCATCCACGCTGACGGTGAGGGTCTCGTCCACTAAGTGCCGCGCCACGCGAAAGCACTCTTCACCCACCTGCCTGACCGCCACGCCGTCGGCAAACAGGCCCACCTGCGGCAGGGTGACGCGACGTCCGGCGGCCATGGCCGCGGCAAAGCAGTTGGAATCGTCGGGCTCGACCGAAATGATCTTGATCCGTGGATTGACGGCCTTGATCGCCGCCGCCACCCCGGCCAGCAAGCCGCCCCCGCCCACGCAAACAAACACCGCATCGGCATTGGGGCACTGATCGAGAATTTCGCGGCCGATGGTGCCCTGACCGGCGATCACCAGCGGATCGTCGTAGGGGTGAATCATGGTCAGGCCCTTTTCCGCGGCCAGCGCCAGCGCGTGCTCGCGCGCCTCGTCGTAGGTGTCGCCGTGCAGAATGGCCTTGCCACCGAGGCGGCGCACCGAATCGACCTTCACCCCTGGGGTGGTGCGCGGCATGACGATGGACGCGGTCAGTCCCAGCTTGCGCGCGGCCAGCGCCACGCCCTGCGCATGGTTGCCGGCCGAGGCGGTGACCACGCCGCGCTGCCGTTCGGCCGCCGACAGGTGGGCAATCTTGTTGTAGGCGCCGCGCAGCTTGAAGCTGAACACCGGTTGCAGGTCTTCACGCTTGAGCCACACCCGGTTGCCCAGCCGCTGGCTGAGTTGCAGGGCCTCCAGCAGGGGCGTGACCTGGGCCACGTCGTAGACGCGTGCGCTGTCGATGAGTTTTTGGTAGCGCCCGAGCAAACGCGGCAAATCGGCGGCGCCGGGGGCGGAGACGTTGGAGTCGTCCAATGAAAGGCCATCTGGAAGCGGTGGAGATTGCCCTATCATACGCGGCCATTTACCGGTTCCCGTGCCCGTGACCCCGACACCTGCTGCATCGCCGCTCGATCCCGATCACGCCATCACCTTCCTCGGTGGCGGCAACATGGCAGCGGCGCTCATCAGTGGCCTGCTGCGCAAGGGCCACGTGCCGGGCGCGATCAATGTGATCGAACGTGACGCCGCGCGCGCCGCGCAACTGGCGGCGGACTACGGCGTCAATGCTTCAACCGCGCAGCCCGGTCATCTCAGCCACCAGATCGTGGTGCTGGCGGTCAAGCCGCAGCACATGCACGAGGCGCTGCGCAATTTGCGCGTGGCGCAAGACTGCACGGTGGTGTCGGTTGCCGCGGGTCTGTCGGTGGCCCAACTGGCCGGTGACCTGCCGCAGGGCTGCACCATCGTCCGCTGCATGCCCAACAGCCCGGCCCTGGTCGGCGCCGGCATGACCGTCCTCTTTGCCCCGCCCGGCACGCCCCAGGCGGCGCGCGCGCAGGCCGAGGCGGTTCTGGCCACGGCCGGGCCGTGCGAATGGCTGGACGACGAATCCCTGCTGGACGCGGTGACCGCCATTTCAGGCTCCGGCCCTGCCTATTTCTTTCGCTTCGCCGAAGCGCTGGCGGCCGCGGGCACGGCCCTGGGCCTGCCGGCGGCGATGGCCGAACGCCTGGCCCGGCAGACGCTGGTCGGCGCCGGGGCACTGGTGCAGCAACAGCCTCAGGACAGCCTCGCGACCCTGCGCGCCAACGTGACCTCCAAGGGCGGCACCACCGAGGCGGCGCTGGCGGCGTTCGAAGACGGACAGCTGGCCGCGCGCGTCCATGATGCGGCGCAGGCCGCCGCAAAACGAAGCCTGGCGCTGCGCACGCCGGCGACCCCATCACGGGAGACTCACTGACCATGTCCGGTGGTAATCAAGCCTTGTTTTTTCTGGTCACCACGGTGTTGGAGCTGGTGATCTGGGTGTTCTGGCTGCGCCTGCTGCTGCAGGTGGTGAAGGCCGATTTCTACAACCCCATCTCGCAGTTCGTGTGGCAGGCCTCGCGTTTTCCAACCGACTGGCTGCAGCGCTTCATGCCCACGGTGCGGGGCGTCAATCTGGCCGTGTGCGTCGGTCTGGCGCTCAGTGCGCTGGCCTACGTCTACGCCGTGGCGAGCCTGATCAACCTGCCGGTGGACGTGGTCTCGGCAACGCTGCACGGTGGGCTCAAGCTGTTGACGATGCTGCTGGGGCTGTACACGTTCACCCTGTTCGTGCAGGCCATTCTTTCGTGGGTGGGGCCGGGCACGCAAAACCCCGCGGCCAATGTGCTGTGGAGCCTCAACGAGCCGCTGCTGCGGCCGGTGCGCAACCTTCTGCCGCCCATCGGCGGGCTGGACCTGTCGCCGCTGGCGGTGATTCTGATGCTGCAGGTGCTGAGCCGCCTGGTGCCGCTGCCGGGGGTGCTGCGTTAAATGAGGCCCGCTGTCGAGGTCGGCTCGGTGGGGGTCGTCACACCCGAGAAGCTGGCGTTCGAAACGCCGCTGGCGCTGGAATCCGGCAAGACACTGCCGCGCTTCGATCTGATGGTTGAAACCTATGGCGCGCTCAATGCCGACGCCAGCAACGCGGTATTGATCTGCCATGCGCTGTCGGGGGATCACCACGCCGCGGGCGTGTCGAGCGCCGACGATCGCAAACCCGGCTGGTGGGACTCGGCCATCGGCCCTGGCAAGCCCATCGACACCGATCATTTCTTTGTCGTCTGCCTCAACAACCTCGGCGGCTGTCGCGGCTCGACCGGCCCCAACACCCCCAACCCCGAAACCGGCGAACTCTACGGCCCCGACTTTCCGCTGCTCACCGTGTCGGACTGGGTGCGCTCACAGGCCCTGCTGGCCGACCGGCTCGGCATTCGCGCCTGGGCCGCGGTGGTGGGCGGGTCGCTCGGTGGCATGCAGGTGACGCAATGGACGGTGGATTTTCCGCACCGTATTCGTCACGCGGTGATCATTGCCAGCGCACCCCGGCTGTCGGCGCAGAACATCGCGTTCAACGAGATCGCCCGTCAGGCCATTCTCACCGACCCGGAGTTTCACGGCGGCCGCTTCTATGCCCACAACACGATTCCATCCAATGGCCTGAAGCTGGCGCGGATGCTGGGGCACATCACCTACCTGTCCGACGAGGCGATGCGCGCCAAGTTCGGCCACGAATTGAAGGCGCCCAAGCCGGGGTTCAATTTTGACGTGGAGTTCGAGGTTGAAAGCTACTTGCGCTATCAGGGTCAGCGCTTCGTCGAGCGCTTCGATGCCAACACCTACCTGCTCATGACCAAGGCGCTGGACTATTTCGACCCGGCCCGCGACTACGGCGGTTCGCTGACCCGCGCCTTCCAGCAGGTGCAGGCCCGCTGCCTGGTCATCGCCTTCACCTCGGACTGGCGTTTTGCCCCCGAACGCTCGAAAGAGATCGTCCGGGCGCTGCTGGATGCGCGCAAGGACGTGTCGTACGCGCTGATCGATTCCAGCCTTGGCCACGACGATTTTCTGATGCCGCTGCCGCACTACCACGACGTGCTCCGCGGTTTCATGATGCGGGCCCGGCCATGAGCACATCGATGGTGTTGCGGCCCGACTTCGCCCTGATCAGCCGCTGGATTCCGCAAGGCGCCCGCGTGCTCGATCTGGGCTGCGGCGATGGCGAGTTGCTGTCTTATCTGCTGACCGAGCGCAACGTCAGCGGCTATGGGCTCGACATCGACGAGCCGCACATCACCGCCTGCATCCGCCGCGGCGTCAACGTGATCGAGTCCGACATCAATGAAGGGCTGCGTGACTTCGCCGACCAGAGCTTTGACGTGGTGATCATGTCGCACGCACTGCAGGCCCTGACGCGACCCGATGAAGCCGTGGCCGACATGCTGCGTGTCGGCCGCCAGGCGATCGTCACCTTCCCCAATTTCGGTCACTGGCGGGTGCGCAGCGCCATGTTCGCCGGCCGCATGCCGCTGACCCCCACCCTGCCGGACCGCTGGTTCGACACGCCCAACATTCACCTGTGCACGGTCAGCGACTTCGAGGTGCTGTGCCGCGAGCGCGGCTGGGGGATTCGCGACCGCCATCTGCTGGATCGGCGTCATCGCCAGGGCCGTTCCATCCGTCTGGCGCCCAACCTGTTCGCCGAGATCGCCCTGTATTTGCTCGAAGCCGACGGCAAGCGGCGCGCGCCATGACCGGACGCGCGTTGGCAAGCCTGCTTCTGGCGCTGGCCCTGAGCCTGGTCGCCTCCGGCGGCCACGCCGAGCAGGCGGTGCGCGATGGCGATGTGATCATTCATTACTCGGCAGTGCGCACCACGCTGTTGACGCCCGAGATCGCCACCCGATTCGGCGTGCGCCGCAGCCGCAACCAGGCCCTGCTGGTGCTCAACGCGCAGCGCGACAGCGGCGGGCCCGGGCTGCCGACGCCGATCGCGGCCACCGCCACCGGGCATGTCACCAGCCTGCTGGGCCACCGCCAGGTGCTGAAGCTGACGCCCAGGCAAGAGGGCGACGTGCACTACGTGCTCGCCCGCTTCGAAACCCTGGACGGCGAGTTTCTGACGCTGGACCTGATGGTCACGCCCGAAGGTCATGACCAGCCCATTCCGGTGCGCTGGCAGCAGCAGTTCTACAACGACTGAGGTCCGTCTGGGCGGGCCTCAATCGGCCGTCACGGCGCTCACCGGCAGTCGCGCCACGCCGGGATAGGACAGGCTGCCCAGGAACAGCGCATCGCCCCGGCGCTTGACGCTGGTGACGGGCGCGAACACGTCGGGACCGCTGGCCTGGGCGTTGGCCACCACGCGGCCTTCGGTATCGAGCGCGACAATCGCGGCATAAGGCTTGGGCTCGGGGTGCATCCACTGCGGCAGGCGGAACAGCACCTTGCGCAGCCACGGCTGCGGCAGGGTCAGGTCGAGCACGGGGTCGCGCGGCGCGTACAGCGCCAGCCAGAATCGACCGTCATCGTCGTAGCTGATGTTGTCGGGAAAACCCGGCAGGTTGTCGATAAACACATCGGTCGCGCCCGATTGCGGCCCATTGAGCCAGTAGCGGGTCACCTGATAACGCCCGGTCTCGGTCACCAGCACATAGTCACCGTTGGGGCCCACGGCCACTCCATTGGCAAAGTGCAGACCGTCAACCAGCGTTTCGGTGATGCCCGTGGCCGGGTCGTGGCGCAGCAGCCGGCCGGTGCCTGCGTGCTCGAAAAAATCGTGCATCAACTGATCGGCACCGTAGCGGTAGGAGGCATCGGAGAAATAGAGCCTTCCGTCCGGTGCGACATCGACGTCATCGACGAAGCGAAACGGGCGGGCGTCGGACTGCGTGCTCAGCGTGGTGACGGTGCCGTCGGCCGCGATACGCAACAGACCATTGATGGCGTCGGCCACCACCAGCCCGGCCTCGGTCATCACCATGCCCAGGGGGCGACCGCCGGTGTTGGCCAGCTCGGTCAGCGCACCGCTGGCCGGGTCCAGCTTGACCACGCGGCCGTCGAGGTAGCCGGTATAGAGCATGCCCTCGTCGTCGAACGCCAGGCCTTCGGGCCCCACCCCGGCATCGACCGCGAGCACCTCGGCCGCCTTGAGGAGCTGGTTGACGGCGAACGGCCCGGCATCGGTTGCCGGTGCATCGGGCGGGGTCCACGACTGTGGGCTGATCGGCACCGGCCAGAACAACAAATAGGCCAAGAGCAGTGCGATCACAGCGACGAAAAGCGGTTTCATAACGGCGACCTGAGATTCACTTTTGCCCGGAGTCTGCGTGCCCTATGTGGGCCTGACAAGCCCAATCTGAAGTCATTGGCTACACTCGCCCCGCAGCGGCCGGCAGCGCTCAATATTGCCCGCGATATTGCCAGGCCCACAATTTCAATTATCAGGGGACCGACACATGAACCAACCGCCTACACCCGTCGACATGCTGTTGCAGTGGGCCATTGACCGCAAGGACACGCCGTGGCTGTTCCAGCCGCTGAACGGGCAATGGTCGTCGATCACCTGGGGTGAGGCCGCCGACCAGGTCAGGCGCATGGCCACCGCACTGCAAAGTCTGGGCCTGCCGCCGAAAAGCGCCATCGCCCTTTCGGGGCGCAACTGTGCCCACTGGTTTCTGGCCGACCTTGCCATCGCCATGGCCGGGCACATCAGCGTCGGCCTTTACCCCAAGCAGGCGCGCAGCGCGGTGCAGTACATCCTTGAGCACTGCGAGGCCAGGGCGGTGTTCATCGGCCCCATGCCCGACCCCGACGATTTCGACCAGGCCTTGCCCGAGGGCATCATCAAGATCGGCATGCCCTACCCCAACCTCGGCATCGACTGCCAGTACCAGTGGAAATCCCTGATTGCCGACCATCAACCCATGGCCAAGCCCGTGGACCGAGCGCCGGAAGACCTGGTTACCCTGGTCTATACCTCGGGCACCACCGGCAACCCCAAGGGCGTGATGATCAACGGCCGCAACATGACCTTCGCCGCCGAAGGTCTGCAAAAGGCCATGCCGGCGCAGGGGCAGGAGCGCTTCTTCTCTTATCTGCCCCTGGCGCATGCGTTCGAGCGCGGTGCGGTCGAGATGTCGAGTCTGTACTTCGGCGCCGAGGTGCACTTTCTCGAAGACATCGAGAAACTCCCTACGCAACTCGCACAGGTGGCGCCCACCCGCTTTTTCGGCGTGCCGCTGGTGCTGGGGCGCATCCAGGCCGGCGTACTCAAGAAGCTGCCGCAGAAGAAGCTCAATACCCTGCTCAAACTGCCGATCATCTCCGGCCTGATCAAGAAAAAAATCAAGACCGGCATCGGCCTGCAGAACGTGCGCTACCTGATTGCCGGCGCCGCCCCGGTGCCGATTCCGCTGATGGAGTGGTTCAAGAAGCTGGACATCGAAGTGCTGCAGGGCTACGGCATGACCGAGAACAACATCTACGCGACCGCCACTCTGCCGGGTGCCAACCGCTTGGGGTCGGTGGGCCGGGCGATGCCGGGCGCCAAGATGCGGATCGCCAGCGACGGCGAAATCCAGTTCCAGCATCCGGCAGTGATGGCCGGCTACTACAAGGATGAGGAAAAGACCCGAGAAACCTTCACCGACGACGGCTGGCTGCGCACCGGCGACCGCGGCAAGGTCGACGAGCAGGGCTATCTGTTCATTACCGGCCGCGTCAAGGACATCTTCAAGACACTGAAGGGCAAATATGTGGCGCCGGCGCCGATCGAGGGCGCGATGGGCCGCAACACGCTGATCGACCAACTGTGCCTCGTGGGCACCGAACTCAAGCAGCCGATTCTGCTGGTGTCACTCAATGACGCCGGTCGCGCCATGAGCAAGGCAGAGGCGGGCGCCGCGTTGGTGGCCGACATGGACGCCGTCAACGCCACGCTTGAGTCGCACGAGCAGATTGCCAAGATTCTGGTGGTGCGCGATCTCTGGACCATCGACAACGGATTGATGACTCCAACCATGAAAGTCAAACGTAATGAGGTCGAGGCCCGCTACAAGGCCTTGCTTGGCCAACACACCGAAAGCCGCGAAAAGCTGGCCTGGGAGTAGGCCGCGTCCATCGGCCCACCGTGGGTGCGCCGACACTTTTTTGGGGAGGAGAACCCGCAATGAACCGTTTCATCATCCTGACGCTTTGCACCTTGCTGGGGGCAACCGCCGCCTGGGCCGGGCCCAGCCTGCCCGAGATCGAGCGTTATCGCGGTCTGCTGCAATTTCTGCAGGTCAGCGAAACACCGAACTCCATGCAGCCGCTGTTCGACGCCGCGCAGAGCGTGCAGTCGGCGGTCATGACCATCGACAAAGGCGGTTCGGCTTGGCTGGAAAGGGTCAGTGACGAACACGCCCTGGCCCTTCAGGCGCAGCTCGTCGGTCTGCGTCTGCACCGCGGACTGGACGTGTACGCCGAAATCGACACGGCCGTGATGCACGAACTCGCCCTGCAGCACGGCCAACCGGTGGACCAGGCATTCTTCGCCGGGCTCAAGGCGGCCTTCAATGATCAGGGGTTGCCGGTGTATCTGAACCTGGCCAACCGGGCCTCACCGTGCATCCGCTTCGACCAGCCCGCGCTGATGTACGAGCAGTACGCCTACTGGCAGGCGTTTCGCAAGGCCAACCCCAATGCCTATGCACACTTCGTTCGCCAATGGCTGCGCGACATCGAAGACGTGATGGTGCATGGCACCTGCACCTGCACCCAGAAACAGGCGCCGGTGGAAGCGGCACTGAAAGGCTTTGTCGCGGCCTTCCCGGAGACCGTGGTGCGTGCCGACATCCAGGCGCGACTGCAGCAACTCCGCGACAAGCCGTATGACAAGCCGGTGTGGTGCCGCTGAGCGACGCCTGCCGCGCCCGGGCTTGCGTCAGGGGTTGAAGACGATGGTCTTGTTGCCGTGAATGAGGATGCGGTCTTCAAGATGGCACCGCACGGCACGGGCCAGAACCTGGCGCTCCAGGTCGCGGCCCATGCGCTTCAGGTCGTCCACTTCATCACGGTGTGAGACGCGGGCGACGTCCTGATCGATGATCGGGCCCTGGTCCAGCTCGGCCGTCACGTAATGCGCCGTGGCGCCGATCAGCTTCACGCCCTTGTCGTAAGCCTGCTGGTACGGGTCGGCCCCGGCGAAGGCGGGCAGAAAGGAGTGATGGATGTTGATGATGCGGTGCGGGTAGTGGCTCACGAAGTCGCCTGAGAGAATCCGCATGAAGCGCGCCAAGACCAGAAAGTCCGCCTGGTCGGCGAGCAGCTCAAGAATCTTCGCTTCGTCCCCGGGCTGCGAGTCGCGGCTGAAGGGTACGTGCTCAAAACGCACGCCAAACCGTTCCACTTCGGCACGCAAGGCGTCGTGATTGGAAATGACCAGCGGAATGTCGGCGCGCAGTTCGCCCCGCTGCCAGCGCCACAGCAGCTCCATCAACGCGTGGTCGTGCTTGGACACGAAAATGGCCATGCGCGGTCGCCGGTTGGCGAAGCTGATGTGCCAGTCCATTTCGAAGTGACGCCCCACGCCCTCGTCGAAGGCCTGGGTCAGCGCGGCGTGGGTGACATCGAGCCCCGGCGTCTGGAACTCCAGCCGCAGGAACAGCGTTCCCCCCGTGGCATCGGTGGCGTGCTGATCCAGCTCGGTGATGTTGACCCTGTGGTGATACAGGAAGCTGGTCACCGCCGAGACGATGCCGGGGCGATCGGGACAGGTCACCAGCAGTCGGGCGGTGGTTTCAGGGGTGGGAAGCACGGGCGGGCTCGGTCGTTCAGTTCAGGAGACAAAGCGCGCGAGTATATCGGCAGCCGGTCAGCGCCGATTAGGGCGACTCCGGGCGACTCGGGGCCGATCGGGGGGCGATGGTCTGATGGGGCAACGAGGGCTACGACCCCTGCCCGGCCGCGTTCGCAGCCGCCTTGGCGTCGGCCTCGCGCTTGCGGGCGGCCGCCTCCGAACGGTGGGCAAGGATCAGCGCATCAAGGATGCGCCCCTGCGCGACGCAGCCTGCGTGGGCGGCCTCCGAGATCTCGGCGCCCTCCACCAGAAAACCCTGGAGCATGAGGTCGATCACCCGCTCGCGCTCATCTTCCAGCGCCTGCAGGGACATGGTTTCAAGCGCGTCCAAGGGGTATTCGCGGCAACCCTCGGCGTGGGCCAGTCCCGCGCCGCACAAGGCCAGAGCGGTTACCGCCTTGATCAGTTTCTGCACGCACGTGCACCCGGTCGAGTTGCAGACCCCGCCGGTTGCAGACCGTGACCTAGCGCCCGTTCAGCGGCGGCAGATCATCCGGTGCGCCTTCGGGGGCTTGGTCGGTGTAAACGATGCGGGCATTGTAAGGCTTGCCCGTCGCCGGATTGTGGACGTTGGAGATGCCGCGATACACCACCAGCCGCCGCGCTTCGGGCTCGTAGGTGAGTTGCAGATCATCGACCAGCAACCTGAGCAGCGAGTCCAGTTCGATCTTGAACTGCACGGCGGGCTTGCCGTCGAATGTGGTCTCGCCCGTCTTGCGCAGGCGGAAGCGATAACTGTCGAGGTTGCCGGCCACCGCCAGACGCATCTTGACGGTCTCGCCGCCCATGAGGGCCGCGAAGTTTTCGCGGATCAGGTTGTGAAACCCCGAGTCTGCGGCAAGGTTCTGGCTGCGCTTGACGGTTTTCTCGCTGCGCTGGCCTTCGTTGATCTTGAACAGCGCCACCTCGGCGTCAGTGATCTTGGAAATGCCTTCTGAATAGTTCACGTACGGCAGATCAAGCCGGTAGATCGGAATCGAACCGCTTTTCGAGAAATCCATGGTCTTTTTGCCCATGGGGCTGCCATCGGGCGCGACGTAATGAATCGTGCCGCTTTTCCACACACCCTCTTCGATCACCTGTTCATGAACCTCGGTGTAGAGGTACTGGTCGGTCTCCAGATCGAAGGCGTAACCATAAAAGCGCGCAGTTTCAGCGTGTGCCATGAGGGTCAGGCTCGCAAGAAAAAAAAAGATGAGCGTTCGAGTCATGCTGCGTCACTCCAGTTCAGGGGCCGCTCGCCGTGCCGATATGGCGTAGCGCTGACCAAACGTGGGGGCGATGAAAACATCATCGGGCAGACCTGCCGCTGAACGTGCGACCGACAGGTCATGCACCGGTTCGTGCTGCCCTTCTTCTGCCAGCGCGAAGGTGCCGAAGTGCACGGCGATGCTGCGCGCGGCGCCGAGGTCACGGTGCGCCTGCACCGCTTCGTCCGGACTTATGTGCTGGTAGGCCGTGAGCCAGCGGGGCTTGTAAGCACCGATCGGCAACAGGGCCAGCCGGAAGGGGCCGAAGGCCGCGCCGCTGGCGGCAAAATGCGGACCGTAACCGGTATCGCCCGCGAAATAGACCGGGCCACCCGGCGCGGTGATCACATAGGCCATCCACAGGCTGCGGTTGCGTTGCCACGCGCCGAACCCGCGGCCGGTCCAATGCTGGGCACGCTGCCCGTGCACCGAGACGCGTTCATTCAGGGCGTGGCCCTGCCCCCAATCCAGCGCTACCACATCGCGCAGCCCCTCCTCGCGCAGCCACGCGCCCTCGCCCAGGCCCACAATGAAGCGGGGTTGATGCTCGGCCTCGAGGCGCCGCAGGGTCGGCAGGTCCAGGTGATCGAAATGATCGTGCGAGATCAGCACCGCGTCGATCGGCGGCAGTTGGGCAAACGCCAGACCGGGGGCGACATAACGCTGGGGCCCCAACCACTGGAATGGACTGGCGCGGGCACTCCAGATCGGGTCGGTCAGCAGGTTCAGGCCGTCGATCTGGATCAGCACGGTGGCGTGGTTGATGACCGTGACCTGCAACTCGCCAGCACCAACGCGCGCCACCGGATCGGGGTGGTTTGGCGGCGTGAGATCGCGGGTCCAGACGCCGGGCTCGCGCTCGCGGTAATAGCGCCAGAGATCGCGCCAGCCAAGGTCGAACGGCTCTTCGTTGTGGAAGCGCTCGCCGTCGAAGTGATCGCTGACCGGGCCCACATGGCGCGCGCCGCTGGCACAGGCCGTCAGCGCGGCAAGCAGCATTGCCACGCAGAGCCCCGCAGCAAGCCTTGCGTCCGTCACCGCTTCTCGAACAGGTAATGCCCCACGCCCCATTCATTGCCGCCGTCCAGACCAAAGAATTCGGCCACTGCCATGTAGAACATGCGCCAGCGGTTGAACCAGATCCTGGCCTGCTTCGGCCCGCCGTAGGCCTGCTCGAAGATCGGCATGATCTGGTCACGGGCGGCGTCCATGCCGGCCAGCCAGTGGTTGGAGGTTTGTTCGTAGTGGCGGCCCGACACCCACCACTGGCGGACGATCTTCAGATCGTCCTGAAAATGGGCGAACAGGTGCTCGCTGGGCATGGTGCCGCCCAGAAAGAAGTACTGGGTCATCCAGTCGTTCTCGTCCTGCACTTCGTAGTGATACGCCAACAGCTTGTGGGCAAAGATGTGTACGAACAGCTTGCCGTCGGGGCGCAGCCAGCGGCTGATCTTGTTGAGCAGCAGGCCGTAATTCTTCATGTGCTCGAACATTTCGATCGACATGACGCGATCGAATCCGCCGGCGATGCCCTCGGCGGGATAGTCAAAGGTCACGACATCGCCGGTGATGATTTTCAGGTTCTTCAGACCACGCTCGGCGGCCTGGCCCATGATGAATTCGCGTTGCCCGTGGCTGTTGCTGAGGCCCACGATCTCACTGCCGGGATAACGCGCGGCCAGCCACAACGACAGCGAGCCCCAGCCACAGCCCAGGTCCATGATGCGCATGCCGTCCTTCAGGCCCGCGCGCTCGGCGTACAGGGCCAACATTTGCTGCTCGGCTTCGGCAAGGCTTTCGCGGCCGGTCGGGTACAGGCAGCAGGAATACTTCAGGCACGGGCCCAGGTGACGATGAAAAAATGCCGCCGGCACTTCGTAATGCTGCACGTTGGCATCGGCGGTGTTCACGGCAATGGGGCTGGCCCGCAGCTCGCCGAGAAAGCGTGCGAAGGCTTCACTGCGGCGCTCTTGATCGACACTTTCGGGCGCCTGCAGTCGGCTGCGGATCAGGCGGCGCATGCCCGCTCTGGCGATGATGTCGGGCACCAGGCCCTGCTCGACCCACTCAATAGGATTCATGCGGAAGTCTTGACTCGGTCAGGCGTGAAAAGCCCCAGTGAACAGCCTGGAAAAGGGCTCAGGATTCTTGCTTCGGGAACCACGGGATCAACGGAGAGGTCGTGCGCACGTACTCGCTGAAGCCCAGTTTGCGCTTCGCCATTTCGGCCTCCAGCATGGGCATGCCCGACAGCCTGGTGAGCAGAAACGCCATCACCAGCGGGGCGATCGCCACCGTCCACGCCCAGGGTGCACCCCAGGCCAGCGGCACATACGCCAGCCAATGCACACACTCGAAAAAGTAGTTGGGGTGCCGCGAGTAGCGCCACAGTCCGTCGCGGCACACCTCGCCCTGATTGCCCGGGTCGCGGCGAAAGCGATCCATCTGCGCATCGGCCAGGCCCTCGCCCACCACGGCAACGAACCAGATCAGCACCGCCAACACCATCTGCACCATGGGCACGCTGTCGTCGCGATAGCTGGCCGCACCAAACGCCGAGGCGGCTAGGATCAGCGTAAACAGGTTCTGGAACTGGAAGAAGAAAAACAGATTGCGGTTGGCCTTGTCACCCCAGTCCGCACGAAATCGGGCGTAGCGAAAATCTTCTGGCTTGTCGGCCATGCGCGTCCACAGATGCATGCCCAGGCGCATGCCCCAGACACCGCCCATCAGGGCCACCAGCATGCGCACCTCGGGCGGCGCGCTGCCGGCCACGCCGAACAGCACGGCCAGCGAGCCCAGTGACCACGCCCAGATGGGATCGACCACCGCCGCATTGTGGGTGCGCAGCTGAATCAACCAGGCGATGGTTTTGGCCGTCGCGACCACGACGATCGCAAGGCACATCAGGTCAAAGAAGTTCATGGGCTCAAGGGTACACTCAGCCCCCAATACGCGAGGCCCCGTGACGATGGATGCAAACCCCGCCATCCGGATGCTGGAAAACGGCATCCCCTTTGTCGAACGCTGCGGCTTCAAGATCGAAACGCTGGAACGCGGCCGCGTGGTGTGCCGCATGCCGATTGAGGGCAACACCAACCATATCGGCACCATGTACGCCGGCGCGCTGTTCACCTGCGCCGAGATGCCTGGCGGCGCCCTGTTTTTCTCAACCTTCGACCCGGCGAAATGCTTCCCCATCGTCAAGGCACTGGACCTGCAGTTCCTGAAGCCGGCGACCACGGACGTCCGCCTTGAAATCTCGATCACCGACGAGGCCATCGCCCGCATCGACGCCGCGCTTGAGGCCAACGGCAAGGCCGAGTTCGTGCTTGAGGGCGAACTCACCGATGCCCAGGGCGTGGTGGTGGCGCGCTCGCGCGGCGTCTACCAGTTGCGGGCGACAAACCCGCCGAAGAAGCCCGCCTGAAAAACTCTTGAGAACGTGCGCAGGGTTTTGCCGATGCGCGGTGTATCAAGGGGGAAGGCGGTGCATTCCGCGCCCCCCAAGAGCCCCAAGAGCCCCAAGAGCCCCAAGAGCCCCAAGACCATGAACACACCTTCGATCACCCTCGTCTCCTCCCTTGCCGCCGGCCTGCTCATGGCCGCCAGCGTCAGTGCCAACGAGCCCCACAAGGGCCAGCGCGATGGCGCCGAACGCCCTGCCAGCATCAGCCGCGATGCCTTCGTCGAAAAAAGCGGTGCCCGCTTCGACAAGGTCGACACCGACGCCGACGGCCTCATCACCCAGGCCGAAGTCGACGCCGCGATGGCCGACAAATCCGAGCGCTGGACGCGCATGGGCAAGCACCTGTTCGCCAGGATGGATGTCAACGGCGAAGGCCAGGTCAGCCGCGACGCGGCCCTCACGCTGGCGGCGGCCCAGTTCGACGCGATGGACACCGACGGGAACGGCGAACTGAGCCGCAAAGAAATGAAGGCCCACCACGCCGCGATGAAGGCCAGGCGTGCCGAAGAGCGCGCCGAGGGCGACGCAGGCGACGAAGGCTGATCGGCGTTCTGGCCCGTCCGCCATCCGGCCGCCACCACAGCCCAGATGGACGATGAACGGCTGATGGCGGCCACCGCCCGGGGCAACGCGCAGGCGTTCTCCGGGCTGGTTGATCGCCATGCAGACCGCGTGATGGCCTTCGCCTTCCATGTGCTCGGCTCGCGCAGCGAGGCCGAAGACGTGTCGCAGGATGTGTTCATCACGCTCTGGCAAAAGGCCGGCGAGTGGCAACCGTCGCGGGCCAAACTGAGCACCTGGCTGTTCCAGATCACCCGCAATGCCGCGCTCAACTACCGCCAGCGCACCCGCAGCCGCGAAGCCCACTGGCACGACGCGCCGCCCGAGGTGCCCAGCGACGCCCTCGGGCCCGAGCAGCACGCCATAGACGAGGACGACCGGCGTGCACTCGACACCGCCGTCGCCGCCCTGCCCGAACAGCAGCGCAGCGCATTGCGGCTGGTGGTGCGCGAAGGCCTGAGCAACCGCGAGGCGGCCATGGTCATGGGGTGCTCGGTGAAGGCGCTTGAGGGCCTGCTGGTGCGCGCCCGCCGCCAACTGCGCAGCACGCTGCAGCATCATGACTCACTGGATGAACGCCGATGATAACCCTGCAAACTTTTCAGCATCACCTCGACCGGTGGGGCAGCCGCATCGAGGCATGGCCGCCCGCCGAGCAGGCGGAGGCGCGCGCGCTGCTGGCCACCGACGCTGCGACGCGCGACGCGCTGGCCGCCGCAGAGCACCTCACACGGGCGCTGCAGGACGCAGCCGAGCCCCACGCCAGCGATGCCTTGAAACGTCGCCTCAAGCGCATCCCCGCCCGTTGTCAACAGCCCGGCCGCACAGCCCCCGCGCCCGCGCGGCCACGGATGCGGGTCTGGTGGTGGGGCAGCGGGGTGGCGCTCGCCAGCAGCAGCGTCATGGCCCTGGGGTTTGTTGCCGGATTCACCGGCCTGACCGGCCTCGAAGGCAGCCTCGTCGACTGGGCGGCCCTGGCCTACGGCAGCCTCTGATGCCTCATTCATTCCTTCTGGGAGCTTGCTCATGAGCCGTTATCCGAAACGCACCCTCGCCCTGGGGATCGTCGCGGCCCTGTCGATCACCCTCAACCTGCTCATCATCGGCAGCTTGATTGGCGAGAAGGCCGGGCGCCCGCGCCACATGGAACGCGGGCTGGTGATGCAGATGATCGGCAGCGTGCCGCCCGAGGTGCGTCCGATGCTGCGCACGCAGTTGGCCGCGCGGCGCGGCGCGCTTCGCGGCAACTTCCGTGACATGCGCCATGCGCGGCGCGAGGTTTCGCGCGTGCTCGGTGCCGAAGACTATTCCGAGGCCGCGCTGCACGAGGCGCTGGGCAAACTGCGGCGGCAAACCGACACCGCGCAGGGCCTGATCCACGCCGCGATGGTCGACACCGCCGGCGCACTGACCGCCGAGCAGCGCCGGGCCTGGGCCGAGCGTCAATGGCGACAGCGGCGGCTGCCGGGCGAAGACAGGGTCGAGGCCGGCGGGGCAGATTCGGGTGAGGCCGGACAACCCCCGTCAGCCGCGCGAGAAAAGCCCGGCCAGCTGGGCGGTTGAGCGCGACAGGGTTTCGCGCCAGTGCCAGCCTCGGATGGCCTGCCCGGTGGCGGCGCAGGCGAAGCCGGGATCTTCGTCATCGCCAAGCAGCAAGCGGTAGTCAACCGTCACTTCCGTGCCGGCGGCAAGGTCATCCAACGCAAAGATGAACCCCAGATGCCAGAGACCGTTCGGCTCGAAGCTGTGGTTGACGTAGCACTCGTCGGTCCACTCCGGCGTGATCGAAAACCATTGCTCGAACCAGCGCACGCTGGCCTGCACTTCAATGCTGTCGGGGGCACATTGACGCAGCCGCGCCTCAGGCCAGACGGTGTGCAGATTGTCGGGCGCGATGATCACCGCGCCACGGGCCACAGGCGCCGTGAGGCGCAGCCCCTTGCCAGCGCCGGGAATGGCCGAGGCAACCACCTCGTAAGGCACGACGATCACCTGGAAAACTCGGCGTCGGCGGCGATGAATTCGTAGTCACCGGGCTCGCTGAAGCTGCGGTAATCACAGGTGATCTCTTCGCCCCTGGTGATGTCGCGCGCAGCAAGGTAGGCGTCGGCAGACTCATCCCAGACCGCATTGGGGTGATCGCTGTGATTGAAGAAACGCGCGTCATCGGCACAGTAGTACCAGGCGCCGACCAGCCGGTGCTCGCCGCGACCGCGATAGCAGTACTTGATGAATTCGGCGCGCACTGCGGGCGGCATGGCATCGAGCTCGGCGTCGGCCAGCGTGATCACGAAGCGCTCGTCGTAGCGGTAGATCGTCGCGCCGGCGCTGACATCGGCCCCGGCAAAAAGACCGGCGCCGGCAATGGCACTGGGCCCTACGAAATGTGCGACTTGCATCATTGCCCTGCACCTTTCCCGCAACCGCGATGAACCCGCAAAACCCGCGGCGGACATGCGCCCCGGGGACTCACCCCATTCACTCAATCACTCAATTCAATGACGCGTGGCCTGGTCGTCGCCTGACGCGGCATCGGCGGCAAATAGAGCCACCACATCGGCCTGGTCGTAGCGATAGCCGCGACCGCAGAACTCACAGTTGATGGCCACCGCACCCTGCTCGGCGAGCACCGAGTCGACCTCGTCGCGCCCCAGACCCAGCAGCATGGCGGAGATCTGCGCGTCGGAGCAGCGGCACACCAGCTCGATGGGCCGCGGCTCGAACACCCTGACTTCATCTTCGGCAAAGATGCGGTTCAGCAGTTCTTCGCCGCTCCATTTCTGAAGATCATCGGGCGTGACCGTGCGCATCAGGGTGTAGACGTGTTCCCAGTTGTCGTTGTCGACATCGCCTGAGCCCGCCGCAGCGTGATCTGGGTCCACGTGCTCGCCCCCAGACTCGCCATCCAAGGCCGGGGGTTGGGCTGCGCTGCGGGCGCCGGCGGCCCTCGCAATGCGCGAGCCTTCGCCCCCAGGCAGCCGCTGCACCAGTAATCCCGCCAGTTTGCCCTCGGAGGCCGAGAGGCGGATCAGGGTTTGTAGCTGCTCGGAGCGGCCGAAATAGATTTGCAGGGCTTCAGACAGCGCCAGGCCCACGACTTCGACCATGGCCTGATAGCGCTCGCCATCGCCCTCGGGCTCGATCATCGCGGCCAGCAGCCCGCCTTTCATCAAGGCCTGAAAATCACCCGCCGCATCCGGCGCGTGCTTGGCCATGCCGCGCAGGCGCAATTGCGCGTCGATCTGGGTCACCAGCAGTTTGAGCGGGCCTTCACCCTGAAACTGCAGATTGAACCGCCCCGCTTGGGTCATGTCGGCCGCCAGCAGGGGCGCCGCCGCCAGCGCTTCGCCGAGTTGCTGGGCGACATCGGCCGGGTAATCGCGCCAGCCGAACATGGTCTCAAGCCCTTCGGTGATCTGCACCCAGTAGCCGCGCGCGCCGCGACCCGGAATCAGAAACGGCAACAGTTGATTCATTCGCCCGCCAGCGCCGTCTTGAGCAAACGATTCACGGCATCGGGGTTGGCCTTGCCCTGGCTTGCCTTCATCACCTGCCCGACAAAAAAGCCGAACAGCTTGTCCTTGCCCTCGCGGTACTGGGCGAGCTGTCCGGGATTGGCGTCCATCACCTGTTGGATGACGGCCAGAATCGCCCCGTCATCGGTGATCTGCCGCAGGCCCTTCCTGTCGATGATGGCATCGGCATCGCCCTCACCGTCCGACATGGCCTCGAACACCTCCTTGGCCAGCTTGCCCGACAGGGTGTTGTCGGCCATGCGCTTCATCAGGCCGGCCATCATGGGCGCGGTAATGACGCTGTCCTGTATGCCGTGACCGGCCTTGTTCAAGCCGCCCAGCAGGTCGGTGATGATCCAGTTGGCGCAGAGCTTGGGGTCGGCACCCGAGTCTTGCACCACCGTCTCGTAGTAGTCGGCCAGCGGACCTTCGCCGGTGAGCACCCCCGCGTCATAGACCGGCAGTCCGTACTGGGCGACGAAGCGGTCGCGCTTGGCCTCGGGCAGTTCCGGCAGGGTGGCGCGGATGCGCTCGATCTCGTCGTCGGTGACGATCACCGGCAGCAGGTCGGGGTCGGGGAAGTACCGGTAATCGTTGGCATCTTCCTTGACGCGCATGCTGCGGGTCTCGCCGGTGCCAGGGTTATAGAGGCGGGTTTCCTGGATGATCTTGCCGCCCCCTTCGATCACGTCGATCTGGCGCTCAATTTCGTAATCGATGGCCGCGTGCACGTAGCGAAACGAGTTGATGTTCTTGGTTTCGGTGCGGGTGCCGAACTTTTCGGTGCCCTTGCGGCGCACCGACACGTTGGCGTCGCAGCGGAACGAGCCTTCCTGCATGTTGCCGTCGCAGATGCCCAGATACACGACGATCTGGTGCAGTTTTTTCAGGTAGGCCACGGCCTCGTCGGAGGAGCGGATGTCCGGCTCCGAGACGATCTCGATCAGGGGCGTTCCTGCGCGGTTGAGGTCGATGCCGGTTTCACCGACAAAGTTCTCGTGCAGCGACTTGCCGGCGTCTTCTTCCATGTGGGCACGGGTGATGCCGATGCGCTTGGTCACGCCGCCCACCTCGATGTCGAGATGGCCGTGTTCGACGATGGGCAGTTCGTACTGCGAGATCTGGTAGCCCTTGGGCAGGTCGGGGTAGAAATAATGCTTGCGCGCGAACACGCTGCGGCGGGCGATCCGGGCGTCCACCGACAGGCCGAACTTGATGGCCATTTCCAGTGCGGCGCCGTTCAGCACCGGCAACACGCCCGGCAGGCCCAGGGTCACGGCATCGGCCTGGGTGTTGGGTTCGGCGCCGTAGGCGGTGTTGGCGCCAGAAAAAATCTTGGTCCTGGTGGAGAGCTGGCAGTGCACTTCCAGCCCGATCACTGCTTCCCATTCGTGCTGCGCCATTAGTTGAACCCCTTGGGCATCTGCGTGTGCCAGGCGGTGACCTGCTGATACTGATGGGCAACGCCCAGCAACCGCGCCTCGCTGAAATAATTGCCCATCAACTGCAGGCCGACCGGCAGGCCGTCGACGAATCCCGCCGGCAGGCTCATGGCGGGAATGCCCGCCAGATTGGCGGCGATGGTGTAGACGTCGTTCAAGTACATCGCCACCGGATCGTCGGTTTTCTCGCCGAAGCGGAACGCCACGTCGGTGGTGGTTGGCGCCAGAATCAGGTCGACCTGCTCGAAGGCCTGCCTGAAGTCCTGCGAGATCAGCCGCCGAACCTTCTGCGCCTGCAGATAGTAGGCGTCGTAATAACCGTGGCTGAGCACATATGTGCCGATCATGATGCGCCGCTGCACCTCGGCACCGAAACCTTCGCCGCGTGACTTTTTATACAACTCTTCGAGATTTTTAACGCCTTCAGCACGGTGGCCGAAGCGCACGCCGTCGTAACGCGACAGGTTGGAACTGGCTTCCGCCGGGGCCACCACGTAGTAGGTGGGGACCGAAAGCGGCGCATTCGGCAGTTGCACCGGCACGCAGCGGGCGCCCAGACCTTCGAGGGTCTTGATGGCCGCCTCGATGACGGTGCGCACGCCGGCGGCCATGCCATCGCCGAAGAACTCGGCCGGCAGACCGATCTTCAGGCCGCTGACGGGATGCTGCAGCCCTGTCAGCAGGTCATCCACGGGGCGATCGGCGCTGGTGGAATCCAGCGGGTCGAAGCCGCTCATGGCCTGCAGCACGTAGGCGGCATCTTCTGCCGAGCGCGCCACCACCCCGCCCTGATCAAGACTGGAGGCGAACGCGATCATTCCGAACCGCGACACGCGGCCGTAGGTGGGCTTGATGCCGGTCAGGTTGGTCAACGCCGCCGGCTGGCGAATCGAGCCCCCGGTGTCGGTGGCGGTGGCCACGGGTGCAAGGCCGGCGGCCACCGCCGCCACACTGCCGCCGGACGAGCCGCCGGGCACGCGGTCCAGGTCCCAGGGGTTCTTCACCGGGCCGTACCACGAGGTTTCGTTGGACGAGCCCATGGCGAACTCGTCCATGTTGCATTTGCCCAGCATCACCATGCCGGCCTCGGCGTGCAGCTTTTTGACCACGGTCGCGTCATAGGGCGCGATGAAGCGGTCGAGCATGCGGCTGGCACAGCTGGTGCGCACGCCTTCGGTACAGAACAGGTCCTTTTGCGCGATCGGGATGCCGGTCAAGGCGGTGGCGGTGCCTTCGGCGATGCGCCGGTCGGCGGCATCGGCCTGGGACAGTGCCCGCTCGGCGGTCACGGTGATGAAACTGTTGATCTGCGGGTCCAGCCTGTCGATGCGCGCCAGGAAATGCTGGGTCAGCTCACGCGAGCTGAACTGCCGGGTGCGCAGACCTTCGCTGAGCTTCTTGAGGCTTGAGGTGTGCATGTGCTCTCTTGATTCGTGAGGGGTGACCCCCCTGTCGGGGCGCGGCCATCGGGCCTGCGGGCCCTGATGGCGGGTCACGGTTATTCGATGACCTTCGGCACCCGGTAAAGGCCATCCTGAACGGCCGGCGCGTGCGCCTGAAACGCCTCGCGCTGGTTCGGCTCGGTGACCACATCGGGGCGCAGGCGCTGGTGCATGTCCAGCGGGTGGGCCATGGGCAGCACAGCTTCGGTGCTGGCGCCGGACAACTGCCCCACCATGTCGAGAATGTTGGTCAACTGCTGGGCATAGATCGCCACCCGCTCGGGGGCAAGGTCCAGCCGCGCGAGGTGCGCAACCTGTTGAATCTGGTCTGGCGTTAGGGTCATGGCAACACGGTGATGGGTCTGGGGCGGCGTGGGTCAGCCTGCTTTGGTCTATGATGGCTGCGCCGCGCCATTGTATGCTGCGCGTTGCCTTCTCGGGCACTGGATTGCTTTGATGCCCGCCTCTTCACGCTGCAACTAAACGAATAACGCCTTCGATGATCGACGCCGTCCGTCGCCTGTTCGTCAATGACCTGTCCATTGACCTCGGCACCGCCAACACTCTTGTCTATGTCCGAGATGAAGGCATCGTCCTGAACGAACCTTCGGTGGTCGCCATCCGGCTCGACTCCAAAGGCCACAAGAAAATCGAGGCCGTGGGCATCGATGCCAAGCAGATGCTCGGCCGCACCCCCACCAACATCTCCACCATCCGCCCGATGCGCGATGGCGTGATCGCCGACTACACCGTCACCGAGAAGATGTTGCAGTACTTCATCCGCAAGGTGCAGAAAGGCCGCCTGATGCGCCCGATCACCCGCGTGGTGGTCTGTGTGCCCTACGGCAGTACCCAGGTGGAGCGTCGCGCGATTCGTGAGTCAGTGGAGAACGCCGGCGCCCGCAAGGTTTATGTCATCGAAGAACCCATCGCCGCGGCGCTCGGCGCCGGCATTCCGGTTGGGGAGGCACGCGGCTCGATGGTGGTCGACATTGGCGGCGGCACCTCCGAAGTGGCGGTGATCTCGCTCAACGGCATCGTTTATGCCGAAAGCGTACGCATCGGCGGCGACAAGTTCGACGAAGCCATCGTCAGTTACGTGCGCCGCCAGTACAACATGCTGATCGGTGAAGCCACGGCCGAGCGCATCAAGCAGGAAATCGGCACCGCCTTCCCCGGCCACGAAGTGACCGAAATCGATGTGGTGGGCCGTCACCTCGCGGCGGGTGTGCCGCGCAACTTCACGATGAATTCCAACGAGATTCTCGACGCATTGCAGGAACCGCTGGCCGGCATCGTCAAGGCGGTCAAGCAGGCGCTGGAGCGCACCCCGCCCGAACTGGGGTCCGACGTCGCCGAGCGCGGCATCGTGCTCACCGGCGGCGGCGCCCTGCTGCGCGACCTTGACAAGCTGATCAGTGAAGAAACCGGCCTGCCGGTGATCATTGCCGAAGACCCCCTGACCTGCGTCGCCCGCGGCGGCGGCATGGTGCTCAACATGCTCGATCGTCAGGGCGATTTCTACAGCTTCGACTGAAGGCCCGGCGCGCGCGATGGGCATGAATCCGTCCACCGCCCCGTGCGCACGCGTCTCCCCGCATGCACGGTAACTACGTCGATCCCGACTCCGGACAGGTCCGCGTCGGTGGCTTGGGCCTGCCCACGCTGCTGCTGATGCTGCTGTCGATGGGGCTGGTGTTCGCCGACCATCAGGGCGATCACCTGATCACCGTGCGCGAGGGCGTGGCCACCGCGCTGGCGCCTCTGGTGTGGGTGGCGCAGACCCCGGTGCGCGCCGGCTTCGTCGCCGAACGCCTGCAAAGTCGCGAGTCGCTCGAAGCCGAGAACCACGAGCTGCAGAGCACCCTGCTCAGGCTGCAGGCGCGCCTGCAACGTCTGGAGTCCATCGAGGCCGAGAACGAACGGTTGCGGGTATTGCTGGCGTCCAGCGAAGCGCTGGACGAAAAAGTGCTGATCGCCGAGATCATCGACATCAACCAGGACCCTTACCGCCACCAGATCACGCTCAACAAGGGGCGTCGCGAAGGCGTCTACCGCGGCCAGGCGCTGATCGATGCGTACGGCGTGCTGGGCCAGGTGCTGGAGGTGTCGTACCGGCACTCGCGCGCCATCCTGATCACCGATCCGGATCATGGCATTCCGGTTGAAGTGAACCGCACAGGCCTGCAGACCATTGCCGTGGGCAGTGGCGACGGCGCCGGGCTGCGACTGCCGTTTCTGCCCACCAACGTCGACATTCGCGAGGGTGATCTGCTGGTGTCGTCGCCCCTGGGCGGCCGTTTTCCACCCGGATACCCGGTGGGCCGCGTGCACAGTCTGCGCAATACTCCGGGCGCTCACTTTCTGGAAGCGCGCGCCCACCCCAGCGCCCAGTTGAATCAGGGCCGCCAAGCGCTGCTTGTGTGGGCCGAAAGTCTGGACAACATCGAGTCCGAAGATGCCGCGGTCGAGGCGGCCGACGCGCCGCCGGCCAGCCCGACACCCGCGCCTTCTGCAAGCCCGACGCCGACCGCCGCCCCGACCGCCGCCGAGAAACGGCCTTGAGAGGCGGCCGCGCAGGGGTACTGCTGCTGGTGGTCAGCGCCACACTGGCCTTGCTGCTGCAACTGCTGGCCTTGCCCGACTGGATGCGTTCATCCCGCCCCTACTGGGTGCCGATGGTGCTCTCCTACTTCGCGCTGACGCAGCCCGGCGGGGCCTTGCTGGTGATCAGCGTGCTCGCCGGCCTGGGGCTGGATGTGGCCTTCGGCACCGCGCTGGGGCAGCACGCCCTGGCCAATGTGGTGGTGGTGTACCTGATCGCCCGCCTGCGCACGCTGTTCGTGCTGCTCGACACCTGGCAAGTGATGTTCGCGCTGGCGCCACTGTGGGCCCTGTACGTCTTCGTGCTGTTCTGGCTCGATGGACTCACCAGCCGCAGCGCCGACCCAACGCTGCGGTGGATGCCGATCATCGCCACCACCCTGATCTGGCCGCTGGCCTACAACCTGCTGAAAGGCATACAGCGAAGCAAAAGGGAGGATTGAAAGCCCGAGTTCGGGGCACACTCCCACCATGGCGCGTCGCGAATCGATCAAGAACCTGCAGCGGGAAAAGACCCTGTTTGCCGCCCGCGTCGCAGTGGGCGCCGTGCTCTGCCTGCTGATGACCGGCCTGCTGCTCTATCGCCTGTCGTCGCTGCAGATTCAGGGCCACGAGTACTACACCACGCGTGCCAACGACAATCGGCTGCGGGTGGTCCCGGTGCCGCCGGTGCGCGGCCTCATTTATGACCGCAATGGCGTGGTGCTGGCCGAGAACCGGCCGGCGTTCGGGCTTGAGATCACCCCCGAGCAGGTCGACGACATGCCGGCACTGCTGGGGCAGATCGGCGGCCTGATCGAACTCACCGAGTCAGACCTCAAGCGCTTCAATGACCGCGTCAACCGCACGCCGCGCTACCGCGGGGTGCCGTTGCGCACCCACCTGAACATGGAGGAGGTGGCCCTGCTCGAGGTCAACCGCCACGACCTGCGCGGTGCCGAGGTGACGGCCGGCCTCACCCGCAACTATCCGCTGGCCTCGGAAGGCGCCCATGTGGTGGGCTACGTCAGCGGCATCACCGAAGACGACCTTCAGCGTATCGATGCCGCCAGTTATCAGGGGCTGGGGCAGATCGGCAAGACCGGCCTGGAGCGCTTCTACGAAGATCGCCTGCGAGGCATGCCCGGCGCGCGCATCATCGAAGCCAATGCCTTCGGACGCCCCTTGCGCGAGATCGAACACCGGCCCGGCCAGGCGGGGCAGAACCTGCACCTGACGCTGGACTCGGACGTCCAGGCCGTCGCCCAGGCAGCGCTGGGCGAACTCAACGGCGCCGTGGTGGCCATCGACCCCCGCAGCGGCGAAATCATTGCGCTGGTGAGCAAGCCCGGCTACGAACCTCACCGGTTCGTCGAAGGCATCGACGCCGTCAGTTATCGCAACCTGCTGCAGGACCGCAATCGCCCCCTGTTCAACCGCGCCCTGCAAGGCCAGTATCCGCCGGGCTCGACCCTCAAACCGGCGATGGCCGTCGCGGGGCTTGAACACGGGGTGGTCGACCCCGAGCATCGCGAATTTTGTCCCGGCCACATGCAGCTGCCCGGCTCGACCCGCCTGTTCCGCTGCTGGCGCCGGCGCGGCCACGGCTGGATGGACATGGTGTCGGGTGTCATGCAGAGCTGCGACATCTACTTCTATCAGTTGGCACTCAACCTCGGCATCGACCTGATGCACGAATCGATGCACCAGTTCGGGCTGGGCAGCATCACCGGCATCGACCTGCCGCTTGAAAGCACGGGCCTGATGCCGTCGCGCGCCTGGAAACGGCGTACCCGCGGCGAAGCCTGGTACCCGGGCGAGACTCTGATCGTCGGCATCGGCCAGGGCTACACCCTGGCCACACCGTTGCAGATGGCGCAGATGGCGGCGCGCCTGGCCATGCGTGGCGGTGGTTACCCGCCACATCTGCTGCGCGAGTCGGTGGACCCGGTCAGCCAGCAACGCGTCTCGCACACGCCGGAGGCCTTGCCGCCCATCATTCTGCGCAACCCCGATCATTGGTCGGCGGTGATTCAGGCGATGATCGACACCGCCCACCAACAGGGCGGCACCGCGCTCAGGATCGGCCAGAACGCGCCGTATCTCATCGCCGCAAAAACCGGCACGGCCCAGGTGGCCTCGCTCTCACAGGACGACAAGGTGGCCCGCACGCTGGAAAACACCCCGGTGAGGCTGCGCGACCACGCGCTGTTCATCGCCTTTGCCCCGGCTGACGACCCGCAGATCGCCGTCGCGGTGCTGGCCGAGCACGCCGGCAGCGGCAGCGCGGTCGCCGCCCCGGTGGCGCGCAAGGTCATGGATCAATACCTGCTGGGCGAGGTGCAGTACGACGTGCCGGCACCGGTCATCGCGCCGTACTCCGGTGATGTGCGCAAAGTGAGCGGGGCGCCCTGATGACGCTGATCGACGTCGGGGGCCAGCGTGGCAACCCGACCATTTCGGACTGGTTCGAGCGCTGGCACATCGACTCGTGGACGCTGTCGCTGCTGCTGATCCTTAGCGGCTTTGGCATGGTGATGCTGTACTCGGCGTCCGGGCACGACCTCGGTGCGGTGAGCGCGCAGGCCAAACGCCTGGGGCTGGGGTTCGTGTTGATGTTTCTCGTCGCCCAGGCACCGCCCGAGTGGTACCGAAGCGGCGCGGGATGGCTGTACGGCGGCACGGTGCTGATGCTGGTTCTGGTGCTGCTGCTGGGCGACTCGGCCAAGGGGGCACAGCGCTGGCTCGACTTCGGCGTCATGCGGTTTCAGCCGTCCGAGCTGATGAAGCTCGCCATGCCGCTGGCCATCGCGGCCTACCTTCATCAGCGCACCCTGCCGCCGCAGATTGGCAGCATGCTGGTGTCGATCGTCCTGATCGCCGTGCCCACCGGGCTGGTGATGGTGCAGCCCGACCTCGGCACCAGCCTGCTGGTGGTGGCGGCCGGTGGCTTCGCGCTGTTCTTCGCCGGGCTGCGCTGGCGCTGGATTCTGGGCGCCATCGCCGCCGTGGCGGCAACGGCACCGTTCTTGTGGATGCGCCTGCACGACTACCAGCGCGGTCGCATCCTCACCCTGTTCAACCCAGAGCGCGATCCGCTGGGGGCCGGCTATCACATCACCCAGTCAAAAATCGCCATCGGCTCGGGGGGCACCTTCGGCAAGGGCTGGCTGGAGGGCACCCAGGCCAAGCTCGACTTTCTGCCCGAAGCCAACACCGACTTCATCTTCGCCGTCATTGCCGAAGAACTGGGGCTGATCGGCGTGGTCCTACTGCTGCTGGTCTACCTGGCCATCGTCGCGCGCGGCCTGCTGATTGCATTGCGGGCGCAGGACACGTTCCAACGACTGTTGGCCGCGGCATTGACGCTCAAGTTCTTCGTGTATGTTTTCATCAACATCGGCATGGTCATCGGGGTGCTGCCCGTGGTGGGCGTGCCCTTGCCCCTGATCAGCTATGGCGGCACCTCGGCGGTCAGCTTGCTGGTCGGCTTTGGAATGCTCATGTCGATACAAACCAATCGCAAACTACTGGCAAATTGAACGTGTACGTCCGGCCGCTCCTTATCGGTATCTCCAGCCTCCTCTTCGCCCCGGTGGCCGCAGCCCAGTACGCCGACCACCCGGATGCCCGCAAGGTCTACACGGCACTGCAGCAGGAACACGGCTTTTCGCGCGAGCAGCTGGCCTGGGCGCGCAACGCCCTGGCCGATGCCAAGACCCTGCCGCAATTGATCAAGCAGGAGCAGACCGCCCCGGAGCGCACCGAAACCTGGACGCAGTACGCGCGCCGCATCGACACTGCGCGCATCCGTGACGGCGCCCGGCTGCTGCAGCGCAATGCCCGGGCGCTGGCCGACGTGGAGCAGGCGTACGGCGTGCCGCCCTCGATCGTCGCCGCGGTGCTGGGCATCGAAACCCGCTACGGCAACATCACCGGCAACGTGCGCGTGCTCGACGCCCTGGCCACCCAGGGGCTGGATCACCCCACCCGCACCGCGTTTTTCCGCAGCGAGCTGATTGCCTTTCTGGTCTTGTCTCAAGAAAAAGGCTGGGACCCGCGCGCGCCCAAAGGCTCCTATGCCGGCGCCATGGGCGCCGCCCAGTTCATGCCCAGCAACTACCGCCGACTGGCCGTCGATTTCGACCGGGATGGCGACACCGACCTGTGGCAACTCCCGGACGCCATCGGCTCCATCGGCCGTTATTTCGTTGACTACCGCCCCGCACTGGCATGGCGGCGTGGCGAGCCGCTGCTGGTGCGCGCCACTGCCACCCGCGCCCTGCCGCAGGGTCTGGCGGTGAATCAACGTCAGCCCGACCTCAGGTTTGCCGACCTGGCCGACCTGGGCATCGCCTCGGAAGTGACCTTGCCAGCCGATTTCCCCGTGGGCATTCTCAAGCTGCCGCTGGATGACGGCAGTGACGAAGTCTGGATCGCACTCCACAATTTCTATGCCGTGATGACGTACAACCCGCGCGTGTTCTATGCCATGGCCGTGGCCCGGTTGGCCGCCGCCATCACCGCCGAAGCGTACGCCGCTCCATGAGGCCGGTTCGGCTTGCGGTCGTGTCGCTCCTCTGCGGCCTGGCGGGCTGCAGCTGGCAGGAGGCCCGAAACCCGCCCCGGCCGTCGCCTGAAAGCCAGCCCGTCGCGGTCGTGCGTCCGGTGCATCGCGCCAGCAACACGCGCCACGAGCCGCCCGCCTCGTCGCGGGGCCGTTACACGCTGGACCAGGACATGGGTCCGGACGATGACGAGGTGCCGGCCAACATCATGATGATTCCCGACGCCATCCCCATTCACGAGCCCCGCTCACGCGGCGGGAATGGACCGCTGTACACCGTCTTTGGCGAAACCTACGCCGTCAAGGACGAGTCTCACGGCTATCGCGAGGAGGGCTGGGCGTCGTGGTACGGCAAGAAATTTCATGGCCACCTGACCGCCAACGGTGAGACCTACGACATGTTCGCCATGACCGGTGCGCACAAGACGCTGCCGATTCCCAGCTACGTGCGGGTGACCCACCTCGAGAACGGAAAATCGGTGGTCGTTCGCATCAATGACCGCGGCCCTTTCCACGAAGGCCGCATCATCGACCTTTCGTATGCGGCCGCAGCGCGGCTGGGCATGTTGAAGCACGGTTCGGCGCAGGTCCGGGTCGAAGCGGTGCTGCCTGGCGCCGCGAACATCGCCGTTGCGAACGCCGCCCCGGCGCCCACCCCGACGATACGCGCCTCAATGTCGGCGTCGCCCGACAGTACCCCCACGCTTGCCGCCAACGGCGCACCCGCCGGGTACTGGCAGGCCGGCGCCTTCACCTTGGCCGCCAATGCTACGGCGCTGTACGAGACCTTGATGCGCTCGGCGATCCGGCCGGTGTCCATCCACGAACTGATGCGGGGCGATCAGCGCTGGCACCGGGTGGTGATTGGCCCGTTCAGCAGCAAGGCCGAAGGCGAGGCGGCGCGGCAACGCCTGGTGTCCAGCGGGCTCAACCCACAGTGGGTAGTGACCCACTGAGCGAATGAAGCGGCAGCCGGGCTGGCGGTCGGCGATTCGGTTGCGCTACCGCCTGCGTACTGCCAGCACGCCGTCACCGTTGAACTCGGTGGCAAACCCGGCACGTTGCAGCCGCGTCGCCACCTCCTTGCGCACGTCGCGGCCACTGGTGAGCCTGTTGGGCGCGCCGGTGTAGTGGAACAGTCGGCCGCGCGGCCGGATGACCCGCGCCAGTTGCGCGTAGAAAACCTGCGAATACAGCTCGCCCGCAATGCCGAAGCGCGGCGGATCGTGCAGCACCGCATCGACCGACGCGTCAGCCAATTGCAGAATGTGCTCGGTCACATCGCCGTGCGTGAGGCGCAGCACGCCCTCGTCCGCCGCGGGCCTCTGCGACCAAGGGTTGAGGCTGCGCAGCCAGATCACATCGGCATTCTTTTCGAACGACAGCACCCGCCGCGCGCCGCCCTGCAGACACCAGGCGGCGAAGTAGCCCAGACCGCCGCAGGTGTCGAGCACGATCTTGCCGCGCGGCTCGATCAGCCCGACCTTGCGCTGCGCGTCGGCATAGGGCGACACCCGCGCCGTGGGCAGCATCTTGATGCCATCAATCTCGAACGTGGGCGCGCCCCATTCGGTGGGCACCAGCTTGATCAAGCCGTCGCTGAAGCGCGAAACCGGCACGAAACGGCCCTCTGAGGCGTGATAGATCGTCCGCTCCCTGCACTCGTCCATATAGGGAAAGGCTACGCCCTGCCAGCGCCAGTCGGTCGCCGAGATACTGACCTCGGTCTGGGTCCGATCCAGGTCCAGTGAGCAGATCAGGCGCTCGGCGCCTGCCGCGCGTGCATCCATCAGCGCGAGGTGCACGGGCAGGGTGAGCAGGGGGCTGATCGGGGCATCCATGGGGCGGTGATGGTACCCGCCCCGGGGGCAGACCATCGATCGCCGCGCGCGGCCGGGTTAGGCTAACGGCACATTCCTGTGCGACCCACCATGGCCGACGTCACGTTCACCCTCGAAGCCGAAACCATCGAGGTCAACCAGTTGCTGAAACTCGTCGGGCTCTGCGACAGCGGGGGCGCCGGCAAAGCGATGGTGGCCGAAGGACGTGTGCAGGTCGATGGCCAGCCCGAACGCCGCAAGACCGCGAAAATCCGCGCCGGTCAGACCGTCACCTGTGACGACATGAGCATTCTCGTCATCGCCAGCGACGCATCGTGAGCGACCCCGCTGTCGCCATCCGGCGCTTCATCGGCGCCTATCCTCCCGACACCCAGGCCCAGGTGCAGACCCTGGTTCAGGACAACCGGCTGGCACCCTATCTGGCGCAGAAATATCCGGACCGTCACGACATCCAAACCGATGCGGCGCTGTACGACTACGTCCAGTCACTCAAGCAGCAGTACCTGAAAACCGCGCCGCCGGTGCATAAGGTTGTCTGGCACGCCAAGCTGGACGTGATGCACAAGGTGCTGGGCCTGCACACCGCCATCTCACGGGTTCAGGGTACCCGCCTCAAGGCCAAGGCCGAAATCCGCATTGCCGGCCTGTTTAAGGATGCGGCGCCCGCGTTTCTCGAAATGGTCGTGGCGCACGAACTCGCCCACCTGCGCGAACGCGAGCACAACAAGGCGTTCTACCAGCTCTGCCGCCACATTCAGCCCAATTATCATCAGGTTGAATTCGACCTGCGCCTCCTTCTGCTGCCGCGCAACCTCGACGTGCGCTCCACCCCATAGCACACCGCGTCCGGCATCTCCTAACGCGTTGTTGGACGCGATGAACTAGGCGCTGGTCGGCACGGCATCGCCCTTGGTCGCGCCTTCATCGCCACGGCCTTCGCACAAAACGACCCTCAAGCCGCACGCCAGCAGTGGCGCCACGTCGCCGATCAGCTGAGCAGCAGCGTGCCCAAGCTGGCGGCGCTCATGGACCAAGCTGAACCCGACGTGCTGGCGTACAGGAGCTTCCCGGCCACGCATCGCGTGAAGCTGCACAGTACCAA
>Ga0207908_1000047_pt1 | contig 55391 bp, 51 predicted proteins | sample MalvirmetagMSP81_FD_184224 | JGI IMG/M metagenome (GOLD analysis project Ga0207908, IMG submission 184224) | Marine viral communities from the Deep Pacific Ocean - MSP-81 (SPAdes) | ecosystem: Environmental > Aquatic > Marine > Oceanic | place: Pacific Ocean | collected 2011-04-18
ACCTGTTTTCCGAGGACAGCCGCCGGGCCTGGTCGGTGAGCAAACGCTACCTGGCTACCGCAGGCTTCGGTGCCGGCGCGGTTGGTGGGGCCGGCCTCGACGCCCTGACTCTGGGCCACTCCCTCGGGGCCGGGGCCTTGGTCGGAGGGCTGATCGGTGCCGCCGGCAGTTATTTCTACGGCGACCGGCTGATGCTGCCGGCCCTGCACATCGGGGTGCTACAGGATGGCCTGCAAACCGCCACCTTCGGACCTGTACAGGACAGTCAGTTCGGCTATGTTGTACTGGGTAGGGCGGTGGATCACTGGTGGCACATCAGCCAGCGCAACCACGCCGGCCGCGAACTTCTGGATCTGGAACCGGCGGACCATCACTGGCTCGAACACCTCGACCGGGGCAGCCGTCAGATCATTCAGCAGGTCTTCGACAAACGCCGAAAACGGCGGCCACTGGACGACCGCCAACGACAGAAATTCATCACTGCCATCGAGCAGAGCATGGCCGCCTACGACCACTGGCGGTTGAATCGGACGTAACAGGGATGTTTATACTGTTAGGCTGTTCCATCACACAATGGGGAATGTGAATGAAAATTGTACGAGTGCAAGACATCATTGGTACCGAACGCGAAGTCACCGGCCCAGGCTGGACCAGCCGCCGGATGCTGTTGAAAAAGGACGGCATGGGTTTCTCCTTCCACGAGACCATCATTCCCGCCGGTGCCGTACTGAACCTCTGGTACAAGCACCACCTGGAAGCCGTTTACTGCGTTGCTGGCAACGGCAAGATCCTGGACAAAGCCACCGGTGAGACCCACGAGATCACCGACGGCACTCTGTACGCACTCGACAAGCACGATCAGCACACCCTGTACGGCGGCACCGAAGACATGCGCCTGATCTGCTCCTTCAACCCGCCGGTTACCGGCCGCGAAGTGCACGACGAAGACGGCGCCTACCTGCCGGATACCAGCGAAGACTGATCTTTAACTGTGGCTGAACCACGCGCCACAACCACACCGCCACCGCCAGCGCGACTGCTGCCGGTGGCGGTGTTGCTTTGGTTGGCCGGGGTTTACCTGCGCGTTCCGGTGCTGGTGGCGCCGCCGCTGGCACCGTTCATCAGCGACGAACTGGCCCTGTCCCAGGCTCTGACGGGCGCCCTGACCACCCTGCCAATCCTGATGCTGGCCGTCGGCTCCATGCCCGGCTCCCTCTCCATCGCCCGCATAGGCCCCCGCAACACCCTGGCGCTGGCCATGGTAATCATGGTGATCGGCTCCGCCGGCCGAGGCCTGGTGCCCGACACCCTGAGCCTGATGATTGCCAGCGCGGTGATGGGATTCGGAGTGTCCATGATGCAACCGGCACTGCCGGCACTGCTGCCGCGCTGGCTGGAACCGCACCACCTGGCGCTGGGCTCGGCGATCTACATGAACGGCATGCTGATGGGCGAGTTCATCGGCGCCGGCATTACCCTGCCGGTACTGATGCCCCTGCTCGACAACAGCTGGCGCGCCACCCTTGTGGCCTGGTCGTTACCGGCCCTGCTGGTGGCCGCCGCCCTGTTCCTGCCCAAACGGGACCGCGCCCGACCGGTGCGCAAACCCGCCTGGCTACCGGACTGGCACAACCCGCTCACGCTCCGGTTGGGCCTGCTTCTGGGCCTATCCGGCACCCTGTTCTTCGGCCTCAACGCCTACATGGCCAACCTGCTGGAATCCCAGGGCCAACTCGACAAACTGCCCGAAGCCCTGTTCTGGTACAACCTGGCCCAAGTGGCAGCGTCCCTGATCATGCTCAAAATGGCCCGGCGCTGGGTCGGCCGCAGTGAAGTCATCGCCACCCTGGCCAGCATCGCCATCATCGGCGCCATCGTTGCAGTCGTCGCCAGCGGCTGGTGGTCCATCATCAGCGCCACCCTCATGAGCCTGGTCGCCGGCATGCTGCTGATCCTGCTGGTGGCCATCCCGCCATTGGTCGTTTCCGCCTCTGAAACCGGCCGCCTGTCCGCCGGCACTTTCTTGGTCGGCTACACCGTCGCCTTCGTCGTCCCCATGACCGGTGGCCTCCTGGCTGACTGGACCGGCGACGCCCGCCACGCCCTGCTGATGATGATTGCCTACGGCCTACTGGTGCTGCCCCTGGCCTTCACCCTCGACCTGGAACGAAAAAAGGGCCAGCCCCAAGGCTGACCCTTTCAAAGAATCCCACTCCCAAGGCTTGTCAGACGTGGGGCGGGATGTCTTTCCGCCGGGAAAAAGATGTCTGAGCGCAGCGAGTTGTTTTTCCCAGAGGAAAGACATCCCGCCCCGCGGCCCCCTCCATACTTAGGAGGCCCTCCCGGATAAAGCTACCACCGCGTCAGATGTAATAATCCTTCAACGGAGGAAACCCATTGAACTCCACCGCACTGTAAGTCGTGGTGTAGGCACCAGTCGACAACCAGTACATCCGGTCACCAATCGCCAAGTTTAACGGCAGCGGGTACTTGTGATGCTCGTACATGATATCCGCACTGTCGCAAGTCGGACCAGCAATCACACAGTCCTCGCCTTCACCCACCTTGTCAGTCCAGATCGGAAACTTGATCGCCTCATCCAGCGTCTCAATCAGGCCCGAAAACTTACCGACATCGGTAAACACCCAGCGGTGCAGGGCAGAACGCGACTTACGGGAAATCAGCACCACCTCACTCACCAGCACACCGGCGTTGGAAATCAGCGACCGGCCCGGCTCAATAATGATCTCCGGCAGATCGGCACCAAAATCCTCGTGCAGGAATCGGGCAATCTCCTCCGCGTACACCTTCAGTTCGTTGGTACGCGTGATGTAGTTGGCCGGAAAACCGCCGCCCATGTTGATCATCTTCAACTCGATGCCGTCTTCTTCACGCAAACGCTCGAAAATCACCTTCACCTTGCTCAGAGCCGCGTCCCAGGCACCGATTTCGCGCTGTTGCGAACCCACGTGGAACGACACACCGTAAGGCACCAGGCCCAGATCACGAGCCAGGATCAGCAGATCCATGGCCATATCGGTCTGACAACCAAACTTGCGGGACAGCGGCCAATCTGCCGTCAGCGTGCCTTCGGTCAGGATACGCACATACACCCTGGAGCCCGGAGCCGCCTTGGCAATGTTGCGCAGATCCGCCTCCGAATCAGTGGCAAACATACGCACACCCTTCTCGTAAAAGGTGCGAATGTCCTTCGACTTCTTGATGGTGTTGCCGTAGCTGATGCGATCACCGGTCACGCCCAGAGCCAGCACCTTATCCAACTCGTACACCGACGCTATATCGAAACTGGCACCTTTGTCCCGCAACATGGTCAGAATCGGTTGGGCCGGATTGGCTTTTACCGCGTAATAGACCTTGGCGTACGGAAAACCTTCCACCAGCTCGTTGTACTGACGATCAATAGTGGCGGTGTCGATCACCACAAACGGCGTTTCCTTGCCGTCGGCAAAGGTTTTGATGCGCTTAAACGTCTCGGCGTCGTAGTAATCGGCGATATTGGCGTTGGCTGACTCGGTCATGGATAGTGTTTCCCTCCAATGGGCACACAGACATAAAAAAGGGGCACCACAGCCTGGCTGCAGTCCCCCGGAATTGGCGCGATCATCGGGCTTTTTTCGGGTTCCAGATATGAGCATATCTACCCATAACAGACCGGTTCCAGCGCACTGACAGTGGGCGTCGGTCAAGGCTGCAAAAACTTGTTAATAACAGGTTGATTTAGAAAGGCATTTTTAGCACGGCCAAAACATTATCATTGGCGTTTCTGGGCCTGCCGACGCTCAGACCGCCGTTGGCCAAGCCGGTCTCGGGTCCGAGGGCTCCCGGGGTCCGGATGGCTCGCTGGACTGACGCAGGTAGCCAAGGATGGCGTCCTGCAGCTCACGCCCGGCCACCAGCCCTTTATTGCCAAACAGGCGGTTGAACTCCAGGACATAGGGGTAACCGTCGACCAGGGCGATATCGAAACCAGCGTGATCCACCCCCAGTTCCTTGGCCAGACTCAGGGCCAGATCGGTCATCACCGCAGGCACCGGGCTGGTGTCGATGTGCCCACCCCGGGACACATTGTTGTAAAAACCCTGGTCGGCCTGAGTCCGCCAGTAGGCAGTCAGCACCCGATCACCAATCACCACCACCCGGGCATCCCGGTCGATGGGCAGGTATTCCTGGGCGTAGAGCACATCGGTGACATCGCAATACCGTTGCCAGTCGGCCCGGGATTCAATCAGCCACACCCCCTCACCCATACTGGCCTTGGGCAGCTTGGCGACAAAAGGATGCGGCATGGCCTGCCAGATCCGCTCCCGCTCGACCGGGCCATTGGCCTCGATCAGGGTCCAGGGCGTGTGCGCCGGCGCAACGGTCTGGAACGCCCGGGTCATCTCCACCTTATCGTGCCCGATGCGATAACTGGCCACGCTCGGAAACACCCGGCACTTGAGCCCATGCACCAGGGCATTGAGCTGCCAGTATTCCGGAAAGAGCACCCAGTCCGCCTCTTGCAGCAACTGCCGGTGTTGCAGGAACTGGTCCGGTTTCAAAACGGTGGTGTTCGGCAGACCCAGGGTACGAAACACATTAAACGAAACGAGGTGCATGGTTACCGCCGCACGGTAGAAAAGTGAGCACATTTTATCCAGTCCGGTCCGGCTGGCAAGCGTTTTATCACCGCTTCAGCCGAGCCCGGCAATCGTCGCGATTTGGCCTTAGCCTGCTACGCTTTGTGTATAGCCACCACGGACCGTGACCATGGCCAGACTCGACTCTCCTGCCCAAGCGCTGCTTGATACGCTCCATGCCGATCATCAATCGGGCGCTACCGAGCTGGCTCTGAAAACCCTGCGCAACCTGGCAGATTATGTCCGCCTCCAACGTCCCAAACCTGCACTGCTGACCGATCTGGTGAACAAACTTCGGGACGCACGACCGAGCATGGTGGTCATCGCCAGCGCGATGATCCGGGTCCAGGAGCGGTTACAGGCGAAAGACGGTGAGCCGGTGGCAGCGATTGAAGCGGTGTACCGGGAGCTGACCGACGCCACTGACGCCCTTATAAACCATGCCCGCAGTCAGATCCCCGAAGGCGCAGTCATCATGACCCACAGCGCCAGCTCGGTGCTGGAGCGGTTGTTCCAGCGCTTGATGGAAGAACATGTCGGGTTCTCAGTGATCTGCACCCAGAGCAGTCCGGGCCATGAAGGGCATCAACTCGCCAACCTGCTTAATAAGCTGGGTGTGCCAGTGACCCTCATCACCGATGCCCAGATGGGCGTGTTCGTAGCCACCGCGGATCTGGTACTGACCGGTTGCGACAGCTGGCTGACCGATGGTCATTTCGTCAACAAGAGTGGTACTCGGCTGCTGGCTTTGGCAGCCAGGGAACGCAGCGTGCCGTTCTGGGTCTTGGCCGACAGTTTCCGGGACAGCACTGAGAGCAGCGACCGGGTGATTCTGGAAGAGCTGCCAGCACAGCAACTCGGGGCACCGAAAGGGCAATGGATCACGGTGCGCAATCTCTACTTTGAGACCATCCCACAACACCTGGTGACCGGCCGGATCAGCGAACAGGGCGTTTTTTCGTATCCTTTTCCATAGCCTTTTTAGTACCCCGTTGCGCCTCCGCAGTGAACGGATCCTCCGGCCAGGGGTGTTTCGGGTAGCGGCCTCGCATGTCCTTGCGCACTTCCGGGTAGGCATTGCGCCAGAAACTGGCCAGGTCGGCGGTGACTGCCAGTGGTCTCTGGGCCGGTGACAGCAGGTGAATCACCACCGGCACCTGGCCATCGGCCAGTCTTGGGGTTTCGGACCAGCCAAACAGGGCCTGGAGCTTGGCGGCCAGGACCGGGCCATTGCCGGTGGTGTAATCCAGCGCAACCGACTGACCGGTGGGTATGGTCAACGCCTTCGGAGCCAGCTCCTCCAGCTGCTGTTGCTGGCTGTAATCCAACAGGCTTTGCAGCGCCTGCTGCAGATTCAGGCCCTGCAGGTCGGACCAGCGCTTCAGCCCGGGCAGGAAAGGGGCAAGCCAGGATTCCAGACTGGTCAGCAAAGCGGCATCACTGACATCGGGCCAATCACCGGACCCTGTATTCGCCAACATCTGCACCCGCGCCTGCCACTGCCGGGCCGACTTGGACCAGGGCAGGATGGCCAGACCTTTCTGCCGCACGGCATTGAGCAAGCCCTGCTGGATCAATGCCGGGTCCGGTTGCGGCAGTGCCTGTTCCGCCAGCACCAGCTCTCCCAGTTTACGGACCCGACGCGCAATCACCGTGCCGCGTTTATCGTCCCAGACCGCTTCCTCAGCCTCATGGATGTGGCTAACAAGATCCTGCTCCAGATCCGCCAGGTCGACGGGTGCGGCCAGATAAATCGTGGCTTCCCGGGACTGGCCGTCCAGCTCCGCCGCCACCAGCCAGTCATGACGGGAGAGGGCATCATCCTCCCGCAGGCTGGCACCTTTGCCATTGCTGAGCTGGTACCGGGGCACCTGACCGGCCCGACGCCGGCCAATCCGGTCCGGGTAGGCCTGGGCCAGCAAGCGCCCGACTTCGGACTCGGTTGGTGGCTTTTGGGAGCGACCGACGCTGCCATCGAGGCGCTTGGCGGCCTGACGAACCGACTGCAGTCGCGCCGGATCAACACTGCCATGTCCACGCTCTCCGTGCAGCAGCCGAACCCGCTCGTGCAAATCCGCACCGGCGCCGGGGCCCAACAGATCCCGATCCCCCAGCAATGCCGCCAAATCGGCCGCCAAGCCACCCAACCCCTGGGCCCGGCCCCGCAACACCATGTGCGCAAGACGCGGATGCACACCCAGCTCCCGGGCCGCTTTACCATGCTCGGTGATGGCACCATCGGGCGCCAGCATATCCAGCCACTGGAGCAACGCCACGGCCTGGTGCCAGTGCGCCTGGGGCGGCGTATCGATCCAGGCCACCTGATCCGGTGAACGCGCGCCCCATTGGGCCAGCTCCAGCACCAGCGGCGCCAGATCCGCTTCCTGAATTTCCGGCGGGGTAAAATCGGCCAGCCCAAACTGCTCGGCCTCACTCCAGAGCCGGTAACAGACACCCGGTTCAACCCGACCGGCTCGCCCCTTACGCTGCTCCGCCGAAGCCTTGGACACCCGACTGGTAATGAGCCGGGTCATGCCGCTGTTAGCATCGAACACCGCCCGGCGCTGCTGACCGCTGTCGATTACTACCCGCACGCCTTCAATGGTCAGACTGGTCTCAGCAATGGCGGTCGCCAACACCACCTTGCGCTGACCCGGCATGGCAGGGGCAATGGCCCGGTCCTGCTCGTCCGACTTCAGGTTGCCGAACAACGGCGTTACCACCACATCGTCCGGGACCGTACCCCGCAATTGCTGAGCGACCCGACGAATCTCCCCAGCACCGGGCAGAAACACCAGCACCGAACCGGGTTGGTCCTGCAGCGCCTCGTGAATAACCGCAACCACCCGATCAGCCATCCACACCCGGCGGGCCTGAGCCGGCGCCGGCCGGTACAGCACCTCCACCGGAAACGCCCGACCTTCGCTGCGCAGCACCGGCACCTCACCAAGCACCCGGGCAATGGGCCCGGTATCCAGTGTCGCCGACATCACCAACACCCGCAGATCCTCCCGAAGTGCCTGCTGGGATTCCCGCACCAGTGCCAGCCCCAGATCCGCCTGCAACGAACGCTCATGGAATTCATCGAACAGCACCGCGGCGTAGTCTTCGAGCATCGGATCGGCCTGAATCAACCGGGTCAGAATACCCTCAGTCACCACCTCAATCCGGGTGGCCGAAGACACCTTGGTATCCAGCCGGGTCCGATACCCAACCGTCTGCCCCGGCTTCTCGCCCAGCTGCTTGGCCATAAACCGAGCCGCCGACCGAGCCGCCAGCCGCCGCGGTTCCAGCATCAGAATAGTCTTGTCATCCCGCCAGGGCGCATCCAATAACGCCAGCGGCACTCGCGTAGTCTTACCGGCACCCGGCGGCGCCTGCAGCAGCAAGGTGGTAGACCGTTCCAGGGTTTGCTTGAGTTCGGAGAGGATTTCATCAATTGGGAGCATTTATTATGCTTAGCTTGAGACCAGAGTTGTTTTACCAGCGATATCGGTTTAGTCAGCTAGAGAGGGGTGGCGGGGTATTTTTCCGCCAGAAATGGATGCCTGAGCGCAGCGAGTTCCATTTCCAAGGAAAAATACCCCGCCACCCCGATCAATCCCATACCCAACCAGTCCTACAAAAATCAGGACGACAACCGCTCCCGATTCTCCCGAGCCCACTCATAAATCCGCTCAAAAGCCTCAGCCAGATCCTCCGGCTTATGCGGCGGCTGCAGCACCGCGGCCAACTTGCCATCGGGGTTCAGCAGCGCGAAGTGGCCACTGTGGTCCACCAGCAGCTCGCCATCCACATTGCGATGAATAAACACCGCATTCAGGCTCTTGGCCAAAGAACGCAGAGTATCCAGATCGCCGGTCAGGCCGTGGAAGTTGTCCCCGAAGAAGTCGGTGTAGGCCTTCAGCTTGTCCGGAGTGTCGTGGTCCGGGTCGGCAGTGACCAGCAGGTAGTCCGGTTGCGGCAGTTCGGGTGACAGCAGCTGATCAGTCCGGCGCAGGTTGGCCATGGCCGCCGGGCAGATGTCCGGGCAATTGGTGTAGCCCACAAAGGCAAAGGTCCAGCGGCCCCGTAGGCTTTCCCGGGTGACCGTTTCGCCCTGTTCATTAATGAGGGTGAACTCCACCAGCTCCCGGGGCTGGTCATAGACGTAGGTATTCAGCTCGGCCAAGACCGGCGCCGGCTCAGGCTCCTGGCCGCCGACCATATAGACCTGACGCCCGATCACCAGTCCAAAGATCAGAATAACCAGGAGCAGAAGCAGAAACAGTGTCAGGCGAATAGGGCTGTTCATCAGGGTTCCAATACCGAAGTCAGAAAAGCAGGCGGGAAGCGCCATCCGAAACCGTGCGGAGCCATGGATGGCGGAGCCGAGCGTACACGGACGTATTTACAGCGTGTTTCGGATGGCGCTTCCCGCGTGCGCAGGCACAACGCCTGCGTTAGAAGAATACAAAATGATCGACCAGCAATACCACAAATAGTGCCATCAGATAGGTAATCGAGTACTTGAAGGTATTAAGCGCTACCCGGCGATCGTCACCTTTCCACAGGCGGATGGCATAGTGCAGGAACCGCAGGCCCAGCACCAGGGCACCAATCAGGTAAATCCCGCCAGACATGCCAGTGACAAACGGCAGCAGACTCACTGCCAGCAGCATGAAGGTGTAAAGCAGGATGTGCAGCTCGGTGTAGTGGTTGCCGTGGGTGACCGGCAGCATCGGGATACCGGCCTTGGCGTATTCTTCCTTACGGTGAATCGCCAGGGCCCAGAAATGCGGCGGGGTCCAGGCGAAAATGATCAACACCAGCAGCAGGGCGTGGCCTTCCACCTGACCGGTGACCGCCGTCCAACCCAGCAGGGGCGGCATGGCGCCGGCAAGACCGCCGATGGTGATGTTCTGGGGTGTCGCGCGCTTGAGGAACAGGGTGTAAACCCCGGCGTAGCCCACCAGCGAGGCTAGGGTCAGCCAGGCGGTCAGGGCGTTGACCTGCCACATCAACACCACCATGCCCACGCAGGCCAGCAGCGTGGCGAACAGCAGGGCGTCTACGGGGGCAATCTTGCCCGTGGCCACCGGGCGTTTTCGGGTGCGGGCCATCACGGTATCGATCTTTTGGTCCACCACATGGTTCACTACCGCGGCAGCACCGGCCAGCAGGGCTATGCCCAGGTTGCCATAGAGCAAAACCTCCCAGCCCGGAACCCCGGGTGCCGCCAGCAGCATGCCGATCACCGAGGTGAGGATCATCAGCGCTACCACTCTGGGCTTGGTCAGCTCCAGGAAATCGCGCCAGGTGATGGATTCGTTCGCAGTTGTCTGGGCCGGCAATGCGTCCACTCGTTCACTCATGCCGTAACCTCCCGGTTAATTGTTGTTGTGTGTGTTGCACTCGCGGTGTTCAGTTCTGGTAACCGATGGTGGCGCCAGATCAGGTGCACCACCGTCAGCAGCAGCCCCGCGCCCATGGCGTTGTGGGCAACGGCTATGGCCAGGGGAATGTTCAGGATCACGTTGGCCAGCCCGAGCAGGATCTGAGCGCCAAGTGCCAGCGCCACCAGAGCGATAGCCTGGGTCAGGCCGTATGCCTGCCGTTGCCGCCACATCAGCGCCAGCAGGACAGTGAAGTAACCGAGGACGACCATTGCTCCCACCCGGTGAGTCATATGAATGGCCACCCGGCCGTCGGCAGTCAGCTGGCCGCCCAGATAATTGGGGCCCACCTGCTGGGTAACATCAAAACCGTGCCGGAAATCCATGCCTTCCGGCCACCACTGGCCCTGACAGGTGGGCAGGTCAGTGCAGGCCACGGCGGCGTAATTGGCGGCAGTCCAGGCACCAAGGGCGATCTGCATCACCACCAGCAGCAGGCCGCCATAGAGCCAGGGCCTGAAGCCTTGCAGCACGGCACCGGCGGTCTGGGGTTTGGGTTTGGGTTTGGGATGTCGGAGCCGAAGGGTGAGCAGGGCCAGCATACTCAAGGTGGTGAAGCCGCCCAGGAGGTGCATGGCGACCACCTGGGGCCAGAGTTTGAGGGTAACGGTCCACATGCCGAAAGCACCCTGCAGGACAATAAAGCCGGCAATGAATAGCGGCAGTTTGACCGGGACACCGAGCTTACGATGACGAACCGCATAGGCCGCCAGGCCAAATACCACTAGGCCGAGGGTGCCGGCGGCATAGCGATGGATCATTTCTGGCCAGCCTTTCTCCACATCCACCGGGGTGTCCGGGAACCGGGCATTGGCGATGGCAATGCTGGACTCGCTCTGGGGCACGGTGAGAAAACCGTAGCAACCGGGCCAGTCCGGGCAACCCAGCCCGGCATGCACCAGTCGGGTCCAGGCGCCGAGCATAATCACCACCACTGCCAGCAGAGTGGCAAACAGGGCCCAGTTAAACAGGCGCCGGGCCTGGGGCGAGGAAGCTGACGACTGCTGATTCACACGCGAGTCCTCCACGGTGCGGTCATCCGATCTGGGAAATCTTGAGCAGGTGCTTGAGATCCTTGAGCAGTTCTTTGCCGGTATCGTCGGAGCCGTAGTGCATCATCAGATTGCCAAACGGGTCGACCAGAAGAATGCGTGGCTGGGACTGCGGATCAATGCCCTCGGGCCAGTCTGGCGTGGTGCCGGGTGCCGGAACCAGCCGTTCCATCAGACTGTATTCCTTCTGCCAGCGGGCTTCCAGCTCCGCCGGCACACTGCCCAACACCGCCGCACGGGACACCCGGTTGGCGTTCTTGCCCAGGGCAATGTTGACCTGTCGTGCCAGGTACAGCAGTTTCTCGCACTCACTGGCGCACTCGCCGGCGGCCACCAGCAGCAACCACTCGGGCTCGACCTCGTCCGGGCCAAACCGGTCGGCCAGGGGCTTGCCCGATGCGGTTTCAAGGTTCAGGGTTTGCACCGACACCACCGGCTGGATCAGGGTGCCATTGTTGGTATGACCGGCGGGATTCAGCCAGCCGGTGTAGAACATGATGGTGGCGAACACCATGGGGCCGAACCCGATCGCAAACAGCAGAATCGCGGTACGCCGACCCCGCCGGACCTGCTCGGGAGAGGGTCCGTTGTTGTTGTCGGATGCCTGGTTAGCCATTGTCGTTGTCATTATTGGCTCCTGTCTTTCGGTAGCTCGCAGCTACCGTCAATATACCCAGTGCGAGCGCCAACGCAAACCATTGTGTGGCGTACCCGTAATGAGTTTGTGGTCCCATCCGATCGGGCGCCCAATCGGCGCGGAAAGCACCGGGCTGATCACTGTCGGCCAATCGGATGATGGCCTCGGGAAGGTCGGTAATTTCGTCGGCCGCTACCGCCCTGGGCAGGCTTTGCACGCGCCGGGGCCAGCTGGTTTCAGGCGGGATCTGATCATTCAGCACGGGCGGTTCCGGATACTCACTGATGCGGCCGGACACCTCCAGCACGCGCTCGGGCGACGGCACCCTTGGCAGCTCATCCCGGTGCCGCGGCGCCTGAATCCAGCCCCGGTTGACCACCACCGGCGGGCCTTGCAACGGAAAGAACAGGGTCAGAACCTCATAGCCGGGCATACCGTCCCGGGTGCGGTTGTCCAGTAGCCAATTATAGTCACCGAAACGCCCGGTCAACGTCACCGGCCTCCCCGAATCCAGGCCCCGACCGACCAGCTCGGGCCAGCTCAGGTCCAGCGCCTGCTGCTGCCACTGTTCCAGCTGTGCCTGCTTTTGCCCGGCCCGGTCCAGCTGCCACAGCCCCAGACCGATCAGCAGCGGCAGGAAAATCCCGGTGAACAGCATCAGCCGCCAGTCGAAGTGCCAGTGACGAGCTCTGCCCTGCGGATCAGACATGCTCTGCTATAGTGATCTCTGGGGTTGCGTATATGCCACCGGCCCATCCTTTCATTTTTGGTGCAGCACCGGGATATTCCATGTTAAAAGCCGTAATCGTTGTATTAATGTTGGCCGTGGTGGTCAGTCTGTTCAGTGGCCTGTTTTTTCTGATCAAGGATGGCGGTAAAACCAATCGGGTGGTGAACTCCCTGGCAGTCCGGGTCACACTTAGCATATTGCTCCTGGCGGTTATTCTGATTGCACTGTGGCAAGGGAGCCTGACCCTGAATCCGACTCCCTTTTAACCGTCTTAATCCCGTTAATCCGGGTCAGATGATGTAAACGAAGATGAACAACCCCAACCAGACCACGTCCACGAAGTGCCAATACCAGGCTGCGGCTTCAAATCCAAAGTGGTTTTCAGCGGTAAAATGACCCTTGTTGATGCGTAGCAGCATGATGATGAGCATCAGTGAGCCGAGCAGGACGTGGGCGCCGTGGAAACCCGTAAGCATGAAGAACGTACTGCCATAAATCCCAGATGCCAGAGTTAAGTCCAGATCGCGATAGGCGTGGATGTACTCGTAGCCCTGAACAAACAGGAACACCAGGGCAAGAGCGATGGTCAGGCCGAGCCAGAGCTTGGTTTTTGCTCGATTGCCAGCCTTCAAGGCATGGTGGGCAATAGTAACGGTAAATGAGGAGGTCACCAGCAATATGGTATTAACCAAGGGCAGGCCCCAGGCACTGATGACCTCTTTGGGTCCGGGGAAAGCCTCAGGATTCGGGTTTTCTACCAGTGGCCAGGCTGCCCGGAAGCCGTCCCAAAGCATGGCCGAACTGCCCCGGTCACCTTCACCGCCCAGCCAGGGCACGGCAAACACCCGAACGTAAAACAGGGCGCCAAAGAACGCGGCAAAGAACATCACTTCCGAGAAAATGAACCAGCTCATGCCCCAGCGAAAGGACCGATCCATCTGATCACTGTAGAGCCCGGCCCGGCTTTCCTGGATGACATTGCCGAACCAGCCAAACAGCATATACGCCATAATCACGGCACCTATCATGAACAGGAACCAGGAGCCGTCAGTGCTCTCGCCCTGCTTGCTGTTCACCATGATCGATGCCACCCCGTAGAGGGTTAAACCCAGGCCGACGGTGGCAATGATCGGCCATTTGCTCTGTTCCGGAACGTAGTAGCTCTGGTTATCCGCCATGACAATCTCCGATGGCTTAGCCGTTTTCGTTTGTTGTTGTGATGGGTCGATCCATGTCTGACACCGTGGCCGTTTTACTCTGATCGTAGAGCGTGTAGGACAGGGTCAGCTTGGTTATGTGCTCGGGCAGATCCCGGTCAACGATAAACACCAGCGGCATCTCTGTGCTTTCACCCGCCGCCAGGGGTTGCTGGTTAAAGCAGAAACACTCGGTCTTATGGAAATACAGGGTGCCTTCGGACGGCGACAGGCTCGGAACTGCCTGGCCTACCATCGCTGCACCGGTCGGGTTCTGGGCGAAGAAGGCGACGGTGACCAGCTCACCGGGATGAACGTCGATGCTCCGGGTGACCGGCCGGAAGGTCCAGGGCATGCCCGGACCGTTCTGGGCCAGGAACTGCACCTGCACCGTGCGGGTGACATCGGCCTCGGCCGCCGCTACTGCCTCGTAGCGGCCACCGGTCTTGCCGTTGATGCCGGTGATTTCGCAGAACACGTCGTACAGCGGCACCAGGGCAAAGCCAAAGGCAAACATGCCCACCACCCCGGCCAGGCACCAGGACACCACCCGCGCATTGGTGCGGGGGCGTGCTTCGGCTTCCGGAGTGCGCTCGTCCATCTCGGGCCTCGCCTACTTCACTTCCGGGGGCGTGGCGAAGGTGTGGTAAGGCGCGGGGGACGGTACCGTCCACTCCAGGCCTTCGGCACCATCCCAGGGCTGGGCGGCAGCCGCCTTACCACCACGAACGCATTTCACCACAATGAACAGGAACAGCAGCTGGGTAGCCCCGAACATGAAGGCGCCGACACTGGAGACCATGTTGAAATCGGCGAACTGCAGGGCGTAATCCGGAATCCGCCGCGGCATGCCCGCCAGCCCCAAGAAGTGCATAGGGAAAAATGCCAGGTTCATGCCGATGAACGACAGCCAGAAATGGGTCTGGGCCAGAGTCTCGTCGTACATGTGGCCAGTCCACTTGGGCAGCCAGAAGTAGGCGGAGGCAAAGATGCCGAAGATCGCGCCGGGCACCAGCACGTAGTGGAAGTGCGCCACCACAAAATAGGTGTCGTGGTACTGAAAGTCAGCCGGGGCAATGGCCAGCATCAGACCGGAGAAACCACCGATGGTGAACAGGATCACGAAGGCAACCGCAAACAGCATGGGGGCCTCGAAGCTGAGCGCACCGCGGAACATGGTGGCCACCCAGTTAAATACCTTCACCCCGGTGGGCACGGCAATCAGCATGGTGGCGTACATGAAGAACAGCTGGCCGGCGATGGGGATGCCCACGGTGAACATGTGGTGAGCCCAGACCACGAACGACAGCAGGGCGATGGCACCCACCGCGTACACCATGGAGGCGTAGCCAAACAGCGGTTTTCGGGAGAACGCCGGGATGATGTGGGAGACCGCGCCGAAGGCGGGCAGGATCATGATGTAGACCTCGGGGTGGCCGAAGAACCAGAACACATGCTGGAACAGCACCGGGTCGCCGCCGCCGGAGGCGTCAAAGAAGCTGGTGCCGAAGTTGATATCCATCAGCATCATGGTGACCACACCCGCCAGCACCGGCATCACCGCAATCAGCAGGAACGCGGTGATCAGCCAGGTCCAGACGAACAGGGGCATTTTCATCAGGGTCATGCCCGGGGCACGCAGGTTCAGAATGGTGGCAATGACGTTGATCGCGCCCATGATCGAGGAGATCCCCATGATATGGACGGCGAAGATAAAGAAGGTGGTACTCGGCGGGCCATAGGTCGTCGACAGGGGTGCGTAGAAGGTCCAGCCGAAGTTGGGCGCACCGCCTTCCATGAACAGGGTTGAAACCAGGATCAGGAAGGCACAGGGCAGCAGCCAGAAACTCCAGTTGTTCATCCGCGGCAGCGCCATGTCGGGGGCACCGATCATCAGCGGCAGCATCCAGTTGGCCAGGCCGACAAACGCCGGCATGACCGCCCCGAACACCATGATCAGTCCGTGCATGGTGGTCATCTGGTTGAAGAATTCCGGTTGCACAATCTGCAACCCGGGCTGGAACAGTTCGGCCCGAATGACCATCGCCATGGTTCCACCGAGCAGGAACATGGCAAAACTGAAGATCAGGTACATGGTACCTATATCTTTGTGGTTGGTGGTCAACAGCCAGCGGCTGAAGCCTTTAGCCGGGCCGTGATGATGATCCTGGGCGTGGGTATCTGCAACCGCACTCATGAAAACCCCCGTTACCGCCATTTATTGTGGCTGGTGATATCTGTTATCTGGCGTTGATTACTGCTCGTTCTTGTAATCAAAGATCTCTTTGGGCGTGACCATCTCGCCGGTGTTATTACCCCAGGCATTACGCTCGTAGGTAATCACCGCGGCCAGGTCGACCTCGCTCAGCTGATTGCCGAAGGCCTGCATAGCAGTACCGGACTTGCCGTTAACCACGATATCGATGTGGGCGGCCATGTCCTCGATGGCAATCTTGCTACCCTTGAGGGCCGGGAAGGCCGGGGGCGCACCGCTGCCGTCCGCCTGGTGACAGGCCGCGCAGGCGGTCTGATAGGCTTTCTCGCCGCGCTCCATCAGCTCGGCCATGGTCCAGTCTTTCTGGGTCAACTCACGCTCTTTTTCGGCCGCAACTTTCTGCTCCGCCACCCAGGTGTCGTATTCCTCCTGGGGCACCGCCTTGACCACCACCGGCATGAAGCCGTGGTCCTTGCCGCAAAGTTCGGTGCACTGGCCACGATAGGTGCCGGGCTCGTCGACCCGGGTCCAGGTTTCGTTGATGAAGCCGGGGATGGCGTCTTTCTTGACGCCAAAGGCCGGCACCCACCAGGAGTGGATCACGTCATTCGCCGTCACCAGGAAACGTACTTTCTTGCCCACGGGGATGATCAGGGGGTTATCCACTTCCAGCAGGTAGTTCTTACCTTTGGCCTGCCGGTTGTTGATCTGGTCACGAGGTGTGGAGAGATTGGAGAAATAGCCAAAATCTTCATCGATGTATTCGTACTGCCATTTCCACTGATAGCCGGTGACCTTGATGTCGACATCGGATTCAGTGGTGTCGTACATGTCCACCAGGGTGGCGGTGGCCGGAATCGCCATTACCACCAGGATGACAAAGGGGATGATCGTCCAGAGAATCTCCACCAGCGTGTTCTCGTGAAAATTCGCAGGCTTGTAACCCTGGGATTTTCGATGGGCGAAGATGGACCAGAACATGACTCCGAACACCACGACGCCAATGGCGACACAGATCCAGAGAATGATCATGTGAAGGCTGAATATTTCGTTACTGGTGCCGGTCACCCCGGGGGTCATGTTCAACGTCCAGTCCGCCAGGGACACGGCCGGGAACATCAGACCACCTAACAGGGCACCTGCCCGCTGAGCGTGCACGCGCATACTGTGTCTCCACAGAGTGTTATTCTTGTCGGATTTGCGTTATCCCACTGATTTTTCGGGCGCTCGCATACACCCTGGAATCAGTGTGGAAGCCTGCTTATGGATACCTCAGAAACGAGTATAGACACAGATCCGAAAAAGGCTAAAAAATCAGTTAAATCCAAAAATGCTAACCACGCGTTTCTAAAAAACAGAGCGATATAGGATGTTCCACCTGCCCGTCATTGACCGACGCCTCTGGGCCCTGGCCTGGCCCCTGATGCTAACCAATCTGACCGTCCCGCTGCTCGGCCTGGTGGATACTGCCGTGCTGGGCCACCTGGACAGTCCGGAATACCTCGGCGCGGTAGCCGTCGGCGCCAACCTGTTCAGCATCCTGTACTGGACTTTTGGCTTCATGCGCATGGGCACAACCGGCCTGGCGGCCCAGGCCTGGGGCAAGCGCGACCGGTTTGGTCAGGTCGCCCTGCTGCTGCGCTCGGTGCTGCTGTCGGTGGCCATCGGGCTGTTGCTGATCCTGTTGCACCAGCCGCTGATTGGCCTGGGCCTGAATCTGATGAACCCCAGCCCGGACGTCAGCAGCCTGGCCGCCGAGTACGCCGCCATCCGGATCTGGAGTGCGCCGGCGGTGCTGTGCCAGTACACCCTGGTGGGCTGGCTGATCGGCACCCAGTTCGCACGCGGCCCGATGATCATGCTGATCGTCGCCAATGGCCTGAACATTGTGCTGGATATCCTGTTTGTTACCGGCCTGGGCTGGAACAGCCGGGGCGTTGCCATCGCCACAGTGATTGCCGAATACGGCGCCGCCGGCATCGGTTTTGCCATCGTGCTGACCCGGCTGCCGGAAGACCAGCGTCTGACCCGGGCCCTGTTCGGCCAACTGAGCGACTACCTGGCCATTCTCCAGGTCAACCGGTTCATCATGGTTCGCACCATTGCCCTGCTATTGGTGCTGGCGTTTTTTACCGCCCAGGGCGCCCGCCAGGGCGATACCATTTTGGCCGCCAACGCAGTGCTGCTGACCTTCCTGCTGCTCATCTCCAATGCCCTGGATGGCTTTGCCAATGCCGCCGAGGCCCTGATTGGTGAAGCCATCGGCAAGGGCAGTCGGATTCGGTTCCGGACGGTGTTCCGCAGTGCCCTGCGCTGGTCGCTCTGGGGCGCCCTGTTGCTGACCGTGGTGTTTGTCGCGGGGGGACGAGGGCTGATTGCCCTGCTGACTGGCATCGAAGAGGTGCGCACTACCGCCTGGCAATACCTGCCCTGGCTCTGGCTGCTGCCGTTTGCCGCGGTCTGGGGTTTTCTACTGGACGGTATTTTCATCGGTGCCACGCGCACCCGGGATATGCAGAACACCATGCTGTTTTCGGCGCTGGTGGTGTTCCTGCCGGTGTGGTGGCTCACCACCGATTGGGGCAACCACGGCCTGTGGTTTTCACTGATCTGCCTGATGCTGGCACGGGCGTTCAGCATGGGCTGGTTGTGCTGGTCCCACAGCCGACATCAGCGCTGGTTTGAACACGCCTGAACACCCGCCCGGAGCGTAATAACGGGCACCTGTTTTTTCCTGACATTGCACCGGCAAGGCCCGAAATGTCGACTACACTTGTCGGAAATGGCAGGCCTGTAGTGGATCGTCCGCCGCTGCTTACCTACCCATATAAGGTATTCGGACAACGGGAGGGGCCTTGCGACCTCAATTCGTTAAAACATCGGCATCTCCTGGCATGACACCACAGGTGGTTCTCGAGATCATTGATCAAGCACGACGCAAGGAAGCACGTTCTGGCATCTTTCTCCACCAACTCAGGGAGAAGGCGGCCTGCCTGCCTTCGTCCGTGACTATTGACGGCTATCAACCGGCCACGTCGCTGTTCCAGTTTGCGGTGGAATACATTGAGATGGCGCCCCGCCTGATCGAATGTGTCGAAGCCTGCGCCCGGGAAGCAGGCAAGGCCGAGCTGTTCGCCCCCTTTGTGGATGCGGCCACCCAATACTTCACACGGCCGTCGGCGCTGATTGTGAAATACGACGGTCTCGATGGCTTACTGATTCGGGCTTATCTGTGCCACCGCCTGATGGAGGAAATGTACGAGAACAATCGCTCCATTCGCGCCAGCGATTTGGTGGATATCGAGGCCACCCGTGCTAACCTACTGACCCATCAGCTTATTGGCGAACCCTTCTCAAATGAGCTGGACGATGCAATCACCGTCACCGTGCTCCAGATCGCCGGTACGCCTGACTACTATGAGCTGAACCTGGATCCGTTCGTAGAACAGGTAAACAACGCCGCCTGGGACTGGATGCGGCATTACTGGGAAAATTTACTGGTTCGGAACCACATTCGATTTTCCCTGGGGTCAGGAATAGCCTGATAGGTTCAGAGGATTCATGAGAAAAGTAACAGCCGCAGTGCTGGCGTTCTTGTTGTGGCCCATGTCGGCACTGGCAGCTAATCTGAGCCTCACCATCACCGCCTCAGACGACAACACACCGGTCGCCGATGCCGTAGTTTATCTGGACCGAGTCGATGAGGTGGTCCCGGTAACCGCCGAAATCTACCAGAAAGATCGCGAATTCCACCCCAAGATCCTGATCCTGCCGGTCGGTTCACAGGTCGAATTTCCCAACCGCGACAACACCCAGCACCACGTGTACTCGTTTTCCCCGGCGAAAACCTTCAACATAGAGCTGTATGCTGGAAAGCCCCAGGTTCCGGTGCTGTTCGACCAGCCAGGTATTGTTGAACTGGGCTGCAACATTCACGACCACATGCAGGCGTTCATCGTGATCAGCCAAACCGCTGCTATTGGCCAAACTGATGTCACCGGCCGCGTAACCCTACCGGTGACGGCCGCTGAGCCGGTAACACTCAAGATCTGGCATCCGCGCCTGCCTGACAATACCCAGCCAATTACCCGGACTTGGGATAGCGGCAGCGAACACTCACTGTCCATTCATTTGGTTCCTGAGCCTGAAATGGACGACTCCATAAACCTTTTGCAACGGCGCTTCCAAGAGCTTTGATGAAACTGCAGACATACATGGGCTTTAGGGGCCGATTGATCGCCGTCATGATTGCACTGGTGGTCGTAGTCAGCCTGATCATGGCCGCCCTGTTCATGATCTACTTGTTTGATGACGAAAAGAGTCGCGCCAACGAGCAACTAACCATCGGCGAACGAATGTCTCGTGAAATTCTGGACCGCAGAACCGAACTGATCCTGTCGCGACTCAGAGTGGTGGTTCAAGATTTTGGCTTTCGCTCAGCAGTAGCCAGCGGTGATCCAGACACCATTTACAGTGCCCTGGAAAACCACAGCCGGCGTGCCCAAGCTGATTTTTCGGTGCTGATCGACAACGACGGCGCACTGATAGCCTCCACTGTGAAACAGAAGTCCCCGGAGATGCGCGACGCTCTCATCAGTCTCGGAACCAGCCAGGGCATTGACCGCGCCTTCGCTTACCTGGATGGTCGAGGCTATGAGGTATTAGAGGTGCCAGTTGAGGGCGCCGGACTTCGGGCCCGGCTAGTTGCCGGCTTTGCCCTCGATCAATCGCTGGCGCTGGTTATTGCCCGCCTGAGTGGGACCCAAGTCACATTCCGGGCGCGTCCCGACAGCAACACACCCTATGAGGTCATTGCCACCACCTCGGCAGATGACATGGACATTGAGAACGAGCTGGCCGAAAGCACCGACAACCCGGGAATGCTGCTGAATCGTCAGCACTATTTCAGCCGCGCCATTGATCTTGGGAACTCCAACACCGGCGATATCCAGGCGGTGTTAATGATTAGCCGGCAAGCCACCCTTGAGAACTATTACACCCGAGCCAAGGTTATCGCCCTTTTTGTAGGTGGCATCCTGGTGCTCGCCATCGTTCTGGCTCTGATTATCGCCCGCATGCTCGGCAAGCCAGTGTTGCAGCTGGCCGACTATGCCCGCGCCGTAGGCGATGGCCAGAATCCGACTCCGCCCGATATCCGCACCGGAGGGGAATTGAAACAATTGCGAAATGCCCTTCGTGACATGCTGGTCCGACTGCGGGAGCGGGAAGCTCAAATTCGGTATGCTGCCACCCACGATGACGTAACAGGCCTCGGCAACCGCAACGCGCTGATGCAGTCGGCTCAGGCCCTGTTCGAGAACGGTGAGGCCTGCACGCTGATCGGAGTTCAGTTGAACGACCTGGCCGATATCAACGACACCCTTGGCCTGGAGTTTGGTGACGCTGTGCTCGTAGGCGTTGGCCGACGCTTAAGCAAAGAACTCCCCGATGCTCGAATGATTGCACGAACCGGGGGAGGTGAATTCCTGGCCTTGGTGCCAGCAAGCAGTCCAGAGCAAGTCGATGCCCTCGCTCGACACCTCTTACACATGGTCCAGTCACCCCAACAAATCAACAACAGCCCATTTTCAGTACGCGCCATCATGGTCACTATGGAATTACCTGCCGACGCGTCCAACACTAACGAACTGCGCCGGCGCCTGAACCTGACCTTCGAGCAAGCTGAGGATCACCCGGAGCCCGTTACCCGGTACCACCCAGGCCAGGACGAAAGCCACCTGCGTGAACTGCAGCTGACCGCCGATTTGCACACCGCCATCAGCAATCGTGGCCTGCACATGAACTACCAGCCTAAGCTGGACCTCCGAACCGGTGAACTGGTTCAGGTTGAGGCTCTGGTGCGTTGGATTCACCCGGAGCTCGGTTTTGTCTCCCCGGAGGAGTTCATTTTCCTGGCTGAGCAGTCTGGTCAGATTCACGACCTGACCGCCCATATCCTTGAGCGCGTCGCCGAGGACGCACGGGCCTGGGCCGGGCAGGGTGTCGACGCCGGTGTCGCCATCAACCTGTCGGCCATGGACCTGACCTGGCCGGAGCTGACCGATCACCTCACCAAGGCCTTCGCCAACTGGCACCACGGCATGGAACGAATCACACTGGAGGTGACGGAAAGTGCCCTGATGAAGGATCCCGAAGAGGCCATGGCGACACTGAACCGGCTCAAAGCACTGGGCATGACCCTGTCAGTGGACGATTTCGGCACCGGTTACTCCTCCCTGTCACAGCTGCGCAAGCTACCGGTGCAGGAGCTGAAAATCGACAAATCCTTTGTCCTGAACCTGGACACCGAACCCCAGGACCAGCTGATCGTGAAGTCGACCATCGACATGGCCCATGGTCTGGGCCTGAAAGTGGTGGCCGAGGGCATCGAGAACCTGGCCGCCTGGCAGCTGCTGCAACAGTGGCGGTGTGATCTCGCCCAAGGCTTCTATCTGTGCCGGCCGGTGCCTGCTAACCAGTTGGTTGAAACCGCCCAGGCGCTGGCGACCCGCCGCCAGGACTTAACTGCACACCTGCTGGAAGATCATTGATGACCTACCGCCTGCTCATGCTGGCCATGGTTGTATCCCTTGCCTGCCCATCCGCGTCCGCCGCCATTGGCAGCCGAATCTGGGCCACCGGTGGCGTATCCACCATCGAAGGCAGCGCCGGCGGTGGTCTGGTGCCCTGGGCCCTGTTAGGCAGTTACGCCAGTGATCAGGAGTGGGGCGGCACCCTCGCGCTCAGCCGGGCCGAAACCGACGACTACAGCCTGTCGGTCACCGGCGCCGGGCTGAACTGGAACAACCGGGTTGAGCTGACCCTGGCCCGCCAATCCCTGGATCTGGATGCGCTTGTGTTCGCCCTGAAGGATGGTTTTGACCTGGAGCAGGATGAGCTCAATCAGGACATTATCGGTGCCAAGGTGCGACTGGTCGGCGACGTACTGTACAGTCCCTGGGGACAATGGAGCGCCGGCGTTCAGTACAAGCGTCAGCGCGATTTTACCGTGCCCGAGGCCATCGGCGCCCGGGATGACAGTGGTACCGACGTGCTACTTAGCGCCAGCAAGCTGTTTTTCGCCGCGGTATTCAATCGCAACCTGCTGGTGAACGGGACCGCCCGTGCCACCAAGGCCAACCAGGGCGGCCTGCTGGGCTTTGGCGGCGATCGCAATAACGGTTATGAGGTGATGGCGGAGGCCAGTGTCGGAGTGTTCGTAAACCGCCAATGGCTAGTGGGCGCTGAGTACCGACAAAAGCCCGACAACCTGAACTTTGCCAGCGAGGACGATTGGTGGGACCTTTTTGTAGCCTGGGTCCCGGACCGTCGAATGGCGGTAACTGTCGCCCTGATTAATCTGGGCGACATCGCCACACTGGACGACCAGCAGGGCCTGTACCTGTCGCTGCAGGGGAGTTTCTGACATGCGCCAATACACCACACCGTTGTTCACCCCTCTATTCCGCCGTGCCCTGATGCTGATCGCCGGATTTGCCCTGGCCGGCTGCCAGGGCATGAACACCACCCCCGCACCGGCGATCGACACTGACACCAGTACCGGCACCAGCGCCGAACCGACGCTGTATCAGCAGTTGGGCGGGCGGGCTGGTCTGGCACAGATTGTCGAGGACCTGCTCTACCTGATCGTGGACGACGAGCGCATCAACCACCAGTTCAAGGGCGTGAACGTGGCCCAATTCCATAGTCACCTGACCGATCAGCTGTGCCAGCTTAGCGGCGGCCCCTGTACCTACAGCGGTCGGACCATGCGGAAAGTCCACGCCGACATGGCAATCACCGAGACTCAGTTCAATGCCCTGGCGGAGAACCTGATCCTGGCCATGGAGCAGAACGAGGTCGGCACCGGCGCCCAGAACCGCCTGTTGAAACGACTAATTCCGATGCACCCCGACATTCGTAATCTGTAAGCCGCCCCCACAACCGGGTATGCTTGCGCCCCTTCACACACTGACACTGGGAGACCCTGACCTTGCTGGAAAATGTCGATCTGGGAAAACTGATCATTCGCCTGACTCTGGGCGGGCTCATGCTGTTCCACGGCATCGCCAAACTGCTTAATGGTATCGGCTTCATTGAAGGCGAGCTGGTTAGCCATGGCTTACCCGCGATCCTGGCCTACGGCGTGTTCATCGGGGAGTTACTGGCACCGCTGATGGTAATCCTGGGTTATCACACCCGTATTGGCGCGCTGCTGATCATCTTCAACATGCTGGTTGCCATAGCCCTGGTGCATGGTCATCAGTTGCTGACACTGGGCAGCAACGGCGGCTGGGCACTGGAACTGCAAGGTTTCTTTCTGTTTACCGCGGTCGCGGTCATTTTCCTTGGCCCGGGCCGCTACAAACTGAAAAACTGAGGCTGCTATTGATCGCCCGCGGACACCGTACGAAGTCCGCGGTAGGTCATCACCCGATTCCGTCCGGCGCCCTTGGCGCCATAGAGCGCGGCATCGGCACGGCGGATCAGCTCACCTGAGGACTCATCCTGGGTGGGCACAACGGTGGCAACGCCAATACTGACGCTGAGACTGACCGCCGCCTCCTGGGCGCCCGGGTACACCGTGGCGTTCTCCACCGCCTGCCGAAGCCGCTCCGCCACGCGCTCGGCACCCTCTGCCGGGGTGGCCGGTAACAGCACCGCAAACTCCTCACCACCATAGCGCGCAAGCAGGTCTCCGGAACGCTGGATTTCGTTGGCGCATATGGCGGCAACGGTAATCAGGCAGTCATCCCCCACCAGGTGACCATAGCGGTCGTTTACTGACTTGAAGTAATCGATGTCCAGCAGCAACAGACTGATGGGCAACCCTTGGCGACCAACCCGACACCACTCCTCCTTCAGACGCCCATCGAACTGGCGCCGGTTGGCGACCTGGGTCAGGCCATCGGTCAGGCTGATCGCTTCCAGCCGGCGATTGGCCCGCTCCAGTTCCTCGGTGCGCTCCCGAACCCGCTCCTCCAGCGTCTGGTTGGCCTGACGCTGAATACCCAAAGCCCGTTCCTGGGCCCGGAGCCGGCGCTGGCGTTCGAGATTGATCCGGTAGGCCAGGGCAAACGACAGCAGGATGACCTCAACGGCGACGCCAATCTGGGGCCCGAATTCAGTCAGGAAAGTCGTCGGCAGGTAGCCCAGCTTGCTGACGGCCAGAATCAGGTGGCCCAGCAACAATGGTGCCCAAGCCAGCACATAGATGCCCGCCAATCTCTGGCCTCGAGACCAGACGTAAATGCCAATAAACCAGGCGGCCGGGGTGGCGATAGCCGCCAGTACCGCAACCAGGGTGATGGCTGTCTGGTAAGCGCCAAAGGCGCCGATCACAATGCCGATCCCGGCACCCACCATCAAGACCTGGAGGAACCGGTAGCTGGCCTTGCTGTAGCGGGACACCGCCAGAAACTGGAGACTGAACACCAGCGCCGCGATCATGGTCAGGCCGGTGAGCGGAATGGTGACGTATCGGTTCAGCCCCGGCAATTCCGGCCACAACCACTGGAACAGAATGCCTTTGAAATGCAGGTGAACCAGTCCGGACAGCACCACGGTCAGCACGTACCATAAATAGGTGGGCTGCCGGATAATGGCGAACAGAAACAGGTTGTACAGCGCCAGCGCCACGATAATGCCCAGGAACATGGTCTGCCAGCCATAGGACAGTTGTTCACCGGCCAGGAACTCAGCTGCGGTTTCGACCTCCACCGGCACCTGAACCGCGCCTTGGGTTTTCACCCGCACGTAGGCGGTAATCGGTTCGGTGTTGGAAGGTACCGGAAAGACGAAATTACGATGGTCCACCGGACGATTGGAAAAAGGCCGGGCATCGCCGGTTTCGTAGTTACGGATGACTCGGCCGTTGAGCACCCAGAACAGGTCCACCTCATCCAGCAGCGGGTAGCTGATCTCCAGCACCTGATTCTCCGATTCCGGGGCCACCACCACCTGAATCCAGTAGGTGCTGTCACTGAATCCGAGGTTCAGCCCGCGACCAGCACCAATCGATTGCCATCGATCGGGCTCCCGGGCCAGGACCTCATCGATATTCGATAGCTGGCCGGCATCCTGGAACCAGCGAATGACCGCAGCGTCAGCATTGGCCTGGTTCACGCTCAACAGCGCGACCAGTGCCAACCAAAACAGGGCTACGGGATTAGCGGTGTGCTTCATAGACAGGTTCCGGTTTTCGGGCCCAATGCCTTAAACTACACTGCGTGGGCCCTAAACAAGTTTTAGCGCGTCCGCTCAGGATGTGTTGTTAGTCTAGACCCTCGGGGCGATACCGTCCCGTGTCCGCCGTTCCAATCCGGTTTGTTTTCAAAGAGGCCGCACATGACCGATCCCCGACACCCGATCCAACCCGGTCGCTACCGCCACTACAAGGGTAAGGACTACCAGGTCATCGACCTGGCACGGCACAGTGAAACCGAAGAATGGCTGGTGGTTTATCGCTGCCTGTACGGCGATCACAGCCTCTGGGTCCGCCCCCTGTCCATGTTTCGGGAAACCGTGGAACTGGCCGGTGAGCAGGTGCCCCGGTTTTCCCGCATCGGTGACGACTGAGGGCGCCACCCCGCTTTGACTGTAGCCGTCATTTCCTGCACATTAGCCCGCTTTTCGTGAACCCGGTCCCCTGAACGGACCGGACAAACCTGTTATTCCTATTCGGAGTCTGCCATGAATGCCGTTGTTGCCGCGGTTGCGATCATGCTCGTCCTGAGTTTGAGCCGCATCCACGTTGTTGTTGCCCTGATCATTGGTGCCATTTCCGGCGGTCTGATTGCCGGCATGTCGCTGGAAGCCACCATTGAAGCCTTCAACAGTGGCCTCGGCGGCGGCGCCACCGTAGCCCTGTCCTATGCCACCCTCGGTGCCTTTGCCGTTGCCATTGGCAAGTCCGGCCTGGCCCACGCCCTGGCTGATCGCGCCCTGGCTCTGGTTGGCAGGCATGAAGATGGTTCGGCCGTCACCGGCATGCGGTTCCTGATCATTGGCCTACTGCTGGCGATTGCCATCTCGTCCCAGAACATCCTGCCGATCCACATTGCCTTCATTCCGCTGGTGGTTCCGCCGCTGCTGTACGTGATGGCCAAACTGAACATGGACCGCCGCCTGATTGCCTGCGTACTGACCTTCGGCCTGATCACCCCGTACATGTTCCTGCCCATCGGCTTTGGTGGCATCTACCTGAACGAAATCCTGGTTGCCAAAATCAATGCCAACGGCGTCGACGCCTCTGATCTGAACGTGATGAAGGCCATGGCACTGCCGGCGCTGGGCATGCTCTGCGGCCTGTTGATAGCGGTCTTCTTCAGCTACCGCGGAGGCCGTAACTACGATATGGACGTACTGGCAAAAGCCGAGCGTGTCGACGCCAGCTACAGCCCGCGAACCCTGGTGATGGCACTGGTCGCCATTGTCACCGCATTCGTGGTACAGCTCTGGCTCGGCTCGATGATCCTCGGCGCCCTGGCCGGTTTCGTGCTGTTCAACCTGTCCGGGGTAGTGCGCTGGAAAGAAGCCGATGACCTGTTCACCGAGGGCATGAAGATGCTGGCGATGATCGGCTTCATCATGATCGCCGCCTCCGGCTTTGCCGAAGTCATGCGCGAGACCGGTGAAATCGCCACCCTGGTGGACAGCTCCGTCGCCACCATTGGCGAGAACAAGGCCCTGGCGGCCCTGCTGATGCTGGTAGTCGGCCTGCTGATCACCATGGGTATTGGCTCGTCCTTCTCGACCATTCCCATCATCGCCGCCCTGTACGTGCCGCTGGCCCTGCAACTGGGCTTCAGCCCCCTGGCCATCGTCGCCCTGGTCGGCACCGCCGGCGCCCTGGGTGATGCCGGCTCCCCGGCCTCCGATTCCACCCTCGGCCCTACGGCTGGCCTAAACGTCGACGGTCAGCACAACCACATCTGGGACACCGTGGTGCCTACATTCCTGCACTACAACCTGCCGCTGCTGGGCTTTGGCTGGTTGGCGGCTATGGTTCTCTGACCTCTGGCCCCAGGAACGTAGCCTGCTGAATTGGCGGGCTGCGAGGTCGCGGGGGTACTTTTCTTCTGGGAAAAACAACTCGCTTCGCTCAGACATCTTTTTCCCGGCAGAAAAGTACCCCCACACCCTCGTGGTCGGACTACGCAGATATGTCTTTGATGATTGAGGCAAAGCTAGGTGGGTATCTGACGCTGAAAAGTCTTTAAACCAGAGATATCCGAAAGGTCTGACGTGAGGGGGTAGGGGGATTTTTTACCGCCAGAAATGGATGTCTGAGCGCAGCGAGTTCCATTTCCAAGGGAAAAACATCCCCCTGCTCCCTCGCAGCCCCCAGACCTACCAGGCTAGGCATACCAAACTCAGTCATCATCCCCAGATTTAAAGAAAACCACCTGCTTCACCGTGTGGTCATCCTCATTCTTACGCTTATTCACCCGCGTCTCCAACTCAGGATTGGAGGACGGCTGCTCGGCATCCGACACCGCGTCGGTAAAGCCACAGGCCACGCACTCGCGCACCTGATCGTCGTCATCGGTGGTGTACATCATGATCTTGTCCATCTCCGCACAGCGGGGACAGACCGCGCCGGCGATGAAGCGTTTTGGACTCGCCATAACTAAACTCCGGAAATAGGTAACCGACCGTCTTTACGACTGCCGGAACACATTGGCTCAGGCGGCTTCGTCCGTGATGCCGGATTGTTTCAACAGGGCATCCACCTGGGGTTCCCGACCACGGAAGGCCTTGAACAGCTCCATCGGCTCCTGGGAACCGCCTTTCTCCAGGATATTGTGGAGGAAGGAGGTACCGGTCTCGGCGTCGAAGATGCCTTTTTCCTCAAACAGTGAGAAGGCATCCGCCGCCAGCACTTCGGCCCACTTGTAGCTGTAATAGCCAGCTGCGTAACCGCCCGCGAAGATGTGCGAGAAAGCGTTCGGGAAGCGGTTGAAGTCCGGGGCCTCGATCACCGCAATTTCTTCCCGCACCTTACGGTGCATGTCCAGCGGGTTAGTGGGTGCCTCCTCGCTGAATTCCGCGTGCAGGCGGAAATCGAACAGGGAGAACTCCAGCTGCCGAACCATGCCCATACCGGACTGGAAGTTCTTCGCCGCCAGCAACTTCTGCAGCAGATCCTCCGGCAGCGGTTCACCGGTTTCGTGGTGCGAGGCAATCAGCGCCAGCGACTCCGGATTCCAGCACCAGTTTTCCAGGAACTGGCTCGGCAGCTCGACCGCATCCCAGGCCACACCGTTGATGCCAGAGACATCCAGCACGTCCACCTGAGTCAGCATGTGGTGCAGACCGTGGCCAAATTCGTGGAACAGGGTGGTGACCTCGTCGTGGGTCAGCAGCGACGGCTTGCCGTCCACCGGCGGCGTGAAATTACAGGTCAGGAAGGCAACCGGCAACTGCAACTGGCCGCGCAGGTTGCGCCAGCGCACCCGGCAATCCGCCATCCAGGCGCCGCCACGCTTGCCCTGACGGGCAAACAGGTCGAAGTAGAACCAGGCCAGCGGCTCGCCGTTACGGCTGATGCAGTAGGCGGTAGCGTCTTCGTGCCAGGTCTCTACCTCTGGTTTGGCTTCAATCTGCACGTCGAACAGTTTCTCCGCCACCCGGAACAGCCCCGGCACCACCTTGTCGACCGGGAACCAGGGACGCAGGGTTTCCGGGGAGATGTCGTAGCGCTGCTGGCGCAGTTTTTCGCTGTAGTAGCCAACATCCCAGGCCTGCAGGTCGTCGACACCGTGCTCGTCACGGGCGAAGGCCTTGAGCTCGGCAAACTCCTGCTCGGCCACCGGCTTGGACTTGGCCGCCAGCTGGTTCAGGAAGTCCAGCACCTCATCGGTGTTGCGAGCCATCTTGGTGGCCAGCGACCGCTCGGCGTAGTTATTGAAGCCCAGCAGCTTGGACAGGGCGTGACGACGCTTCAGGATTTCCGCCATCAGCGGCGTGTTGTCCCAGGTACCGGCATCCGGGCCCTGGTCGGAGGCACGGGTGACAAAGGCTTCGTAGACTTCCCGACGCAGGTCGCGGTTGTCGCAGTATGTCATCACCGGGAAGAAGCTGGGGAAATCCAGGGTAATCACATAACCATCCAGCTCTTTCTGCCGGGCCGCCTGCTTGGCGCCGTCTAGGGCACTCTCCGGCACGCCGGCCAGCTCACTGGCATCGGTGATGTGTTTGTACCAGTTCTGGGTCGCGTCCAGCACGTTGTCGCTGAAGCGGTTGGACAGCTCCGCCAGCTCCCGGGACAGAGCGGCATACTGCTGTTTCTGTTCCTCGGGCAGATCTACACCACCGAGATGGAAATCGCGCAGGGTGTTTTCCACCGACTTGCGCTGGGCTTCACTAAGGTCCTTGAAATCATCGCGTGCGGCCAGTTTCTTGTAGGCCTCGCACAGGGCAGCGTTCTGGCTCACCTCGGTGCTGTACTCGGTGAGTTTTTCCAGGCAGTTCTTGTAGACCTTGCGCAGGTCATCCGAGTTCTTCACCCCGTTCAGGTGCGAGATCACCGACCAGGCATTGCTCAGGTGGTCGTCCAATGCCTGCATCGGCTGCGCCAGGGTTTCCCAGGTCGGATCGTCCTGCTGCGCCAGGGTGGCGATTTTCATCCGGTTCTCACTGAGAATCTGATCAATGGCCGTTTCCATGTGCTCGATACGGACATGGTCAAACTTCGGCAGAAGATCTTGAGTCAGTAACGGGTTATTCATAGGTCCCCTTCTCAGCTATTCGTGGGTAAGGTAGTTTCTTAAAATCTTTCCTCGGGGCAAGGCACCTGTGGGAAGATCTTTTCAAAACCCGCTCAAGCACGTCCATGTGACGCTTGAGCTCCGCCATCCATGGCTCCGCACAGTTTTGAAAAGATCTTCCCACAGGCACCCCGATCCACCGGGTAATTCCAGTAAGGATATATGTAATGACGAATGTACGTTCTCACAAGGGCAAAGCACCACAATTTGGTGAACGCAGCTGGATAGATCCCAGCGCCGTGGTGATTGGCGATGTCCAGACCGGCGACGATTGTTCAATCTGGCCGATGACCGTGGTGCGTGGCGACATGCACCAGATCCGCATCGGCCACCGCTGCAGCGTCCAGGACGGCTCGGTGCTCCACATCACCCACGCCAGCGACTACAACCCTGGGGGCTACCCGCTGACCATTGGCGACGACGTCACCATCGGCCACAAGGCCCTGCTGCATGGCTGTACCGTGGGTAACCGGGTACTGGTGGGCATGGGCTGCATCATTATGGACGGCGCCGTGGTGGAAGACGAGGTCATTGTGGCAGCCGGATGCCTGGTGCCACCCGGCAAGACCCTGGAATCCGGTCACCTGTACGTGGGTTCACCAGCCAAGAAGGCGCGGGCGTTGACTGACAAGGAGCGAGGGTTCTTCACCTACACCGCCGGGAATTACGTTCGGCTGAAAGATGATTACCGGGCGGAGCAAGAAGTCTGACCCAGGTCAAAAAATGGACAACAAGGTCCTTGAAAACGGTTTGGGTGATCCTACATTCGCTAATAGCAGGAGTTCACGGATAACCATCCGGCTGGCGCCACCGGTGTTGGGCAGTTCCGCGAGCGAAGCTGAGACGCAGTATGCAGATTCGTAATCGTGAATGAGGAGGTATCGCCATGAGCAACCTTACCCGCTGGAATCCGGTCCGAGAATTCGACGACCTGATGAACCGTTACAACCGTATGTTCGGCCCGAATTGGGGCGGCGAACGTGAAGGCAAGGATCTGTTCAGTCGGAGCGACTGGGCACCGGCTGTGGACATCAAGGAGACCGCCGAAGCCTTCACCATCGATGCCGAGCTCCCGGGCATGGCAAAGGACGACGTCAAGGTGACCGTACACGACGGTGTGCTGACCATCGAAGGTGAACGCAAGCACGAAGAGGAAACCAAGGACAAGAAGCAGCATCGTATCGAACGCTTCTACGGCAGCTTCATGCGCCGATTCACCTTGCCGGAAAATGTCGATGAAAACAGCGTGAAAGCCAACTTCAAGGACGGCCTGTTGACGCTAACGTTGCAAAAGTCTGAGCCTAGAGAGCCCAAGGCCATCGAGGTGGATGTCCAATAAGCTCAACCGGACTCAAGTGGTGACGCCGGGAACTCAGTTCCCGGCCGTCGCCGACCGTTTAGCACCAGCCTGTTCCAGGGCCTGGGCGTAATCAACACTGCGGCGATGCTCGGAAATCAGGTCGAGAATAGTCTCACCCTGCTCGTTCACCGCGTTCAGATCCCGGCCTGCCGCCACGAAGAAGCCGATAAATCGCTCGAAGTCCCCGGCACGCATGGCCTGATAGGCTTTGAACAGGGCATTGAAATCGGCATTCTTGCTGCTGTCATAGGGATCAAGGGCGAGAAAGCTCTTTACACGCTCATCGCTCCATTCCTCACCGATGACTTTAGGCTTGTCGGGTCCGCTCATAATCGCTCTCTCATTGCCGGATTCGTTAGCGACTGGCTTCATTGCTATGGCGAGCCAGTCTCGGGCGAAACAGTATAAGGATCTGAAACCAAGTCAGTTATATAAATTCAGCATGAGAGTGTTCGCCCAGGCTATAAGAGCTTGACGCTTTTGGTCGCTTCCATGTCGTAATGGTCCCACCCGCCCGCATCAAACGCAGTCACATTGAAGCTATCAGCAACCCGCCCAAGGGGAGTTAGCCATGGCTGTCAATATCGAGCAAGCACTGCAGGACCACCCACAACAGCGCGCCGGAGCTGCACGGCAACCCGACACCGTCGACCAGACCGACCGCAAGGTTCCGATTAACCTGCGCCAGTCCGGGCCAACGCCGGTGGAAATGCTCATTTCCACCCGGGTACGCAAGTCGCCGTACTGGCACCTTGCCTACGAGGCCGGTTGCTGGCGCGCCACCGTCTACAACCGGATGTACCACCCACGGGGATACGTCCGGCCCGAGCATGGCGGCGCCATGGTCGAGTACGACTCCCTGGTCAACGACGTGACCCTCTGGAATGTCGCCGTGGAACGTCAGATTCAGGTCAAAGGCCCGGATGCCGAACGTTTCGTGAATTACGTGATCACCCGCGACGCCACCAAGATCAAACCCATGCGGGGCAAGTACGTCATCCTCTGCAACGAGGACGGCGGCATTCTCAACGATCCGGTGCTGTTGCGGGTAGCAGAGGACGAGTTCTGGTTTTCACTGTCCGACAGTGACCTGGAGTTGTGGCTGCGCGGTGTCAATATCGGCATGGGCTTCAACGTCAGCATTGCCGAGATCGATGTGGCGCCCGTGCAGATTCAGGGGCCGAAATCCGAAGCCCTAATGGTCGACCTGTTTGGTGAGAGCGTCCGCGAACTTCCCTTCTACGGCCTGATGGAGGGCCAGGTGGCGGGACATGATGTGATCGTATCCCAGACCGGATTTACGGGCGAGAAGGGCTATGAAATCTACCTCAAGGACGCCACCAAACACGCCGAGGATCTCTGGTACACCGTGCTTGCGGCGGGTGTGCCCCACAACCTCCGGGTAATCGCCCCGGCTCACCATCGACGAATTGCCGCGGGCATTCTGTCCTGGGGCCAGGACGTGGACGCCGAGACGCTGCCATTCCAGTGCAATCTGGCCTACCAGGTGCCACGCAACAAAGACGCAGACTACATCGGCAAGCGGAGGCTGGAGGAAGTGCGCGGGCAATTGGAGGCAGGGCGGCCACCGTTTACCCACACCATGGTGGGAATCCGGTTCGGCGGCGGCCAGGTCACCGATTATGCCAACGATTTCTGGCTAATCAGCAGACCGGACGGCGGCGCGGCCGAAGGTTATGTCACCTCGCCCTGGTATTCGCCGGAACTGGAAACCAACATTGCGCTGGCCTATGTGCCATTCGACCAGCGCGCACTCGGCACACGTCTCCTGGTGCACCTGCCCGTCGAGTATGCCGGCGCAGATGGCTCTACAGAGGTCGAGGCCGAAGTAGTGGAAGTGCCCTTCCGCCCGTCTGTTAACCCGAATGCCAGGGAGCGCGCCCGTGCCAAGGGCATCGATTTTGCAGACTGACAATCGGTGCCTGCAGGCGCTGGTGCGCTCGGCGTCGATTGAAGCGACGCCGAGCCAGATCCTGACGGCTGAGCATCTGCCAGAGCTGTTACCGGCAGGCACCCCGGTGTATGTGCCTTTCCTCCCGAGGGGGCAATTCAGTGACAGTCTTGCGGCCTGCCGCCGGCTGTCGGAACTGGGTATGCAGCCGGTGCCTCACTTGCCGGCCCGGATGGTAGAGAGCCGAGGACAACTGGACGACTGGTTGGCTCAGCTGCACGAAAGCCAGGTTGACCGCTTACTGCTGATCGCCGGCGACCGCGATTCGGTTGCCGGTCCTTTTCCGGATACCCTGGCGGTGCTCGAATCCGGCATCCTGACCCGGTTCGGTTTTCAGGGTATCGGGTTCGCCGCCCATCCGGACGGCCATCCCAGGGTCGACCGCAGCTCGTTGACCCGCGCCCTCGAACTCAAACAGGAATATGCCCGCACGAGTGGAACACACCTGTGGGTGGTCACCCAGTTTACCTTCGATGCCCAGGTCATCATCGACTGGCTGCAAAAGCTGGGCACCCTCCTGCAAGAGGTGCCGGTTTACATTGGCCTGGCCGGCCCAACCCGGGTCCGTACCCTGCTGGCTTACGCCAGCCAATGTGGCATCGGCGCCTCGACCGTCGCACTGTTGCGCCAGCCCGGCAGCGCCCGACTACTCCGGGCCTGGCGCCCCGATGCCATGGTGCGATCCCTGGTGCAGTATTGTCAGGAAAACCCGGAAACGCTTCTGAAGGGCATACACCTGTTCCCGTTCGGTGGCTTGCACCAGTCGGCGCAATGGATTCAAGATCACGGCCGGTCCCTGGAGGACCATAGGAGATAGGCCAATGGGCTCTCAATACAGTGAGCAGACCGCCAACACGCCGGTGCTGGAGAGCCTTCCAATGGCGCCAGCGACGGACATCGAGATCGCGCGTTCGGTGCAGCCTCAGTCGATCCTGCTCCTGGCTCAGCAGCGATTCGGATTGCCGGCCGAAAGCCTGGTGCCCTTTGGCCACTACAAGGCCAAGCTGGATATGGCCTATGTGGACACCACCGATACCGCATCCCGTGGCAAGCTGGTGCTCGTCACCGCGATGACACCGACGCCAGCAGGCGAAGGCAAGACCACCACAAGCGTGGGCCTGAACGACGGTCTCAATCGTCTGGGTGTGAGTTCGTCGGTCTGCCTGCGGGAACCCTCCCTCGGGCCCTGCTTTGGCATGAAGGGCGGTGCCGCTGGCGGGGGCTGGGCTCAGGTCATCCCGATGGAAGATATCAACCTGCACTTCAACGGCGACTTCCACGCCATCACCACCGCCCATAACCTGCTGGCCTCGCTGATCGACAATCACATCCACTGGGGTAACGAAGCCGGACTGGACCCGCGCCTGATCAACTGGCGCCGTGTGCTGGATCTGACCGACCGTTCGCTGCGGAACCTGGTCTGCGGACTGGGCGGCAAGGCCCATGGAGTGCCCCGTGAAACTGGTTTCGACATTACTGTGTCGTCCGAAATCATGGCCATTCTCTGTCTGGCAGAGGGCCACCTGGATCTGCGCCGGCGACTGGGCAACATGATTATTGGCCAGCGATCCGACCACTCCCCGGTCACCGTCCATGACCTCGGTATGGAAGGGGCGCTGTCGGTCATTCTGAAAGACGCCCTGCAGCCTAACCTCGTGCAGAGCCTCGAACACAACCCCGTGTTCATCCATGGTGGGCCGTTCGCCAACATCGCCCACGGCTGCAACTCGGTCAACGCGACCCGGGCCGCACTGGCCCTGAACGACGTCGTCGTGACCGAAGCAGGCTTCGGGGCGGATCTGGGGGCGGAAAAGTTCATCGACATCAAGTGCCGGCACTCGGGCCTGCAGCCCGATGCCGCCGTTCTGGTGTGCACCGTCCGGGCCCTGAAACTCCAGGGCGGGGTGGCCCGTAGCCGGCTGTCAGAGCCCGACCTGGACGCGCTTCGCGCTGGCTCCGCGAATCTGGAACGCCACATCATGAACCTGCAGCAGTTCGGACTTACTCCGGTCGTCTGCATCAATCGCTTCCCCGGGGACACCGCGGAGGAAATCACGCTGATACAGGCCATCTGCCGGGACCTGGGCGTGCGCGCTGTGCCGGCGGATCACTGGGCCGCCGGCGGCGATGGCGCCACAGAGCTCGCTCAAGCCGTGCTCGATCAGCTTAGAGACGAGGTGCCCGCTGTGCGTTTTCTGTACGACGACAGCCTGCCGCTGGCGGAGAAGATTGAAACCATCGCCACCCGAATCTATCACGCCGGCCAGGTCGAGTTCTCGGCACAGGCCAGTCGACAGCTGCGGGAGTACGAGGCCCTCGGCTTCGGGTATCTGCCGGTCTGCATTGCCAAGACCCAGTTCAGTTTCTCCGTGGATGCCGGGTTACTGGGAGCGCCGTCCGGCCATACGCTGCCGGTCAGGGAAGTGCGGCTGGCGGCCGGTGCCGGGTTTGTGGTGGCGGTCTGTGGCGACATCATGACCATGCCAGGGCTACCACGGCGACCCGCCGCCCTGGATATCCGGCTGGACGAGGATGGCCAGGTCGTCGGATTAACCTGAGCCGACGTGTTGTTCGCAAGTACCGTAGGTTGACTCGGTACTGGCGCGTCTGAGTGCCTCGCGCGAGGCCGATGGCAGCTGAGGTCCGGTGTCGGTCAGCGCTTGACCGGCCATGGCCGGAGCACAGATATCCACACGCTCCTGTCTCGGTGCCCGGCCCATGGTTTTGCGGTAACAGCGGCTGAAATGCGTGGCCGAAACGAAGCCACACATGGAAGCAATCTCGACGATTGAGCAGGACGTCTGTTTCAGCAACCGTCGGGCACGGTTGAGACGGACCCGCAGATAGTACCGAGAAGGTGTGCACCCGAGGTGTTTCAGGAACAATCTTTCAAGCTGGCGGCGGGAAAATCCGGCCAGAGCGGCCAATTCATCGAGCTCGATCGGCTCCTCGATGTTGGCCTCCATCAGTTGCGCGACCTCCGCAAGCCTGGGTTGCGAACTGGCCAGTCTGGGCAGCATCGGCACCGGCTGGGAGTCAGACTCCTCACGAACCCGATCACAGACAAACATATGCGATACCGCGGTGCTCAATTCGCGACCATGACGGCGGGCCAGAAAACTCAGCATCATGTGCATGGGGACTGTGCCCCCGGTGCAGGTCATACGGTCCTGTTGCAGGGTGAACAGACGGTTGTTGGTCTGTACCCGTGGGAACCGTTCCTGTATCGCTTCCAGGCATTCCCAGTGGGCGCTACAGGAATACCCGTTGAGCAGCCCGGCGCTGGCCAGGACATAGGCCCCGGTGCACACGGCGCCCAGCCGGACCTGCAGGCGCGCCTGCCGTTTCAGCCAGGCCACCTCTCCGGATGAAAAGCTGTGAAAAACGTCTATACCGGCCACGACAATAACCAGATCGAACCGGTTATCGCCCCGCGTGCCCTCATCGGGCATCACCGTCAGGCCGTCACTGGCACGTACCACTCCGCCGTCAATCGACAGCAGCTTCCAGGTGTAGAGTTCCGTGCCGGCCAGCTGGTTCGCCATGCGTAGCGGTTCCAGGGCCGTCGCGAGGGCAATCAGCGTGAAGTTATCGATCAGCAGAAAGCCGACCCGATAGGGTGTCGGAGCAGACCTGGGTGCAGATAAACCTGGATCGTTGGACACAATACATCCTCCTGACCCTAACACTAGTTGACTCTGTTTGATCGGACAACGTCGCCACGGTTCCGTTGTAGTCGCGTTCGCGGGTCAGGACTTCACCCGCTCATTATCCGGATCGAACAGTGCCCGATAGCCAACAGATTCCACTCGTATCGGATAATGCTCCTGGAAATACTCCAGAATCAGTTCCCGACCCTCCTGGGCGTACTCCTGGGGCAGATAACCCAGCAGGATGTTCTTTCCCACCGACGGTCCCCAGACAATGCTGGTGTTATAAGAGCGTCGCCCGTGGCTGTCCACCAGTACCTCACCGGTTTGGGGGTCCAGGATCGGCCACTGCCCCACCGGGTAACGCGATACGCCCGCGGCATCTCGATGCTCGGTCATGGTCATGGTGCACAGATAAGCGGCCTGTCGGGGTAGTTCCCGCTGTTGCAGGTAGGCGCTCTTGCCAAAAAAATCCGCGTCCTTGACCTTGGGCCGGGCCAGTCCGGCTTCGTAAAGATTGTACTCCACCTCCAGATCGACGTTCTGCAGGCGCAGACTCTTCTCAAGCCGACGGGTATTGGCGTAGGTTTCGATGCCAACCGGGACCACGCCCGCCTCGTACAACAAGTCCCAGACCTTCAGGCCGTAACTGAACGGAAAATAAAGCTCCCATCCCTGTTCGCCGACGTAGGAAATCCGGAACGCCCATACCGGCACTCCCTGCAGCTCAAGTTCCCGGGCGGTGGCGAAAGGAAAATTGTCATGGGACAACTCGTCCGGGTTACTGACCAGTGCGGCCAGGGTTGCCCGAGCCTTGGGCCCCCAAAGACCCAGAGTGGCCAGGCTGTCGGTGCGATCATCTAAGCGAACATTGTTGAATCCGTGGGCCCGGGCCATACGCGTGATCCAGCAATAATCCCGGTGACCGGTGTCACCCCCGCAGACCACCCGGTAATCGTTATCGCCTCGCCGGATAATAGTCAGGTCAGAGCGGACGCCACCTCGGGCATCCAGAAAGTGGGTATACACACCTTTGCCGTTGGGCGTACCCCCACCGACTTTGGCCACCGACAGGAATTCGAGCAACGCTTCCGCGTCCACACCGGAGATATCGAAAATGGCGAAATGGGACAAGTTGATCATACCCACCGATTCACTCATCTCTAACTGTTCGGCGTTCGACACGTCCCAGAAATGGCGGGCATCCCACTCATTCTCCCGCACCGGGATACGGTCGCGAAACTTCGGCAACAGTCTGGCTTCATTGGCGGCGTATCCGTGGGCCCTCTCCCAGCCCGCCGCTTCCATGAAGTAGCCACCGAGTTCCACCTCTCTCGGGTAGAACGGGCTCGTGCGCATCCTGCGACCGGTCTCGTAGGGTTCGCGTGGGTGCACCGCCGGCGTGTATATTTTCTTCGCGGTTTCGTAACAGCGGCCATAAACGTAGGCCGGGGTTTTCTGGAGCGGGTAATGACGGGCAATATCGACGCTGTGCGGATCCATTTCCGGACTGCCGTGGGTCATCCAGTCCGCCAGCACCTTGCCAGCGCCGGGGCCATCCTTGACCCAGACCGCCTCACAGAACCACAGGTTACGCACTTCCGGGGACTCGCCTATGAGCGAGCCACCATCGGGGGTCACCGACAGCAGTCCATTAAACGAGTGTTTCTCTTCCCACCCCAGCTCGCCCAGAATCGGTGTCATTTCGATGGCTTTTTCGTAGGCGCTCATGACCTGATCCAGCGACAGCTCGCGCATGGAGGGGGACATCCGGGCGTCACCGGGTTCGGCGATCGCGCCAGGGTAGACCAGTCTCGGATTCTCGGCCTCGTAATAACCCCATTCGATCCGGCCGCCCTCGGTCGTGGTGGGATCGCCGGTGTCACGTACGTACGCTGAGTTACCCTGGTCGCGGAACAGCGGATATACAATCTGTTTGCCGGTGCCCGCCAATGCCTCATAGGGGCCAAAGAACAGTAATGGGTGCTCCAGCGGCATCAGCGGCAGTGCTGCATTCGCCGTGTTGGCCATGAGTGGCCCCCAGATGCCCATGGCCAGGACCACATACTCAGTCTCGATATAGCCTTTGTCGGTCTCAACCCCACGCACCTGACCGTCCCGTACATCAATGCGGGTGGCCGGCGTATACGGGAACACCTTCAGTTTGCCGGTTGCCACCGCCTCCTCGACCAGATCCCCGGCCACTGTCTGGGAGCGCGGAACGACCAGGCCGGCATCCGGATCCCACATGGCGCCCTGAATCTGACTTTCATCCAGCAGTGGAAACAGCTCCTTGGCCTGTGTTGGTGAAATCATGCTGACGTTGGTACCGAACGCCTTGCCCGACCCGACTTTGCGACGTAGCTCGTCCATGCGCTCGTCGTCGTCCACCCGGGCCACCTCCATGCCGCCACACTTCACGTAATTGCCGCGTTGTTGGTAGAAGGCCTGGCTGTATTTGGTGGTGTAAATGTTCAGTTTGTCGTGAGAGGTAGTAAAGCAGAAATCCGACGCGTGCGACGTGGAGCCGATGTCCGTGGGAATGGCCGATTTTTCCAGGCCTACGAGATCGTCCCAGCCTTGCTCAATCAAATGATGAGCGACCGACGAGCCGACAATCCCACCCTGGCCGATAATAACGACTTTCGCGCGTTTCGGTAGCTGTGCCATCGCTGCCCCCTCCTTTACTCAATCGCGGCCGGTGCGTTCAGGCCATGGCCACCGCACTCTGATTCAATGTGGCCCTGATTGGCTCTCGGAGGTGAATCCAATACGACATTCAGCCGTCCAAAAACGGCACAATCTCCACAGAGGGTTTTCCGTTCGCTTTCAGATCGGCGCACTCTGGGTCACGAATAGCAATTTCGACCCGGCGGTTCAGTGCCCGGTTTTCTGGCGAGTTATTTGGCGCCAGCGGGTTGGTCTCCGCCCGCCCGGCGGCCACCACGCGGTCCGCCGGCACTTGGCGATTGAGCACCAGTTCGTGCACCACCGACACTGCCCGCGCAGCGGACAAATCCCAGTTGGAACGAAACCGGTCGCTGGATATTGGACGGTCATCGGTGAAGCCGGAAACAAAGACATTGCCCTGGCAGTTGGCCAATACCCCCACCACCCGCTCTATGATTGGGATCATCTCTGGCTTGATATCTGCCGCCCCCGAACGGAAGGTCGCCTCTTCGGAAAACCGGATAACCACCTGTTGCTTGTCGTAATTAATGCTTAGGGCATTGGACGCCACCTCTGACTCCAGTTCACTGACCAGTCGACTGGCCAGGTCGATAACCCCGCCCGGAATCTTGGTGTCGGTCTCAGCCACGGCACGTTCGTCAATAAACTCCGGCTCCGCCGGCTGACTGTCACTGGGCTCAGGCTGGGATACGGAGTTCGATTCGACCGGGGTGATCGGCGAGCCCCCCACGTCCTGGCCCACCACGTTGCTGGAGCCCAGGGCCACGGCCATGGAATTGGCCATGGCCCGGTACTTGTCCACATCCATCTCGGCAAATGACAGTAGCAGGATAAAGAAGGTCAGCAGCAACGTCGCCAGATCGGCGAAGGTAACGATCCAGGCCGGGGTGCGGCTCTTCAGGCGGCTGCGGTTCTTCTGCTGGACAACTTCCAATGCTTCAGGCCTCCCGCTCCGGCGCCAGAGCCATGCGATGATCGGGGTGCACAAACGAGGACAGCAGTTCGGTCATGACCCGCGGGTTCTCCCCGCGCATGATGTTTTTGGTGGAGGTGATGATCAGCATCTGATTGCGGGTTTCGTCTTCCGCCTTGAGTTGGAGCTTGTCCGCCAGGGGCAGCGCGATCAGCTGGGCAATGAAGGCGCCGTAGAGGGTGGTCAGCAGGGCAATGGCCATGGCCGGGCCAATAGCAGAAGGATCGTCGAGGGTATTGAGCATCTGCACCAAGCCGATCAGGGTGCCGAGCATGCCAATCGCCGGGGCTGATTCGCCAATGCCCCGGAACACCCGTTCCGCCACTTCGTAACGCTCGGATATCTGCTGGGCCTCCTGGGCCAGGGCCTCTTCAACCAGCTCCGGCGGGTGGCCATCAACGCACAGGTTGATCGCCTTGCGCAAAAAGCCATCGTCGGTCTCGTGGTTTTCCAGACCAAGTATACCTTCCTTGCGAACCACCAGGGCCAGGGCGCCGACCTCCCGCACCAGCTCCGCCGGCCGCGCCACCCGATCGGTAAAGGCGGCGCTGAACGCGAGCCGGAACGCGCTCATCACCGAGGGCATGCGGAACTTGATCAGGGTGACCGCGAAGGTGCCGCCAAGGACGATCGCCAGGCCCGGCAAGTTCAGGAACGTCAGCAGTGAGGCGTTGGCCAGCATGGCCATGGCCACGATCAGTACACCGGCAACCAGCCCGACGAGGGTAAGTATGTCCATTGAAACCCCTTTAGGAAGATGACCTTGAGCCTAGCCCAAAACCCGACCACAGGCTCAGTCGTTTCGTAACTCTTCGATAACCGGTGCGGTTTCCGGCTGCACGCCGCGCCAGACCCGGAACGATTCCGCCGCCTGCTCCACCAGCATGCCCAGGCCATCGAACACCCGCCCAGCCCCATTGTCCAGGGCCCACTGGTTAAACGTGGTGGTCTGCAAAGAGTACATCATGTCGTAGATCACCGTTTCGCTACCGATCACAGTTGGCGACAACGGCGGCAGGTCACCCTGAAGGCTGGCGCTGGTGCCATTGATGATCAGGTCATAGGGCTGATCCGGCCGCTCGAATCCGACCGCGTTTATCTCGACCCCTGGGGCGACCGGTGCGAACAATTGCGCCAGGGCCTCGGCCTTGGCCACGGTTCGGTTGGCGATGGTCACTGAGGCCGGCTGCTGCTGCAGAATCGGACCCAGCACGCCCCGGACCGCACCGCCGGCACCCAGCACCAAAACGCGGGCCCCATTCAGGCGAATACCGTGATTGCGGGTCAGATCCCGAACCAGACCGCAACCATCGGTGTTGTCGGCGGTCAGACGGCCCTGATCATCCCGGTACAGGGTATTAACGGCGCCGGCCTTTTCGGCCCGCTCAGTGCGGACCTCGGCCAGCTGCCAGGCCTGTTCCTTGAACGGCACCGTCACATTCAGACCCTTGCCACCGCGCTCGAAGAATTCCCGGACCGTGTCGGCAAAATCCTCCAGTGGTGCCTGGATCGCGGTGTATTCAACGGCCTGGCCGGTCTGGAGCGCAAACAGACTATGAATGCGGGGCGATTTGCTGTGGCTGATGGGGTGGCCGACAACGGCGTACAGATCATTGTTCATGGTTAGTCTCCAGCCAGTTGCGTCCGGTCAGGAAATATTCGGTCAGCCTTGCTTCCTCGGAGCCCGGTTCAGGCTCTCGGCCATAGTCCCAGCGGACCAGCGGCGGCAGCGACATCAGGATGGACTCGGTGCGGCCCCCGGACTGCAGGCCAAACAGGGTGCCTCGGTCATACACCAGGTTGAACTCGACGTAGCGGCCCCGGCGATAGAGCTGGAAATCCCGCTCACGCTCGGTGTAAGGCAGCGCCATGCGGCGGCGGACAATGGGTTCGTAGGCGTCGATGTAGCTGTTGCCCACCGACTGCATGAGCCCGAAGTCCTGGGCGAAATCACCGGTGTTGTGGTCATCAAAGAACAGGCCACCAATGCCCCGCGGTTCGTCCCGGTGCTTGAGGTAAAAATAGTCGTCACACCAGTGCTTGAAGTGGTGGTAGAGGCCATCGCCGAACGGCTGGCAGGCTGCTCGCGCGGTCTGGTGCCAGTGCACGCAGTCGTCCTCGAAGCCGTAATAGGGGGTGAGGTCGTAACCACCGCCAAACCAGTACACCGGTTCGGCGTTGGGAGGCGTAGCCATAAAAAACCGCACATTGGCGTGGGACGTCGGCACGTAGGGGTTGTTCGGGTGCATCACCAGGGACACGCCCATGGCCTGCCAGGGCGCTCCGGCCAAGTGCGGACGATGGGCGGTAGCAGACGCCGGCATGGTTTCCCCCATCACATGGGAGAAGTTCACCCCGCCCTTTTCGAAAACCTTGCCATCGGTGATGACCCGGCTGACACCGCCGCCACCCTCGGGCCGGTCCCAGGCGTCACCAACAAAGGTAGCCTCGTCCTCGAACGCCTCCAGACGGCTGCAGATACGCTCCTGCAGGCCCAGCAGGTAGTGTTTGACGGCGTTGATGTCCGGACTTTGTGACATGGATTCTCCTAGCGAAGCTGCTGACCACTGACGATATCAATAATCCGGCTGGGCTGGCGATTGCCACCCAGGGCCCCAGGCACAATCCGGTCCAGTTGGTCGCCAAAGTAGCGGCGAACCTGCCAGGAATACCTGGCCGGCTGGCGGCCGGCGGGGTTGCAGGAGGTCGAGACCAGGGGCCGGCCCGCCTTTTCGCACAGGGCGCGCACCACCGGATGATCGCTGACCCGCACCGCGATGGTGCTATGGCGGCCGCGCACCCACTCGGGCACCTGCTCGTGCACATCCGGCAGCAGACAGGTAACCGGCCCGGGCCAGTGCTGCTCGGCTTCGCGCTGCATCTCTGGGGACAAAGGATCAAGCAGGAACCGGACTTGCTGTACCGACGCGGCGACCAGGATCATGCCCTTGTCCATGGGCCGCTGTTTCAGTTCCAGGATGCGTTCAACCGCGTCCTCGTCCCAGGGATCACAACCCAGGCCCCAGACCGCTTCGGTGGGATAAGCGATGACACCACCGCCAGCAAGGGCCCGATAGGCGCACTGTAACTGCCAGTCACTGAGGGGATTGGGTGCCGTCATGTTGATCTTCGTCAGCTGAAATCGAAAGTGATTCTGACACTGGGTTCAGGCAATGCGCAGGAAGCCGCCCGGAGCCGAGCCCACCAGCCCCTGCAACTCCAGTAGCAGCAGGGCCTGCATAAGCTGATCGGCGGGCAGACCCGTCGCTGAACTCAGTGCATCGGTTGACTGCGGATCATACCCTAAAGCCTCAAATACCGCGATTTCACGACTGGCCAGGCCGGCGCCCGGTTTCGCGACAGGAGCGGCCGCAGTCAGGCCATGGTCCGGGCTGGTATCGACCCGGCACTCGCCCTGAAATGACCACCAGGTGCCCAGTTCCTCCAGGATATCATCGACGGTTTCCACCAGCCGTGCGCCCTGCTTGATCAAGTGGTGGCAGCCACGGGCAACAGGGCTGTGCACCGAGCCCGGGATTGCGAACACTTCCCGGCCCTGCTCCAACGCCAGTCGAGCGGTAATCAGGGAGCCGCTTTTCAGCCCGGCCTCGACCACCAGGATACCCCGGCTGAGGCCACTGATGATCCGGTTGCGCTGGGGGAAATGAGCGGCCCGGGCTGGGGTACCGGGCGGGTACTCCGACACCATCAGGCCCTGATCGATCACCCGCGCCGCCAACCGACGATGCTGGCTCGGGTAAACCCGGTCGAGGCCGCACCCGATCACCGCCACGGTGGGCGCGCTGGCATCCAGGGCCCCGGCGTGGGCCGCGCCATCGACCCCCAGAGCCAGACCACTGGTGATCACCAGATTTCGGCGACTGAGTTCCGCGGCGAAAGTCCGAGCATGATCCAGCCCGGCCCGGGTGGCATGGCGACTGCCAACCACCCCGATCTGGTCCTGGCTGAGCAGACTCGAGTCGCCCTGAGTGTAGAGCACCAGGGGCGCATCGTGGATATGACGCAGGGGGTCAGGAAACAGCGGGTCGGCCGAGGCAATCACGGAAATGCCCAGACGTTTGCAGTCCTGCTGAATAGTCGCCACCTTCGCCACCACCGGGTGCTGACTGTCACCGCTTTGCCAGGCCTGGATCGCGGCTGCGGTTTCCGGTGGCAGTCTAAGGGCCTTTAGGGTCGCAGGGTTCAGAGCCAGCACATCGGTGAGATCTGGATAGGCGGCGCTGAGATCGCGGCGCAGACGCCGGCCGAACTTGGGCAGACAGCTCAGCAGTTGCCAGTCGGCGGTGTTACAGATAGAGGCACCCGAAACCCGGGTGTCGGGGTGGGATTGATCGGTCAACATTGTCATCCTTGCAAACGAAAAAGCCGGGCCTTCCTGGCCCGGCCAACTTCTAATTTTTAAACTCTGGTTCTTGACCCCTGCGCTTCAGGGGTTGGTTACCTTGTCACCAACAGAGAGCGCACGGGTGGCCTGCAGTACGAGGCCATAACTCATTTTCTCGTAGGCCTGGAAGATCATCATCAGGCCGGCGCGCTCAGAGGGCAGCTCGATGGTTTCCCCGGTGACCGGATCCCGAACCATGTTGCCACTCTTCAGAACCGACATGACGTTGCCCGGCTCCAGACCATCACGCTCACCACGGTTGATGGTGACCACGTCGAACTGGCCGATCTGGCTGACACCGCCGTCCACGGCGATCATCTGGCCATCCACGTCCTGGTCCGGCGCGCTGGGTACGAAACTGGTGGAAATGGGCCGGTTTACGCTGGTCAGCAGACGGTCGCCAATGCGGATTTCCTGGTTGGACTTGGTCAGGCGCAGGGTCAGCACGTCGCCGTTTTCGGCGGTGACATTGCCAGAACCTATGCTGCGTGCTTCCAGGCCCAGGAATTCCCCGGTCTCCGGATCAACAAATTCCTTGGTGCGACGGAAAATCCCGACTTTATCGGCAGGCTTGTCGCCACGGGCGTAAACGCGATCACCGGCACCGGTAATGATGCGGCCATCTTCCCCTTCCAGCACGTAAGGTGCGCCGTTCAGCTCAGCCGGGGTCACAATGCGGGTGTCGGTCAGAAAGCTGCTGATGGCGTCAAGCGGAATGGCCGGAATCGGCGTATCGATGGCTTCGGAGCGAATCTGCGGTGACAGCTTGACGACATCGCTGGTGGCAACCTTGGTCACCCGCGGTTTGCCATCGATGTATACGAGGGCAAGACGATCGCCCGGATAGATCAAGTGCGGGTTCTTGACCTGAGGATTAACGTGCCAGATCTCGGGCCAGTACCAAGGGTTGTTCAGAAATCGGCCTGAAATATCCCACAGCGTATCACCCTTCACGACAGTGTAGCGCTCGGGATGATCGGACCTCAGCTCCGGTGCAGCGTGGGCCCAGGAGGTGAACAGCAGCGTAAATGCTGCCAGAGCGTACAGCAGTTTCCTCATTGTGTAAGTCCTTGATCGCGTGCCTTGAGTCTTTGAGTTCTGTTGGGATGCAGCCAGATGCTTGCAGCTTATTACGTTGTTATTCCTGATACTATAGAAGAAGTCCCGGAATTTGTGATGTTATCTTTTGTTCTTCCAGTAAATTCTACCCGGGCGCCGAAAGATTTTAGCTATTAACTGATCAGTTTGTACTCAATCGACGAATTATTGGATAATAGCAGTATCGCGTTAGCGCGGCCGGCAACCGTTGAATCCTGCGGTTGCATCCCGATTATAGTAGGTAACGGGTGATTTTTTGCGCAGTACGCTGTCGCATTTTAGCGATCAGTTGCACTTGCTTTCAGAAAGTTACACATCCGAATCTGCAAGGACTATGTAAAAGGGACAGTAGCGCCAACACTGAACACAGTCAGACAGGTTTAAACACGAGCGACATGATACTAGATATTCTCGAATACCCGGATCCCCGCCTGCGCACCATTGCCAAGCCGGTGGACGAGGTCACAGACGACATCCGTACGCTGATCGACGACATGTTCGAGACCATGTACGATGCGCCCGGCATAGGCCTGGCGGCGACTCAGGTCAACGTGCACAAGCAGATCATCGTGATGGATCTGTCCGAAGACAAGAGCGAGCCCCGGGTGTTCATCAACCCGTCGGTTGAAGTGCTTGATGGCGATCTTGAGGACATGCAGGAAGGCTGCCTGTCGGTACCCGGCTTCTACGAAGACGTCAGCCGTATCGAACACGTCATGATCCGAGCCATCGATCGGGACGGCAAGCCCTACGAACTCGAAGCGCGGGGTTTGCTGGCGGTCTGTATCCAGCATGAGATGGACCACCTGAACGGCAAGCTGTTCGTCGATTATCTCAGCTCCCTGAAGCGCAACCGGATTCGCAAGAAGCTGGAAAAACTGCATAAACAGAGCGCCTGACCGGCAAGCGGTTCGCCGTTCTTGCAGGACTACAGACCTCGGACCGGGTTACGACCCGGTCTTTTCGTATTCAATGAGACAGAGACTTCAGCACCGTGCGACTTGTTTTTGCCGGCACCCCCGATTTTGCTGCCATCGCCCTGAAAGCCCTGCTGGGCACCCACCACACCGTTGTCGGTGTTTATTCCCAGCCGGACCGACCCGCCGGTCGTGGCCGCAAGCTGATGCCCAGCCCGGTCAAACAGGTGGCCCTGGACGCCAACATCCCGGTGTTCCAGCCGGAAAGCCTGAAGTCCGAAGCAGCCCAGCAGGAACTGGCTGCCCTAAAACCGGACGTGATGATCGTAGCGGCCTACGGCCTGATCCTGCCCAAGGCCGTGCTCGACATTCCCACCCACGGCTGCCTCAACATCCATGCCTCGCTGCTACCGCGCTGGCGCGGCGCGGCGCCGATCCATCGCGCCCTGGCCGCCGGCGATCAGGAAACCGGCATCACCATCATGCAGATGGATGAAGGCCTGGATACCGGCGCCATGCTGCTGAAATCGATAACCGCCATCGCCCCCACCGATACCGGCGGCAGCCTGCATGACCGCCTGGCCGACCAAGGTGGCGAAGCCATTGTCGAAGCCCTGCGATTGCTGGAGAAGGGCGAATTGGCCGGTGAAGCCCAGAATGACGATTTTGCCTGCTATGCCCACAAACTGGTGAAAGACGAAGGCCACATCGACTGGACCCGGAATGCCGCCGACATTGAACGCCTGGTCCGCGCCTTCAATCCCTGGCCCGGCACCTACACCGATCTGGATAGCCAGCGCATCCGCATCCACGCCGCCACCGTGCTGGATGGAGACAGCCAGCAGTCGGCAGGCACGGTGCTGCGCCGGGAGCGCGAGGGCATCGACGTTGCCTGCGGTACCGGAACCCTGCGGATTGTCCGGGTACAACTGCCGGGTTCCCGGGCCCAGAGCGTGAACGACCTGATAAACGGCGGCAAACAACTGCTGTTGCCGGGCCAGGAGCTGCACTGACATGAGCGATCAGCCTCAGCCCCTGCGGGCCATTGCTGCCGGTGTCCTGCTGGCGGTCGAGAACGGCCAGTCCCTATCCCAATGCTTGCCACCAGCCCTGGCGCGCCTTCCGATCAGTGAACGGCCTGCCTTGCAGGCCCTGTGTTATGGCAGTTGCCGCTGGTTTCACCGGCTCGACGACGAACTCCAGGGCCGGCTGAAAAAACCGCTACGGGCTTCCGACCGCGTTGTTCATCACCTGATGCTGGTAGCCCTGTTCCAGTTGCGTTTCAGCCAGCAGGCCAGCTACGCCGTGCTGAATGAAACCGTGGAGGCCTGCCGGGCCCTGGACAAACCGCACCTGACCGGGCTGGTCAATGGCGTGCTACGCGCCGCCGAACGGACCGGGGCACCGGAGCCGAGCACCGACGCCAGCCGTGTCAGCCATCCAGCCTGGATGGTGGAAAAGCTTCGCCACAACTGGCCCGAGGACTGGCGCGCCATTGTCGACGCCAACAACGCTCAGGCACCGATGACTCTGCGGGTTAATGCGCTCCGGTTCAGTCGGGACGAGTACCTGGCGCTACTGAAAGAAGACGGTATCGGCGCCGTGGCCACCCGGTTTGCCCCCAACGGCATCCAGCTGCAACAGCCGGTGCCGGTTGACCGCCTGCCCTGGTTCGCCGATGGCGCGGTCAGTGTCCAGGATGAGGCCGCCCAACTGTGCACTACAGTGCTGGATCTGGCGCCGGGGCAGCGGGTACTTGATGCCTGCGCCGCGCCGGGTGGCAAGACCTGCGCCATCCTCGAGGCCTGCAGCGAACTGGCCGAGGTGGTCGCCATTGATGAATCCGAGGCCCGGCTGCCGCGGGTGCAGGAAAACCTCGACCGCCTGGATCTGGTCGCGACCCTGAAACAGGCCGACGCCGCCGATATCCATCAATGGTGGGATGGCGAGCCGTTCGACCGAATTCTGCTGGACGTGCCCTGCAGTGCCAGCGGCGTTATCCGGCGCCACCCGGACATCAAGCTGCTGCGCCGGGAGTCGGACATCGTCCCCCTCGCCAGCATCCAGCTTGGCCTGCTTGAGGCTATGTGGTCTATCCTCAAACCCGGTGGTCGCCTGGTGTACGCGACCTGCTCGGTGTTCCCTCAGGAGAACCACCGTATAATCCAGCGCTTCCGCAAACAGCAGGAAGCGGCCCGTCTCATGGAGCCAGAGGTTTCGTGGGGACGGGACATGGGCCCGGGGCGTCAGTTGCTCCCCGATCCGAACAGCCATGACGGCTTCTTCTACGCCGTACTGGAGAAACCCGAAGCATGAAGATCCTCATTCTCGGTGCCGGCCAGGTCGGTGGCACACTGGCGGAAAACCTGGCCAACGAAGCCAATGACATCACCATCATCGACAGCGACGGGGCCCGGCTCCGCGAGCTGCAGGATCGCCTGGACATCCGCACGGTGCAGGGTGAAGCCTCCTACCCGACCTCACTACGGCGGGCCGGTGCCGAAGACGCCGACATGGTGATTGCGGTAACCAGCAGTGACGAGACCAACATGGTGGCGTGCCAGGTCGCCAAGCTGCTTTACAAGACCCCGACCACCATCTGCCGGGTGCGCGCCAGCGCCTATTTGGCCAAGTCGGATCTGTTCTACCAGAAGGATCGCACCAAAGACCTGGACAGCCTGCGCGGCTTTCCCATTGATGTCCTGATCAGTCCGGAGCACCTGGTTACCAAGCACATTACCCGGCTGATCGAGAACCCGGGCGCCCTGCAGGTGCTTGAGTTTTCCAAGGGCCTGACCCGGCTGGTCGCCATCCGGGCCATGGAGGGCGGACCGCTGGTCGGCCATGAATTGTCCTACCTGCGCACCCACATGCCGCGCATCGATACCCGAGTCGCGGCGATCTTCCGAAAGGACCGGGCGATCATGCCCCAGGGCGACACGGTGATCGAGGACGGCGACGAGGTCTTCTTCATCGCCGCCTCCGACCACATCCGGTCGGTGATGAGTGAGCTCCAGCCCCTGGTCAAGAACTACAAGCGCATTTTTATCTGCGGCGGTGGCAACATCGGCCAGCGCCTGGCACACACCTTGGAGAATCGCTACCAGGTCAAACTGCTGGAGCGGAACCACGAGCGCTGCGTGATGTTGTCGGAAAACCTGCGCAAGACCGTGGTGCTGGAAGGCAACGCCGCCAACAAGGACATCCTGCTGGAAGAGAACATCGAGAACACCGACGTGTTCTGCGCCGTCACCAACGATGACGAAGCCAACATCATGGCCTCGCTGCTGGCCAAGCGACTGGGCGCGCGCAAGGTACTGACTCTGATCAACAATCCGGATTATGTCGACCTGATCCAGGGTGGCGACATCGACGTCGCAATCTCACCCCAGCAAACCACCATCGGCAGCCTGCTGACCCACGTTCGCCGCGGCGACGTAGTGAATGTTCACTCCCTGCGCCGGGGCGCGGCGGAAGCCATCGAGGCCATTGCCCATGGCGATCACCGCTCCTCCAAGGTGGTCGGCAAGCGGCTGGATGAGATCAATCTGCCCGAGGGCACCACCATCGGTGCCATCGTACGCCGGAGTGAGGTCCTGATCGCCCACGATCACCTCCGGGTTCAGCCCGATGACCACGTGATCCTGTTCCTGGTGGACAAGACCCGGATCCGCGAGGTGGAGAAACTGTTCCAGGTGGGACTGACTTTCTTCTAGTTCAAAATCAAGGCAGTGAACTGCACTTAGAAATACCGCTTTGGCAGGCGTATAATGCGCCTTTTTTCAGAGTGCCCCGGGCCAGTTCGGGGCGCCACATTCAGATCGATCAGTAGGCAAACGTCGTGACAGACAAGGCAACCAAGCAAACTACTCCGGACATCAAGACCTTCCAGGGCTTGATTCTGGCTCTGCAGAATTTCTGGGCGCAGCATGGCTGTGTGGTCCTCCAGCCACTGGATATGGAAGTGGGTGCCGGGACCTTCCACCCGGCGACGTTCCTGCGGGCCATCGGGCCGGAAACCTGGAACGCCGCGTATGTCCAGCCGAGCCGTCGGCCGACCGATGGCCGTTACGGCGAAAACCCGAACCGCCTGCAGCACTACTACCAGTTTCAGGTGGTCCTGAAGCCCTCGCCGGACAACATCCAGGAACTGTACCTGGATTCCCTGAAGGCCCTGGGCCTGGATCCGCTGGTACACGACATCCGGTTCGTGGAAGACAACTGGGAATCGCCCACCCTGGGTGCCTGGGGCCTGGGCTGGGAAATCTGGCTGAACGGCATGGAGGTGACCCAGTTCACCTACTTCCAGCAGGTTGGCGGTATCGAATGCTTCCCGGTCACCGGCGAGCTGACCTACGGGCTTGAGCGTATCGCCATGTACCTGCAGGGCGTGGACAGCGTCTACGACCTGGTCTGGACAGAAGGCCCGGATGGCGTAGTCACCTACGGCGACGTGTTCCACCAGCAGGAAGTGGAAATGTCGACCTACAACTTCGAGCACGCCGATACCGAGTTCCTGTTCCACAGCTTCGACGTTCATGAGCGCGAGAGTGCCCGGCTGATCGAAGCCGGTCTGGCGCTGCCGGCCTATGAGCAGGTGCTCAAGGCCTCCCACACCTTCAACCTGCTGGACGCCCGGCACGCCATCTCGGTGACCGAGCGCCAGCGTTTCATCCTGCGAGTTCGCACCCTGGCACGCTCTGTCGCACAGGCTTACTTCGACAGTCGCCGTAAACTTCGTTTCCCGCTGGCCCCCGAGGCCCTGCGCGAGGAAGTACTGGCCGCGGCCGACGCCGCCGATGACAAGGCCAAAGGCAAGAAAGGCAAAAAAGCGAAGAAGGCTCAGCAGGAACAGGGGAACGCGTAATCATGGCAACACAGGATTTTCTGGTCGAACTGGGCACCGAAGAGCTGCCCCCGAAAGCACTCAAACCACTGTCCGATGCCTTCACCCAGGGCATTGCCAAGGGTCTGGAGGACGCCGGCATTGAGTTCGGCAAGGTCGAGGCCTTCGCCGCACCCCGCCGCCTGGCGGTTCGTATCCGTGACCTGGCCGATGCCCAGCCGGACAAGCCGGTTGAAAAGCGCGGTCCGGCAGTCAAGGCCGCCTTTGACGACGCCGGCAACCCGACCCGGGCCCTGACCGGCTTTGCCACCTCCCTGGGGGTCACCCCGGATCAGCTGGACACCCTGGAAACCGACAAGGGTGCCTGGGTGGTCTACCGTACCGTGGAGCAGGGTAAGCCCACCGTAGAACTGCTACCGGAACTGGTCGACCAGTCACTGGCGGCGCTGCCGATTCCCAAGCGCATGCGCTGGGGTGCGCATCGGACCGAGTTTGTCCGTCCGGTCCACTGGGTAATCATGCTGTTCGGCAACAAGGTGATCGACACCCCGATCATGGGTCTGAAGCCCGGCAACAAGACCCGGGGCCACCGCTTCCACTGCCCGAAGAAACTGATTGTACCCACCCCCAATGACTATGAGGTGGTGCTCAAGCAGGAAGGCTACGTGCTCGCCGATTTCGCCGAGCGTCGGGCCAAGATTCGCGCCGGTGTGGCCGAACTGGCCGAATCCGAGGCCGGCGGCAAGGCGGTCATCGATGAGGACCTGCTGGATGAAGTTACCGCGCTGAACGAATGGCCGGTACCGCTCATGGGCCGGTTTGAAGACCGCTTCCTGGAGGTTCCTGCGGAAGCGCTGATTTCCTCCATGAAGGAACACCAGAAGTACTTCCACGTGGTCGGTGCCAATGGCGCCATGCTGCCGCTGTTCATCACCGTGGCCAACATTGAGAGCAAGGATCCGGCCCAGGTTATTTCCGGCAACGAGAAGGTGATTCGCCCTCGTCTGTCGGACGCCGCCTTCTTCTACGAGACCGACCGCAAGAGCCGCCTGGAAGATCGCATCAACCGGCTCAAGCCGATCGTGTTCCAGGAAAAACTGGGCAGCATCTACGACAAGTCAGTTCGGGTCGCAGCCCTGGCCAGCAAGATTGCCGAGGCCATCGACAGCGATCCGGCCCTGGCCGAACGCGCTGCCATGTTGGCCAAGACCGACCTGGTCACCGAGATGGTGCTTGAGTTCACCGACCTGCAGGGCATCATGGGCCAGTACTACGCCGCCAATGACGGCGAGGCCGACGATGTTGCCAAGGCCCTGAACGAGCAGTACATGCCGCGCTTCGCCGGCGATGACCTGCCCACCACCGCCACCGGCTGTGCCGTGGCCATTGCCGATCGCCTGGATTCGCTGGTCGGTTTGTTTGGCATCAATCAGCCACCGTCCGGCACCCGCGATCCGTTTGCCCTGCGTCGTGCCTCCCTGGGTGTGCTGCGCATCATCATCGAGCGGGAACTGCCGCTGGATCTGCAGACCTGCTGCGAGTGGGCCGCGGAGAACTTTACCGTACTGACCGAGCAGGACACCGCCTCCACCGTGGTGGATTACATGCTCGAGCGCTTCCGGGCCCATTACGACGAGCTCGGCATTGGCGCCGAGGTGTACCTGGCGGTGCACGCCCGTCGTCCGACCCGGCCACTGGACTTCGACCGTCGGGTCAAGGCGGTGGAAGCCTTCCGCCAGCTGCCAGAAGCTCAGGCCCTGGCCAGCGCCAACAAACGGGTGTCGAATATCCTGACCAAGCAGGGTGGCGACCAGATTGGCGAAACCGTCGACACCAGCCTGCTTCAGGATTCTGCCGAGCAGCAGCTGGCCGAGCAGGTCGAGCAACAGGCCGGGAAAGTACTGCCGCTGTTCGAGCAGGGCGATTACGCCAGTGCCTTGCGCTCCCTGGCCAGCCTGCGTGAGCCGGTGGACAGCTTCTTCGATGAGGTGATGGTGATGGCCGAAGACGACGCCACCCGTAACAATCGCCTGGCACTGCTGAACCGCCTGCGTAATCTGTTCCTGCGAGTGGCAGACATTTCCCTGCTACCCACGGCCGGATAACGGACAAAGACGCAGGAGCGAAAGAACCAGGATGCTGATCATCCTCGACCGGGACGGCGTCATCAACGAGTACGATGGCAACTACATCTGCTCCGCTGAGGACTGGCACCCCATTCCCGGCAGCATCGAGGCGGTGGCCCGGCTATGCAACGCCGGCCACCGTATCGCCATTGCCACCAACCAGTCCGGCATCGCCCGGGGCTATTACGGCCTCGAGGAACTGGATGCCATGCACGAAAAGCTGGAGAGCCTGGTGGAGGCTGCCGGTGGCTGCATCGATATCATTGCCTACTGCCCGCACCATCCTGACGACCGTTGCCACTGTCGCAAACCATTAACCGGCCTGCTGGAGCAAATCCGGAGTCATTACCACCTGGACTCGCTGGATGGGGCCATCATGGTGGGTGACAGCCGCAAGGACCTGGAGGCTGCCATCGCCGGAAACTGCCAGCCGGTTCTGGTACGGACCGGTAATGGTCGGGACACCGAGCGCCACCTGGACGCCCGACCGATCCGGGGAGCCGAGGTAGCGGTCTACGATACTCTCAGCAAGTTTACGGATGCGCTTTTGCCCGCGGAGGGCTGGTAAAACCAAAGTGAATCCGTATAATACCGGCCGTTGATCGGCGTGTGGCGCAGCTTGGTAGCGCACTTCGTTCGGGACGAAGGGGTCGCAGGTTCGAATCCTGCCACGCCGA
>Ga0207908_1000048_pt1 | contig 55149 bp, 69 predicted proteins | sample MalvirmetagMSP81_FD_184224 | JGI IMG/M metagenome (GOLD analysis project Ga0207908, IMG submission 184224) | Marine viral communities from the Deep Pacific Ocean - MSP-81 (SPAdes) | ecosystem: Environmental > Aquatic > Marine > Oceanic | place: Pacific Ocean | collected 2011-04-18
TTGATCTGGCTGCGAGGGAGCGAGGTGTTCGTCGGAATCGATCTCGGTTTCGTCTTCGGCAGTGTCCGTTGCCAGTTCGGTCTTCACGCCGGTTGCTCCACGTGCTGACCAGTTTGGCGGCAGTTGGGCAAAGCCCAGGGTGTTCAACCCAGTGCGCGCGCAGGCATCCATAAACACTCTCATGGCCGGCGCCCACACCTCCCGCAGTGACGATTCGAACGCGCTATAGATGGTGTGGCGGTGTTCGTTGGCAATGCCCAGGCGATCGGTTGCATATTGCAGGCAGGTGCACAGGGCGGCTGGAGAAAGGGGATTGTTGGACTCGGTTACGTCCTTTCGGAAGATCTGATTCAGTAACTGGTGCAACTCAAACAGAATATCGGAGTATTCGCCGGCCAGTCGTGCGGCAACGGTCTGGAGGTCGAGCCAGTCCTCGAATACCTGCTGCTGAAGAACGTGAAGTTCCGCACCCTGTTTCTGCTCAGTCCGGTTGTCGGTTATTTTAGCGCTGTTGGCGGTGAATCTGGCCTCGAAATCCTGGCAGATCTGGGCCTGGCGGCTGGCAAAAATAAACCGCATGTCCTTCAGCCGGGTGATCTCCCGCATCTCCGCGGCATTCTCAAGTTCCTGCTCGATCATCCGTCCGGCGGTATCTAGGAAATCGGGCAACAGTCCCTCCAGCAGGTGTATGGCGTGTTGCTGGTAGAGACGCTTCAGGCTATCCATCGACGCCTTGTCCGCAAGCACATGTCGCCGGCCGAGTACCTCTTGAGACGCGTTTAACTTGGCAAGCACGCTGGCAGAGGGTTTTGCCGTCAGAACAAAATTGTCACCTTCTCTGGTGTGAAGTGTGCCTCTTAAATGCAGCCGGGAATCCTGGCCGCTGTCGCCTCCCAGGATGTGCAGGTCCACCTTGCCAGGCTCGCCCGAGGCAAAGCGGCTTGTCACTGCGGGAGAGGTCAGCTGACTGATCGAGAGCAGGGCCCGGTCATCTTGAACGTCTATGCGGGAGACAACGCAACCACAAGGATTAAGTGCCGGGCAAACTAAAAGGGCATCCTGCAGGAGTTTTGTGCTTCTGTTCCTTCGGGCTGAGGTCATTACCGCCTTCCTGAGCAGCGTTACATCAGACTGTGCGTGTGTGCACGTGTTTTCAGATCAATGGCATAGTCGCACAATGCAAAACATAAACGTCGTTGATGAAAATTCTGGAGGACGCTATGAAGTTTATTTTCGAGGTCCGCATGAAAGAAGGGCACGCGGTGGAGGAGTACGCCGAGGCATGGGTACGAGCCAGCGAAATCATCCAGCAGGCGCCCGGTGCCCGGGGCACTGAACTGCATCGCAAGATCGGCGATCCCGATACTTTGATCGCCATCGCCTGCTGGGAAAACAAAGAGTCCAGAGATGCCATGGAGTCGAAACATAATTCCAGCGTAGCCGAGATTATCCGAAGTGTCGCACCGATCGTGGAAATCACGCCGCTGGGTGAGTTTGAGGAGCCTGAGTGGGTAGTGCTCCCGTCGGGGAGGTCTGACTGAAAATGCCTGCTATCTTGAGAGACAACAAGCCAAAACAAGGGGCTGAGTAATGTGGGATTCCGTCGGAGCAGGGGTGAGTGCCTGGTTTTATCCGGCGCTGTCGGCTGTGGTTTCCGTAGTGCTCACCTACGCAGGTTTTCGCCTGGCGCTTGGTGTGGTTCATCGGCTCACCCGTCGCAAGGCGGTCTCCATTCTCTTTCTCGATGCCTCAAGCAGGGCTCTGGGCTTTGTGGTTTGCCTACTGGTGCTGAACGGTGTTCTTGAGGCAGCGCCCTCAGAGCTGATCTTCTTGCCTGAACTCCAGCACCTGGCAACGTTGCTCTTGATCATGGCTGTCACTTGGGCAGCGGTGCGCTGTACCTCGGCCATTGGCGAGGTCATCGTCACCCTGAACCCGGTACTTGAGGGAGAGTGGAAGCGCGCCCGCAAGGTGGAGACCCAAACTCGGTTCCTGGTTCGGGGCCTGAATATTCTGATTGTGATTCTCGGCCTGGGCGCTGCCCTGATGACCTTTGATTCGGTTCGGCATGTAGGGGGCAGCTTGCTGGCGTCTGCCGGCGTCGGTGGCATCATTCTGGGCTTTGCCGCTCGGCCGGTGCTGGGCAACCTGCTGGCGGGGATGCAAATAGCGCTGACCCAGCCGTTCCGGATTGATGATGTGCTGAACGTTCAGGGAGAGTGGTGCTGGGTCGAGGAAGTGACCGCGACTTATGTCGTGCTGAGGGTCTGGGATCTGCGACGGCTGATTGTGCCCTTGCAGTGGTTTATCGAAAATCCCTTCCAGAACTGGTCCAGAAATACCGCCGATCTGCTCGGCACCGTGTTCCTTCGAGTCGATTACACCATGCCGTTATTTCCGCTGCGGGAAGAGTTTGCCCGCCTGTTACGGCAGGCCCCCCAGTGGGATGGCAAGACTGAGACAGTTCAGGTGACCGATTCCGACGACACCACCATTCAGGTCCGGTTCCTGATGAGCGCGCCGGACTCCAGTCAGACCTGGGACTTACGCTGTGCCGTGCGCGAAGGGCTGATAACCTTCATGCAGGAGAGCTACCCGGAATACCTGCCCAGGATCCGTGCCCGTATGCTGGATCCTGAACAACCTGGGGAGTTGTCACCGCCGCCACGGTGAGCGTGGTCCCTCCAAGCGTTCGCCCTGCCACTCGGGAATCTCGCCGAAGCGTGAGCTATGGGCTTCCCAGTCCTGCTCGGCCTGCACGATTTCCTGCTGGTGATAACCCACGTAGTTCCACCACATGACCACGTCTTTCCCCAGTGGTTCACCGCCGATCAACAGCAGGCGAGTGCCGGCGGTGCAGTCGATGGTCAGGGTGCTAAGGTTGGAGCCGAGGTAGGCCAGCTCATCGGCTTCAAACCGCTCCCCCTCGATGTCGCAGCTTCCGATCAGGGGCAGGACTCCGTATTCGAAACCTGGCTCCAGGGCCAGCCTGAGGGCCTGGGGCAGTTCGCAGTCGATGTCCAGCGCCACGATGGGTGAATACTGAAGCGTGTCGGCGGTTCTGGCTTCGTACTGGCCGGTGAGCAGAGTCCACGTCGCCCCCTGGTTTTGCCAGCGGGGCAGTGCGGGGTAATGATCAAAACGTGGCGTGGTGTTGCGGTCTGCTTCCGGAAGCGCAATCCACAGTTGCGCCGCGTGCAGCGAGCGCTCGCCGAACACGGATTCTTCCGTGTGGCTGATGCCGTTACCGGCGGTCATCAGATTAACCTCTCCCGGGCGGATGGGCTGGCTGGTGCCCAGGCTGTCGCGATGGAGCAGCTCGCCCTCAATCATCCAGGTAAAAGTCTGCAAGCCGATGTGGGGATGGGGGGCAACCCGTAATCCTTCCTCAGTCTCATCAAATGTGACTGGGCCGATGTGGTCCAGGAAACACCAGGCGCCTATCTGACGGCGCCCGCGAGTGGGAAGATTCCGGGCAACCGGTATGCCGCCGACTTCCCCGGTTCGGGCCTGAAAACGCTGTGTCATAAGCTCTGCCTCGTTCACTGTAGTCTCAGCATGGTCCTGCCGGGTTTAAACGGCAAGTGCCTGATCAGAGGCAATCCCGCTGAACGTTTCAGAAATTTCGGGTGCCGGGTTGTCGGCTCATGGTTAGCTGGGTAATTATGATAAGCCGCGAGTCTGATGGGTGCGCCCAGGCGTCCAAAATAATAGCAACGAAGGAGTTCTCTTTTGTCTGACCTTGCCACGTACGAAAGTTTCAACGTTGAAATAAAAGATCACATTGCCCACGTTCAGTTCAGTCGCCCTGAGGCGCTGAATTCCATGAACAAGGCATTCTGGCTGGAACTGCCGAAGTGCATGCAGGACATCGAGGCGAATTCCGACGCGCGGGTCATCGTGATTTCCAGCACTGGCAAACACTTCTCCGCCGGTATGGACCTGGGCGTATTCAGCGACCCGAAAGCGGTCCCCATGAGCGGTGATCCGGGCCGCATGGCGGAGAATCTGCGCAGAGTCGTGCTGCAGCTGCAGGACACCCTGACGTCGCTGGAAAAGATCAGATTGCCTGTGCTGGCGGCCATCCACGGCGGCTGCATCGGTGGCGCGCTGGATCTGGTTTGTGCCGCCGATAGCCGTTACTGCACCGAGGATGCGTATTTCACCATCAAAGAAACCGAGCTGGGGATGACAGCCGATGTCGGTACCTTGCAGCGCCTGCCGAAGCTGATGCCCGAGGGCGTGGTTCGTGAGCTGGCCTATACCGGTCGCAAGTTCTCTGCCCAGGAAGCGCAGGGCCTCGGTTTTGTGAATGGTACCTACGAGAGCCAGGACGCCATGTTGAATGCTGTGATGGCGATTGCCGGCCAGATTGCGGCCAATTCGCCGCTGGCGGTGACCGGGTGCAAGGAAATGCTCAACTACAGCCGGGACCATTCCGTGGAGGACAGTCTCCGGTACATGGCAACGTGGCAGGCAGGAATGTTCCGCCCCGGCGATATGATGAAAACCTTCCAGGCCAAGGCCCAGAAACAGACAGCGGAGTACGACGACCTGCTGCCGGTGAAGGGCCTGTTCGAGTCGTGAATGGCTAAAAGTTCCGGAACCAGGATGTCCGCCCGGACCGCTCTGTTATTCCAAAGCGGTATCGGCGTGCTGGGCTTGATTGCCATTGTCCTGTTCGACATCCCGGTGCAGAACAGCGGCCTGTCCTGGGCGCAGAGCCTGGGCTGGGGTTGTCTGGGGGCGCTCGGCACCTACGGATTATTGGTTCTGCTGACCCGCGTGCCCGGGTTTTTCCCGGACAACCTCGAGCGGCAAATGCGCAACCTGCATGACTTTGCGGCCAGCTTTGGCTGGCCGATGCTGGTTGCGCTATCGATTGTCGCGGGGGTAGGAGAAGAACTGCTGTTTCGGGGGGCGGTGCAGGGCTGGCTGACACAGAGCTTGGGAGCCGTCGTGGCTATCGCCGTGGCCTCGGTGCTGTTTGGCCTGGTGCACTATGTCTCGTTTACCTACTTCCTGGTTGCGACCGGGCTTGGGCTGTTGCTGGGCGTTGCTTACGTGCTGTCGGACAGTCTGGCCCTGGTCATGATTTGGCACGCCATCTACGACGTCATTGCCCTGTTCTGCCTGCTTCGCTTCCCGCACTGGTTTGGCGTTAAACCCCGTCCCCATCATTGACCGCTTGTTTTGGCTGAAGCGCCTTTGCGCGCTTCAAAATTGGCCAGCTCAACGTTAATAGCGTTGGTGGATATCTGTATCTCGTAGAGCGAATACAGCAGCGACATGGACAGCAGCACCAGGCTGATGCCAAAGGCGATAACGCCCGGCAGTTCAGCGCCCAAAAACAGCAGGAACATGGACACTGTGCACAGGAAAAAGCTGAGCACCCCAAAGGCCTGCATCCGCTTGGTCAGGGTGATGCGTTGACGCAACATGCTGATCTGTCGGGCGATGAGCAAGTGGTCCTCCTCCGTATCCATCTGTTTCAGTTGCCGAATCAGCTGGGCGAGCACCAGAAAACGGTTGGTGTAGGCCAGCAGCAAGAGCGAAATGGCTGGAAACAGTAATGCGGGTGTTGTCAGGTCCACGTTTGGGGTCCTTGTGTTGCTTCAAACGTTATTACGCGGGTGAGACACCGATTAACCACTGGTGCGCCCAGACCACAGTAACCACATACACCACCAGGCCGGCGCCAACCGCGATGATGTCGTTGGCTTTACCCGCGGGCAGGGTAGGCGTTGCGCGCTGAGGCCGACGCTTCAGGGAGATGCGATCAACCACCGCCCAGGCCAGGAAAGTGCCGAACAAGAGCACATCGTGCAGCATGCCATTGGCCAGCAGGTGCGCCAAAGCCCAGAGTTTCACCGCCACCAGCATCGGATGCTTGAGCGTGGTCTTGATGCGGCCAGGAAGGTACGCAGCAAACAGCAGCGGGAATACCGGGATCAGGAGCAGCATGGCCAGATGCCGCAGCCAACCGGGCGGCGTGTACAGTACGGTGGGATCCAGCCGCGCGGCTCCGTAGCCGACAACGATAAGCACCAGGCCAATCAGTGCGATCACCGAGTAAAGGCCCTTGAACGGCCCTTCACCCAGGGAAGACTGCAAACGATTGCGTAGCGGTTCGTTAACGATGGACAGCGAATGAATGCCGAGAAACAGAATCAGGCCGGCGATCAGTGTAGCCATTCCCACAACTCCTTTATTGGGTAAACGTGTGAGCGGATGTCAGTGATTGCGTCAGGCGATCCATGATACCGCCGCCATGGCGCCAGAAATGCCAGTATAGCTGTACTTGCAAGGACTTACCGGGGGCAATACTAACCAATTTCCCGGCATTCAGTTCCTCCCGTGCCTGCATTTCAGGAATCATGCCGTAGCCCATGCCCGCCAGTGCCAGCTTTACAAACCCCTCCGAGGACGGACACAGGTGGTGCGGAACGCTGCCGTGAAAACCACACTCGGCGAGGAACCGGTGCTGCAGCTGATCGTTGGGGCCGAAGACAATGGCCGGTGCCGTTTCCAGACTTTGTTGGTTGAGACCGTCGCCGAAGTGCCGGCGAACGTACTTCGGCGTTGCCAGCGGCAGATAAGTCATGCTCCCCAGCGGTACGCTGCGAGCGCCGGCAACCGGCTGCGGGCTGCTGCACAGGCAGGCAGCTACATCGCCCTCACGCATGCGGCGCAGTCCGATGTCCTGGTCCTCAATGACCATATCCAGCAGCAGGCTTTCCTCACTGGAGAACTGGCCGATGGCACTGGCCCACCAGGTGGCCAGGGTGTCGGCATTGAGTGCGATCCGAAGCCGGGCGGAAGGCTCGGAGATGGCCGGGATTGAACGGGCAAGGTCCCGCTCCAGTAGTTGTACCTGCTGGACGTGGTTCAGCAGCCTCTGGCCGGCCGGCGTGGCCTTCAGAGTAGGACTGCGCACCAGCACGGGCTGGCCCAGGCGGATCTCCAGGGTTCGGATGCGCTGGGATATGGCAGACTGACTCAGGCCCAGGGCCGCTCCGGCTTTTTCAAAGCCGCCACATTCCGTCACCGTGGCCAGCGCTTCCAGCAGTTTGTAATCGATCATTAGAAAAACTTATGCAGCATTATCAGTATGAATTTCAAGTATAGCCAGGAATGGCTATTCTTGCGCCACCAATTGAAAAGTTATCCGGGTCTGGAGTCGTACTGTGCTGGAAAGTTATCTGACAGGTTTGGTGGTTTGTGGTGGCATCATCGTGGCGATTGGTGCCCAAAATGCCTACATCCTGGGTCAGGCGATTCGCCGTGAGCACCACTGGTGGTCGGCCGGCTTGTGCATGCTGGCCGACATCAGCCTGTTTACCCTCGGCATGATTGGGGTTAGCGCCGCCCTGATGGCGATGCCGGACGCCCTGCAAATTCTGCGCTGGCTGGGTGTTGCGTTTCTGGGCTGGCTGGCGGTTCAGGCTTTCTACCGGGCAAGCCGGGGCCGGGTTGCCCTGGAGGCCGGTGAGATCAAGCGACGCAGTCTGAAAGGGGTGCTGTTTACCACTCTGGCCGTCACGCTGCTTAATCCGCAGGTGTACCTCGACACCCTGTTGCTGATTCCCGCCATTGGTGCCCAGCAGGAAAATGCCACCACCTTTGTCGCCGGCGCCAGCAGTGCTTCGGTGATGTGGTTTGGTCTGATCGCCTGGGGTGGCTCTGCGCTGGCACCGGTGCTTTCGCGACCGATGGCCTGGCGGATTATTGATGGCTTCATTGGCCTGATGATGGCGGGCATAGCGCTGCAACTGGCTTTTGGTGGGCTTTGAGTCATAGAGGGCCAGGTGTAGCACAAAATCAAACGACCGTATGAATTCCTGTTGCATAAAGCTGTGACCTTGTAGAGGATAGGCTGCTACTTATAGCCGTTTTCTTAGTGGGGTCTCACTTATGAACAGAAAAATTCGCCAGTGGTTCGCCAGCGCAGGTGCCTTGCGCCGAATGCTCTCAACCTTCGCGCCCTATCTGGGTGCTGGCATCAAGGTCACTGACGTTGCAGAGGATTTCAGCGCGGCAACCGTCGAGCTACGACAGCACTGGTACAACACCAACTACGTAGGCACGCACTTTGGCGGTTCGCTCTACAGTATGGCTGATCCCTTGTATATGCTGTTGCTCATGCGCCGTCTCGGCAAGGACTACATCGTGTGGGACAAGTCAGCGACTATCGATTTCATCCGGCCCGGAAAGGGCACGGTCCGGGCCCACTTCGATCTGACCGACGAGCGGGTGGAAGAAATCCGACGCATGACTGAAGGCGGCGACAAACACCTCCCCGAATGGGACATCGACATCCTGGATGAAAGCGGAGAGCTGGTCGCCAGGGTTCATAAGGTGCTGTACGTCCGCAAGAAACGGTAGTGAAACGAAAAACAATGCCGGAACCCAGTGCGCGTTGGCCTCAGTCGAACCGACGGGCCTGGGTGAAGCGGTCTTTCCAGTAATAGCCGTCTAGTTCTGACAGCGTCACGCCAATAGACGTCGAGGCGTGCATGAAGTGATTACCACCCATATAAATGCCCGCGTGCTGCTCCTTGCCACTAATCCGAAAGAACACCAGGTCGCCCGGTTGAATCTCGCTGGGCGCAACCACCTTGCCATGCCGGAGCATTTGCGACGTTGTCCGCGGTAAATGCTGGTCCAGCCCTTCCCGAAAAGCCGTGGTGATAAAGCCGGAACAGTCGAAACCGTCGGCTGAGGTGCCGCCGTACTCGTAGGGGACCCCCACATAGAGCTCATAGACCTGCCATAGCTTGTCAGTCTTTTCGGAAGTGGGCCCTGCATCAACCGGAACGGGCTGGCTTTCGTGCTCCGTGCGCAGGTTCTGGTTGCTGGCACAGCCTCCCAGCACGAGCGCCAGTACCAGCAGAATGAGGGTTTGTCTGAGCTTGAGGGGCATTCACCGACTCCGGGCAACTGAATCTGGCCCAACCTTATTACTGAATGCACCGGATGTCAGGTTACGGTTCCGTGTTAATGAGTTGAATTGCTCGGAGACTTGCCAGTCAGATGCGCTCCGGCGGATTTCTCGAGGATGCGGTCGGCATCCAGCGTGGCGATGGGCACTCGGGTATCCCGGGGGATGTCGCCGCTCAACTGCAGTGCCAGATAGCGCATGGCGCACACCCGCAGGAATGAGGTGAAGTTGCCCAGATCGTGCCCGGCATCGATGGATTCGTGGTACAGGCGGGTAATCATTTGGGGCAGGTTCATGCCATCCCGCTCTGCCAGTTCTCCGAGCACATTCCAGAAGGTATTCTCCATTCGCACGCTGGTCACCATCCCATCAATGCGCAACGAGTGGGTTTTGCTGACCCACAGCTCGGGATCGGCGTTGACGAACAGTTTGCACATGGTGGACCTCCTGTCTGGGTAAGGCCGGGCTGATGCCCGGCCTTCAGCCGGTTTACTTGTCCAGCAGTGTGAAGAACTGGGCCAGCCAGGCCGGATGGGCCGGCCATGCCGGAGCTGTCACCAGATTACCATCGGTCACCGCCTGATCAACCTCAATGCTGGCAAAGCTGCCACCGGCCAGTTCCACCTCTGGCTGGCAGGCGGGGTAGGCTGAGCACTTGCGACCTTCCAGTACATTGGCGGCGGCCAGCAGTTGGGCGCCGTGGCAGATGGCGGCGACTGGCTTTTCGGTTTCAAAGAAGTGTCGAACCAGGCTCTGCACCTCTTTGTTCAATCGCAGGTATTCCGGTGCCCGGCCGCCCGGAACAACCAGCGCGTCATAGTCCGCCGGGTCCACGCCGTCGAAATCGGCGTTCAGGGCAAAGCGGTGGCCTGGCTTTTCGGTGTAGGTCTGGTCGCCTTCGAAATCGTGGATGGCGGTGGCCACGGTGTCACCGGCTTTCTTGTCCGGGCATACCGCATGAACGGTGTGGCCGACAGCCTGAAGCGCCTGGAATGGCACCATGGTTTCGTAGTCTTCGGTGAAGTCACCGGTAATCATCAGAATCTTTTTCCCGCTCATGTGTCTCTCCTTGTGTTTGTTAGTCAGAGCAGCCGGCAAAGCCTCGGGCGCGGCTTGGAAAACCATAGCAGCGCCTCTGGAGCAGCGGGTATTAGCGGGATACTACAGTGACCCAGTAGACATTGGGCGCGTTCTGTTTTCGAGGTCTTAAGGCCCGGGATTTGTTATCCTTGGCCCATGCTAAAACTGTCTAATGCTGTTGAAATTGCTGACTGGGAGATCGATATCACCCAGATCCGTGCCCAGGGAGCCGGCGGCCAGAACGTGAATAAAGTCGCGTCTGCCGTTCACCTGAGGTTTGATATTCTGCACTCCAGCCTGCCGCCGTTCTACAAGGAACGGCTGATGTCGCTGAATGACCAGCGCATCAGCAAGGACGGCATTCTCATTATCAAAGCACAGTCCTTCCGAACTCTCGAGCTGAACAAGGAAGACGCCCTGAAAAGGCTGAAAGACCTGATCCTCGAGGCGGTGAAACCGGTAAAGGCACGTCGTCCTACCAAGCCATCCCGCTCAGCCCAGCGCAAACGGGTCGATCGCAAAACCCAGAAAGGCAAAACCAAGTCTTTGCGCGGTAAAGTTCAGGTCTGAGCCGTCTGAGGGGGCTGAGCAGGGGTGCGACCGGCTTCTACTTTCTGCAAAAACTCCTCGATGTCCTCGAAGGCTTCGTCCGCTTCTGGCAGCAAAGACACAAAGATGTGCCAGACATGGACCATGCCGGGCCAGGTATGCAGTTCCACCGGAGAGCCTTCGGCCTGGGCCTTGGCGGTATAGCGCCGGGCATTGTCCAGTAACATCTCGCTGTCGCTGGCGTGAATCAGAATGGGCGGTAGATTGCGCAGATCCCCCCGTACCGGGGAGGCCACCGCACTGGCGGGAGAAACCCGAAAAGCCGCCAGGGTAGCCCACCAGATGACCGGCAGGGGAATTCGTGACAGGCCGCCAAAGGCCGGCCCCAGCAGAGGGTCGGTGCGAATGTTGTCACGATTGCTGGGCGCGGTAAGGGTCAGGTCGGTGGACGGTGACAGCGCCACGGCCGCATCGGCCTGGGGTAGCCCGTTATCGCGAATCCAGGCCAGCAAGCCGAGGGTGTGACTGCCACCCGCGGAATCCCCAGCCACCACCATGAATGAGGCGTCTCCGGGGCCGTCCGGCCCATGCTTCAGCAGCCAGGTGTAGGCTTTGCGGCAATCGCGCACGCCATCCATATAACGGTTTTCTGGCATCAGCCGGTAATCCACTGCGAACACGGCTGCGTTGGCCAGGTGAGACAAACGGTCGGTAATGCCCCGATGGCTCTTGGGGCTTCCCGCGGCCCAGGCGCCGCCATGGATGTAAAGGATGCGACGGCGAGGATCGGCGCCGGATGCCAACACCCATTCGCCTCTGGGCTCCTCATTGGCCCGGAATTCGGCCTGCAGGTCCAGGCCCTCACTCAACCCATCCATGTGTTTGCGCAAGGCGGCCAGGCGGGCCTTGCCTCTAAGTCCCCGGGAACTTTGGCCGAGTTCCCGGATCCTGCCAAGGACCTCGTGGTGGGCCTCGCTTGGGGAGCCCTCCCGAATCGGGTGATCGTGCTGGTCGAGGTGCGACAGGTCTTCAACCCTGAACAGCACCAGGGTCGTAATGATAAAGAGAACAATGATGGCCAGGAAAAACCAGAGCATGGGCGGTCCGTCTCAGATTGGCCCCGTACGCGGGGTCGAACTATCCTTCAAATAATACCCGCTGTTCAGGGTGGGTGCTGCCCTCAAAGATCACAGAAGGAGTAGGGCGATGCAAATAGCTTACCGGGCCAGGGATATCACCGAAGCCCATATTGTTGCCGGATACCTCAATGCCAACGGTATTGAGGCCCACGTGGGCGGGCATTATCTGCAGGGAGCCATGGGCGAAATCGGCGCCGCTGGCTTCAGTAATGTCCATGTTGACGACGATGACCTGTATCGTGCCCGGGAACTGGTGCGGGAGTACGAGTCGGGCGGACATGCCGCCGTTGCGTCCGATGAAGGTGACGACAAACCGGATTTTTACGCCCGCTGGTTTTTGCTGGCGCTCGCCGTGGTCGCGGTTGTTCTGATCAACGCCTACTGATTTCGCCCTGTCTTTGACGCATCACTGATCGGTCGCGCTCCTGCGGCCGTAGTCTCTTCAACACGTTCATCACATGGGAGAAAAGGTTTATGGCCAATCAGCCAGTTATGCTCATCACAGGTGCATCCTCGGGCATTGGCGCCGCCACGGCACGGGCAGCCGCAAAGCAGGGTTACCGGCTGGTGCTGGCGGCGCGGTCCGAAGCCAAACTCAACGCACTGGCGGAGGAGTTGGGCAAGGAGCTCGGCGGCGGCGATCAGGTGTTGACGGTTCAGTGTGATGTCCAGGACAGCGGCGATCAGAAGGCTATGGTGGATGCGGCGCTGGCCAAGTTCGGCCAGATTGATGCGGTGTTCGCCAATGCCGGTCGCGGTGGAGAGCCCGGAGGCTTCAGCAAGGCCGATCCCGAGGTCTGGAAAGACATGATCCTGACCAACATCTACGGCGTGGGCCTTACCGTCCAGCACTGCCTGCCCGCGCTGAGGGAGAGCAAGGGCCAGCTGCTGCTGACCGGTTCGGCTGCGGGCCGGGTGACCATTCCCGGGTCCATGTACAGTGCCACCAAGTGGGCGGTGTCAGCGATTGGCTATGGCGTACGCGAGGAACTTCGTGGCTCCGGCATCCGCGTTACCCTGATTGAACCCGGCATGGTCGATACACCGTTTTTCGACGAGCAACCGGAACATGCCCTGAAGCCCGAAGATGTGGCCAACGCGGTCATGTACGCGGTCTCGCAGCCGGCCCATGTGGATGTGAACGAAATCCTGGTGCGGCCGACTCCAAAAAGCCAGCTCAACGGCTTAGGGTAGTGTCTGTATCCTCATCTGAATTCCGGCAAGGCCTGAGAGTTTGATCTTGGGTTGCCATCATCAACGAAGAGCAAGGAGAGTGTTATGTCCATTGAACAAGTAGTCTATCGCGCCTCGGCAGAAGCCACTGGTGGTCGTGATGGCCGCGCCGTCTCCTCAGACGGCGTGCTGGATGTGGAGCTGACTACCCCGAAAGAGCTGGGTGGAGCTGGTGGCAAGGGCACCAACCCGGAGCAGCTGTTCGCCGCGGGTTATTCCGCCTGCTTTATCGGCGCCATGAAGTTTGTTGCCGGTCGCGACAAGCTGGCAATGCCGGAAGATGCCTCTATTGAAGGCGTTGTGGGCATTGGCCAGATTCCCGGCGGCTTTGGTATTGAAGTTGAGCTGCGCATCAGCCTGCCCGGCATGGATGACGCCCAGGCCAAGCAGCTGATTGATGAAGCTCACAAGGTATGTCCATACTCCAACGCTACCCGTGGCAATATCGACGTTACCCTCAAGCGCGTCGACTAAACTGAATGAGAGCTTGCGGCTGCCGGGAAACCCCGGCAGCTGTCGTTTCAGGAGACCACAATGAATCAATCTGACCTAGTCGCGCTGGTGACCGGTGGCGCAAAGGGTATCGGCCGCGGCATTGTCCAGTACCTCGCGCAGCAAGGTTGGCGTGTGGTGTTCTGCGACACCGACGCCCAGATTGGCGAGCAACTTGCGCAAGCCGGTTCCGGCCAGCTGAAGTTTGTCCCGGCCGATGTTGCCCGGGAAGCCGATGTTGAGCGCTTGCTGCAGGTAACGCTGGAGTGGGGTGGTCAGCTGGATGCTGTCATCAACAACGCCGGTATTGCCGATCCGGAGACCGGGCCCATCGAAGACCTGAGCCTGGAAGACTGGCAGCGTCGCCTCAATGTAAATCTGACCGGCCCCTTTCTCGTCACCAAACACGCCGTTCCTTATTTGAGAAAAAGCCGCGGTGCCATCGTCAACATGGCCTCGACCCGCGCCCTGCAATCCGAACCAGACACCGAAGCCTACGCCGCCACCAAAGGGGGCATTGTCGCGTTGACCCACTCGCTGGCGGTCAGCCTTGGGCCGGAGATTCGAGTGAACTGCATTAGCCCGGGCTGGATCGATACCCGCGCCCATCAGGGCAGCTCCGAGGGCGTACCGCCGCTGACTCAGGATGACCACCGTCAGCACCCGGCCGGGCGCGTGGGTGTGCCCAATGATATCGCCGCGCTCGTGGACTACCTGATCTCGCCCAAAGCCGCTTTCATTACGGGACAGAACTTCGTGGCCGACGGCGGCATGGTGCGCAAAATGATCTACGAGGGTTAGCGCGAATGCAGCGTCTGTTCTTTGCCCTGGAGATGCCAGAGCCGGTTAGGCAGGCGCTCCTGTGCATCAAGGCGCCGGTGGACGGAGCCCGATGGCAGAGTGATGGGCAACTGCACCTGACCCTGCTGTTTCTCGGTAATGTGCAAAAAGAGACCGTACCGGGCATCGGCCTGGCCTTGCGGGATTTGTCGCTGCCGCCGTTTGATCTGCACGTCCGCGGGCTGGGTTGTTTTGGCCAGCCAGAGACACCCCGAAACCTCTGGGCAGCCGTTACTCCTGAGGCGCCGTTGATCGCTCTGCACGCAACCCTGAAAGAGCGCCTGAATTCTCTCGGGTTCTCGTTCGAGAAGCGCCCGTTCAGACCCCACATCACTCTGGCGCGTTTTAAAAAGCAGCGAGGCTCAGTGCAGTCCCTGCTGGCCGAACACGGCGAGGACGAATTTGGCGCCGTGACGGTCCGTGACTTTGTCCTGCTGCAAAGCACCCAGGGCGTCAGGGGCTCCGATTACACTGTGGTAGAGCGTTTCCCCCTCACCGAATCTCCTTGACGAAACTGGCTTGGCTCACCAAAGATGAAGGTACTTCTGCGCCTTCTTTGAGGTGTTTATGTGTCCTCCGTTTTCGGATCCCGATCAGCGTCTGTTCGTGCGTAATGCATCCCTGTCTGACCTTTCCGGAATTATCGCCCTGAGTCGCCGTGTCTACGAAGGCACTGGCATGTACGGCTACTCCAAGGGCCCTCTCACCGGCCAGATCAATACCTTCCCCGATGGCCAGTTTGTGGCCATGCTCGGAGACACGGTAGTGGGCTACTGCGCGACCTTCCGGATCGCCGGTGATATTGCCTTGGCACCCCACGACTGGACCTCTATCACCGGCAATGGCTACGCCTCTCGCCACGATCCGGAGGGCGACTGGCTCTACGGAATGGAAGTGTGTGTCGACCCGGAATGTCGCGGTTATCGGATAGGTGAGCGCCTATACAACGAGCGCAAGCAGCTGTGCCAGACGCTCGGCCTGCAGGGCGTGGTGTTTGCCGGGCGACTGCCAACCCTGCGTAAGCGGCTGAAAAAGTACGATTCGGTGCAGGCCTACATCGAGGCCATCAAGTCCAAGGAGCAGTCCGATCCGGTGCTGTCGTTTCAGCTTCATAATGGATTCGAAGTCCACGGGGTCATCCCCCACTACCTGGATTCCGATCATGATTCCCTGGGCTACGGGGTTCACTTGGTCTGGCGTAACCCGAAAGTGCCCCAGGCAGGCCTGAAAGAAAAAACCAAGCGCTATGGCAAGCGTATGCCGGACACGGTGCGGGTAGGGACGGTGCAATATCAGCAGCGCCCGGTGGCGTCGTTCGATGAATTCAGCGACATCGTTCGTTATTTCGTCGATGTGGTGTCCACCTACAAAGGCGACTTTGTGGTGTTCCCGGAGCTGTTCACCCTTCAGTTGCTCTCGATCGAACGGCGGGATGGCAGCGCTGCCGACGCGTTTGCGGCGGTCACTCACTATGCCGGCCGGTTTCGCGACCTGATGCGGGATCTGGCGCTCAGGTACAACATCAACATTATTGCCGGCTCCACGCCGGTGCGGGAAGAAGACGGCACCGTGCACAACACAGCATTCGTGTGCCTGCGCGATGGCCAGGTGTTTACTCAGCCCAAGATCCACCCGACTCCAAACGAGGCCTACTGGTGGAATGTGCGGGGTGGCAATCGGGTTAGCGCCATTGAAACCGACTGCGGCCCCATTGGTGTGCTCATTTGTTACGATGCGGAATTCCCGGAGCTGACCCGTCACCTGGTGGACCAGGGCGTGCAGATTGTCTTTGTACCGTTCTGCACCGATGAGCGTCAGAGTTATCTGCGGGTGAGGTATTGCTGCCAGGCTAGGGCGGTGGAAAACCAGGTCTACGTGGTGCTGTCCGGCAACGTCGGCAACCTGCCCAATGTGCCGAACATGGAAATCCAGTATGGCCAGAGCTGCATTCTCACCCCCTGTGATTTCCCGTTCGCCCGGGACGGCATTGCTGCGGATACCGAGCCCAACGTGGAAACGGTGGCGTTCGCCGATCTGAGGCCGGAAGTGCTGATCACCGCGCGCAACAGCGGCACGGTGAAGAATCTGCAGGATCGCCGGCACGATCTTTACAGCGTGAACTGGCGCGGAGAGTAGTCAGGCCGGTGCGGCTACCGTTTGGTGCTGCGCTGGCGCTGCTTTTTCGGCTTGCCCCGTCCGGGGACGGAGGAGCCCGGACGGCCAGCGGGTTTGCCCGTAGGCTTTCCAGGCGGTTTGCCAGATGGTCTGCCTGAAGGCTTGCTGGAGGGCTTGGGGCCGGCGCCAGGTTTGCGGGGTTTGCCACCCGGGCGTTTGCCGGTCGCCGAACCGGCGGGCTTGTTCTTGCCGGGCGGTTTGCCATGTGAGTTGCCAGGCTGGCTGCGGGTCTGTTTCCGGGCGCCGGGAGGTGCTTCGGAAGCCGAATCCTTGATGGCATCGAACAGCACCGCCAGTTCCTTGTCGGTGAGGTCGCGCCACTGGCCCACGGGCAGACCGCCCAGGCTGACGTTCATGATGCGGACCCGCTCCAGTTTCGTTACCTCGTAGCCGAAATGCTCACACATTCTGCGGATCTGTCGATTTAGCCCCTGAACCAGGGTGATCCGGAACACGAAGCGGGATTCCTGCTGCACCTTGCACTTCTTGGTGACCGTTCCAAGGATCGGCACGCCATTGGCCATGCCCTGCACGAACTCCCGGTTGATCGGACGGTCGACGGTGACCAGGTATTCCTTTTCATGGTTATTGCCGGCACGCAGGATCTTGTTCACCAGGTCGCCGTTGCTGGTCATGAAAATCAGGCCTTGGGAATCCTTGTCCAGCCGCCCGATGGGGAATATGCGCGCGCTGTGGCCGACAAAACGCTGGATGTTGTGTCGTTCGGCGTCGTCGGTGGTGCTGACCACGCCCACGGGTTTGTTCACTGCAATGAACACCAGATCTTCTTCGGCCCGGGGTTCAATCACCTGCCCGTTCACCTTCACCGTATCGGTTGGTGATACCTGATCGCCCACAGTGGCCCGCTTGCCATTGATGAACACGTTGCCCTGTTCAATGTAACGGTCGGCCTCCCGCCGCGAACAGAGTCCGCTTTCGCTGATGTATTTGTTCAGACGGGTGGAGGAAGTGTTGGTCATCGGGGGTCCGTTGGGTGACTGGGTTCGCCCATGATAACAGGGGTATACCGGCCTTACAGCCTCCGTGCTGGCGCTTTTTCCCTCGCTCTGCCATGATTCGGACATAGATCAAGGCAAACCGGCAGGTGAGCGTAATATATGATTTCTAAACACATTTTTCACTTTTCCCCTGTCGGCTTCCGGACTCTGAGCGCACTCACGCTGCTGGTACTAATGACAGTGGCCTCGGGTGCGTCCGCCGAACGGCTGCGTCTGGTCACTGAAGAATGGCCATCCTTGATAGACGATACCGGCGAGGGCCCTGCCGGTATCTTATGGGAGGTTACGCGGGAAGTACTCACCAACATGGGGCATGAGGCCACCGTCGAATTTGTGCCTTGGAAGCGGGCCCAGCGCATGGTGCTCGAAGGCAAGCGTGACGGCATTATTGGGATTGGTATCAACGATGAACGGAAGCGCCAATACCGGTTTCCGCATGAACACCTCCTGCTTAGTGAAACGGTGGTAGTGTCCCGGAAAAGCCACATTGTGGTGTTCTCGGGGCTCGAGTCCCTGGCTGGATTACAGATTGGCGTTTCGCCGGGTTACGTTTACTCTGGGGAGATTCAAAACGCCACCGGATTCGAGCGTATTGCCATTCCCGGCATCGACTCCGGGTTGAGGATGCTCATGCTGGGGCGAATTGACGCGATGTTGTCGAACCGCTATGTGGTGATGGCCGAAGCCGAGCGCTTGGGGCTGACTGGCAAGATTGCTATGTCGGCTACGCCAGTCAGCGGTGGACCGGTCTACCTTACATTTCGACGTGACATGCCTGAGAACTTTGTTGTCAACTTTTCCAACGCTCTGAAACTCTACAAAACGGCTAACCTCATCGCCGATCGGCCATCCAGCGGGCTCTAACGAGATAGCAGTGACCACACTCACGCTCGATAAACTGTCAGTTGGTACGCTGGAAGGGGTGAACCTGTCCCTCCAGGGTGGCGATATTGTCTGTGTGTCCGGACCGTCCGGCTCTGGCAAGAGTCGTTTGCTTCGGGCCATCGCGGATCTCGACCCGCACCAAGGCAATGTGGCGCTGGATGAGATACAGCAGGGATCGGTGCCGGGCCATCGCTGGCGTCGGCAGGTGATGATGGTGCCCGCCGATAGCCAGTGGTGGTATGAAGACGTCGGCGCCCACTTCGAACCAGAACAGCGCACGCTGCCCAGTGCCTTGGGTTTGCCCCCGGAAACCATGAACTGGACCGTCAGCCGGTTGTCGTCAGGCGAGCGTCAACGGCTGGCCATTGCGCGCGCCCTGGCGCGTCATCCTCGGGTTCTGCTGCTGGATGAGCCAACGGCGAATCTGGACCAGGATATGACCCACCAAGTGGAGAACTGGCTGCTGGAGGAAATCCGCGCCCGGGATCTGATCGTGATCTGGATCGCCCACGATATCGGCCAGATCGAGCGGGTTGCCAGCCGGCACTACCGCATCCAGGGCAGCACACTGGAGCCCGTTCATGGAAGTCATTGATCTCGCCTGGTGGAAACTGGCGCTGACGGCGCTGCTGATTCTGGCATTGGCCGGGGTAAGCCTGGCGACCCGGCTGGGTATTGGCCGCAGCCTGCTGGTTGCTGCCAGCCGAACGGTTATCCAGCTGGCGCTTATCGGGCTGGTGCTGGAAGCCCTGTTTGCCTCTTCGGAGTTCTATTGGATTGCCTTGCTGGCGCTAATCATGCTGCTGGTGGCCGGCCGTGAAGTGATGGCGCGGCAGCAGCGACGCCTGCGCGGTGTCTGGGCGTTCGGTATTGGTACCGGCGCCATGTTTGTGTCCTCGTTCACCGTGACGGTGCTGACCCTGGTGGTGGTGATCGGGCCAGAGCCCTGGTACGCGCCACAGTATGCTATCCCGCTGCTGGGCATGATGCTGGGCAACACCATGACCGGCGTTGCTCTGAGCCTGGATCGGCTGAACGAGTCGGTATGGAGCCAGCGCTCGATCATCGAAAACCGGCTGATGCTCGGGGAGCCCTGGAGCCAGGCTCTGGAAGATATTCGCCGACACGCCATGCGCAGCGGTATGATGCCCTCTATCAACGCCATGGCCGCCGCTGGCATTGTCAGCCTGCCCGGCATGATGACGGGCCAGATTCTGGCTGGCAGCCCACCCGCCGTTGCGGTGAAATACCAGATCCTGGTGATGCTCACGATTACCGTCGGCACCGGATTCGGCACCCTGATGGCAGTATCCTGGGGCAGTCGGCGACTATTCGATGATCGCGAGCGGCTGCGGCTGGACCGGCTGGTGCACCAAAAGAACCAATGAGGTTAGAACCCCTTTCATGAAGCAACCTATTCCTACCAACCTGATCCTCGGTTTCCTCGGTGTTGGCAAGACCACCGCCATACTGGATCTGCTGAAAACCAAACCTGAGGGTGAGGTCTGGGCCGTGCTCGTCAATGAATTTGGCGAAGTCGGCATCGACGGCGCCATGCTCCAGACTGAGGGCGCCTTCATTCGGGAGGTGCCTGGTGGCTGCATGTGCTGTGTTGCCGGTCTGCCCATGCAGATTGGTCTCAATATGCTGATCCACAAGGCCAAGCCAGACCGCCTGATCATCGAGCCCACCGGCCTTGGGCACCCGGCAAAAATCCTGGAAACCCTGACCGGGGAGCACTACGCCGACGTGCTGGCATTGGGCCCCGTAATTACCCTGGTGGATCCGCGCAAACTGGAAGACACCCGGGTGCTGGAGAACGTTCAGTTTCGGGATCAGGTGGCGGCCGCGGATATTCTGGTGGCTAACAAAACGGATGTGGCTTCGCCGGAGCAAATCGAAGGCTTTGATCGCTGGGCCGCTGCCCTGGCGCCGGCTAAGAAGGCGATTTTCAGAACCAATCATGGCCGGCTTAGGTCCGAGTGGCTGGATGGCGAAACCAGCCTGCCCGCAGTCAGCTCACCCCATGCCCACGATCACCATCACCAGAAGACGGTAGCCCCCGCGCCGGACATCCAGGAGCAGCCGTGGCAACTGGTTAGAAACGAAGGGCAGGGCTACGTCAGCCTGGGCTGGCGAGTTCACCCCGAGATCCAGTTCGACGAGCAATCGCTCATGGCGCTGGCGATGGACAGCCGCTTTGAGCGTTTCAAGGCTGTAGTTCACTGCCTTGAGGGCTGGCGGACCCTGAATATGGTCGACGGCTCACTGTCTATATCAGAAAGCGACGCCCGTGAGTTGTCCCGACTGGAAGCCATCAGCGCAGAGCCGCTGTCGGACGCCGAGCTGGATCAGGCAATGAAAGCGGCGGCCGGCCTGGCAGATGAGTGTGTTGCAACACCATGACTGAGTGCCCGGTGTGCGAGCAGGGCCAGTTGGAGGATTTCCAGGTGGTCAAGGCTCAGCAATACCTGCGTTGTCAGGTCTGTGAGGCCACTTTGCTGGCGCACGGCTGCCGCCTGTCAACCTCTGAGGAACGGGCGATCTACGATTTCCATGAAAATGAAGCTGAGGATCCCGGCTATCGAAAGTTCCTGAGCAAGCTGACCGAACCGCTGCTGGAACGTCTCCAGCCGGGAATGGTGGGCCTGGACTTTGGCTGCGGGCCAGGGCCGGCACTTGCCGGCATGCTCACCGAGGCGGGCATGGCGATGAGCCTTTACGATCCCTTTTTCAACGACTCCGATCAGGCGCTGAAGCGCCAGTATGATTTCCTGACCTGCACCGAGGTGGTTGAGCATCTGCATCAGCCGGCCCAGGTCTTCCGCCAAATGGATGGCCTGCTCAAACCCGGTGGCTGGCTCGGCGTCATGACCTGTTTCCAGACCGACGACGCCCGCTTTGCCAACTGGCACTACCGGCGTGATCCCACCCATGTGGTGTTCTACCGGGAGCGCACGCTGGCGATTATCGGCGATCAGCTGGGGTGGGAGTTGGTGGTGCCAAGAAAGGACGTGGCCTTATTCCGGAAGCCTCGCTAGCCCCTCAATCCTTGGTTTGAGGTAGGGCAGGGCAGGTCGGCACGGAGCAGCGGTCTGGATGTACTCGGTCTGATGCCGATTCCACTTGTGATTCAAAGCGATCCGGTGCCAGCGCGGCTGCGCACTGTTGCGCGGCGGTAGCTTCCTCGTTGCAGCCCAGCTCACCCAGAGTGTGGGCAAGGTTGTTCCAGCCCACCGCTTCGTTCGGGAATTTTGTAACCAGTCGGTCAAAGTGCTTGCGGGCCTGCTGCACATGCTGGCGGGTGTAGGCGATGTTGCCCTGGCCCAGAATGGCGGCGGGCTGATCCTGCCAGCGGCGTTCGGCTGTGCGATAGGCGGTCATGGCGGCATTGGTGCGCCCGGTGGTTTCCAGGTCGTTGGCGGCACTCAGGTACTGCAGTGCCGTCGCCGTCGCCGGGATCTGGTCCGGCGGCAGGATCACCGCCGCCCAGTTATCGGACCTGGCCCAGGTGTTGGCGAACACTTCCACGCTGGTCTCGTGACGCTCGCGGGTGCCCGTGTGCAGGATGATGGTCTGCTTTTCCGGATCAAAACCCATCACAACCGCAAAGTGCCATTGTGGCCACCAGTTGTAGAACAGGTTCTGCATGACCAGCACCGGGTTGCCGGCCTCCACCTCACGCAGCAGGCTCTCAAGCTCGCCATCCAGGGTATAGACCAACATGTTGTGGGACCGTGCCCCGGCCACCATTTCCACCTGCAGAGAGCCTTCCCGGCCGGGTATATACACCAGATCTCGCAGTATGTCCGGATTGGTATTCAGGCCCTGACTGTTGAGCATCATTGCCAGGGCAGCCGGGCCGCACTGGTAAAGCTCCTGGGGATAGAAGGGGACGTCGTTCAGCACCGTGCGCGTCTGCAGCGACGCCGTACTGTCGTCAGCGGCAGGCCACTTGGGGCTTGTGCTGCAGCCGGCCAGCAGCAGGATCAGTAATAGACTGACCAGGCGACTGGCCGGCTTGGGTGGGAAGAGAAAGAACACTTACCTGATACAGTTCACGAACGGGAAGATGTTGGTTGCGCAGAGCATGTCCGTAACAATGAACACCAGCAGGAACAGCACAATGACGCCAACGACACCCTGGCCTGCAGGCGCTTCCGCCAGCTGCTGCTCAAACTCCGCCAGTTCCTGTGGTGTGAGATTCTGAATGCGGTCCCGAACCTGATCTTCGCTGACGCCCATATCGGCCAGCTTATCCTGCACTTCCTGTTGCTCCAGCATATCCATCAGCTGCTGACGATCGAGCTGGACTTCCTGTCCGGTAATCATTTCTCCAGTGCCGACCATGGCGGCAGTGGCTGTGGAGGACCATACAGAGCCCAGGCTCAGCATCAAGGCCATGAAAAACGAAACGTACCTAAGGTGTTTTCTAATACCGGACATCTTTGGCTCCTGTTTCTGATTGGTGTGATCTGACCATAGACCAGACATAGGTAATTGTTCAACATACGGTTTGGTCATCATCCGGATCCGCTCCCCGCAAAAAAGTAAATGTGCTGAACCATTTCGAAAGTTTTGAGCCTTCTCTCAAGCGAACAAACCCTTACAAAAAACACTTCTTTGACGCTATCGCCTGGCCTTGACTGTTTCTAAACTAGCCAGATCAACCATTTACAGAAAAGTGACTCGTGAACACTCTAATCTTCCTGTGCTCGCATCTGTTTAGCCTGAGGTTGTTGGTGGTTCTTGCGGCGGTGGTGTTTGCGCTGGCGGGAGAACAACTGGAATTTCTCAGCTGGGCCGACCGGGTTTTTCTCGGCCTGATGGGGGCCCCCGACGCCGGCAATGGACCAGTCCCCATACCGCTTGGTGGGATGTCGAACATTCTGGCGGCACGAGCCCTGTCCGAGCCCCTGTGGACCGATCTGGCCATGGGCATCGCCCTGGTCGGCTCCTCGTTTTACCTCGCGTTTGCCGTTCCGAGAATGGGCGTGGCGGTCGCTTTGCCAGTAACATTGCTTCTGGGAGGTTCATTGGTAGTGCTTCAGGCCGCGCTGACCTTTTATCGGAACGAGTGGCTGCCGCTGGGCGAGGTGATCACTCTGTTGGTCGCGGGTTTCGTGGTAATGCTGTTTTGGCTGCAGCCCAATCGGGAAATCCGGTCGCTGGAGTCGAACGTGCAAGAGGCGCGGCTGCAGTTGGCTCGGCTGTTGCTGCAACAGGGCAATACGGATGAAGCGGTTAACGCGTTGCAGGGCTGCCCCACCTGTGATGCCGCTCTGGAGCTACGATACGACATTGCGATCCAGCAGGAGCGCAAGCGTCAGTATGAAAAAGCCATCGCGAGTTACGGCCATATCCTGGAACAACGGAAGAACTTCCGGGATGCCAGTGAGCGCCTGTCGGCATTGGAGAAATTGTCGACCGACTCCACTTCGATTCAGCCCAGCGGATTCGACAGCACCCGCACGCTGTTGATGCCGGAACAGTCCCTGAGCCGCCCCACCCTGGGCCGCTATGAAATCGAGCGGGAGCTGGGGCGGGGCGCCATGGGCGTCGTGTTCCTGGGCAAGGACCCGAAAATCGCCCGCACCGTAGCCATAAAGACCCTGAGCTACCAGGCTTTTGATGATGGCCATCTGCCGGAACTCAAAGAGCGTTTCTTTCGGGAGGCTGAGGCCGCCGGCCGGCTTGATCATCCTTCCATCGTGACCGTGTACGACGTTGGCGAAGAAGCCGACCTCGCCTACATCGCCATGGACTATGCCCAGGGCCGCCCGCTCAGCGACTTTGGCAAGCCGGGTCGGCTGCTGCCGTTACCAACGGTGCTTGAGATTATCGCCCGGGCGGCGGATGCGCTGGCCTACGCCCACAGCAAGAAGGTGGTCCACCGGGATATCAAGCCGGGCAATATCATCTATAACCCGAACGATGGGGCCATCAAGATCACCGATTTCGGGATCGCCAAGATCTCCGACGATTCCCGCACCAAGACCGGCAGTGTCATGGGCAGTCCGTTGTACATGTCGCCGGAGCAGCTCAAAGGGCAGAAGGTAACCGGTGCTTCGGACATCTACAGTCTTGGGGTCACACTCTACAAGCTGGTGAGCGGGGCGACGCCCTACCAGGGCGATACTCTGGCCAACCTGACCTACCAGATTCTGAACAAGCGCCCGCGCAGTGTGCGCGAATTCAATGCCGAGCTTCCCAATGGCGTGGTGCGGTTGATCAACAAGGCGATTCAGCGCGAACCGGATAAGCGTTTTGCGTCCGCCGCCACTATGGCCGAGGCGGTACGCCGTCTGGCGGTCAGAGAAGCCAGGGAGGTGTCGTCATGAGCATAACGGTTGCAGGGCGAAGTCACACCGGAGCTATCCGGGAAAGCAATCAGGATGTGGCTGTGTGGCAGGTTCGCGAGGATGCCTGCGCGGCCCTGATGTTGGTTGCCGATGGCATGGGTGGCTATCAGGGCGGCGAAATTGCCAGCCGGCTGGCGGCTGACGCGGTCATGGAGTCACTCACACCGCGACTGTTTTCGGGGGATCTGGATCAGCAGGAAATGAGTGCCCACGACAACCTGATGGCAGCATTCGCTCTCGCCAACCAGCGAATTCAAGATCGCCGGGCCGAAGACAGCCAGCTCGACAAGATGGGTACCACCCTGGTGGCGGCCTGGCTGGATGGCACTACTGCCCACATCGCTCATGTTGGTGATTCCCGGTGCTACCTGATTCGAAAAGGGAAGGGCACCTGCCTGACCCGGGATGACACCGTGGTCCAGAACATGCTCGACGATGGCAGCATTTCCGAGGCCGATGTCCCCAATGTGCCGTTCAAGAACGTACTGACCCGGGCCGTGGGTGCCATGGAGCCGCTGGAAATCAGCTACGCCCGGCAGACCCTTGAGCCCGGCGACAGCCTCATGTTGTGCTCCGACGGATTAACCAATTCGGTGTCACAGCCGGAGTGGGAAGACATCATACAGCAGGCTGACAGTGGCGAGTCTGCGGTTGAAGCACTGATTGAGACAGCCCTGGACAATCTGGCATCGGACAACGTGTCCGTTGTGTTGTTGACCCTGAACTAAGCAGAGGAACCTGAGATGGCAACCTTTTCACAGCTGGTGGATAACGTGGTGGTAAACACGTTCGAGCTGGATCAACCCGAAACCCGAATCGGGCGGCGCGCCGAAAATGATATCCAGATTGATGAGATCTCGGTGAGTGGTCAGCATGCGGTAATTGAGGCGGTGCCGAACGCCTACCTGGATGACACCATCGATTACTACATCACCGACAGTGACAGCACCAACGGCACCTTCGTGAACGACATCCGCCTGGAGAGCCGCCAGCGACTGAACAGCAACGACATGGTTCGGGTAGGTTGGAACGAATTCCGTTTTGTCGACGAAGAAGAGAATTCCCTGGAGAAAACCGCTTACATTCTGGACTGAAAGCCCCACCGGGGCACATTAAGAAGGACTCAGCGTTGGCGGTTCATGACCAGGTTCGAGAAGCGCTGTAACAGGCTTGAAGCGACTGGCGCAGGCTCGGCGGCCGCCAACAGGGCGTTCGGATCCAGATTCTCGGCAATCAGCTCCGGCGCCTGGACATTCAGATAGCCTTTCATGACTGTGTCGGTGAATTCCGGATGGAATTGCACGCCCCAGGCACATTCGCCAACCCGAAAAGCCTGATGTGGTTCGAAGTTGCTTCGGCCTAGCAGAACGGCACCTGCGGGCAGTCCAAGTACCGACTGCTTATGGGTCAGCTGGGCCTTGAAGGAGCCCGGAAGAGTCGCGAACAGCGGGTCTGCAGCGGCTTCGGCGGTCAGCTCAATGGAGCGGGTGCCGGTCTCCCGACCTTCAGGATGGTAGCCAACCTCGCCACCCAGAGCGTGGGCGAGGAGCTGATGCCCGTAACACACTCCGAAGACCGGAATCTGCTGTTTAACCGCCTCGGCTAGCCAGCGTGCCGTGTTCTCGCTCCAGTCAGCGCGATCGCTGACCATGGCCGGAGAGCCGGTGACCACAATGCCATCCCATTGCTCGGGCGAGCCTGGCAGCTCGCCCTGCTCCACATTGATAACCGTGAGCGCCAGGTCCGACGACAGGCCACGAACGAACCAATCCTCGAAATCACCATGAACCTCCCGAATACTGGGATAGGTGGTTCCGGTCTTGAGGATGACAACCCGGGCCGGCTGGCTCTGTGGGCGTGGTTCGCTCATGTTGGCTTCCTGTTGGGCTGGTGACCTATTCCGCCTGTTCCGGCAGTTCGGCGTTGTGGAAGATGTTCTGCACGTCGTCCAGGTCGTTCAGCATGTCATAGAACTTCTCGAACAGCGGAACGTCGTCGCCTTCAACCGGTGTGGTGGTCTTCGGCAGGAACTGGATTTCGTCGGCATCGAAGTCGATGCCTTCGAACGCATCGGTCAGCGCCTGACGGGCCTTGGCGTACTCGGTGTTCGGGGTGAATACCGTGATCAGGCCATCTTCATTTTCAATGTCGGTTACGTCGACATCGGCGTCCATTAGGGCTTCCAGAACGGCCTCTTCATCTTCGCCTTTGAAAGCGAAAATGGCACAGTGGTCGAACATGTGCGACACGGTGCCAGGGGTGCCGATCTTGCACTTGGTCTTGGTGAAGGCGAGCCGAACATCACCAAAGGTGCGGTTCGGGTTGTCGGTCAGGCAGTCTACGATCACCATGCAGTTGCCGGGTCCATAGCCCTCATACCGAGCCGCGGAATAATCTTCGCCAGCGCCGCCCTTGGCTTTATCGATGGCCTTCTCGATGACGTGAGACGGAACCTGGTCTTTCTTGGCGCGGTCAATCAGTCCACGCAGGGACAGGTTGCCGTCCGGGTCTGTGCCACCGGATTTAGCGGCCATGTAAATCTCACGACCGTACTTGCTGTAGACCTTGGTTTTTGCCGCGGCCGTCTTGGCCATGGATTCTTTGCGGTTCTGGTAGGCTCTGCCCATCTGCGCTGCCTCTTGTTTCTTATGAAAGGGCGGGATTTTACTCAACAATTCCAGCAGGGAACAGGCTTATTTGGAAGCGAGCCGTGCGGCCCGTTGAGAACGGCAGATGAAATTGTTGTAAGGATGTCGAGGTTTAATCTTTCGGCCCTTTTCTGGCGGGGGCTGGAGAGTATCCTATGACTGTGGGTCAGGTGATTTTTTGCCGTGCGTGCCCGCGGAGAGTTGTTCCTGAGACCGGGGATTGTCGGTCGTCAGAGGGAGGGTAACTCGATGAAAAAACTCCTTGTTGGATCCTTGGCCCTGGCATTGCTGATGCCGCTGTCTTCGGCAACTGCCGATCAGTGGGAACGGCAGCTCGAGCGCCAGCGGATGATGATGGACGGACAGCCCGGGATGCACTCGGACAACACCATGATGCAGCGCCAAAGCCGCAGTGGTATGGGCCGAGAGACCAGGCTGGAGCCGGGCAGTCGTCGAACCATTGAGGATTTGGAAAACATGCCCCCAACCGCTGCAGGTCAGGAAGAGAAAAAAGACATGATGGACCGGGACCGGAAGTACAAGAAAGGCTCCGATCCTCGAGGCGGGGGCGGCGGCGGTTACTGACCGGTATCAACCTTTCTGGAACAGCCGTCCGGGGCTGTTTCTGTCCGATCAGACGTAGTCTACGGGGCGGCGGTAGTTCTCTTGCGTCATCAAATCGATCCCACATTCCATGTCGCTGACCCAATCCAGAAAGCGATTCACCATGGTTTCCCCCTCGAAGCGCTTGCCGTGTTGGGGCACGATCATATCCACCTCAAGATCCCTGATCATGTTCGCCCAAAGGCGGCAGACTTTTTGTGAAGCGATGTAGCGGCGATGAAAGCCTATCATGCTAGGAATGTGCCGATCGAAATCCTGCACGGGCAGATGTTCATCCTCACCACCCATTGACGCTCCCAGGTCACCTGAAAACAGAATTTTTGAGACCGGGTCGTAGAATTGCAGGTTTCCAACCGAGTGCATGAAGTGTGCAGGAAGACACTGGAGGTAGGAATCCCCAAACTTCACATTGGCGCCGGCGTCGGGCACGCCTACGATGCGATCATAGACGCTGCCACTTAACTTTGTGGTCACGTAGCTGGATACGAGGTGCGGTAAAAATCGAGCCCACAATTTTGAGGTCACGATTTTGGCTTTCGTGTGCACGATCCAGCGATCAATGGCGCCGATGATGTCTGGATCCTGATGGGAGGCAAATACATAGTCCATGTCACGAAGGTTCATGTATCGCGAGGCAGCCACTGAGAGCGGCGTATAGGTAAGATCACCGCCTGGATCAATCAGGGCTTCGTGTTTGCCATCGACCACAAGAAACTGATTGGACTGGACACCTTCGCCAGTCACCAGTGAATCAAACATCAGACATTTGTGGTGTCCGTTATCAAACAGAACAATCGGCTCGATTGCCATAGCGGTCTCCCGTTTGGTGTGGAGTCGCCGGCCACTTGGGCCGGGACTGCGGAGGGAGCGGAGATTACAAGATCGGCCAGGCGAGGCGTTTGCTGCAGGTCAAAAAACGGTTTTTCTTGCACTAATCGTCTGAATTTTCGATTTTTTTTTGTTATGCGAGCTGCGGAACGCGTTTGAGGCCCCGGCGAATACCCTGCTCAAGTGTGGCGCTTACCACCCGACCGGTGAATGGCACAACGTCCTCGAAAATGATGGTGTAATTGATGCGCGTCTGACCCTCAGCCGTGTCTTCGAATCGGATCCGGCCGAGATGGTTTTTGATCGGGCTCGTGCTGGTGATGGTGTACTCGATCAGTGAATCTGGTTCAAAGCTCAGTACCGTTTCCTTCAGGCCAATCGGCCCAATACCGATTTTTCGGACCGACCCTATGCCGTTGGGGTCAGCCTGGTCGCTGTCCTTGATGCGCTTGACCGGAGCGCCGAGCAATTGACCAAAACGCTTGTGGTCGGCAAACAGGGCGAACACCCGGTTGCGGGGCACGTTAAAGGTTTCGTTGATTTCAATGGTATAGGAGGCCATGGGTTCACTCTTATTGTAGGTGCTGTCAGGTTAGACGTTTTTTTCTCAAGGGTATCCGTTTAATTTTTCGAACAAAAGTCGCCGTAATGGCCAGATGTGACTCTGGCCCGAATCGCAGTGCTCAGTGCAAAGAGCTCAGTGCCTCGCCGTGTGCCGGTAATCACGGGGCGATTGTCCCATCACCTTCTTGAATAACCGGGAAAAATAGTAGGCATCGTCGTAGCCCAGGCGCCTGCTGATGTCCGCGAAGCTCAGATTGCTGGTATCCAGCATTTGGCACGCCCGTTCCACTTTCAGGTGTAGGAAATGCTGGATTGGTGAGCTGCCGGTCTGCTCCCGATAGCGGGTGGCAAAGTGCGCCGGTGACAGGCCGGCCAGATCGGCCAGTTGATCCAGCGAGACCCGCTCATCCAGGTGCTCGCGCATGTAATTGTGGATGGTATCCAGCTCCGCCTGTTGTTCACGGCTGGTTTCATCGGCGCTCAGGGGCACCGCCGCCATCAGCTGCCGCAGGCGGTTGGCGGCGTGGATCAGGCCCCGGGCCCGGAAACCGGTCTGGCGCACCGACAACAGTCCGTTGAAATCCACGAGCAACCGGGGCTGTCGGCCCAGATGGCGGATGCGAGTGTTGCCAAAGCCCATGTAATGACGAAATTCCTCAGCCAGAGGCCCGGTGTAATGCACCCAATGGATTGTCCATGGGTTGTCCGGGTCCGAGGTGTAGCGATGGTGGGCGCCGGCTGGCAGTAGCAGCAAGTCCCCGGGGCCTACGGTGTAAGGCTCGCCCAGCACGTTCAGGAACGCCTTGCCTTCGGTGCAGTAGATCAAAAGATAGTCGCTGTGGTGTTCCCGGTGCATGTGGTGCCCAATCGCGCGGCGGTAGTGGCCAAATGCCAGGGGGTACAGGTCCTGAGTCAGGGGATGACTGGCCAATAGTTTAATGATGGGGTCCGGTACCACGTAACGGACGCTGTCCTGGGGTACCGGCCACTGTGAGGTTTGGGGCATCGTAGTCGCCATAAGTCGAATGCGAGATCGAAAGATAGTCCATCAGGAGCGAAATTTAGTCAATCACTCTTGCGTGAGCCCCGTGCTAGTCTTCTTATCATCGTGGTCAGAACCCGCGGGTTTTGGCTTGCTTTCCTCATAACAACAAACAGGGCCTTCAACATGAAAAACGTACCTCTGTACCTCGCTGGTGAATTTATTCAAAGCCAGACCCAGGATTGGATCGACGTTACCGATCCCGCCACCAACGAAGTGATCGCCAAGGCTCCGTGCACTACCCACGCGGAAATGGAGCAGGCTATCAAGTACGCGGGTGAAGTCTTCAAGACCTGGAAAGAAACCCCGGTATCCGAGCGCGCCCGTGTAATGCTGCGCTACCAGGCTCTGCTGAAAGAGCACCACGACGAGATTGCCGAAATTCTGTCGCAAGAGACCGGTAAAACCTTCGAAGACGCCAAAGGCGATGTCTGGCGCGGTATCGAAGTGGTTGAACATGCCGGCAATGTGGCCTCCCTGATGATGGGTGAGACCGTTGAGAATGTAGCCCGGGAAGTGGACACCCACTCCTGGATCCAGCCACTGGGCGTGTGTGCCGGTATTACCCCGTTCAACTTCCCGGCGATGATTCCCCTGTGGATGTTCCCGATGGCAATTGTTTGCGGAAACACCTTCATTCTGAAGCCGTCCGAGCAGGACCCGCTGACCCCGATGCGTCTGGCTGAGCTGTTTGAACAGGCCGGTGCACCCAAGGGTGTTCTGCAGGTTGTTCACGGTGGCAAAGAGCAGGTAGACGTGTTGCTGACCGATCCGGCCATCCGTGCCGTGTCCTTCGTTGGCTCCGTACCAGTTGGCCGATACATCTATGAAACCGGTACCCGCAACATGAAGCGTGTACAGAGCTTCGCCGGTGCCAAGAACCACATGGTCATCATGCCGGATGCCGACAAGCAGCAGGTTATCAATGCTTTGGTAGGGGCCTCCGTTGGCGCTGCCGGTCAGCGCTGCATGGCGATCTCCGTTGCCGTATTCGTGGGCGAAGCCCAGCAGTGGATTCCAGAACTGAAAGAAGCCATGGCCAAGGTTCGGCCGGGAGCCTGGAACGATTCCGGCGCCAGCTACGGCCCGATCATCAGTGCCAAAGCCAAGGACCGCGTTGAGTCCCTGATTGCCACTGGCGAGGCCCAGGGCGCCAACCTGCTGCTGGACGGCCGCGGTTGCACCGTTGATGGTCTGCCAGACGGCAACTGGGTGGGACCGACCCTGTTCTCAGGCGTGACCACCAAAATGGACATCTACAACGAAGAAATCTTCGGCCCGGTTCTGTCCTGCATGGAAACCGACAGCCTGGGTGAGGCCATCGAGCTGATCAATAACAGCCCGTATGGCAACGGCACCTCCATCTTCACCTCTTCCGGTGGTTGTGCCCGTCGCTTCCAGCACGAGATTGATGTGGGTCAGGTGGGTGTGAACATCCCTATCCCGGTACCCCTGCCGTTCTTCTCCTTCACCGGTTGGAAGGGCTCCTTCTACGGTGACCAGCACGCCTACGGCAAGCAGGCTGTGCGTTTCTACACCGAGACCAAAACCGTCACTTCACGCTGGTTCTCCAGCGAGGCCAGCACCGAAGCGAACTTCTCTATCCAGTTGCGTTGAGTGTGTTGAAGGTGGGGTAACTTGGGCCGGAACCTGTTTCCGGCCCCCTTTTTTCCCGCCATTACCAGCCTACTTAGATCTGGAGTGATTCGATGGACTTTAATCTGACCGAAGACCAGCTGGCGTTCCGGGAAGCGGCACGTGCGTTCGCGGAGAAATCCATGGCGCCGCACGCAGCCAAGTGGGACGACGAGCATATCTTCCCCGTGGATGTGATGAAGGAAGCCGGCGAAATGGGCTTTATGGGCCTGTACACGCCGGAAGCCCTGGGCGGCATGGGGCTGTCCCGGCTTGATACCTCGGTGATTGTCGAGGAACTGGCCGCAGCCTGCCCCTCCACCGCGGCCTTCATCACGATTCACAACATGGCAACCTGGATGGTGGCCAGTTTTGCTTCTGACGACCTGAAACAGGAAGTGGTGCCCAAACTCGCCCGTGGCGAGTGGCTGGCGTCCTACTGCCTGACCGAACCCGGAGCCGGGTCCGATGCGGCCAGCCTGCGCACCAAAGCGGTCCGTGATGGCGATGACTACCTGATCACCGGCAGCAAGGTGTTTATTTCCGGGGCCGGCAGTACCGACATCCTGGTGCTGATGGCCCGTACCGGAGCGCCGGACAGCGGCTCCAAAGGCATTTCCACCTTTGTGATCCCGGCCGACACCGACGGCATCACCTACGGCAAGAACGAAGAAAAAATGGGCTGGCGCAGTCAGCCAACTCGCATGATTAGCCTGGAGAATGTACGCGTTCCGGCCTCTTATCGTGTGGGCGAGGAAGGCGACGGCTTTGCCATTGCGATGAAAGGCCTCGACGGTGGCCGCCTGAACATCGCCACCTGTTCCCTCGGTGGCGCCCAGGCGGCACTGCTGCGGGCCCGCAACTACATGCACGAGCGTGAACAGTTCGGTAAACCGCTGGCGGCCTTCCAGGCCCTGCAGTTCAAGCTCGCCGACATGGCGACCAACCTGGTAGCGGCCAGGCAGATGGTGCGGTTGGGTGCGTTCAAGCTTGATAGCGGCGACACCGAAGCCACGCTGCACTGTGCCATGGCCAAGCGATTCGCCACCGATGCCTGTTTCGAGATAGTCAACGAAGCCCTGCAGCTGCACGGCGGCTATGGCTACATCCGCGAGTACCCCATTGAGCGTTATCTGCGGGATCTGCGGGTGCACCAGATTCTCGAGGGCACCAACGAAATCATGCGTCTGATTGTCGCCCGTCGCCTGCTCGAAGACGGCGTGGCCGAAGCGATCCAATGAGGCGATACAAAGAGAACCAAGAACACCGCAAGGAAAGGGGAGACAGACAATGAGCGATCTGATTCAGCTCGAAAAACGCGGACACATTGCGGTACTGACGATCAATAATCCGCCGGCCAATACCTGGACGGCGGAGTCCCTGCCGGCACTCAAGGAAACCATCCGTGAACTGAACGCCGACCGGAACATCTTCGCACTCGTGGTCACCGGCCAGGGTGAAAAGTTCTTCTCGGCCGGTGCCGACCTGAAAACCTTCGCCGACGGCGACAAGGCCCGGGCTAACCAGATGGCCCAGCTGTTCGGTGAGGCCTTTGCTGAGCTAAGCAAGTTCCGTGGCGTTTCTATCGCGGCGGTAAACGGCTACGCCATGGGCGGCGGCCTGGAATGTGCCATGGCCTGCGATATCCGCATTGCCGAAGAACACGCCCAGATGGCCCTGCCGGAAGCCGGCGTTGGCCTGCTGCCGTGTGCCGGTGGTACCCAGAACCTGCCCTGGCTGGTGGGTGAAGGCTGGGCCAAGCGCATGATTCTGTGCGGCGAGCGAGTCAAGGCCGACAAGGCCCTGCAGATTGGCCTGGTAGAAGAAGTGGTTCCCTCGGGTACCAGCCTGGATAAGGCATTGGAGCTGGCGGAAATGGCCTGTAAGCAAAGCCCGTCCTCAACGGCCCGCTGCAAAACTCTGGTGATGAGCGCCCGCGATGGCCGCAGCCACGATGACGGCTGGCGCATGGAGCGCGAACTGTTCGTGGAGCTGTTCTCCACGGAAGACCAGAAAGAAGGCGTGAACGCCTTCCTGGAAAAGCGCACACCGGACTGGAAAAACCGCTAACAAATTGCTGGAGAGCCGCTGCCGGGCAGCGGCTGAAGGAAACGCTATGACTGACCAACCCATTGTCTTTGAAGAGTGGACCACCGGTGACGACGCACTGATCGCCGTGGCCCGCCTGAATACGCCGAAAGCGCTCAATTCCCTGTCGCTGGAAATGATTCGCCTGCTTACATCCCAGCTCAAGCGCTGGGCCGAAGATCCCCGCATTGGCGCGGTCTGGCTGGAAGCGGAAGGTGACAGGGCATTCTGCGCCGGTGGCGACATCGTGGCCCTGTATCGCAGCATGACTGAGCCCCAGGGCGCCAGCGAAGGCGAAGCTTTCTTCACCGAAGAGTATGAGCTGAATTACCTGCTGCACACCTTCCCCAAACCCATCGTGTGCTGGGGCCATGGCATCGTTATGGGTGGCGGTATGGGCATCATGGAAGGCGCCTCGCATCGTGTTGTTACTGAAAAATCCAAGCTTGCCATGCCGGAGATCACCATTGGTCTGTACCCGGACGTTGCCGCTGGCTGGTTCCTGAACCGCACGCCTGGCCGTACTGGACTGTTCCTGGGCCTGACCGGCGCCCGCATGAACGGCGCTGACGCTGTCTTTACCGGCCTGGCAGATCGCTTTATCAAGCATGAACTGAAAGCGGATGTTGTCAGTGAACTCCGGAACAAAAACTGGCAGGGCGAAAACCCCCATGCTGTGGTCGGCAGCGTTCTGCGTCAGTTTGAGCAGCAAAGTTCTGATGCAATGCCGGAATCGCCGATCCGCAGCCGTTACGACGAGATCAATCGCGTCACCGATGCTGATTCCCTGGAAGCAGTGGTTAGCCAGCTCAGCGAGCTGTCCGGCGGCGACAGCTGGGTGGCCAAGGCAACCAAGTCGCTGGCGTCGGCTTCGCCCACGTCTCTGGCGCTGGTTTGGGGCCACCTGAACGGCTGCAAGCACAACAGCCTCAAGGAAGTTCTCGATAAAGAATTGGTGTTGTCGAAGAAGTGCCTGAGCAAAGGCGAATTCGCCGAAGGCATCCGGGCACTGCTGATTGATAAGGATCAGCAGCCGCGGTGGCGCTACGCGTCGCTGGCCGAGATGGACAGCGCCTGGATGGACGACTTTTTCAACGCATAGCCAAAAGGCCACCGACAGCGGTGGCCCACTTAACCGACTAGAACAATAAGGAGAAGGGATATGGCAACGATTACCTTTATTGGCCTCGGCAACATGGGTGGCCCCATGGCCAGCAACCTGGTGAAAGCCGGGCATAACGTCACCGTTTTTGATCTATCGAAAGAGGCGGTGCAGGCGCTGGTTTCCGAAGGCGCAAAAACCGCGGACACCGCGCACGAAGCTGCGCAAGGTGCCGAATGCGTCATTACCATGCTGCCCGCCGGCCAGCACGTGGAAGCAGTTTACCTGGGTGATGATGGTCTGTTGGCGAAGCTTCCCGAAGGCACCCTGGTGATCGATTCTTCCACCATTGCCCCGGAAACAGCGCGTGGTGTGGCTGACGAAGCCAAGGCCCGCAACATTCCGTTCCTGGATGCGCCGGTCTCCGGCGGTGTTGGCGGCGCAAAAGCCGGCATCCTGACCTTCATCTGCGGTGGCGCCGACGATACCTTCGCCAAGGCCAAGCCGATTCTCGAGGCCATGGGCAAGAACATCTTCCACGCCGGCCCCCACGGCTCCGGCCAGGTCGCCAAGATCTGCAACAACATGCTGCTGGCGATCCTGATGGCCGGCACCAGCGAAGCGCTGGCGCTTGGCGTGAAGAACGGCCTGGATCCGGCTGTCCTGTCGGAAATCATGAAGCAGAGCTCTGGTGGCAACTGGGCGCTGAACGTCTACAACCCGTGGCCGGGTGTGATGGAAAACGCGCCCGCCTCGCGTAATTACGAGGGCGGCTTCCTGGTCAACCTGATGACGAAGGATCTGGGGTTGGCGTTCGACAACGCGGTGAAAAACCAGGCTTCCATCCCCATGGGCTCACTGGCTCGCAACCTGTTCTCGATCCACGCAGGGCAGGGCAACGGCACGCTGGACTTCTCCAGCATCCAGCGCCTGTACAAGCCGGAGTAACGATTGCCGGAAGCTCTACACGTTTCGGGGTTTTTCGGCGATGACAGACCTACTGGCCGGACGGCAACCAATGCCGTCAGGCCAGTAGGTCTGGACTGATTTCATTGTCGCACCGGCCCGAAATTTCAAAGGTGCGCACGTTATCCAGGGTAATGGCGACGATGTTATTGAGCGCGTCCTCGGTGAAGAACGCCTGATGGGCAGTGATCAGCACATTGGGAAAGGTCAGCAGGCGCATGAAGACATCATCCTGAATAACCTGGTCAGACAGGTCCTCGAAGAACAGGTCTGCTTCCTCCTCGTACACATCCAGCCCCAAATGACCGATTTTTCCGGATTTGAGCCCATCCAGCACTGCCCGGCTGTCCACAATGGCGCCACGGCTGGTGTTGATCAGCATCACGCCCGGTTTCATTTTCGCAATGGAGGCGTGGTTGATCAGGTGATGGGTGTCCGGCGTGAGCGGGCAGTGCAGCGATATCACGTCCGCCTGCTCGAACAGATCATCCAGGTCCGTGTACTGAACCCCTAACGCTTTGCAGCTATCGCCCTCCATCGGATCATGAGCAATGACTCTCATGCCAAAGCCGACCAGTATCTGCGCCAGAACCAGTCCGATTCTGCCGGTTCCGACGATGCCGGCGGTCAGGCCATGCAGATCAAACCCCATCAGGCCGTGCAAGGTGAAGTTGCCTTCCCGAACCCGGTTGTAGGCGCGATGGATCTTGCGGTTGAGAGAGAGAATCAGCGCCACCGTGTGTTCTGCCACCGCATGGGGCGAGTACGCGGGTACCCGGACTACGGTCAGACCGAGTCGTTGTGCTTCGGGCAGGTCCACGTGGTTGAACCCGGCACTGCGGAGCGCAATCAACCGGGTGCCGTTGTCCGCCAATTGCCTCAGCACCGGCGCTGAGAGATCATCGTTCACAAACGCGCAGACGGCCGGGTAGCCAGCGGCCAGAAGAGCCGTCTGGCTGTCCAGGTGCGGTTCGAGGAATTCCAGCTCATGTTGGCCCGATTGGTTATGGCGCTCGAAGAAGTCCCGTTCGTAGGACTTGGTGTTGAAGATGGCCATTTTCATGAGGGCCTCCGGGAAGCCGGTTAGCGGGGTAGGTGACGACCGGGAAAGTTAGCGACAATTCCTTCTACGGAGTCCATGGTTGGCTCACCAAAGCGCCGGATCATTGAATGCTTCAACGCAGCGAGTGACGCCTGGCAGGGGCTTAATTTCAATGCCTGTCAGGGACAGACCCAGCCAACCCTCCGGATACGTTAATTCAAAAGGTGCTGTCGCTATCTCCTGGGAGACAGGCTTGAAGCCCACCTTTGAATAATAGTTCGGATCGCCATAGGTGAAGACAAGGTCCACACCGAATTTACCCATTTGCTCAATGCCGAACCTAATAAGCTGCTGGCCGACGCCTTGGCCCTAATACCCTCGGGAAACCTGGCGTACAAACCCGGACTCATCCCGAATTCCAACCCTGTTGCCATCCGGGTCACTGATGTTGATGGTTCGGCCCCAGGAGCTTTCGTGGATTGAGGCCTCTATGCCCCAGGCTCTGATTTCTGCCAGCGCAGCTTCCAGGTCTTCGACATTGAAGCGCAACTTGAAGCTGCCTTCCTCCGGTGACTTGATCCCTCGCTTGGCCTTGCCGCCTTGCTCGACCATCAGGTAGCCGTCGCCATACTCCAGGCAGGTGAGCTTGAAGTCGTCCTCGTTCTTCTCGAATAACAGCGGCAGACCGAACAGATCGCGGTAGAAGGCAACGCATTCTGCGTAGTTCTCGGTGTTCAGGATGATGCCGTAGCGGGCTACGTTCGCGTACATAGCTATTTACTCTGCTTAATGCCTTGGGCTGGGAGGGTTAGACACGGATCATCACTTTCTACAAAGCAGGCCGCTTCGCCAATAGCGCCCAAATACCCGCCGTTGTAAGCAGCGCACCACCCGTGAAGTTAAACCGACGTTGTGCTTGGGGAGAGGCAAGCAGGCGCCGGGCGGACGATGCGAAAACGGTGTACAGCGTCGCGTTGATGGTCGCCAGAACCACAAAGGTGACTGCGAGCAGCCACAGTTGTGCCGTGCTGTTTGCGCCTGGTGTGATGAACTGCGGCAGGAACGCCATGAAAAACACCATGCCCTTGGGGTTGAGGGCGGTAACCAGGTAGGTGTTGACGAACAGCTTCAAGCGGGACGAGGAATAATCGGGGGCAAAGGATTCGGTCGGCACCAAGCCGGAGCGAAACAGCTTAATCCCGAGGTAGAGAAGGTAACAGCCGCCTGCCACTTTCACAGCCGTGAACCAGAAGGCCGACATCGCTAGCAGGGTACCCAGCCCCACAATCGATGCGAACAGGGCAGTGGAATCGCCGAGTGCGACAGCAGCAACGAGTGGGATATTGGCTTGACGCCCGTGGGCGATGGAATAGCTGATTACCGCCAGGATCGTCGGGCCTGGGATAACCAGCAATACTGCCGATGCAACAGCGAACGCAAGCCAGGACTCAAGTACCATAGTGACCGTCTACATCCTATCTAGTATCGTTAAAAGCGTGATGGGTTAGTTTCTCCCCATCAATTTTCGCCCCGCGTAAGAGTCATGAGCAGTTCATCCAGGCGCTCCAGTGTGGAGGCCATTCCCTCTTCCATGCCCATTTCTATGATGGTTTCTAGATCCTTGCGCGATTCGTGGGTCACAATGGTCTGTACAAGCGTATGTTCCGCAATGTCCGTAAATGTGACGTCCCATTTCGACCTTGGCAGCTCCATATTCAATGCGCCAGTCTCATCACAAAAGCCATCAATCGCAGTATAACCGTCGATTGGTCTGATCGTTTGATAATCGAGACGAGATCCGAACTCCTGGCCCTCGGGACTGATCATCACGTAATGCCAATACCCGCCTTCTTGGAAATCCATTGTTTTCGTTTTAGTAGTAAAGGTTTTCGGCGAAAACCACTGGTCGAGAAGTTCTCTTTTAGTGTGGCAGTCCCACACCAGCTGCCGGTTAGCGGCAAACTCTCGTTTGATTGTGAGTGTGTTTTTGGTCCTGTCTACAATGAAATCGAATTGGAGATTAGGTTTCATTATTTTCTCCACTCAAAGTCGTCAGTAAGTTATCGAGGTTTTCATACCGGTTTTCCCTGTCGAGCTTGCATGTCCGAATGCGTCCGATCTTCTGCGAAACAATCAGGCCGGAGGCTTCTAGCACACCGATGTGCTTCATAAACGATGGCAGCGCCATGTCGAACGGTTCAGCCAGTTTGCTGACCGTCGAAGGCACCTCGATCAGGCAGACAGTGAATCAGCCAAGCTTCGCAGCAATTTCCCGCCATCCCCGCGCCACGCGCTCCCATGCATGCACGCGAGCGTGGTCGGCTGGGTAGCGGCCAAGCGCTCAAGCATCGCGTCAGCGTTTCGGGTGTGGGAGAAGTAATCCATCTTATGTCGGAAGGCTTCACTGGGGCCCAGAATGTCGGATTCGGTGAGCGCAGGGAGCTTACTGCCACCCTGGGTAAACAGATCGCCGCAGAGCAAGGTGCGAGTTGTCTCTTCGGTCAGAAAACCGCACTCCCAGGCGTGCGGTAAGTGAGGGGCATCGAACCAGCGGACAGCATGGGTCCCCAGCGTAATCAGCTCACCATCGGCCATCGCTCGGGGGCTTCGATCAGCAAGGTCTTCGATCGACACCATCGCTGCGACGCGCCCGCAAAGGGGCACCGCATGGGGAGCAACCGCAAGCCACTCGTTAAGAGACCCGCACTCATCGGACTCAACGTGTGAAAAGCCGATATACCGAAGCCGTTCAACCGGCAGGATGCTGGCGACCGCTTCCCGCACGAGCGAAAACATCTTGCGTGGCCCGGTGTGGAACAGCAGAGGTTCATCATCCAGGATCAGGTACTGGTTGAACGAGAAGCCGCTGCCCGGGATTGAAACCGGGGTGTTGATTCGAAAGATACCGTCGGAAACCTCGTGAACATTGGTGCCCGACTCTCGGTTGGTGACACCCATAAGCTCTCCTTGTCATGCCGTCGAAGAACGCTCCGTTGATTAACTCGCTTTTTTCATAGAGCCCTGCTGGAGTAGGGCACTCTCGGCCTGTTCCATGAGCATAGAAGCAATCGTTGAGGCTAGCCACGTTGAAGCTTTTGCCCGTCGAGAAACCCCGAGTTCTAGCGGGTGTAAAAAAATATCGTTGCTGCCTGTCAACCATTCACCCCCTCATGCGTTTTAACCCCAGAGCATCGGATTTGTGATTCGGGTCTGTCGAGCGCACGGCAGAATTTGCTCGCGGCGTGTCCCGGGAACGCCCTTTATCAACCGTCAGGGTTAAAACCATCAGGAGTAGTCTCATGAAACAATGGAGCCTTTGGGCGTTTCTCTTTCTCGGCAGTGTTCTATTAACCGCCTGCGGCGGTGGCAGCGACAGCAGTTCTTCTGAAACCGGTGAGCTGCAGTTGATGCTGACCGACGCCGAAGAAGATTTCCTCACCTATCAGGTCACGCTCCAGCAGGTTCAGCTGGAACGGCGCGACGGCACCACCGTGAACGTGCTGCCGCTGGCCACCGAGGTGGACTTTGTGCAGTATCAGGACCTGAACGAGGTGTTCGCGGTGATGAGCATTCCGGCGGGCCGGTATGAGAGCGTTACGCTGAGCATGGACTACACCGATGCCGAGATTGTGATTCAGGACGATACCGGGACCAGCTACATGGCGGACGTGGTGGATGGCGACGGCCAGCCGGTCACCACGCTGGATGTGGATTTGGATCTGGGTGACGGTGACACCATCAACATTCGCCCGGGCCGGTTAGCCCGCCTGACGCTGGATCTCGATCTTGCGGCATCCAACCACATTGTTTCCTTCGAGCCAGCTTTGGTGGAAGTGGAGCCCTTCATCATGGGCCGCGCCATCGTTGATGAGGATCGGGAGCATCGGGTGCGGGGCCTGCTGAAGCGGGTGGACGAAGCCACCTCTAGTATCAGCCTGAACGTTCGGCCCCTGCGGCTGCGCCGGGGTGGCTTTGGCGATTTCACCTTCCAGGTGGATAACGACACCCTCTACGAGATCGATGGTATCGAATACAGCGGTGAGGTGGGTCTGAGCGCGATGGCCGCATTGCCAACGGACACCCCGGTGGTTGCCTTTGGCGAATACGATGCACGGCTGGATGGCCAGCTCGCCAGCCATGTGATTGCCGGCTCCAGCGTTGCCTGGTCTGGCAAGGACGTGCTCAAAGGCGTGGTTCGCGCTCGCAGTGGTAACACCCTGACCATCGGGGGCGCCGTGGTGGAACCGGACGATCAGGCCGCAGCCTTCCTGACCGAAATCACTCTGATGGTGGACAGCGAAACTCCCGTTACCGGCTATCGGCTGGGCGATGCCACGATCGATAACCTCTCGGTGGGCCAGCGCATCCTCGCCCTCGGTCAGTTTAAGGACGACCAGTTCGATGCCACCGACGGCCTGGTGCGCATGAAGCTGAACCGCATAGTTGGGCAGGTGAACGCGCCTATGCCCCTGGCGTTGGACCTGGCCTGGATCAATCGTCGCCCGGTGGCAAGATACGATTTCGCGGGCACCGGTATGAGTGACGTTGAAGACGCCGATCCTGCCAACTACGAGATCGACACCGCCACTCTCGATACCAGCGGCATCACCACAGACGAGTGGATTCAGGTGCGCGGTTACCCAACTGCCTTTGGCAGCGCGCCCGAGGATTTTGATGCGGTTTCAGTGATCAATCCGTCGCTGGAGTCGGCCATTGCCAAGTTCGTCGCCCACTGGGAAGAGGGAGTAGCTGGCGGAGTTACGGTGCAGGGCAATGACCTGGTGTTGGATACCGCGAACGCTCGCTCCTATCTGCACCTGCGTGGTTTGCCGGCGGTAGTCACGGCCCAGTTCGAGCTGACCTCAATTACCGGCGATACCAACGAGGGCCGCTTCGCCCTGTTGACCCGAGGCGAGGGCATTCGGCTGTACCGGAATTACATCGACTTCGTGACCGCTGTGTCGGCTAAACTCAACGCCGGGCACACTGTTCGCCACCTGAGCGCGAGCGGTAGCTACAGTGACAGTAGCGAGCGGATGGTCGCCACCGGGATAATGGTTCGACTGTAAGCTCCTGGCCCGGGTAGGATTCCGGTAAACAACAAGAAAACCGACAAAGCGAAACGAATGAGCGACCAGCGTATTGAGCAGTTCCTGGCATCGGTGGAGAGGCGCGCCTATCGCATGGCGCGTCTCGCCACCCGTAACGATGCCGATGCGCTGGATATCGTGCAGGATGCCATGATGAAACTCGCTATCAATTACGGTGACCGTAGCGAGGAGGAGTGGAAGCCGCTGTTTTATCGGATCCTGGAACGACGGATACTCGACTGGCATCGACGAGAGAGTGTCCGCAATCGCTGGTTCTTCTGGCGCAAGGGAGATGGCGACGATGAGGACCAGCAGGACGTAACGGAGAACGCCAGTGACGGCGGCGCAGGTAACCCCTACGCCGCTCTGGCCTTCGAGCGGAGCGGGCAGGCGGTCATGGAGGCGATCGAGGCCTTGCCACTGAAACAACAGCAGTGTTTTCTGCTGCGATGCTGGGAGGGCTTATCGGTGCAGGAAACGGCGGACATCATGGGGGTAAACCCCGGCAGTGTAAAAACCCACGCCCACCGGGCGCTGCAGAAACTGACACGCGTGATAGAGCACCACGGCCATGAATGAATCCAACGGTCACGACAGAAACGATAAAGAAAGAATCGATCAAGAAAGAAACGATCAGGACTGGCAGGACGCCGAAGGAGTCCGCCGGGTACTGGATGCGAGCAACGAACAGCTCCCCGGCGACATCCAGGCTCGCCTGCGACAGGCCCGGGAGGCTGCAGTTGGCGCTAAATCCTCGCCGGCATGGCAGTCGAAAGCCGCGTGGTATGGCGCTGCAGCGAGCGTTGCACTGGCCGTCACCATCGGCCTGCTGTGGCCCGAAGACTCGGCAACGGACTTGGCGGATGAGGAAATGCTCTATGCCATGGCGGAACTGGGAGAAGAAGAATGGTCCGTGGTTCGGGATCTGGAGTTTGTATATTGGCTGAGCGAGCAACCCGATGAGGCACCTGAAGATGCGAAGCGGTCTGCTGATCGGCCTGGTTAGTATCGGGCTGGCAACCGCAAAAGCGGACGAACCACCCCCGAGCGCAGATTTCCTGGCGTTCCTGGGTGAGATGGAGCGAATTGATGGTGAATGGGTGGACCCCATGAGCGTGGAAACGATATCGCTCTCTAATCACGGTGAGAGTGCGGTCGAGGGTGGCCAAGAGGGTGCAGAAGGGGGTTCAGACAATGAATAAATTGACTCAATGGCTCCGTTACGGGCTGGCCGCACTGGTGTTGGTGTCATGTGGTGCCGCAGCCCAGAGCTGGGATAGTTTGCCGCCAGACGTACAGCACCTGCTGGCTTCGCAACAGCGTCAATGGGATGAGCTGCCCAGCGAGCGCAAAGCACGGCTGATGAAAGGTGCCGAGCGGTGGTTGGAGCTCTCGCCGAAGCAGCGTGAGCAGGCCCGGGGACGCTTCCAGCGCTGGCAAAAACTGTCACCGCAACAACGCACAGCGCTGCGGGAAAAACTCATGCGCTTCCGTAGCCTGCCGCCTGAGCAGCGCAAGGAGCTGCAACAAAGGCTGCAACGATTTCAGTCTATGTCACCGGAGCATCGCCAGCAATTGCGCCAGCGCTATCAGCAGATGACGCCCGAGCAGAAACAGCGCCTGCGGCGCCGGATGATGCGGCAGTCAAAGTGAAGACTTAAAAACGGTAACTCACACCGCCAATCCAGCGCTCGTCATAGGGCTTCTCCAGTAATGGCCGGCTGTACCCCAGCAGGCCTTGCCAATCTCCCATCAGCAGATTGACGGACAGGTCCAGGGTAACCTGGTCCTCAGCATCCAGCGATTGGGGCCCTGTACTCGACGAGCTGGTACGAATTCCGCGGCGGTGAACCAGCGCGCTGCGGGAGCCGCTGGTAATCTCGCCGCTGAGGCTGCGCTGGTAAGTCAGAATGGCCGAGGGGATTAGCAGGGTGGATAAGTCAACGCTGTGAAAATAGTCGATCCCGGCCGAGAGAGAGGCATCCACGCCGTCCAGATCCTGATCCTCCTCGAACGCGATTAACAGGTTGTTTTCCTGTTGCAAGGACTGAAACTGGCGATCGACCTCTGAACGTAACGCGTTCACGCTCAAGGCAAGCGATGGTGACCACTGAGGCCATTCCCAGGCCTGGCCCACTTCCACACCAATGCCGTCGGTTTCGATGCGCTCACGGTAATTGAGGCGATTGCTCGTTGCGTCTGCCCGGTCGATGATTTTCAGCTCTTCCTGATCACGCTGCCAGAACAGGCTCACCCAGCGGCTGTAGTCGCCGGCCAGCAGCTGAACGCCCACACTGTCTACCTCGTAATCCAGATCAAAGCGGCTGCTGACCCGCTCGCGATCGTCCTGCTGGCTGTGAGACAGGCTGGCACTCCAGGGGCCATCGCCAGCCACGGTGACCGAAAGGCCCGGCCCCTGGGGCGTGAGCACTACGTCGCGCTCGGTGCCCTGAACCGTGTAGTCGCTGTAGCTGTAGTCTGCCCCGAGGGTGAGCGAAGGCTCAGCCACCGCCACGGCCGGAGTGGCCAGCAAACCAAGGTGAATGCTGGCCCACTTCAGACGGACGCAGACTGCGCGAGCGATTTCAGCCATGACAACCCAACAGCCAGGGGCTTTGGGCATCAGTCACCACTCCCGTACGGCCGGGTGATCATCTCCAGGAAATGCCCATCAGGATCATCGAAATACACACCGCGCCCGCCATCGTGCCGGTTGATCTCGCCCGGGGACTTTTTACCGGGGTCCGCCCAATAGGGAATGCCTCGGCTGCAGATTCGGTCGAAGCTTTCGTCAAAGTCTTCTTCACCAACGAGAAAGGCATAGTGCTGCGGAGAAATCTTGTCCGTGGTTTCGTAGAAATCCAGGGAGACGCCATTGCTAAGCTCGACCACAAGGAATGGCCCGTAGTGAGTCGGTCCGGGAAGGTCCAGAACGTCAGTGAGAAAGGCTGCCGATTTCTCCTTGTCGCGGCACCAGACGATGGTGTGGTTCAGTTGCACGCTCACGTTGAACCTCCTTCTGTTTTCAATGCCGGTCATTAATAGTTGTAGCAGATACGGTACGGAAGCAGAAAATCTGTCTGCTGAAGCCCCGGTTAAAGCCGGTGTCTGCTCATTAAAATCTCATAGATTTTATACACCGCTGCCACGTTCTTTTCCGGGCCACTGAGGCCTTCAACATCGTTCTGTTCCAGCTTTTCCTTCAACTCCGGTTCCACATTCCTTTGAAGCCAGCCTGCCAGCAATCGCAGGAGCTTTCTCTCGTCCGGCCCACCGGTAGAAGGCCAATAAACGTAGGGCACCAGTTCGGGGTTTCTGATGTAGAAAAGAGGAAAGGATTCACGATCACTTTCTGAATCACTTACCCCATCACCTCGAACCCCAAAGTGGAACTCGTGGCCGTCCTTGTCCACGAAGGCGACGGAAATGGACTCGCCATCTGCCCCAAGAGACGCAGAGCTGAGGGTGATCGGCTGCTCCAGATCGGGCAGGGCGGTGATGTAGTACTGGAAGACGATGCCCGCGAGCAGGATGATGATCAGGGTGGCGAGTGCTACGGATTTGATGGCTGAGTCCTTACCGGTGGTATCAAAAATAGGCGGTGCTAATCAGGTGCTCAGCTTAAATCATTTGCGCGAGGGTTTGAGAGCTTTCGCATAAACATGTGTGGTTTTTGCGCGCTCAAAACCGATGGCGGGGTAAAACTCATGCGACTCCAGCAGCGCCTCGAGCCAGTCCAGTGTTGCTGACTCGCTGGCGGAATAGCCCCAGTCGAGAACCAGCTTGTGAATACCTTTCAGGTGTTCGCTCTTCGCACACGGAGTTGAAACGTCCATATTGAAACCATAGTGCTAACGCCTGGCGTAGGCCAACTAAGAGCTCATTCTCCAGTTGCTGCGCGCCCTGAACTCCAGGGCGCGAGGACTGCAAGCAATGGGCTCTCAGGAGGCCAGAGCTTTTTTCGGCATGAGATACCAGAGGGCAATCGCTACCAGAAACAGGGCCGGTACATCGCCTGCCAGGTTCGCGTGTTCTGTTTCATCAACGATGGCCTGCACGAACATGATCCCGCCATGAACAATGCTCGACCAGACTGTAAACCAGATCAGGCTAGCGCTGGCCAATGGGTCCTTCGCCGCAAGAATGAGGAAAATGCCCAGCGTAACGTACATCCCCATGATCATCTGTTCGTATTCGGGTTGCCTGGGTTCCCATGCCCAACCGGAAGGCCATACCCACATCATCATCGGATAGATGCCTGCGATGAAGATGATACCGACGACCACAAGGGCAACTTTCAAAGACCGGAGCCTCAGTTCGTTATTCATGGGGTGCCTCCTGATCCACATGCCAAAGTGTCTTCACATCAACCCCCGGCCGGATGGTCTGCATGACCACACAGCAGGCTTCAGCGTACGTCATCAGGGACTTCAGTCGGCTTTCATCGGTATGCGTCGCAAACTGCAGCCACACAGTGCAGTCCATGCTTTGAAAACCTACCGGCACAGACATATCCACCATAAGAGAGCCCCGCACATCGCACTTTGCGACCACGGACACCTTGATATCCGCGAGTTCAATATCGAGCCATTGCGCGATCATACGAGTGGTTGAGAGGAGACACGCTGCCAGTGCGGTGCAGAGTAGGTCCCCCGGATTTGGGGCGTCATGATACCCGCCAACCGCTTCATGAATACCAAATGACCACCGCTTGCCGGCGTTGTTCGGGGGCTCAAGTTCACCGTGGAAAGGGTCTGTACCGGCACCAATGACCGCCCGGCCTTCATCTTGTATCCATGCCGCATCGGGATGTTTGCGATAGTGTTGCTGCAAGGGCTTCTGGCGACTGGGAACCAGCCTTGGTTCAATGTTCGTGGTAGATGCTTTCATGATCTGACTCCTTCAGTTTGAGGCTTACGGCTTCAAACTGCGTCACAACAGGAGCCCGGGGCATGAGGCAGGTGTCCCGATTGGATGAAAAGAACAGCGGTTAGCCGGGACAAAGGTCCCGAATGACGATCATTCCTCGCCAAAGCCTTGCTCTCGTCCCCGCACGATCAACTGTGCACGGGTCGGGATATCGAGTTTGCCGCAGATGGCACTGACATGATTGCGTACGGTTTTTGCCGCAATCGACAGAGTATGGGCGATTTCCGCATTCGACTGCCCCTGGGCCACCAGGTTGAGCACCACCCGCTGGCGACTCGTAAGCTCGCCAATCCACGGCACGGCGTCATCCCTCAGTGTCGTCGGGCCGTCAGCAAGAAAGCGGCGCAACTCCCCAACGAAAACCGGCCAGGAGCTGTCTTCAAGCTGCAGTATGTGGTTTGCGCCCTTCAGCGGTAGAAAACGCGCCTCCGGCAGTTGGGATGCCAGACTGCGCCCCAACTCGAAAGGCACCATGGCATCGTTTTCCACATGGGCGACCAGGGTTGGGTTACGGATATGCGGGAGAATGTCGCGCACGTCAATCTGGTGAAAACCGCGCCACAGCCGCACCGCATTCTCGGGTGAGGCCGTGGTTTTTTGTAGCTCATCCCACCAGGCAATCTGCTTGGAGTCATCGCCAGGGGACAGGCGGCGGGCGAACAGCTCGCGGAAGGCGCCAGTTTTACGCCCCCAGCCCACCTTAATCATGGCGGCCAACGCCTCCGCCTCTTCGCTGTTTCGTTCGCTGGCTCCCGGCGTGAACGCCCCGTTGGTATACGCGTTGTATAACACCAGCTTATTAACTCGTTCCGGATGTCGGAATGCGTAGAGTAGGGCGATGGGTCCACCCTGGCACAGTCCAATCAGTGAGAAACGCTTCCACCCCAGACTGTCAGCCACTGCCTCAAGATCCCTGAACCAGGCCTCAAGGCCCTGTTCGGCAACATCATGATCGGATAGCCCGCTTCCACGAATATCGAACCGGGCGAGGGTGTGCTCGTGCGTCAGTTCTCGCAACCAATGTTGCCATACAGGGCTGCCCCAATCGCGTTCCACATGAGTCAGCCAACCTCCTACGCGAATAAGCGGGGGACCACTACCGGCAACGGCGTAGGCAATACGGACACCGTCCGATGTGGTGCAGAAACTGATTTGCTGTCTCATAGGCCATCATCGCGCGAGGGGGAGGGGATTACTTCATCAATTAATCCGGTTCTGGAAAGGTGGGCTTGGGTTTCGAGTATGATGTTTTTAGTCTAGCAGACCCAATCGTTGTGGCTGACTGTGCGGAAAATCAGGCTAAGTCGCCAAAAGACTAGCCTAGTCGCAATCCCGCCAACCGCTCTTCCTGTTCGCGAATCGCCTCCGTCAAAAAATCCATCAGGGCATGAAATCTCACCACGCCTCTCAAGTCGGGGTGCATCAGGAACCAGAGGCCATATTCCAGTTCTGGAATGGGGTCGGTGAGCTGAACGATGTCTGGCTCGTTGTCGGCGAGATAACAGGGCAGCACAGCCAGCCCCATACCGGCGCGAATGGCGCTGAGTATGCCCACAAGAGTATCCACGCGGTAAACGCAGGCGGACTTCAGCTCGTTGGCGTCCATCCATTGGTCCACTTCCGAATCCTGCAGCCGAGGCCCGCTGCCTATCCACGGTTGGTTGGCGAGAGATTCGATGGACGCATCTGGTGTCAGGCCAAAACTCCGATGGCCGTACACCGCCTGGCCAATTTTGGTCAGTGGTCGGCCAATCAGGTTTTCGGGCGGCCGATTGGAGGGGCGCACGGCAACGTCTGCTTCCCGGCGCGTCAGGTTGAACAGATGGTTGGAAATAGCGACATCCAGCACGATGGCCGGATACTTGTGCTGGAACTGCGTAAGCAGCGGCGCCAGCAGCCCCATCATCAGCGAATCCGTTGTGGTAGCCCAGATCTCCCCACTCGGCGCCAGGTCCCGGCCTGCGACCTTCCGCTCGGCCGCGAGGGCGGCTTCATCCATGATCTTGGCCGTTTCCGCGAGCTCCTCCCCCGCCAGGGTAGGCCGGTAACCTGTGCGGCTTCGCTCAAACAGAGTAACGCCCAGCCTCCGCTCGATATCGCCCAACCTGCGAAACACGGTGGCATGGCTCACGCCCAGGGCGCGAGACGCTCCAGACAGAGACCCTTCCGACGCAATGGCGAGCACGATCTCAAAGTCATTCCAGGCAAGATGCCCCCGCAAATTCGGAGTTGCATTGGAAGATGTTTTGGTTGGTTCCGTTGTTCGTTTTTGCAAAGTTCTTATTCACCTTTATGGAATAGTTTGCAGCATAGAACAACATTAGCATGTACCTGAACCGATGAAAAAATCACGTCTCCTGTGATAGGAGCGGCGGACTGGAGGTCAGAGTCATGATGTATTTCGAACAGGCACAACATCACTGCGGCGGCACTGAACTGAACCGTCGCTTTGGCAGGTTGGAAGAGGGAAAAGGCGCCCATGACCCCTTGGGTGAGTCCATTCCCTGCAGATACCGGGATGGCCGAGGCGGCATTGATCTGGAGCGAGTAAGAAAGGACCGACTCCGGGCCCGCCAGCACGCGGTTCGGGCAATGCTGCGACGGCTAACGGCATTTTGGCGCCCCTGAACAGGTGAAGGCGGGATTGGACTGCTGCAGCCCATTACGGGGGGCGGAGTCGCCCCCTGTCTCCGCTACTTAACGTCACCCAACAGGGGAAGTAAAGCCTTGAGGTTTCACCGCAATCACAGAACAGGACAGTTGGTCCAGAATTGCCTCGGCTGTGTTGCCGATAATCAGACCCTGAATTCCCGTACGACCAACGGTCCCCATGATGACGAGATCGGCCTTAATCATTTTGGCTTGTTCGGGAACCACCGTTCGCGCATCGCCTTTGGGTAGATGGATGCTCGGTGAAATAAAGTCGTAGGAGTCGGGCCCGATTCGCTCACGTAACTGATCGGTAAGCCGAGTCATGGCCGCTTTATGCCGTGAACGCTCGGCATCCAGCAGTCGCACTTCGGCGGTTTCCGGTTGATTGGTCCACATCGATGCAAATTCAATCTCTGGGGCATCCCAGGCGTGAACAATGTGCAGCTGAGCAAATCCGGACAAGGACATGGCGACACCAAGATCGATGATTTGCGCGTTTAGTGACTGATTTTCAGAGTGCGTGTCCACAGGTCTATCGGGTTCAGGCAGATCAAGATCCACGGCTGCCAGGATGGTGGCATACTCGGGTCTCTCTCCAGGCCGCACCATCCACACGGGGCATGGACACTTCCTCAAAAGGTGCATGTCATCACTGCCAAACAACCGTTGTGTCCAACCAGGGTTTTCAGCAGCTTTGATAACGAGGTCGTGACGGTTTCGTAGCACGGCACGAATAACCTCAAGAAAAAGAGTGCCAAAAAAAACCTCTATTTGGATATCGTCATCGCCACCGGCCTGTTCAACCGCTTGTCGTAATTCCCGGTGCCGGCTGGCCATAATCCGTGATTTTAGCTCGTCCACGGACGGCGCCCCGGGCAGTCCTCCAGCACTGAGAATTCCCTGTGGAATGACATCCACGATGGTCAGAATTGCCTGATTGCTGCGGGCTAGCGACAAAGCCTGCTCTACCGCTCGGACTTGCGAACCTGATGACGGACACACGCATAGAACTTTCTTGAAACGTTTCATGGAGTCCTTCCTTCATCTTGTGTCGCCCAACTGCCAAGCTTCGCCATCAGCCATTCTGAAGCTTCCTTTGCCGCATCGGCATAGGGTATTAGAACCAGATCGACACCTTGTTCACTAAGCTCCCGGGCGTGCCGTTGACTGGAGGTTGCGATGGCAATTGCACCGTTGTAATTGGATTGCCTCAGGCCATGCAGCAACATTTTGTTGATCGACTGGTCGCGAACCGTACTGACAACCCACCGCGTATGCTTTAGCGGCAAACTGGCAATAAACTCAGGATCTTCCGCATCGCCATACTTAACGGGATATCCTTCTTGATCGTGCGTTCGCACGACCGCAGGGTCGAAATCGACAGCCTGTAAACGACATCCGCTGTCTCTGAGGTTGGCCGCCAATGCGGCGCCGTAACGACCCAGCCCCACCAAAACAACATCGATTTCATCTTGGATATCCGTCAGGGCGTCGAGTTCCCGATGCGTTACCCGGCGCTCAAACACTGCCAGATACGGCGCAAGACGCTCATACAGTTGATGGGAATACAGGATCATGTAAGTGGAGGCGCTGATCGTAATCAAGCCTACGAGAGTGATCAGGCCAAGAGTCTCCTGGGTAATATGTCCCAGACTCAGCCCAAGAGCCGCGAGAATCAGGGAGAATTCGCTGATCTGCGCAACCGTCAACCCCGCTAGAAAGCCGGTGCGTCTGCGGTACCCCATCAGGCCCATGATGACCAAAACGATTAAAGGGTTTCCGATGAGCACGAAGGCAGACAGGGCAATGGCTGCACCGACCTGCGCGCCCAGTGTGCTGAGGTCGAGTGTAGAGCCCAGTTCAATGAAGAAAAACAACAGCAGAAAGTCGCGCAAGCTCGCCAGCCTTGCTGCCACTTGCTCTCGGTAGGGTGTCGAGGCGATCGATACGCCAGCCAGGAATGCGCCCACTTCTTTACTGAAATCCAGGACCTCCCCCGTAACCGCGCCAAGCACCGCCCAGGCAATCGCGAATAACATCAGCAGTTCCTGGGAGTGAGCCAACCGGTGAAGCAATCCGGGCAGCACGTAGCGCATGAGTAGGGCAACGACCGTCAGCATCAAAGCGCCTTTGATGAGGACTTTTGCTGCCTCCCAGCCAAGATGAACGCCGGCATCGGCCTGTCCAAAGGCCGTCAGGCCGATCATGACCAGAACCACCACAATGTCTTGAACAATCAGAAAGCCAACGGCAATCCGCCCGTGAAGGGAATCCACCTCCCGCTTATCGGTGAGCAGTTTCACGATGATGATTGTGCTTGAAAATGTAAGCGCAACAGCTACATAGAGAGCGGTTACCGGGCTCATGCCAAGCATGATCGCAATCAGATAGCCGATAACCGAGGTGAACACCACTTGGCCCAGGCCGGAAGCCAGCGCAACCGGGCCAACCGTGCGGATTATATGAAGGTCAAGCTTGAGCCCAACGATGAACAACAGCAGCGCAATTCCGAGCCTCGCAAACAGCTCTACCTCACTGCTGTGGGCAACCATGCCTGTAGCCGACGGGCCGAGAACTATTCCGACGGCAATAAACGCAACAATAAGTGGCTGGCGTAGCATTTGTGCCAGCCCGCCACCAATAACCGCCAGCCCCAGAATAATCCCTATCTGGGTAAACACGTTCTCCAGCATGACAAGTCAAGCCTCCCATCTGGCGACTAAAACATGCTTTTGACGCAGCCTGGCCTGATTAGCGCCCTAGGCCTGACAGGCGCCACCGGGATGAGCCGACAGCTATTCAGACGCCATTTGAGAAGTTCAGTCGTTGGTTTTCTCGTTCAAAGATCTCACGAATTGTGGCGCCGTCAGAGGGTTCTTCTTCGAGCGTCTCGGGGTTCCATTGACTCCGCTGGGTATTAAAAAAGTCGCCGCCATAAACATGGATGCCACCGGTAAAACGCTGCAATGGATTGGATACGGAATGCACGACGTCTTCAGGAAGCATTGTGGTGTCCGATGCACACAGGGCATTTGCACCAAATGCCTTGATGCCATCTGGCGTCCTTTTCCAGAAAATATTGTCCTCGCGGCCGGTGTAAATACCGATGTTGGCCCACATCAGATGATTATGGGGCATGAGATTCATACGCGGCGTCCACGTAGCAGCGAAGATCGTCAGCGTTGGTGAGTGCAGAAGGACATTCATGCCAGCTTTGTCTGGCTCGCCTAATGCGGCCAGAACAGCTGCGGGGTCAGAGACCGCTCGGGTAAGCACCTCGTTGACGGCCTCTTGAGCATCAGTCTCCTTGTTGGCAGCGATGCAGTCAGAGATAAAGAGTTCAATATCCATGCTCTTTACTCCCATGAGAGAGTCTGTCTGATATTGACCGTATAATCGGGGGTTAGTTCGGAACCAGTTTAACCCACGTGAAAGAGCAAACGGTTAGCCGGGGTAAGTCCACCGCGTACTGCTGTGACTTGTTAAGTATCTTGACGTCTAATTTCACTGCGAACTAACCAGCGAAAAATTAGCGTTGTCGCAAGCCCCCAAGAACAACAGACCAATAACCAAGGCCAACCGGCAACAGCCCCTAGGAGAGCTCCGAAAATTGCGCCTAAAAGCCCATATTGCCAGTAGCCTCCCCCAGTTCTTTGTTGGAGCAAGCTGTGTGCAGGAAGACCAAAAATCACCGTGACAACGATCCCGACAAAGACCATTGCCCATGCTGCCAGCAAGAACAGTTGATCACTTGCATAGAGCACAGGACTGATCACACCTAGGCCAATTACTGGCGCGAGAACAAATGCTCCTGAACTTTGCATAGTAGATACTTAACGCCCGGCTCACGCGCCGGTTTGGAGCCGCGAAGCGGCGGGAAATCGGTCGCTGTGCAGCCGATTGTTAAATCCTTATATGTACGGTATCCTGTTCATGGTCAACATTCTGTACAGGAGCGCTCTTATGGATGCCATTAGCTACACAGCCGCTAGAACCAATCTAGCAAAAACCATGGAGCAGGTCTGTGAGGACCATTCGCCTGTGATCATAACCCGGAGCAAGTCGCAGTCCGTGGTGATGATCTCTCTTGAGGACTATGAGGCGTTGCAAGAGACCGCATACCTTCTGCGCGCACCGAAAAACGCCCGGCGATTGCTGGAATCCGTTGCCGAGCTGGAGCAAGGCGGTGGTCAAGAAAAGGAACTTCTTGAATGAAACTCATCTTCTCCGAGAACGCCTGGGAAGACTATTTGTACTGGCAGAAAACTGACAAAAAGATCCTTAACCGAATCAACAAGCTGATCAAAGAGATCAAGCGAGAACCGTTTGAAGGTGTCGGTAAACCGGAGCCTCTCAAACACAGCCTCGTTGGTTACTGGTCTCGCCGAATAAACGAAGAACACCGAATGGTTTACAAGGTCACGGATGACGCTTTGCTTATCGCTCAACTCCGGTATCACTACTGATTTAACGAGGCTGTAGAAAAACCCGATTTCGAGCCGTTCCCAGCGCCTGGTTCTTAAAATTATTTGTCGCGGCCATCAACTGACCGATGATTCCTATTTTCAGTGTTCAGCACGTCATTTCGACTCTTTGCCGCTTCCAGTGCCGGTATTGCTGGCACCCAAGAGCCACATTTCCAGTCTTCTGATTCCTGTATCACGCGGCTAACCGCCCATAATTCGCCAGTTTCTCAATATTGTGCACCAGGCAGTATAGCTGCCACTGGCCCTGGACCTTTTTCCGGCCCCGCAAGCTGAACCGGTTCAGCCGTTTGTTGGTGCCAATATTGCCGAACACCGGCTCCACCACCCACATGCGGTGGCTATAAATCTCTTTGCCCCTTTGGCTGTCCACCCGGTGTTTCATCCAGTCCGTGTAGTTGGGCAGGCGCTTGTTCTCAAGGGTGAACGAGACCTGCCGGCCTTTGCCTTTCCGGTGATTGGCGGCATCCGGGTTCTGCATGCACTGATGTTTCTTTGGACAGTTCCGGCACTGCATCAGACGTCCCTAGAAGTAGGCCCGGCTTTGGCCGTTTTGGTCCGTGCGGGTTGCATGGTATTTCAGGCTTTCGCCCGCTGGGCAGATGCAGGTCAGGTTGACCGGATCGTAGGCAAGCCGACCAGTGTCTTCGTTGCGGTACTTGGGATGGAACACCGACAGGTCCAGCTTGTGTTCGATGAGGTAGTGCACCGCGTGTTCAAAGGTGCCGGCCTGAAGCTGA
>Ga0207908_1000049_pt1 | contig 54652 bp, 54 predicted proteins | sample MalvirmetagMSP81_FD_184224 | JGI IMG/M metagenome (GOLD analysis project Ga0207908, IMG submission 184224) | Marine viral communities from the Deep Pacific Ocean - MSP-81 (SPAdes) | ecosystem: Environmental > Aquatic > Marine > Oceanic | place: Pacific Ocean | collected 2011-04-18
GCTCCGCAAGGCACCCCGGTTCGGCACATAGCCTTCCTGGGCGGCTTCAGCAACGCGGCTGGAGATCCAGTCGGTCAGCATTTCCCGGCGCGGGTAGAGAATGTCCTGCTGGATCTTGTCGAACAGCGGCGAGCCCCGTTTGACCTCCTGCTGCACACCGCTGAGCACCTTCAGAACGATGCGGTCGGAAAGCTCTTCCATGAAGGCCTCGTAGTAGAAGTTTACGAAGCGGTAGAGCTTGGTGTTGGTGACATCAATGATCTTGTATTGATGCAGGCGGTAAATAATAGAAATGATGCGCAGAACCCGCAGGAAACGCAGGCTACCTACCGGGATACAGCCTACCAGGTCGTACCAGTGAATGAACGGATAGAAGTACCAGCGGTCATAGATCTTGGCCTTCACCGCGTAGCCCCAGCGAAGAAAAAATTCGCTCAGGAAAATCGACACGAAAATCATGTCGTAGAAGATGAAGCGATCGTGGATCGGATGATAAAGGCTTTGTAGATCGGGGGCGTATTGCTTGAGCAAATCCTGAACCGCCACAAAGTTGTAGATGGAATCCCATATAATGAAGGCCAGGTTGATGATCAGCAGCCCCAGCATGAGGAAGTCGACGATAAACCAGATCAGTTGGTGGCTGGACTTCAGGTTCTCTCGGTTGATGTGCAGCATTCAGGACTTCCAGTTACCTGCCAGGACATTGTAAGCTCCTGACAGATTAGCGTATTTCGGCTCTGACGACGACCAGGGGCGGATTAACTTGACCACCTGTCGTTAAACTCGCAGGCTTGAATGAACCTTCGCTCACGATTCCAACACTGAAACCGCCGGATGCTTTCTAGAAACCGTGTTGTAACAACAGGCCGGCGCCGGCTTCTCGCACTTTTGATCCTTTGGTTGCCGCTGTCCGGTTGGGCTCAACAGGTTGAGGTTAAGCTTGAGGGCGACTACCCGGAACTCAAAACCAATGCCGAAGCTTTTATCGGTGAGGTTGACGGGCGCAATGCCACCAACCTGCGGCGTTATGCGTCGACGGTGGTTGATCAGGCGAGCAAGGCCTTGCGAGCCCTGGGCTACTACGAACCGCGGATCGACTGGCGTGTGGAGGACGGCGATTCTGACGACGGCGCCCGGCTGATCCTGACGATCACTCCTGGGGAGCCCGTACGGGTGACCTCGCGGACCGTGGAAATCCGGGGCGCAGCCTCGCGTGACAGCCGGTTCACCGACAACCTGCCCAAACAGCCGGCCGAGGGCGATGTCCTCAACCACGGCCATTACAATAGCCTGCGCGACACCATTCAGACCCGAGCCCGTCAGCGCGGTTATTTCGATGGCGGCTTTGTTGAAAAAAGCCTGACGGTGAATCCTGAAGACCGCACTGCCGAAGTGACCCTGGTGTACGAGAGTGGCGAGCGATACCAGTTGGGCGAGGTCACCTTCACCGAAGATCATTACTTTGAGTCTGATCTGCTTCATGACTTCGTTACCTTTGAGCCTGGTACCCCCTATCACACTGACAAGATTGCCGAGTTGAACCGGGATCTCTCCAGCAGCGGGTATTTCTCCGGGGTTGATATAGATGCCGTGCCAGGCCGGGCAGTCGACGGTGTAATTCCTGTGGCGGTCACCGTGACTCGGCGTCCGCCCCGCTCAGTTGGCGTGGGTGTCGGCTTCTCGACCGATGTCGGACCCCGGTTCCGGGCCAACTGGCGCGAGCACTGGATCAACCCCATGGGGCACAAGCGCGGTGCAGACACCGAGCTGTCCGTACCGCGCCAGAACGTCAGCGCCTGGTACGAACTGCCGCTGGAACCACCCATGACCGATCTGATCCGCCTGACCGCCGGTTATCAGCGGGAAGATATTGAGAATGTTGAATCGGAACTGCTGACATTGGGCCAGCAGTGGCAACATGAGCTGGATAATAGCTGGCTTCAGGTGTTGTCCCTGCGCTGGGAAGGGGAACGCTTCAACATTGGCGATGAGGAATCCGGCACCAGTAGCCTGTTTCTGCCAGGCGCAGCGTATTCCAGGCGCTACGCCGACACCGCGTTGGATCCGTCCAAGGGTTACCGGCTGCAGTTCGATGTCACCGGTGCCCACCGGGCGGTGTTGTCGACCGTGGATGTGCTGCACGTGAGCGCGCTGGCCAAGGGCTTGTACACCATGTTCGATAATCACCGGTTCCTGGCTCGCGTTCAGGCTGGCGGCGTTGCCACCAACAGCTTCGAGGATGTACCGCCGTCGCTCCGCTTTTTCGCCGGTGGTGACCAGAGCGTGCGTGGCTATGGTTACGAGACCCTGTCGCCGGAAAACGAAAACGGGGTTCCGGTAGGCGGCCGGTACCTGCTGGTGGGCAGTGCCGAGTATCAGTATCAGTTTGCCGACCGGTGGCGAGCGGCGCTGTTCGTGGATCATGGCAATGCCGTCAACGATCTGTTCGATCCACTGGCTACCGGTGTCGGCATTGGTCTGCGCTGGGTCAGTCCAGTGGGGCCCTTGCGTCTGGATGTGGCGAAAGGCCTGGATCCGGAGTTTGGCGGCGGTTGGCGTATCCACTTTTCCATGGGGCCTGAATTGTGACGGAACAGCACGAACCCGGTGGCCCCGACCAGCAAGGGCAGGACACAAGTGCTCAGGACAAGGCTCGGCGATCCGGCTGGTTCTGGCTGCTGGTGGCGTTGGCCGTCCTGATCCTGCTGCCCGTGGTGCTTATGGTTGCAATATTGCTGGCACTGCGGTCTGAAACTGGCACTGCCTGGGTCATCGATCAGGTTCCGGGCCTCGAGGTGACGGAGGGTCGCGGCTCATTGCTGGGTCAGTGGCAGGCTTCCGAGGTGGTCTGGCAAGGCTTTGGTGTGAATGTTGAGGTGGAGGCGGTGCTGGTTGACTGGTCCCCCTCCTGCCTGCTGCAAACCCGGATCTGCCTCGATACCCTCAGGGCCACGCGCTTGGACGTTCGTGTCCAACCCTCGGCCGAGACTGAGGAAACCACGCAAGGGATCGACCTTCCCGCGTTGGAATTGCCGGTGAGAGTCCGCGTTGGCGACGTTAATCTGGGGCCGTTCAGCCTGAATGGCAGCCGGGTCTGGGATCGACTGGAATTGTCGGCAGGCGGCTCAGGCGCCGACTGGCAGCTGGAGCGCGGGGTCTACCAACTCGGCGACTACAAGGTGACCGCCTCCGGCCGGGTGATAACCCGTCGCGACTGGCCGGTGGACCTCAATGTGCAAGCGACGCTGCCGCCACCGTTGGGTGATCGATGGGTGGTCGATCTGAATCTGTCCGGCAGTGTCCGGGACCTCAGGGTCTCCGGACAGAGCCGTGGCTATCTGGACGCCACGCTGGAAGGCGATGTTGCGCCGCTGAATACAACCCTGCCGGCCCGTCTTCGCATCACGTCAAAACAGTTCAGGGCGATGGATTCGGTGCCCGATACCCTGGTGCTGAAGGATTGGTTTGTGGTGGCCGATGGCAGTTTGGCTTCGGGGTTCCAGACCCGGGGGGAGGCAACTTTACCGGGCACCGCAGGGCCGATCGCGCTGTCTCTCGAGGGCAAAGTCGACACCGAAGCCGCCACCGACGTGAATCTGGTGTTATCCACCCGCACCCCGGGAGGAGAAGGGCAGGCGAGCGTGCGCGGACAGGTCAGCTGGAAGGACGGGCTGAAGGCCAGTGCCGACTTGTCGCTTAACCGTTTTCCCTGGTATTCGTTGCTGCCGGAACTCGAGGAACCCGCTGTTGCCCTGAATCGGGTGGATGGCTCGGTGAGCTGGTCAAAGGGCCAGTATCAGGCCAGTGTCGAGGCCGAGGTAGAAGGTCCTCAAGGCAAGGCAACACTGTCCTCGGAAGTGGACGGAGACCTGGAAAAGGTCACTTTGACCGACCTCCGGGTAGAGACGGAGGTGGGATCGCTGTCCGGCAAGGGCAGGGTGGCGTTCGCCGGCCCGGTGTCCTGGCAGGCGGCGCTGGAACTTGACGATTTCAACCCCGGTTATTGGTTCCCGGCCCTGAGTGCCAGCCTCAGCGGGGACATCGAAACTGAGGGCCAGGTCAGGAAAGGCACCATTCCCCGGGTTGAAGCCCGCTGGGATCTGGGAGGGCAATGGCAGGATAAGCCGGCAAGTGCCAGCGGTACCTTGGATACCTCGTCCGGGAAGTGGGAGGTCACTGAGCTCCAGGTGTCGGTTGGCGAGAATGAGCTGGCGGGTTCCGGTGCCTGGGGCAATCAGCTGCGTGGCCAGTTTAACCTGGCGTTGCCGGCACCCGGTGACCTTCTGGACGGCCTGGCGGGCCAGCTGAATGCGAAACTGAGTATTGGCGGCACGCCTGACGATCCCACGGGAACCTTGACCGCCAGTGCGAAAAAACTGGCCTGGCAAGACAGCGTGACCGTCGCCAGTCTTAACGTCGATGCTGCTGTGAAGTCCGGTCTCAGGGTCGATACCTCCATTCGGGCGAAAGATGTCGCCGGCTCTGGGCAGACCCTGGAGTCGCTGGATATTAATGTTTCCGGTACTCGGGACGAGCATCGGCTGGAAGCCCTGGTTGAGCATGCCGATGCGTCGGTTCGCTTGCTGTTCGGTGGTGGTTTTGACGGTGACGCCTGGACTGCCTGGCAGGGAGCGCTCGCCGAGGGCCAGATCGAGATTCCGGATCATAACCAGCGCTGGACCCTGGAATCTCCGGCGGCCTTGGCCTACAAGGTTGCAGGAAAGGGTGAACTTACGGTGGGCCAGCACTGCTGGCGCTGGCAGCAAAGTACCGTTTGCGCCGACGATCAGACCCTTCTGCCGACGCCTAATCTGGCCTATCGGATTAGCAATTTCCCCGCCACGGCTCTGGATCCCCTGCTGCCAGAGCGCCTGCGCTGGCAAGGTCACCTGAATGGCGAAATTGACGTCACCTTGCCTGACAGCGGCCCACGCGGTCAGATCAGGATCGACGCCGGCAGCGGAGAGTTTGAGGTTCAGGTGGAAGAGGAGTGGGAGCCTCTCAGTTACGATCGCTTTGTTACCGTTCTGAAGCTGAAACCGGATCGGGCTGATCTCGATGTCCAGCTTGCCGGGCCAAAATTGGGCGAGTTGTCGGTGCAGGTAGCGGTCGATCCCAGATCGGCGGAGCGTGAATTGGAGGGGCAGTACAGTCTGGCAGGACTGGATATTTCCCTGGCCGGTATTTTTGCCGGCCTGGATGAGGTGTCCGGCCGGATCGATGGCCAAGGCACCTTGTCCGGCCCGCTGATGAAACCGGCGGTGAACGGCCGACTGGAGCTGATCGAAGGGCGTGTGGTAGACCAAACATTGCCGATTCCGCTCGAGGAAGTGGCGATCAGCCTGGCGTTAAACGGATACTCGGCGGACATCAGCGGCAGAATTCGCAGTAATGCCCGCAGTGAGATCACCCTGGAGGGGGCCGTGGACTGGGCGAATGCTCCGGAAGGGCAGGTGAGGATATTGGGCGAGCGGATTCCGTTCAGCCTTGAGCCCTATGCCCAGGTTGAGTTGGCGCCTGATCTTACCATTGGATTCCAGCGCGGCGAGCTCCGGGTTGCCGGTAAAGTGGGCGTGCCCCGCGGCAGCATTGAAATCAGGGGCCTTCCTGAGCAGGCGGTTACTGTCTCCGAGGACGAGGTTATTGTCGGGGTCGAGCGGGAAGAACCGGTTATCCAGAATCTGGATATGGATGTCATCGTGGTTGTTGGGGAGGACCAGGTCACGTTTGATGCCTTTGGCGTAACCGGTGACCTCAAGGGCACCTTGCGGATTGGCAACAACCTGGACACCCGGGGCACCCTGGAACTGGTCAACGGGACCTACGAGAAGTTCGGCCAGGAATTGGAGCTGCGCACCGCCCGCATCCTGTTCGTCGGTAACCTTACTCAGCCCTATCTGAACATCGAAGCAGTGCGCACCGTGGACACCGTGGTGGCGGGTATTCGATTGAGTGGGCCCGTGCAGTCGCCCACCACCGAAGTGTTTTCCACTCCAGACATGCCCCAGACAAGCGCCCTGTCCTATATCATTCTCGGGCGTGCACCGGAAAGCCGGGGCGATGAGGGTCAGATGAGCGGCGCTGCGATTTCCCTGGGGTTGACCCAAGCGAACAAGTTGACCGGAAAGTTGGGAGCAGAGTTTGGTATCGACCGGCTGACACTCGAGGCTGAGGGCAGCGGCGAACAGACTTCAGTGGTGGCGAGTGGCTATCTGACGGAGGAGCTCAGTGTCCGTTACGGAGTCGGAGTGTTCGAGCCGATCACCACCGTGGCCCTGCGCTACGATCTGGGCCGGTATTTCTATCTGGAAGCGGCCAGTGGCCTGGCCGCTTCCCTGGACATCTTTTACACCCGGGATTTCTGAACTCAGTTCAGCTCGAAGGTGGCGTTGACCGTGGCGGTGACCTCCCGGACGCCAACGCTAGTCACGGTGTCGGCGCGCCCCTTGGCTTCTGCCATCATCATGGGCATGGGTCGGAAACCGCCGTCCACGTTGATCGAAACCACCTCACCGCAGCTCTGTTGCAGCTGTTCGGCTACAAAGTCGCAGCGCGAACGGGCGTCGGCGATGGCATTGGCCAGCGCCCGGCGTTCGAGCCCTTCCTCATCGGAATGGAAAAACTGGTTGGGCCCCAGGTGGTAGGTCAAACCGATAGTCTGGGCCTGTTCGAGCAGGGGATTGAGCAGGGCAAGATCGTCGATCTGGAACGATACGGTCTGCGAAGCCACGGAACGGGTCCGGGGCTCTTCTTCGCGGTCTTTAGGTGGCAGGGTTCGGCTGTACAGGTTCACACTCGCGTCGGAATAGTCCTGAAGCTGGGCCTGATAATCGTTGATGGCCTGGCGCCACTGACTCATTAGCGTGGCGACCTGTTCGGTAGCCTGCTGCGGCAGCTCATGTTCAGCGCTGGCGGTAAACTGCAGCCGGGCGCTGTCGGGCTGATAGCGTACGCTGCCTTCTCCGGTCAGTGATACTTCCCCGGCCAGGGCAAGTGCTGGCACAAACGCCAGCGGGGCGCAGAGCAGTCGTAGGCAAGTCTTTCGGTTCATCGATTATCCCTCCTGTGAACGCAATTCGAGCCCGGACTCTTCGGTTTCCGGTTCCAGGCGACTTAGCTTGAAGTCCAGGGCGGCCTGGACGAACTCCTGAAAAATACGACGATGGCCGCTGTGGTAGAGCAGGTATTCAGGGTGCCACTGCACACCCATCAGCCATTGGTCGTGGGTGTTTTCAATGGCCTGGACAAAATGGTCGTTGTCGAGGGCAACCACGCGGAGGTTCCTGCCCAGGCGCTTGATCGCCTGGCTGTGGATGCGGTTGGCACCAATCACCGAGGACTGCATCAGACGCCCGAGCCGGCTGGCGTTGACCAGACGCACCGTCTGCATGGGTAATAGCAGTGGACGATGCCGGGTGTTTACCCGCAACGGGGTGACGTTCTGGCACAGAGAGCCACCGTGGAACACGTTAATGAACTGGGCGCCTCGACAGATGCCCAACACCGGGATTCCGATGCGCTCGGCCTCTTCCAGCAGGCGTCGGTCGGTGGTGTCGCGCTGCTGGTCATAGTGCGCGGTTACCTGGGGTTGCTGGCCATAGCGTTCCGGGTGCACGTGGGTGCCGCCGGACAGAACCAGGCCGTCCAGCAGCAGTACGTTGGTGTTAGAGCCCGGGCGTATGTAGTGGGTGCGAGCCCCATGCATCCGCAAGCCAAGGCTGATCAGACGCTGCGCCGTTCCCTTTCGTGCCGGGCCACTGATGCCAATGGTGAGCCCCGGTATCTCCTTGTCCATTTCCTTGCGCTCAGACATAACCCCTGCTTTGCAACCACTCGGTGGTTGTATCCAGCCAGCTGTGAGTCAGGTTGTGCAGGTTGATCTTGCCACTTTCCCGGTAAAGCGCCCGGAGCTCGGCCAGATGTGAGGCGTTGCCAGCGATCTGCTCCAGGATCACCCAGTCATTCCAGACATTTGAGAAGTGCCATGATGGATTGTCGATGTCGCAGTCAGGCAACCGGTAGTGCAGGGTAGGTCGGCTTTTGATCCGTGGATCGACCACATAGTCACTGAGCAACTCTTCGTCCAGGTGCGCGAACAGCGGCAGCAGATCGAGCGCTCGGTTCCGGGTCGGGTTGGACTCCAGGTAATCCCGCATCAATTGCGCCTGGCCCGGGTTGTAGTCGTCGCCCATCAGCTGGTCGACGTACTTGCTGCTCCAGGGCTCAATGTAGGTGGTGAACTTGCGGCTGATATCCAGCTGGTGGCGGGATTTCAGCCAGTCATACAGCACCGCAAAGGCCTGGAAATACCGAACTAGCGTGGCCGGTTGCAGGTCTGGAAGTTCCGGGTTCAGCTGCAAGCCGAACGCGTAGTAGATGGCTTCCCGACTGCCCAGCGCACCCTCTTCACGCAACGTCTCCATCAGCGCTTCCACCCGGGTCACATGGGAAAACGGTACCGGTGGGCTGATAATCTCGAGTGGCACAATGCGCTCGGCCGCAGCGTCGATCACTTCCATAGCCTGGCCGCCCAGCTCGCGGATGGAGTCAGGAAGACGTTCATCAGCCAGATCCAGATCCTTGATCGGGTCGGAATCCAGTTCAATGGTGAAAGAGCCCAGATCTGTCTCTAACTTGGTGACATAACGGGAATCAAGCTTGGGTTTGGCGTCAAGGCAGCGTGCCACAAGCTGAACCAGCGCATCGTAACCGAGCCCGGACAATTCGATCTCAATCCCAACGCGGCGTTCGTCGCCACCCTCGGTGTACATAATGTCGGGCATTTTGCAGTCACTGGATTGAGTCATAGCACTCCCTAGCACAGTAGTTTTGGTGGAATCACCATACCACACTCACCATTACGTTAAGGTTGATGCGGGCGATAGAAAATACCGGGCTGGGCTTTACACTGGATAAAACACTGTATATAGTCATTTTACTGTATATAAAAACAGGGCTGGCAGAAGGCCGCCAGTTCCGGGATCCATGTGATGGACGTGCAATGGAGTAGCTCAATGAAGCTGACAGCAAGGCAATCTCAGGTGCTGGACATAATCCGGCGGTATCTGGACGAAACCGGTTATCCGCCAACCCGTGCGGAAATCGCCGCAGAGCTTGGGTTTCGCTCAGCTAACGCAGCCGAAGAGCATCTGCGTGCCCTGGCCCGCAAAGGGGCCATTGAGATGGTGCCGGGCGCCAGCCGCGGCATCCGGTTGCCGGAAGCCGAAGAAGATCTGGGTTTGCCGGTCATCGGTCAGGTGGCTGCAGGTAGCCCGATTCTTGCTCAGGAACATATTGAAGATCACGTCACGCTCCAGCCCGGCTTTTTCTCACCGTCAGCGGATTACCTGCTGCGGGTGCGGGGCATGAGCATGAAGGATATCGGTATCCTCGATGGCGATTTGCTGGCGGTCCACCGGACTCAGGACGTGCACAACGGCCAGGTGGTGGTCGCACGGGTGGGTGAAGAAGAAGTGACGGTCAAACGCTTCCGTAAGGAAGGGTCGAAGGTCTACCTGATTGCCGAAAATGATGAGTTTGCGCCTATCGAGGTGGATCTCACCGAGCAGCAACTGTTTATTGAAGGGTTGGGAGTGGGTGTGATCCGTCGGTCGGATCTGCACTGATCCTATTGGATTGTTACAGAGAGTCGGAAAGCGGGTGAATCATGGAACAATTGAGCTTCAATCAGAATATGGCTTATCAGCACGGTGCCCTGTCTCGTGCGGTCCCGCCCTCTGCGGCCGCCGAGCGACGCTCTGTGATACGCGCCCGTCGCCGGACCGAGACAGCCGAACCTGTGGTGACTGGCAACGTTACCGAGATCATTCTGCCGGAAGGGCAGGTTGAAAACTTCCAGTTGCTGTTGCCGATGTTGACGCAACTGAACCAGGAGCGCCGTTGGCTGGCCTGGATCGATCCGCCGCAGGCGTTGGTGAGCAAGTGGCAGACCATGCATGGCATTATTGCCGGTGAGTTGCTGGTGCTGAGATCCACCGCTGACCACTCGGCGCAAGAATTGGCCGAGCGGGCACTGAGTGCCGGAACCTGTCACGCGGTAGTGATGTGGAGCCGAAAGCTAGCGAAGCCAGCATTTGAGGCCCTGCAAAGGGCGTCAGCGACGGGTAACAGTCATGGGGTGGTGCTTCGGCAGCGCTGAAGCCGCGCCGGCGCGTATTTTTCAGGAGTGGTAGTCGGCCTCGGGCATATGAGGCCGGCCAAATCAGCGTAGCAAAAGCTGAGTAGCTACGCCGGAGTGGGTATCTCAGTGCAGGGTGTACGAAGGTTGGGGCTCGGTCGCCTCAAGTTCATCGTCTTCCCAGTCAATGTCGTGAGCGACATTGCCAACAGCTTCAATGCCTGCGGCGATCATCGCCTTGGCCACGTTCATATCCCGATCTTCCATCATTTCCCGTGCTTCTTCGGAAAAAGAGATCTTTACAAGCGGCGCGCTATCGTCGTCTATGCGGCGCAGTGCGTAGTCGCCGTTGCTCAGTTGTACGATTTCAAAAAATGACGGTGACATTCGTTAAACCTTTCAATTAGTGAGACCTGGCGTGCGCGGTGGTTGGTTACCACTCGCTGTGCTGTTCTTCCAGGGCATCGGCAAAAATTTTCATGGCATCCAGGGTCTGGCGTAGCGCATCGATGGAACGGTCAGGCCCGGTTTCGGCTGACACCGCAATGATGTTTTCCGCAGACACCGATTTGCGGTTAATCGGTGGCCGACTCTGGGATGCTGCCAACTGATCAAGGTGATTCCACCAGTTGTTGGCCTGACCCGCCAGTTCCCTTAACCGCGAGACCTCGTTGGCCTCGTCTCCGATTAACGCTGCCAGCTCGTCCAACGTTGCCGGTTCTTCCGTGCGCTGCTGGTAGAGACGGGCAATCATCACCAGTAGAAGCCCGCGAGCCCGCAATAGCAGTTCAATGGAGCCCTGCTTCATCGCTTCGCGGCCAAGGGCGTGCGCAGCTTCGGAGTCAGATCGCTGGTCACCGGAAGCTGCCTGGCTCAACAGTACCCGAGCCAGCACCAATTTCTGCGACACCAGTGAATGCCATTGTGAGGCCATGCGTTACCTGCGATCCCGATGCGGTTGTTTCAACCCGTTTAGTCAGTCAGCCAGCATAACATTTATGGCTGAAAACTTCTTCCCCCCTTCGGTTTTCGGCTACTTCTGGCAGGTTGGTTTCACAAGAAAACACAATTGTTGACTTGAAACGGCCGTTTGAATTTGGCAAAAGAGGCCCCGGTTGCGGGTGGTGCAGGTAGGCAGCGCCCGTGCGGTCTTGATGGATAGGTTGCGGCAGCCATCGAATTGTCTGAATTTTGGAGGGAAAGGGATGCGGGAATCTATGGTCGCGGGTATTGCGGCAGTCTTGCTTGGGGCGGCTGCGCCGGCTCTTGGTAAAGTTGCTCCGGTTGAGGCCAAAATACTGGGCCAGGAGCTGACTCCAGTGGGCGCGGAACGGAGCGCCAACAGTGCGGGTACGATTCCGGCGTGGACGGGCGGGCTCAAAACCCCGCCCAATGGTTGGCGCAAGGGCGAGGTTGAGATCAACCCGTTTCCTGAAGATAAGCCACTGTTTGTGATCACCGCTGAGAATCTGCACCTGTACCGCGACAAGTTATCTGACGGCCATGTTCGGATGCTGGAGCAATACGGGTCGGATTTCTTCATGCCGGTGTACCAGACCCGGCGCAGCGCCGCCTTTCCCGAGCACGTGTACGAGAAGTCGCGGGAAAACGCGGTAAAGGCCGAGCTGCTGGACAACGGTAATGGGGTCCGCGACACCATCATGACCAGCCCGTTCCCGATTCCGGCCAATGGCCTGGAAGCGATTTGGAATCACATTCTTCGGTATCGCGGCACCGAAGTTGCCTTCCGCAGCGGGTCAGCGACACCCCAGAGAGACGGTTCCTACAATCCAGTGGTCAATGACTACGAGTATTTCTTTGGCTACAGCAAAAAAGGCGCTGAACTGCCAGAGATTGATAACAAGATCTTTTACCTGAAGACCGACACTATTTCCCCATCGTCCCTGGCGGGCACCATTACTCTGGTGCACGAGACACTCGATCAGATCCGCTCACCCCGACTGGCCTGGCGTTACGATGCCGGCTCCCGGCGCTTGCGGCGGTCGCCAAATTTGGCCTATGAGACTAACTTGCCGAACTCGTCGTCCCTGCGCTCGGTGGACCAGAAGGACCTGTACAACGGCGCGCCTAACCAGTACGACTGGACTCTGAAGGGTAAGCGCGAGCTGTTTGTGCCTTACAACGCTTATAAGTTGCACGACAGTGGCGTCAAGCCTGACGACGTTATACGGGCGCGGCATATTAATCAGAGCCTTACTCGCTATGAGTTGCACCGGGTCTGGTTGGTAGAGGCAAAGCGTCGTACCGGCATCGGCCACATCTATGACCGACGGGTCTTCTACCTCGACGAGGACAGTTGGCAGATCGTCGCGTCGGAGGAATACGACCAGGAAGGCAAATTGTGGCGGGTGTCCGAAGCCCACAATATTAGCTATTACAGTGAGCCGGTGTTCTGGACTACCATGGAAATGACGTACGATTTGAACGCCGAACGTTATTACATTGATGGTTTGGATGACGGTTTTCCGGCATACGACTTCAATCCAGGGTTCCGCGGCGGTGATTTCACCGCGTCTGCCGCCCGTCGTGACGCGCGCCGCTGATCGCTCGATACCAAGAGCACCTGACAGGAGAAAGCACCATGGCTGATCCCCGGGAACACCTGGACCGTTTTGACCGACTGATGGCAGACCTTGGACGTGCGCTGAGCGCGCAGGATTGGGACCGGCTTGCGGAGCTGAACCGTCAGGTGCAGCCAGCGGCAGAGCCTTTGATGGTGGCGCTGGAGGCTCAGGAGTTGAGTGCGGGTGAAGTGCGGACCCGGCTGGAGGAGATGCAGCAGTTGGTCGAGGCAATGGATCAGGGCGCCGTTCGGGCCCGACAGGAAGCTCAGGACGCACTCAAAGGTGTAAACCAAAATCGCAATGCCGCGAAGATGTACCAAAACGTTTCATCGAACCGTCCAAAATAGCGTCATAAAATTGACTCTAAAACCTGTAGAGTCTTAAATAGCGCTCAAATCCATCAAGAGATTCTGGTGAATGTCCAAAAATAATAAGGTGCTCGTGCTGAGTGACGATGTTGCTAAACGCAGGGACATGGTCACAATTCTTGAGTTCATCGGCGAAGAGCAGGTTGTTGATGGGACGGACGCGTTCGAGCTTCTGAAATCTGCGGATGCCGACAGCCTTGATGACATTTCGGTAGCCATCATCGATGGTGAGGACGAAAGTGTTGTTGAAACCGTTGCCTCTATCTGTGGCTGCACCCAGGGTGTTCCACTTCTGCTGGTTGGCGATCCGACGCTCAAGGGATTGTCCACTGATGACTCAGCCCGAGTGATCGCGCGCATGGAATGGCCGCTGAATTACACCAAGTTTGTTGATTCGCTGTACCGGGCCCAAATCTATCGCGACCAATTCAGTCGCTCTCGGGAACGTGGTCAGCAGCGGGGGCTGCAGCTGTTTCGGAGCCTGGTTGGCACTTCCCGTAAGGTCCACCAGGTGCGCCAACTGATGGAGCAGGTGGCCGATAAGGACGTCAGTGTGCTGATCACCGGCGAGTCCGGTACCGGCAAGGAAGTGGTCGCCCGCAATCTGCATTATCATTCCGCACGTCGTGACAAACCCTTTGTGCCGGTGAACTGTGGCGCTATTCCGGCGGAATTGCTGGAGAGCGAGCTGTTTGGCCATGAAAAAGGCGCATTCACGGGCGCCATCACGGCACGGGTGGGCCGTTTCGAGATGGCCGAGGGTGGCACGCTGTTTCTGGATGAAATCGGGGATATGCCGTTGAGCATGCAGGTCAAGATCCTGCGCGTGCTCCAGGAGCGGACCTTTGAGCGGGTGGGCAGCAACCGAACCTTGTCTGCAGATGTTCGGATCATTGCCGCAACCCACAAACACCTCGAAGACATGATCGAGTCCGGCGATTTCCGGGAAGATCTGTACTACCGCCTGAACGTTTTCCCCATCGAAATGCCGGCCCTGCGTGAGCGAGTGGAAGACATACCGCTGCTGATCAACGAGCTGATTGCTCGGATGGAAAAGGAAAAGCGTGGGTCGCTACGGATGAATTCAGCGGCGATCATGAGTCTGTGTCGCCACAATTGGCCGGGCAATGTTCGGGAACTGGCGAACCTGGTCGAGCGGCTGGCCATTATGCACCCCTATGGGGTGATTGGCGTCCAGGAGCTGCCGAAGAAGTTTCGGTACGTGGACGACTACGACGAGAATCGGCCGGTTGAAGATACCGGTATGCCCTCGGCGATACCGGGCCTGGTTGGCCTGGACGCGCCAGCGCTGTTGCCAGTCAATGGCATTGATCTGAAGGATTACCTGTCGAATCTGGAAAAGCAGCTCATCCAGCAGGCACTGGATGAAGCCGGCGGTGTTGTGGCTCGGGCAGCCGAGAAGCTCAGGATTCGGCGAACCACGCTGGTGGAGAAAGTTCGAAAGTACGGGCTCAGAGAAGAAGAGCCGGAAGAATCCTGAGCCCGGGTTAGGGTATTTTCTGGCGACAGTAAGCCCGGCCTCCCTTCGGTATAACGGCGTCAAAGGTTTGTAACCGATGGCGCCGTTCGCGTTTCTGGCCGACGTAAAACCGTCGCGACCTGTCTTTTGAATTTTCTTTCTTGCTGATAATTAACGAAAAAACCGAGTTGGCACGGTGCTGGCTTATACCCCCTGCAAACGAATAATCCGAATGGTGCGGCCTAAGGGTTGGGCCGGTCAGGGGGCGAAGGTATGAGTCAGGCACATTTTGTTATCCAGTCCGAGGCACAGAAGGCCGGGGCGAATGCGGCGGCAGACGTCAACGACAAGGTTACGGCCCTATTCCCGGAGCAGGACGACGAGGCGGTGGATTCGGCGCTGGAGCTGTTTAACCGCATGTCCCGACAGATTACCGATTCCTACCGCACCCTCGAATCCCGGGTCAATCAGCTATCCGGTGAGCTGTCCCAGGAAACCATGCAGCGCCAGCAGGAGCTGGAAGAAAAAGAGCAGCTTGCTGACCGCCTGTCGACTCTGCTGAAGGCCCTGCCAGCGGGGGTGGTGGTACTGGACAGTCAGGGTGTCGTGACCCAGACCAACCCGGCGGCCATTTCGCTGTTGGGAGAACCCCTGGACGGCGAGCGCTGGGTGGATGTTATCCGTCGGTGTTTCGCGCCGCGTCGGGACGACGGCCACGAAGTGTCCCTGAAAGACGGTCGCCGGGTGAGCATTGAAATCCGGACCATGGAAAACCAACCCGGTCAGCTAATCCTGCTGACGGACCTGACGGAAACCCGCCAGCTTCAGTCGCAGCTTTCTCACGCCCAGCGTCTGTCTGCCATGGGCAAGATGGTGGCGTCTCTGGCGCACCAGATCCGCACCCCGCTGTCGGCAGCCATTCTGTATGGCGGCCATCTGAGCCAGGAAGATCTTGATGAAGAGATGCGCCAGCGCTGCGCGTCCCGTTTGATGTCCCGTCTGACGCACTTGGAGCAGCAGGTGCGCGATATGCTGATTTTTGCTCGCGGCGAGACCCGTCTGGCGGAGGAGTTGTCCACTGAGACATTGGTATCGGCGCTGGACTCTGCGTTAGAGGGACTGAAGCTCAATGCCGGAGCCACGGTATCGATTGTGGACGAGGTGTCAGACGATTGCGGGCTGATGTGTAACCGCGATGCGCTCGTCGGAGCCTGCACCAACCTGGTCAATAACAGCCTGGAAGCTGGCGCCACCACGGTTGCCGTGCAGGTGGTGGCCGAGGGCAGTGAACTGGTTATCCGGGTGGTCGACAACGGCCCGGGTTTCCCGTCTTCGGAGGCCGGGCGTTTGCTTGAAGCGTTCTACACGACCAAGTCCCACGGTACCGGACTCGGCTTGGCGGTTGTCCAGGCCGTGGTGAAGGCCCACCAGGGCCAGTTCCATATTGAAGCGCTGTCGCAGGGTGGCGCGGTCGCCACCCTGCGCCTGCCGCTACTGAAGAATAACTATTAATCGGAGGCAACCATGGCCAAGGCCCAGATTCTGATCGTTGAGGATGACCATGACCTGCGCGAGGCATTGGTAACCACATTGGAGCTGTCCAAGTTCCGGGTGCGCGAGGCAGCCAATGCCCAGGAGGCGCTGGCCCGCCTGGCAGAAGCACCGGTGGACATGGTGGTCAGCGACGTCAACATGCCGGGGTTGTCTGGCCATGAACTGCTTGCCGAAGTGCAGCGGTTGTACCCGGGCCTGCCGATGATGCTGATTACCGCCTACGGTCAGATCAGTCACGCGGTCTCCGCCATGCAGGCTGGTGCCATCGATTATCTGGTCAAGCCCTTCGAGTCCCAGGTGCTGGTGCAGGCGGTGAGCAGGATCGTGGGCGGCGTGCGTCAGAAATCCTCGGATGCCCCGGTCGCTGAAGACCCGATCAGCAAACGCATGTTCCAGTTGGCAACCAAGGTGGCCGGCAGCGATTCGACGGTAATGATTTCCGGTGAAAGTGGTACCGGCAAGGAAGTGCTGGCCCGTTTTATTCACCAGCAGTCTCCCCGGGCCGATCAGCCGTTTGTCGCCATCAATTGCGCGGCCATCCCCGAGAATATGCTGGAAGCGATCCTGTTCGGCCATGAAAAAGGCGCATTTACGGGCGCGGTAGCGGCCTCGCCGGGTAAGTTCGAACAGGCCAATGGCGGTACTATTCTGCTGGATGAAATCTCTGAAATGGATCTGGGGCTGCAATCCAAGTTGCTGCGGGTTCTGCAGGAGCGAGAGGTTGAGCGTGTCGGTGGTCGCAAGACCATCGCCCTGGATGTTCGGGTGGTTGCGACCACCAACCGAGATCTCGGGGATTACGTTCGCGAAGGCAAATTCCGGGAAGATCTTTACTACCGGTTGACCGTGTTTCCCATGCACTGGCAGCCACTGCGCGAACGGCCGTTGGACATCATGCCGCTGGCCACGTCGCTGCTGAAAAAACACTGCAGCAAGATGAAGCTGACGGGCATAACCTTCGGCGCCGATGCTAAAAACGCGCTGATGAGTCATGCTTGGCCCGGCAACGTGCGGGAACTGGACAATGCCATTCAACGGGCACTGGTTCTGCAGCAGGGCAATGTCATCCATACCGGTGACCTGTGCCTGGAACTTGGCATCACTGGCCGGCCCGCCGCGCCAGCACCGGTTGCAGCTAGGCCAGCGTCTGATGATGGTTTTGCCCAGCCCGGCGCACCGGAGGACTATCTGCGCACTCAACCGGCGGAAGATGATCTGCCGGCATTTGGTGGCGATGAGCCTTCGGCGGCCAGCTCCCTCGGCAGTGATCTCCGTCAGCAGGAGTTCCGTATCATTATCCAGACGCTCAAACAGGAGCGTGGGCGTCGAAATCGCGCAGCGGAGCAGCTCGGCATCAGTCCGCGGACCCTTCGTTACAAACTTGCCCAGATGCGCGATGCAGGTATCGATCTCGATACCGAATTGGCTATGGCCTGACCTCTGTTAAGACTCCTTCGTTGGGCACTCACTTGAGTGCCCTTTTTTTATGGCTCTTGAAACCGCTCTCCATGCGTCTCCTGCGGGCGCCCCAACGCTGTCAAAACTCCGTCGCACGCTGATTCCTGCTCTCCAAATATCTCATTAACTTTATGATATGTATCGTTAAAGTTTAGTTGGCCCGGTGATTGCTTTTAAAGCGTCAATAGAATTCCATGAGTCACTCCGCCATGGCTAGCGGCGGAATTGGGAGAGAGTTATGGTCCAGCGTGCCGACATCAACAGCGTCCTGTCAGACATTCGCTCACTGCGTTCCCAGATGATGCAGAACCAGCAAATTCAGCAGGATCAGTCGGTGCGAGGTCGAATTGACGGCCCGCGCCAGGTTCAGGAAACACAGGAAACATCGAGCTTCAGCGACATGCTGGGGAAGGCGGTGAATAATGTGAACGACCTGCAGCAGACCACCGGCGAACTCCGCACCGCCTATGACATGGGCGATCCCAACGTGGACATCACCAAGGTGATGATTGCAGCCCAGAAATCCTCTGTCTCCTTCGAAGCCCTGACCCAGGTCCGTAACCGGGTGGTTCGCGCTTACGAAGACATCATGAACATGCCGATCTGATAACGGAGCAGAGCAATGGCCAGCGTTCCTGCACAAACCACGTCTTCCAATGTTCCGGCATCCCAGGCATCCGATGGCCCTGAGAGCAGCAGCGATATGTTCCTGGGCTTCAATCGCCTGAACCTTTTGCGTCAGATCGGTCTGATGGTTGGCCTGGCGGCCAGTGTGGCGCTGGGCGTTGCCGTGGTGTTGTGGGCGCAGGAGCCAAATTACCAGCCGGTCGTGGGTGATCTGTCTTCGTACAATCCCCAGGATGTCACCACCATCCTCGACAGCAACGGTATCGATTACAAGATGGACCCCAGGAGCGGCGCGCTGCTGGTTCCCTCCGATCAGGTCTACAGTGCACGCCTGAAACTGGCCGCCGAAGGCGTCACGGATCAGAAAACCATGGGCTACGAGCTGCTGGATCAGGACCGCGGTCTGGGTACCTCGCAGTTCATGGAAACAATCAGCTATCGGCGCGGCCTGGAGGGTGAACTGGCCCGCACCATCAGTGCCATGCGCGGCGTTCGTAGTGCCCGGGTCCACCTGGCCATTCCTGAGCGTTCGGTGTTTGTCCGGGATGCCCGCGAGCCATCTGCCTCTGTATTCCTGGAGGTGTTTGCCGGTCGTCGTCCGGAACAGGAACAGATCAATGCGGTGGTGAACCTGGTCGCCGGCAGCATCCCGATGATGAAGAAAGGCAACGTCACGGTCGTGGACCAGAATGGCAGCCTGCTCACGGGCCAGGAAGCTGGCGGCGAAACTGACCGCATGCAGGATCAGTACGAGTACACCTCGAAGGTTGAAGAACGACTGAGCCGGCGAGTGACATCGCTGATTTCTCCCATCGTGGGTGAGGGCCGCTACCGGGCCGAAGTCTCGGCTGACCTGGATTTCTCCTCCGTAGAGCAGGCGGAAGAGTTGTTTAATCCTGAGCAGCAGGCGATCCGAAGCGAGCGGGAAATGACCGAGCAGCGGGTTGCCGGTGCCGGACCGTTGGGCATTCCGGGTGCGCTGTCCAATCAGCCGCCGGCCGATGCCACCGTGCCTGAGCAGGCCGCCGCTGGCGACGGCGAGGAGGGCGCGCCCGGCAAACCCATGGATGTTCGACGCGAAGCAACGCGCAACTACGAAATGGACCGTACCGTCAGCTACGTGCGCCAGGAGTTGGGTCGTATCAAGCGAGTGACGGTAGCGCTGGCGGTGGACGACATGAAAATGGTGGATCCGCAAACCGGTGAAGTCAGCTTTCAGCCTTGGCCGGAGCAGGAGCTACAGCGTCTGAGTATGCTGGTGCGGGATGCGGTCGGCTATTCAGCGGCCCGTGGTGATAGTGTCACGGTGATGAACACCGCTTTTGCGCCGGAAGAATCCATTGAATTCGAAGCACCGGGATTCTGGGAGCAGCCCTGGTTTTGGGACCTGATGAAGCAGGTGCTGGCCGGCCTGGTAATTCTGGTCCTGGTGCTGGGGCTGTTGCGCCCGACCCTGAAGAGTCTGTCTGGCAGTGGCCAACGTGAACGGGGTGGATCCGACGGCGATCGCGGTTACGGCGATCTCGACAGCATCGAAGGTGGTCATGAATTACGCCAGGCCATGTCGGGCCAGGACGATCTGCTTTTGCCCGGCGCCACTGACAGCTATGATAGGCAACTGAATTCTCTGAAAGGCCTGATAGCAGAAGACCCGGCCCGGGTTGCCCAGGTCATGCGCCAGTGGGTGAACGTTGATGACTGATCAAGATAACCAGCCAGGAGCCGGCGCGCCCCAGAAACCGCAGCGCAAAATCTCGCGGGTCGAGCAGGCCGCTATCCTGCTGATGTCCCTGGGTGAAGCCGATGCAGCGCAGGTGTTGAAGCACATGGGCCCGAAAGAGGTTCAGCGTGTGGGCGTGGCCATGGCCCAGATGAAGGATGTCAGTAAGGATGACGTCAGTTTCGTGCTGAACCAGTTCGTCGATGCTGTGGGCGGTCAGACCGGTCTCGGCGTGGGCAACGACGACTATATCCGCGCCATGCTGACCCAGGCCCTGGGCGACGACAAGGCTGCCAGCCTGATCGACCGCATCCTGATCGGGGGTAACACCACCGGTCTGGACACCCTCAAGTGGATGGAACCCCGTGCCGTGGGTGACATCATTCGTTACGAACATCCCCAGATTCAGGCCATCGTTATTTCCTATCTGGACCCGGACCAGGCCGCTGAAATTCTCGCCACCCTGGACGACAAGGTCCGGCTGGATGTGATGATGCGCGTGGCCTCCCTGGAAAGCATCCAGCCCCAGGCCCTGCAGGAGCTGAACGACATTCTGGAGAAGCAGTTCTCCGGTGGTTCAGCCGCTCAGACCAGCCGGATTGGTGGTATCAAGCGTGCGGCCGATATCATGAACTTCATGGATCGCAGCATCGAGGGCAACCTGATGGATTCCATCAAGGATATGGATCCTGACCTGGCCTCGACCATCGAGGACCTGATGTTTGTCTTCGACAACCTAAAAGATATTGACGATCGCGGCATCCAGGCGCTACTGCGAGAAGTATCTTCGGAAGTGTTGGTAGTGGCCCTCAAAGGCGCCGACGATGCGGTCCAGGACAAGATCTTCAAGAACATGTCCAAGCGCGCTGCCGAGCTGCTGCAGGATGACCTCGAGGCCAAGGGCCCGGTTAAGGTCAGCGAGGTTGAGGCAGCACAGAAAGACATTATCACCGTGGCCCGCCGGATGGCCGAAGCGGGTGAAATCTCACTCGGCGGTGCTGGCGAAGAAATGATGTGATGAAAGATTCCTCAAAGGGTCTTAACCGCATACCCAAGGAGCAGCTGACCGCGTACGAGCGCTGGGAGCTGCCGTTGCTGGATGCCCGTGGCAATGAAGTTGCCCGGGAAGAGGAGCGGGACGTCAAACCTTTGACTGCCGCCGATCTCGAGGAGATCCGCAAGGCGGCCCGCGAGGACGGTTACAACGAAGGCCGGGAAGCGGGCTATCAGGCCGGATTGGCCGAGGGTCGGGCCGAGGGGCACGAGGAAGGCCTGCAGACCGGTGTTGCCGAAGGCCGGGAACAGGGCGAAAAGCAGGGCTACGAAGAGACCCGGAAGGACATCGATACCAAGCTCGACCGCCTTGAACATCTGATGGGTGAATTGCTGCTGCCAATCCGCCGTCATGAAGATGAGGTGGAAAGTGCGCTGGTGAATCTCACCACGGTTCTGGCCCGGGCGGTGGTGTTCCGGGAACTGTCCCTGGATTCGTCCCAGATTCAGAGTGTGGTCCGGCGGGCTCTGTCAGCCTTGCCGTCGACTGCGGAAAACCTGCGCATTCATATCCATCCCGACGACGAAACCTTTGTGCGTGAAGTGACTGCACGACTGGATTCGTCCGCCGCCATTATCGCGGATGACACCGTACTGCCCGGTGGCTGCACTGTTCAAACCCGCCATAGCCTGGTGGATTTCACCGTTGAAAAGCGTTTTCAACGCGCTGTTCAGAGCATGCTGGCCCAGCAGGCTGCTGAGGGCGAGTCTGGTGAAGTGGAAGAGCTGGATGCCCTGATGGGCGATCTCACCGATTTCCAACGGGACGTGCTAAGTACTCCTGAGCCGCAAGACCCACCCCCGCAGGATGGATCGGACGAAGACAAGGATGCGGGCGATGACCTCACGTCTGGCTGACCGTCTTAACAAATTTCAGGATTTTCTTGGCAACGAACCGACCCCGGAGCTGTCCGGCCGGCTTACCCGCATGGTGGGACTGACCCTGGAATGCGTTGGTTGCCCCATGGTCGTAGGCGATCGGTGTGTTATCGAGAGCCAGGGTGCCAGCACCATTGAAGCGGAAGTAGTGGGCTTCGAGGACGACCGGGTTTACCTGATGCCACTCACCGCTATTGATGGTCTCAAGCCTGGCGCCAGGGTGGTGCCAGTGTCGGCCGCCAGTCGTGTTCCGGTTGGGCCGCAGATGCTCGGGCGTGTGGTGGACGGCAGTGGCGAGCCCCTTGACGGCAAGGGGCCGCTGCAGGCCGAAGCCCGGGTGGCACTGACCGGCGATATCATCAACCCCCTGAATCGTGCGCCGGTACGACAGTCCATGGATGTGGGAATTCGTGCCATTAACTCTCTCCTGACCGTAGGGCAGGGCCAGCGCCTGGGTCTGTTTGCCGGCAGTGGTGTAGGTAAGAGTATGCTGCTGGGCATGATGACCCGGTTCACCGATGCCGATATTACCGTGGTTGGCCTGATCGGTGAGCGGGGCCGGGAGGTCAAGGAGTTCATCGAGGATATCCTGGGTGACGAAGGCCTGTCCCGATCCGTGGTGGTGGCGTCTCCCGCCGACGATTCCCCACTCATGCGCCTGCGTGCGGCCATGCTGACCACACGAATTGCCGAGTATTACCGGGATCAGGGCAAGCGGGTGTTGCTGTTGATGGATTCACTCACCCGTTACGCCCAGGCCCAGCGTGAAATCGCCCTGGCGGTCGGCGAACCGCCGGCAACCAAGGGATATCCGCCCTCAGTTTTCGCAAAATTACCCCAACTGGTGGAGCGCACCGGTAACGGCCGGCCCGGCGGTGGCTCGATCACCGCATTCTACACCGTGCTGACCGAGGGTGACGACCAGCAGGACCCCATTGCCGATGCCGCCCGGGCGATCCTGGATGGCCACATTGTGTTGTCGCGTCGACTGGCGGAAGAGGGCCATTATCCGGCCATTGATGTCGAAGCCTCCATCAGCCGGGTTATGCCCCAGGTCACCGAAACCGAGCACTTTGCCCGTGCCCAGCGGTTCAAGCAGGTTTATTCCCGCTATCAGCAGGCCCGGGATCTAATCAGTGTGGGCGCCTATGTGAAGGGCTCGGATCCGGAGACGGATTTTGCCATCGCCCACATTGCCAATATGCGCCAGTTCCTACAGCAAGGACTGAATGAGAGTGCTCCCCTGAAGGACAGCATTGAGCAGTTGTTGGCGGTGGTGCCAGAGCGCCGGTCACCGGACCGGATCAAGTCGGCGGCGGTGAATACCCAGCCCGGCGGTTCCGGGGCTAGAGGCTGATGCTTCGTTCCCGCCGCCTGGAAGTCGTGTTGACCCTGGAAGAGCGCAAGGAGCAGGAGGCGCTTGAGCGCATGGGTGAGGCCCGCAAGCTCGTGGAGCAGCAGCGGGAACAGGTCAATAACCTGAATCAGTACCAGCAGGAATACCGGGATCAGATTCGCACCAGCCAGCAGGGTGTCGTTGACGTGCGCCGCCTGCAGTCTTGGCAGGCCTTCATCGCCCAGCTTGATCAGGTCATTGTCCAGCAGCAGAAACAGCTCGACCAGGCCGAGAAAGTCTTCGATGCCCGTCGGGCCGAGTGGCAACAAGCCTACGAGCGCAAGCGGGGCATGGAGAAGTACATTGAGACCTGTCGCCAGCAGGAGCAGCGCGAGCAGGACCTGAGTGAGCAGAAACTGGCTGACGAAGCTGCCGGCCGCGCTTTCGGCCCTCGGCGCCGATAAAAAGCAGAACAGCGCCGAGTTCTGGTCAGTGCAATTTAGTCGTGTTGGGCTATCCTTACCCCAAGAAGATTCGCCCGTAGATGGGTGGTCCATGCAGCAAAGAATACCTTCGGAGGTTTGGGAATGCCGATTCAGACACGCCGTGGTGAAGACAGCCAGACTCTGATCATCAGTATTGTGGGGCGGTTTGACTTCAGCACCCATCAGGCCTTCCGTGATGCCTACGAGCACGGTGATGAAAGCATTCGCTACTACATCGTTGACTTGTCGGATACCACCTATCTGGACAGTTCCGCGCTTGGTATGTTGCTCCTGCTCCGGGATTACGCCGGCGGCGACGGCGCACAGATTTCCATCGAAAACTGCAACAACGACGTCCGTCGGATCCTGTCCATCTCCAATTTCGAGCAGTTGTTCGCCATCCGCTGATTCACGCGCGCTGCCCGGAGTCCAATGTGGAAGAGTCCGTTGCGGAACCCAAATCGCTCACCATTCTGATCGCCGATGACAGCGACACAGACCGTCTGATTCTGGCTGTGCTGGTACGTCGACTGGGGCATAGGGTTTTCGAGGCGAAGAATGGCCAGGAAGCGGTTCAGCTGTTCCAGCACTGCGACCCGGATATCGTGCTGCTGGACGCCCTGATGCCGGTAATGGACGGCATGGAGGCGGCCCGGCAGATCAAGATCCTGGCGGGTGAGCGGATGGTACCGCTGATCTTCCTGACCTCGCTGTCGGAGGCTGAGGAACTGGCCAAGTGTCTGGATGCCGGCGGCGATGATTTCCTGACCAAACCCTACAACCGGGTCATCCTTGAGGCCAAGATCAATGCCTTCAATCGCATGCGGTTGATGCACCAGGCCTTGTCCAGTCAGCGGGATCTGATCCGGGAACGTAACGAGCAATTGGTGACGGAGCAGGAGATAGCCAAACGGGTCTTCGACAATGTGGCCCACACCGGTTGCCTGGACGCCTTTAATATTCGTTATCACGCCTCACCGTTGGCCCTGTTCAACGGCGATGTCCTGTTTGCGGCGCCGTTTCCGGCTGGTGGCGTGCTGGTCTTCATCGGCGACTTCACTGGTCATGGTCTGCCAGCAGCCATCGGTGCCATGCCATTGGCGGAGATTTTCTACAGCATGGTCAGCAAAGGTTTCAAGGGCGCCGACGTGCTGCGGGAGATTAATCAGAAGCTCAAGAAGATCCTGCCGCCGGGCATGTTCTGCTGCGGTGGAATGATCGAGACGGAGTTCAAACATAACCAGTTGCAGGTCTGGAATGGTGGCCTGCCCGATGGCTGGCTGGTGCGTACCAGCGGGGAGCTGGAGGTCGTACCCTCTCGGCATTTGCCGCTCGGCATTCTGCCTTCCGATGAGTTTGATGACAGCATGGATACCTTGGCAACCGAGCCGGGCGACCGCTTGTTAATGCTGACCGACGGCTTCCTGGAGTCACGCAACGCCGAGGGCCAGTTGTTCGGCGACTCGGGCATTCGGCGGGCGCTGGAGTCACGGGCGGGAACTCAGCACCCGTTCGATGCCGTGATGGAAGCCGTGGGTCATTTTTCAGCGAGCGCCGCCGACACTGACGACCTGACCATGTGCAGTGTCGAAATGGTCGACGAGGTAGGGATCTCAACCATTCACGACCGCATTGAGCCGTCGCCACTGCCCGGCCCCATGGAATGGCATTGCGAGTATGAAATTCGCGAGCGCACACTCGGGGACTTCAGTCCCTTGCCGTTGCTGTTGCACATCTGCATGGAAGTTCCGGGTTTGAGGCGCAAGAGCGGCGAAATCTACACCTTGCTGGCGGAGCTCTACAGCAATGCGCTGGAGCATGGTGTGCTGGAACTGCCGTCGCACTGGAAACAGTCAGCCGACGGCTTCGACCAATACTACGAAGAGCGTCGTCGCCGGCTGAGTCGGGTGGAAGGCCACTTTATCCGATTCAGTCTCAGCCACTCTATGACACCCTCGGGGGGCAGGTTGCGCATTGTCTGTGAGGACAGTGGCTCGGGCTTCGATTTCCACAATCATCCGATCCTGGAGTCGGAGCTGAGACCAGGAAGAGCCGGCCGATACGCCGGTCGCGGCCTTTTGTTGTTGAAGCGGCTCGCCGAATCCGTCACGTTCCATCAGCAGGGTAACCAGGTTGAGATTATATTTGATTGGGAAGTCGCCGGTACCTCATCGAATCCGGCGTCATCACACCGGCAGTGACCGGTATACGAACAGGGGGTAGGTATGACTGAACAACCGCACCTTGACGGAGAGGCACTGGCTGAGCTTCAGGATGTCATGGAAGACGAATTTGACGTGCTGATGCGCACGTTTCTGTACGACTCCCGTGAACGTATCGCTAGCCTCAAGCAGGCTGTTAGCGAGCAGGACGCCGAGGCCCTGGCCCATGCCGCCCACAGTTTTAAAGGTAGCTGCATCAACATTGGCGCGCCTTTATTGGGAGAGTTGTGTCGAACTGCCGAAAATGCGGGCAAAGAACAGCGATTGGAGAAAGTGCCTGCCATCATTGACGCCATCGAGGAGGAGTTTCGCAATGTGGCTGATCTGCTCGAAAAGCTGATGGTTCGCTAGTCATCGAATGATTGACTGGCATCGCTTTTGCAAAGCTTTTGCAAAACAGTAGGGACGCAGCCCGCAAGCCAGCTCAAGCTGGCAAGTTTTGGGCGTCCCAGAGACGAAAGCGGCAAGAGGTTGCCATGCCCCAGATGGTTCTTCCCCAGACTCCCGCCCCAGGGATGAAAACTGACGTTAACACCGCAAAGTCCGGTTCCACCAAGGCGCCGGACGGCGAGAGCCGTTACGAGTCGGTGTCCCGCGCGGAACAAAAGCGCCTGGACCGGCAAGAATTTGATCGGCGAGCGGAGCAGGCTGCAAACGATGGCCGCAAGGTCGACAACGATCAGTCTGCGCAGCCGGCCGAAAAGCACGTGGCGGCTGATAGCGAAAAAGCCGAAACCGGCACTGATAGTAGTATTCCGGACGAAACCAGCACCGGCTCTGCGGGTGGGGTTGAAGTCAGCGAAAAGTCCGGTAAGGCTGCGGGCGAGCCCCTCAAAGGCCTGGAAGAAACAGTTATTCCCCCCACGTTTGCCGAACTCCAGGCCCTGCTGACCCCAGCGTCCGGCGCGGCCGTCAGCGGCGAGGCCGCTGGAGTAAGTGGCACCACGGAGCCGCTGCCCACACTGATGCCGGTCGCCGGCAGGTTGAACACAGGTTCGGGTGGCAAACCGGGACAGGCCGGGCAGGCGGTCCAGAGCACCCCGGGACTGACCGCCGGACTGCAACTGACAGAGGCGCTGGCAACCACCGTTGGCTCCGAAACCAGTCGGCCTACTGATCCTGCCAGCCTGATTGCCTCTGGCCGATTCCAGTCCAGTCTGGAAGTAGCTGGCCAGCAGGTCGCGAATGCTGCCACGGCCAAGGTTCCTGCTGAGGCTGCCGTGCCACTGAGAAGCTACGCCACCTCCATCGACACCCCGGTTGGCCAGGCCGACTGGGGCGACAAGCTGGTGGGCAAGCTCAGTTGGTTGACCGCCAGAAATATGTCGGTGGCGGAAATCCATCTGACACCGGCGGACATGGGGCCGATGGAGGTGAAAGTTCGGGTGCAGAACGAGCAGGCCAACATCACCGTGCACTCAGCCAACCCGATTGTCCGGGATCAATTGGAGCAGCAGTCCCATCGACTCCGTGACATGTTGGGAGAGCAGGGCCTGAACCTGGCCCGGTTCGATGTCTCCGATTCGCCCCAGCAGCACAGTGGTGAACAGACCTCTGGCGAGGAGCAGGCCAGTGGCAAGGGTGGCAATTCAGGCGATTCCCTGTTGGCTGACGCCGAAGAGGCCGACATTCAAACCGGTAATCTGGACCTGAGCTGGAAAGGCGAAGTCGACGTCTTCGCCTGATGGCGAAGGAGTCGTTCTCCGCCCTGACCTGTAAGTGATTCCTTCTTTTAAGAATTCTCTCCAATCTGTTTTGCCCATCTTCCCGCGCAACGCTAAACTGCTGTTCTTAACGGCAGGAGTGGGTTTTCTGGCCCACCCTTTGCATCGAATTCATAAAAGTCGCGGAAAAACCCTCCGTCTGACGGATTTCTGGCAAAGCAAAGACTATGGCTAAAAATAACGAACCTGCAGCGGAACCGGCCCCAAAAGGCAAACTGAAAATGATCGTCATGCTGGTGATCATTGTTGTGCTGGCCATCGCGCTTTCGATCGTGGGCACGCTCTGGTTTCTCGGCGGCAGTCTTCCGGGTATGGCCAGCGACGAGGGTGAAGCCACCGAAGAAACGGTGGAAGAGACGTTCGTGCCCAGCACCTACGTGAAGTTAAATAAAGCCGTGGTGACTACGGTGCAGGCCAGTGATGGGCGCCAGCGATACGCTCAGGTTTACCTGGCCCTCGAGGCGACTGACCCGCAGGCCTTGGCGGCGGCAGAATTGCACATGCCGCTGATCCGGAGTCAGCTAGTGACGGTTCTGGGTAGCAGTAAGTTTGAGGATTTGCAGACGCCGGAAGGGCGCCAAGGCCTGGCTGAGCGGATGTCGACGTCGGTCAACCAGGTACTGGAACAGGAAGGCGAGCCCGCCATCAAGCGGGTATTGTTCAGAAATTTTGTGGTGCAATAGGACCCCAAGCGGGTAAGGCATTTCAGGGGCAGGACTACGTATGCAGGACTTGTTGTCACAGGATGAAATCGATGCCCTCCTCCATGGTGTGGACGATGGGGATATCGATACCTATGAAGAGACCGACGATACCGGCGTAAAGTCCTATGACCTTGCCAGCCAGGATCGTATCGTCCGTGGCCGGATGCCGACTCTGGAGATGATCAACGAACGTTTCGCCCGTTACACCCGGATTAGTCTGTTCAATCTCATGCGTCGCAACGCCGATGTCTCTACCGGTGGCGTGCAGATCATGAAGTTTGGTGAGTACATCCATACCCTGTATGTCCCCACCAGCCTTAATCTGTGCAAGGTTCGCCCGTTGCGTGGCGCGGGGCTGTTCGTACTCGATGCCAAGCTGGTGTTCAAGCTGGTCGATAACTTCTTTGGTGGTGAAGGTCGGCACGCCAAGATCGAAGGCCGGGAATTCACCCCGACCGAAACCCGCATTGTGCAGATGGTGCTGGATCAGGTCTTCACCGACATGAAAGAAGCCTGGCAGGCCGTTCTGAAGGTGGATTTTGAGTACCTCAGTTCAGAGGTGAATCCGGCCATGGCCAACATTGTCAGCCCCAGTGAAGTGGTGGTGGTCAGCACTTTCCACATCGAACTGGACGGTGGCGGTGGCGAGCTTCATTTTGCGTTGCCGTATTCGATGATCGAACCCATTCGTGATGTGCTTGATGCGGGTGTTCAAAGCGATATCGACGACGTGGATGAGCGTTGGGTTAATGCCCTGCAGGAAGACATCCAGGATGTGAACGTGCCGGTGAACACCACCGTGTGCCGGCGCCGGATTTCATTGCGGGACATTGCCAAGATGAAGGCAGGCGACATTATCCCTGTGGAGATCCCCGAACATCTGACGGTGACCGCAAATGGTATTCCGGTTTACAAGGCCACCATGGGCACGCGCGACGGCAAGTTGGCCCTTCGCATTCAAGAGCGGGCATCGCTGCCCAAGGTCAAGAAACAACTGAAGGTGGGACGCAATGGCTGACGACAGCAAAGACGAACAGCAGCTCAGCGAAGACGAAAAGCTGGCGGCCGAGTGGGAAGCGGCCATGGAAGAGTCCGGTGACGACGGTGATTCTGCCGAGGACGAGTGGGCGGCGGCTATGGCCGAAGCTGGCGAAACCGAAAAAGACGACGATGTTCAGGCTGCGCCCATGGAAGAATTCGATCACGTTAACCAGCCGTCTCAGGGCAACGGGCCGGCCCCGGACATGGACGTGATTCTGGACATTCCGGTGACCATCTCCATGGAAGTCGGTAACACCCAGATTCCGATCCGCAACCTGCTGCAACTCAACCAGGGCTCGGTGATCGAACTGGACCGGCTGGCGGGCGAACCGCTGGACGTGCTGGTGAACGGTACCCTGATTGCCCACGGTGAAGTGGTTATGGTGAATGAAAAATTCGGTATTCGCCTGACCGACGTCATCAGTCCGGGCGAGCGCATCAAACGGTTGCAGAAATAACATGTGGTCGAAGCTGGTCGGTCTGACTGCGCTCACGCTGGCGAGTCCAATGTGGGCGGAAGAGGCCGGAAAAACGGTCCAGGAACTACCGGCCCGCGCCCCGGATACCATGGGTACCCTGGTCAGCCTGGGCCTAGGTCTGATTGCCGTGATTGCGCTCATCTACGGCTGCGCCTGGATTATCCGGCGCATGAACGGCATGACCGGCATGAACAACAATGCCATTAAAGTGGTGTCGGTTATGGCCTTGGGCGCCCGCGAGCGCCTGGCGCTGATTGAAGTGGGCGGCCAGCAGATTCTGTTGGGCATTACACCCTCTGCCATTCGCACGCTGCATGTGTTTGATGAGCCGGTGGTTGATGCCAACAATCCGCCTTCCGGTGAGTTCGCTCGCCGACTTCAGGGCATGATTGGTAAATCCTGGACTTCGCCCGCAAGGAAAGACTGACTCCATGCCTGCTTTGCTTCTCAAACGGTTTATCCCGGTATTGGTGTTTTTGCTCGGCGTTGTCTGGGCACCGCTGTCTATGGCTCAGGAGTCCGGCGGTATTCCCGGCATTCCGGCCTTTACCGTCGAGCCCGGTGAAGGTGAGGGCGTTCAGGAATACTCGGTAACCCTGCAGATACTGGCGCTGATGACGGCGCTGACCTTCCTGCCGGCGATGCTGATGATGATGACCTCGTTCACCCGGATCATCGTGGTGTTCGCCATTCTTCGCCAGGCCCTTGGCCTCCAGGCGACACCCTCTAGCCAGATTCTGCTCGGGCTGGCGCTGTTTCTCAGTATCTTCATCATGAAGCCGGTTTTGGAAGAGGCCAACCGCGTTGGTTTGCAACCCTACCTGCAGGAGGAGGTGACTTCCCTGGAGGCGGTCGAACTGGCCAGCGTTCCGTTTAAAAAGTTCATGCTGGAGCAGACCCGGGAAAGTGATCTGGCGCTGTTCATGCGGATGGCCGATGAGCAGTACCAGACCCCCGACGACGTGTCCTTCTGGGTGCTGATGCCGGCCTTCGTCACCAGTGAGCTGAAGACCGCATTCCAGATCGGCTTTATCCTGTTTATCCCGTTCCTGATCATCGACATGGTGGTCGCCAGTGTCCTGATGGCCATGGGTATGATGATGCTGTCACCGATCATCATCTCACTGCCGTTCAAGATCATGCTGTTTGTACTGGTGGATGGCTGGGCCCTGATCATGGGCACGCTAGCCGCCAGTTACGGAATATAGGGGGCGCAATGACTCCGGAAACTGTCATCGATATTCTTCGTGAGGCGCTGTGGATGATCGTGCTGCTGGCGTCGGTCATTATCGTGCCGGGTTTGCTCATCGGTCTGGTGGTCAGTACCTTCCAGGCCGCGACCCAGATCAACGAACAGACGCTCAGTTTCCTGCCGCGGCTGTTGGTAACCCTGATCGTCATTATTGTTGCCGGGCCCTGGATGCTGACCAAGTTGCTGGACCATGCCAACCAGCTGATCTCCAGCATTCCCTACCTGATTGGCTAACGGATGATACCAGCGGAATTCAGTGCGGATCTGCTGGGGCAGTGGGTAGGCCAGCACCTGTGGCCGTTGTTCCGGCTGGCGAGTTTCCTGATGGTGATTCCCATCTTCGGCACCCAACTCGTGCCGGCCCGGGTTCGTCTGGGCCTGGCCCTGCTGATGACCATCCTGATTGTTCCGCTGATTCCGCCGGTACCCCAGGTTGAAGCGCTCAGTGCCGACGCCGTGGTGATCACATTGCAGCAGATTCTGATTGGTGTGGGCCTGGGCTTTGCCTTAACGGCCCTGTGGCAGTTATTTGTTGTTGCCGGCCAGATGATCGCCATGCAGATGGGCCTTGGTTTTGCATCCATGGTGGACCCGGCCAACGGCGTCAACGTTCCTGTTCTGTCGCAGATCTACACCATCACCATCACGCTGCTGTTCCTGGCGATGAATGGGCACCTGGCCGTTTTCGAAGTATTCATTGAAAGTTTCCGGACCTTGCCCATCGGCCTGGAAGGCCTGGGACAGGGCGGGTTGTGGGATTTGGCTCATCGCATCAGCTGGATGTTCACCTCCGCCATGCTGCTGGCGCTGCCTGCGGTTACCGCCGTGCTCATCGTCAGCATCTCCTTCGGCGTGATGACCCGCGCAGCGCCCCAGATGAACATCTTTGCCCTGGGTTTCCCGATTGGCCTGATTTTTGGATTATTTTCCATCTGGGTACTGCACGCCAACTTTCTGCCGCACTTCGATCAGTACACGCGGGAGACGTTTGAATTCATGAGGCAGTTGCAGGGGCAGCCGTAAACGCCTGTCCACCTGTGGCGCCCGAAGACGCTGAACCATGGCCGAAGAGAACGACAACAGTCAGGAAAAAACGGAAGAGGCCACGCCCCGAAGGCTTGAAAAAGCCAAGGACGAGGGCCAGACCGCCCGTTCCCGTGAGCTGGCCACCATGGCTGTGCTGATGGCAGGCGCTGGCGGCCTGCTAATGTTCGGCTCCAGTCTGGGTGCCAGCCTGGAAGCCATCATGCGCGACAGTTTTGTTCTGGAGCGCTCGGCCATCTTTGATACCCGCCACATGAGCATTCAGCTCATGGCTTCCGCGAAAGAAGCAGCCTGGGCGTTATCACCGATACTGGTGGTCTTGTTGATTGCCGCCATCTTCGGCTCCATCGGCATCGGCGGGCTGCTGTTCAGCGGCAAGGCAATCGCGCCCAAGCTGAGCCGGATGAACCCCATCAAGGGCCTGGGCCGCATGTTTTCCGCCCGTTCGCTGATTGAGCTGGTGAAGGCCATCGCCAAGGTCGGCCTGGTGATGTCAGTAGCCGTTCTTATCCTGAATCTCAGAACCGAAGACCTGCTCAGTATCGCCGAGGAACCAGCGGTACCGGCCATGGAGCACGTTTTGTGGACCCTGGGCTGGAGTTTCTTCCTGCTCTCCTGCGCCACCATCATCATTTCGCTGATTGACGTGCCGTTCCAGATCTACGACCACCAGAAAAAACTCCGAATGACCAAGCAGGAGGTGAAGGACGAGTACAAGGACACCGAGGGCAAGCCGGAAGTTAAAGGCAAGATCCGGCAGTTGCAGCGCGAGATGGCCCAGCGCCGCATGATGCAGGATGTACCGACCGCCGACGTGGTGATCACCAACCCGACCCACTATGCGGTGGCGCTGAAGTACGATCAAAAATCCATGGCGGCGCCGGTAGTGGTGGCCAAGGGAGCCGACGAGGTGGCCTTCAAAATCATGGAGATCGCCCGCGAGCACAAGGTGGAAGTGCTGCGCACGCCTCCGCTCACTCGGGCTGCTTATCACAACACCGACATTGGCGACGAGATCCCCGACGGCCTCTACATGGCCATCGCCCAGGTCCTGGCCTACGTGTTCCAGCTCCGACAGTTCCGCAAGGGGCGTGGTGCGAAACCAGGTATGCCTGAGTTCCCGATTCCTTCCGACTTGCGGCGCGATGTTTAGCTCTTGAACACCTAGCCTTCGAAGTTAGTGCCAGTGGACGTGCGGGAAGGCTTTCCAAAACCCGCTCAAGCACGTCCATGTGACGCTTGAGCTCCGCCATCCATGGCTCCGCACAGTTTTGGAAAGCCTTCCCGCACCTCCACCTCGGACTCACTGCGTTATATCAGCAAGACTCCCGCTGGTGAACGGATCGATCTTTTTAGCGATATCGGTGGTGCTAAAAGGTGCTTGTGGGCTGCCCTCCCAAAAATGTTGGAGGCCAAGGATGGCCGGAAACAAGCGCACATGGACGTGCTCGTAGCGGTTTTTGGGAGGGCAGCCCACAAACGCCATACTCCTCAGCTATCAGGCTAGGGTATCAGTGTGACGGTTCTGCTCCGGAGCTACAGGCAATAACCCGAACCATAGGCTCCCCGCGGCTCTCGGGTATCGGCAGTGTGCCGTACCAGGCCCGTGGATCATGGACGCTGGCTGAGTCGAAACCACACGACAGGAAATGGCGCTGGGCCTCGTCGTCAGTTTGAAAGTGGAACGATACCTGGCTGCGGGTGGCGGTGCCGAGCAGGGCGCCCAGTGTCTTGAGGGTGCCGTTGAGCAAGGGCTGTCTGGGGCGGTAGTAGCTTTCGGTGATGTAGAGCGAACCGGGGCGATTAGCCATTACCTTTGCCAGGCGGCGCCAGAAGTCGCTGATAACATCCAGTGAGAAGTAGCTGGTCAGGCCCTCGGTGACGATGATCACCGGCTTGGCGTTGTCGAACACGCGATTAATGACTTTTTCGATCTGGTATTCGCCGTGGTCGGCCAAGATATCGATGGGCGTAACCTGGTGATGCTCGCCCAGGCGGCCCGCCGCCAGAAGTCGCATGGCCTTGCGGCCGGCCATGTCCGGAAGGTCAGCTTCCACCATGTGCACCAGGGGATGCCGTTGCCGCAATCGAAGTCCTCTGGGAGACATGCCGCAGGCTATTTCCAGAACCTGGGTAGTGCCGGTGTCTTGAATCGCCTGATCAATCAGGTGATCCATGATCAAATGGCGTTGCAGCAGGAAGGTTCGGATATTGCCGCCGATGGCCGCCTTGCTGGCGGATTCGAACGGGGTCATCAGGCGGTAGAGCCAGCGGCCCTGTTCAGTGGCGAGGATGTCGTCGGAGAGACCATACCGGTGCCAGACGGCACCGGTATAGAGGGCGGTGAAACTGATGCCGGAGCTATCAGTCGGCTTGCTGCTCATACACCGCTTTGCCCCAAGCCTCGCGGCTGCCGGGCAGGATCAGGTTCAGGATGATGGCCGCGACGGCACACAGGGCGATGCCTTCCAAGTGGCCCAGCACCATGCCGCCAATACCGAACACGAGGGTCACACCCACAATTACCAGGTTGCGTGACTGGGACAGATCCACCTGATGGCGAATCAGCGTGTTCAGACCCACCACTGCGATGGAGCCAAACAGCAGGCACAGGATGCCGCCCATGACAGGAACCGGAATGGTCTGCAGGGCGGCGCCAAACTTACCAACGAATGCCAGCACGATGGCAACCACAGCGGCCCACCACATGACCCGCGGGTTGAAGTTCTTGGTGAGCATGACCGCACCGGTAACTTCCGAGTAGGTGGTGTTGGGTGGTCCACCCAGGGCTGCTGCCGCACTGGTGGCCAGGCCGTCGCCCAGTAGTGTGCGGTGCAGCCCGGGCTTTTCCAGGAAGTTCTTGCGGGTGACGTTGCCGATGGCCAGAACATCACCGATGTGCTCAATGGCCGGGGCGATGGCCACCGGAATCATGAACATGATAGCGCCCCAGCTGAACTCAGGCGCGACAAAGTTCGGTACCGCCAGCCAGGGAGCTTCCTGGATGGGCGTGGTGTCGACGATGCCGGCAAAAGCGGACAGCACGTAGCCGGTGATGACACCAAACATGATCGGGATCAGGCGGAAGATGCCCTTCGCCCATACTGACATGATGATGGTCACGGCCAGGGAAATCATCGCGATCCAGATGGCGGTATCGTAGGGAATCAACTGGCTGGAACCGTCGCCGGTGCGGCCGGAGGCCATGTGGACGGCAACGGGTGCCAGGCCCAGGCCGATGGTCATGATAACTGGGCCGATGACCACGGGCGGCAGCAAAGCGCGCACAAAGCCTGTGCCACGAAGGCGAACCAAACCACTTAATAAGATGTAGAGAATACCCGCTGCCATCAGGCCGCCCAGGGTTTCTTCCATGCCGAATCGGCCCTTGGAGGCAATGACCGGGGCAATAAAGGCAAACGACGACGCCAGAAAGATCGGGATCTGGCCGCCGGTGACGATGTGGAACACGATGGTGCCCATGCCGGCGGTGAACAGGGCGACGTTCGGATCAAGCCCGGTAATCAGTGGCATCAGCACCAGGGCGCCAAAGGCAACCAGCAGCATCTGGGAACCGGCTAGCGCCTGTTTCCAGGTTGGTTCATTAGTGTGTTCCAGCATGCTTAAAGGTCCTTCTGCTTGGTGCCGAAGATCTTGTCACCAGCATCACCCAGACCAGGCAGGATGTAGCCTTTCTCGTTCAGGCGCTCGTCGACAGAGGCGGTGTAGATGGAGACGTCCGGATGGGCTTCAAGCACTTTTTCAACGCCTTCAGGCGCCGCAACCAGGATCAGCGCACGGATTTCGGTGCTACCGGCTTTTTTCAGCAGATCGATGGTCGAAATCATTGAGCCGCCAGTGGCAAGCATCGGGTCCACGATCAGTGCCATACGCTGGTCCAGTTCGCCCACCAGTTTCTCCAGGTAGGTGCTGGCTTCCAGGGTTTCTTCGTTACGGATCTGGCCGACCACGCTCACCCGGGCGACCGGGATCAGGCTCAGAACGCCGTCCAGCATGCCAAGGCCGGCACGCAGGATCGGGACAATGGTGATCTTCTTGCCGTGGATCTGTTCAACGTTGACCGGTCCGGCCCAGCCTTCGATGGTCTTTTCCTGCAGGTTGAAATCTTTCGTCGCTTCGTAAGTCAGCAGGGCGCCAACTTCTTGTGCCAGCTCACGGAAATTCTTGGTGCTGATGTCCGACCGGCGCATCAGGCCGAGTTTGTGTTGGATCAGGGGATGTTTGACCTCGTGAATTGGCATGAGTCACCTGTGAGTCTGGTTGGTCTTAAATGGATTTGCGGCGCGTTCAAATGGCGCAAGGATACCGCATCTGGACGGGTACGTCAGGCGACACGCCTCGAAAGCACATGGAAATCGAGTAAGGAGTGGTACGGATCTTGCCACACCAGTCTGAAACGACGCCTTTGCGTCAGGTTTTCGACCCTGAGCACGCGGTCACGCACAGCCAATCGGAGAAGTATCCGGCATGGACAGAGCTTTAGTCCTTAATAACGTCAAATCCCTGACGCGGGGAAATCTGGGTGTCCCGGTCATGCTGATGGGGTTGCTGGGCATGATGATCCTGCCCATGCCGGCCTTCCTGCTGGACGTCTTCTTTACCTTCAACATTACCCTGTCCATCGTCATCCTGCTGGTGTGTGTCTACGCCATGCGTCCGATGGAGTTCGCCTCATTCCCGACCGTACTGTTGGTGGCAACGCTGCTGCGACTTGCTCTGAATGTGGCCTCGACCCGGATCGTGCTGTTAGAGGGGCACGAGGGTGGCGACGCCGCCGGTAAGGTCATCGAATCCTTTGGTGAAGTGCTGATTGGTGGCAACTACGCGGTTGGTCTGGTGGTGTTTGCCATCCTGATGATCATCAACTTTCTGGTTGTGACCAAAGGTGCTGGGCGAGTCTCCGAAGTCAGCGCCCGCTTTACCCTCGACGCTATGCCCGGCAAGCAGATGGCCATTGATGCCGACCTGAACGCCGGCCTGATCAATCAGGACGAAGCCAAACACCGCCGTTCGGAAATCGCCCAGGAAGCCGACTTCTACGGTTCTATGGACGGTGCCTCGAAATTCGTTAAAGGCGATGCAGTTGCCGGCCTGCTTATCCTGGCCATCAACATTATTGGTGGTGTCGCCATCGGCATGCTGCAACACGATCTGGACTTTGGTCTGGCCATGCAGCGTTACGCCTTGCTGACCATTGGTGACGGCCTGGTCGCCCAGATTCCGTCGCTGCTGCTCTCCACCTCCGCCGCCATCATGGTGACCCGGGTAACGTCCAGTCAGGACATGGGCGGGCAGATTCTGAGTCAGATGTTCAGCGCGCCCAAGGCCCTGGCCATCGCCGCTGGCATCCTGATTATCCTGGGTCTGATTCCGGGTATGCCCCACGTTGCCTTCCTGGGACTCGGCAGCCTTGCCGCCGGCGCGGCCTGGTATATCTGGAAGCACGATCGCCAAACCGTCGAGGAAGACGGAGCCTTTCCGGTGCGGGGTGGTTCCGGTGGCATGCCTCGGTCGGCAGGTGGTGACTTGCCCCCGGGCGGCGATGGCGATCATGGCCGAGAGCTGCCAGCGCCAAGTGAGACCAAGGAATTGGGTTGGGATGACGTCGCCACCGTCGACATCGTAGGACTGGAGGTTGGCTATCGGCTGATTCCACTGGTTGATAAATCCCAGGGTGGTCAGCTGTTGAGCCGGATTAAGGGCGTGCGCAAGAAATTGTCCCAGGATCTGGGCTTCCTGATGCCGTCGGTTCATATTCGCGACAATCTGGACCTGATGCCCAACGTTTATCGCATTACCCTGATGGGCGTCACCATTGCCGAGGCTGAAATTCATCCGGAGCGGGAGCTGGCTATCGACCCGGGTCAGGTGTTCGGCAAGATTGAAGGCATTGAAGGAAAGGATCCGGCCTTTGGCCTGGACGCCAGCTGGATCGAGCAGGACAAGAAAGATCAGGCCCAGACTCTCGGCTACACCGTAGTGGATGCCAGCACTGTGGTGGCAACCCATCTCAATCAGGTCCTGCAGAAGCACGCCCACGAGCTGCTCGGTCACGAAGAAGTCCAGAAGTGGCTGGACCAGTTGGAGAAAGTGTCACCCAAACTGGCCGAGGAACTGGTGCCAACCACCGTGTCCATCAGTCTGCTGCTGAAGGTACTGCAGAACCTGCTGAAAGAAGAGGTGCCAATCCGGGATATGCGCTCCATTGCCGAGGCAGTGGTCAACGTGCACCCGAAGAGTCAGGACCCGAAATTGCTGACCACGGCAGCCCGCCAATCCCTGCGTCGCATGATTGTTCAGAGTATCTGCGGCAACGAGGCTGAGATACCGGTTATTACTCTGGATCCAGATCTGGAACAGTTATTGCTGAAGTCTGTTCAACAGAGTCAACAATCCGGCGGTCAGGATGACATTGGGTTGGTTCTCGAGCCGAACATGGTGGAAAAACTGCAGCGCTCCCTTCAGGAAAGCGTGCAGCGCCAGGAAATGCTTGGGAAGCCGGCCATCCTGCTGGTCTCGGGGCCGCTTCGGCCGGTTCTGGCGCGGTTTGCGAGTTACGGAGTCGAGCGTTTGCACGTGCTCTCGTACCAGGAAATCCCGGATAACAAACAGATCACTATCGTGGCGTCCGTTGGCCAGTAAGCACACGGACCCCAGTACGGACAACGCCCAGGCGGCGGTGCCGGTGGAGGATGAGGCAGCATGAAAGTAAAACGGTTTTTTGCGCAGAGCATGTCAGAGGCGCTGAAGCAGGTCAGTGAACAGATGGGCCCGGATGCCGTAATTCTTTCCAATCGCCGTGTCGAAGGCGGCGTCGAAATCGTGACGGCGCTGGACTACGACGAGAATATGGCGCGTCAGCGTCTTGGCGAGCAGGCTGAGACCGCCACCAACGGATCGCGACTGGCGGAAATGCAGGCCGATCAGCATCGTCGCCTGGAAGACGAACTGGGCCGGTCGCGGGATCGCATTCGTGACGTCCGCGAGAAGCGGTCGAAAGCGGGCGCGGGCTATGCCGGCGCTTCGTTCGCTGAGCTGAGCGACGCGGCCATGGTCGATACTGAAGAGCCGACTACCCGATCAGCAGGCGGCACTTCCGGCTATTCGGATGAGCTGGCTCAGATGCGAGCGGAAATCAGTTCGTTGCGAGATTTGATGCATGGTCGGGCGGCTGAGCCTGCCAGCAACGCCGTGCAGCAGCGGCTGGCAGAGCGCCTGCAGGAGTTTGGTTTGAGCAGCGATCTGGCGGCGTCTCTGTCACGCCGGCATAAAGGCGGCCGGCTCGATGAGGGCTGGAAACAATCCCTGAAGATGCTCGCCACCGGTGTGCGCACGGCTCGTGAGGAATGGCTGGACGAGGGTGGAGTTTACGCTCTGGTGGGCCCCACTGGGTCCGGCAAGACCACCACCATTGGAAAACTGGCGGCTCGCTACGTACTTCGGCACGGGGCTGATTCGCTGGCGCTGGTGACCACTGACCGATACCGGGTTGCCGCCCACGAGCAGCTGTTCGTATTTGGGCGCATTCTCAATGTGCCGGTGCGGGTAGTCGATGAAAGCCACTCGCTGGATTCCATCCTGGATGAATTGTCCGACCGCCACATGGTGCTTATCGATACCGCAGGCCTGACCAGCTCAGATAAAGGCTATGAAGAGCAGTTGTCCGAATTGGCGCAGAGTCATCACAACATTCGCACCCATTTGGTGGTGTCCGCCACCAGCCAGCCGCGCATCATGAAATCCGTTTGGCATTGCTATAAGATGGCAAATCTTGCGGGCTGCGTGATGACTAAGATTGACGAAGCCCTTACCCTGGGCGAATCTCTGGGGTTTGTCATGGAAACCGGGTTGCCGGTGGCCTATTACACGGATGGACAGAAAATCCCCGAGGACCTGCATCACGCAGAAGCCGTTCCCCTGGTTCGCTTAGGTGTGGTGCGTTTAAAAAATATTCAGCAACAGCAATCGGTGGCTGAAGGGGCTTGAGTATAGTGACACCTGTATCGGATGATGGAGTATCCGGCGTGTAGAACGGGCGCCGTTTGGTAAGACGAGCCTTCGACGAAACTGGCGAGAGACAAGAGTCAACATGAGCAGAGCAAATCCGGTACAGGTGATTGCGGTATCTGGCGGAAAGGGTGGGGTCGGCAAAAGTAATGTGTCGGTTAACCTCGGTATCGCCCTCGCACAGAAAGGCCGTCGCGTGGTGATCCTGGATGCCGACCTGGGTTTGGCCAACATTGACGTGCTGCTCGGAATTACCTCCAATCGCAACATCGCCGATGTGCTCTCGGGTGAGTGTGACCTGAAGGACGTTTTGGTCAATGGCCCCAGTGGCATCAAAATTGTTCCGGCCTCCTCCGGGACCCAGCGCATGACCCACCTGAGCCCCATGGAACACGCGGGCCTGATCAACGCCTTCAGTGAACTGAGTGACCAGATCGACGTGTTGATCGTTGATACCGCCGCCGGTATTTCCGAGTCGGTGGTCAGTTTCCTGCGCGCGTCCCAGGAGCTGTTGTTCGTGGTATGCGACGAACCTACCTCCATTACTGACGCCTACGCACTCATCAAACTCATGAACCGGGAGTACGGCACCAACCGTTTTCGTATTCTCGCCAATCAGGTGCGTAACGAACAGGAAGGACGCCATCTGTTCGATAAACTGACCCGGGTCACCGAACGATTTCTTGATGTTGCCCTGCAATACGTGGGCATGGTGCCCTACGACGAGGCCGTCAAGAAATCAGTGCAGCGCCAGCGCGCTGTGCTGGATGCCTACCCCCGCGCCAAGGCCTCACTGGCAATCAAGGCCTTGGCAGATAAAGTTGACAGCTGGCCGTTACCTTCATCCCCTCGGGGACATCTTGAGTTTTTTGTGGAGCGGCTCGTCGAAGTCTGAATCTGATCCAATCATAACAACACCGGATACATGACATTGACGAATAACCTGGGAATCTACCAGCAGGCCGGCGCCTCTGGTCAGGCCAGTCTCATTGAAGAGCAGGCCCCGCTGGTCAAGAAAATAGCGCTGCACCTGATGGCCAGGCTACCGGCTTCAGTGCAGTTGGAAGACCTTATACAGGCCGGCATGATTGGTCTGCTTGAGGCTGCCCAACGCTACAGCTCCGCAAAAGGCGCTACCTTCGAAACCTATGCCGGAATCCGCATCCGCGGCGCCATGGTGGATGAAATCCGCAAGGGCGACTGGGTGCCCCGGTCCGTGCACCGCAACGCCCGCCGTATCTCCCAGGCGATTAAGGCCGTGGAAGACCGCGAAGGCCGTGAAGCCCAGGATCTTGAAGTGGCCGAAGAGTTGGGTATGGAGCTGTCGGAGTATCACGCCTCGCTATCGGACGCTAACAGCGGACGACTTTTTAGCCTTGATGAGCTCAATGAATCTGGAGAGCTGCCGATAGAAGGATCAGAGACCAGTGATAATCCTCTGGATGGCCTGGCTTCCGACGCCTTCCGACGCAACCTGGCGCACGCCATTGAAGAATTACCGGAGCGCGAAAAACTGGTTTTGAGTCTGTATTACCAGGAAGAGCTGAACCTGAAAGAAATCGGCGCCGTCCTCGGGGTAAGCGAAAGCAGGGTCAGTCAGATTCACAGCCAGGCCGCACTGCGACTGCGTGGGCGGCTGGCCGACTGGCAGCGGGATGCCAACGATTGATAACAAATAAGGTGTGTCCGGATCATAGCGCTGTGTAGTTTTTGGTAACCGGCGCTTTACATGGTCATCAAAGATCAGACAATACGTGGTTTAAAAGACGGCCCGTTAGGTTTCGAGCTCAACGGTCAAACGAATTCCGGGTGTGACTAACTGGAGGTCCCATTGGACAAGAACATGAAAATCCTGATCGTGGATGATTTTTCCACGATGCGACGGATCATCAAGAACCTGCTGCGCGATCTTGGGTTCAGCAACACCGACGAAGCAGACGACGGCAATACCGCGCTGCCGATGCTGAAAAGTGGCAAGTACGATTTCCTGGTGACCGATTGGAACATGCCGGGCATGTCCGGTTTCGATCTCCTGAAAGCCGTCCGCGCGGACGAAAGCCTGAAGACCTTGCCGGTGCTGATGGTGACCGCAGAAGCCAAGCGCGACCAGATTGTCGCCGCCGCCCAGGCCGGTGTGAATGGCTATGTGGTCAAGCCATTTACGGCCGCTGTGCTTAAAGAAAAGATTGAGAAAATCTTCGAACGTATTCAGTAACCAGAGGTCGGATGGCTCTCATGAGCAATAGCAAGACGAACCATCAGAGCCTCGATCCGGAGGTGACTGAAAAGCTCCAGCGTCAGAGTGAAGAGTTGGCCAAGAGTGTGCAGGCCGGCGATTTTGCCCAAGCGATGACGGTGATTAACGAGCTGAGCGAGGTCAGGGATCAAAGCCTGTACCGTGAGGTTGGACGCCTCACCCGGAGTCTTCATGAAGCGATCCGGAATTTCCAGATAGATCCGCGCAGTGCCGAGCAGCAGGAAGCGCTGTCGAAAATGACCGACGCCTCTGATCGCCTGGAATACGTCGTGCAGATGACCAGCCAGGCTGCCAATCGCACCATGGATCTGGTTGAAGAGACCATGCCGGTGGCGAATGCGGTCCGCAATGAAGCCACGGAACTCCGGGACGAATGGCAACGCCTGCGTCGGCGCGAGATGCAGCCGGCAGAATTTCGAGAGCTGTATGGCCGTATTGATCGGTTCTTCGTGAGCCTGACCGCTGATGCCGACAGCATGTACAACAGCTTGTCGGAAATTCTGCTGGCCCAGGATTTCCAGGACCTCACCGGTCAGGTAATCCAGAAGGTCACCGCGCTGGTGAAGGAAGTTGAAGAACAGATGCTGAGTCTCGTGGTGATGGCGAGCCACGTAGACCAGCTGACTGGCACCGTGCACAGGATTGATGAAACCGAGGTTTCGGCAGAGCAGGGTGTAGGGCCACAGATCAAGGCCGAAGAACGTGAAGATGTAGTTTCGGGGCAGGATGACGTTGATGATCTGCTGTCCAGTCTCGGTTTCTGAACTAATGAGGGTTGCCCATGGCGTTTGATGCCGATGATGAGATTCTCCAGGACTTCCTGGTGGAAGCCGGTGAGATTCTTGAAAAACTGTCAGAACAGTTGGTAGACCTTGAGCAAAATCCTGATGACAGTGATCTGCTCAACGCCATCTTCCGCGGTTTTCACACCGTCAAGGGCGGTGCCGGATTCCTGCAGCTTGAGGCCCTGGTCAACTGCTGCCACTCGGCTGAGAACGTTTTCGATATCTTGCGGAACCACAAGCGCAAAGTGGATTCCGAGCTTATGGATGTGGTGTTGGAGACCCTCGACCACGTCAATTCGATGTTTGATCAGGTCAGGAATGGCCAAGCGTTAACACCGGCCCCTGACCAGCTCATTGCCTCCCTCGACGCTTTTGCAGAGCCCGCAGGCGAAATGCAGCCCCGTGAAGACGCACCAGCGACGGCGCCGCAAGCGGCAGACGACGGTGGCGATATTACCGATGACGAGTTCGAGCAGTTGCTGGATGCGCTGCAGGACGGAAGCGCTGCCCCGGAATCCCCAGCGGTCGCTGATGAACCGGCCAAAGCCGACTCGGCATCAGACAGAGGCTCCGGCGATGACGACATCACCGACGATGAATTTGAGGCTCTGTTGGATCAGCTCCACGGTAAAGGCCAGTTTGCCGGTGCAGTGGCTGCCGATGAGTCTGCGCCTGCGGCTGATACTGGTGCGGCAGCGAGCGGCAGCGAATCAGCCGCTGGTGGTGACGATCTGATCACCGACGATGAATTTGAAAAGCTGTTGGATGAGCTGCATGGCAAAGGCGGCGCGCCAACCACCGCGGGTGCCGGCGAGACCGGAACGCCAGCTGCGGAACCGGCGGCCGCTCCGAAGAGTGAGCCAAAGAAAGTCGAGCCAAAGAAAACCGAGCCGAAGAAGGCTGAAGCCAAGCCGACGGCCGCCGCAGCCCCTGCGCCTGCCCGAGACACGTCGCCGGTTGCTGAGACTACCGTGCGTGTAGACACCAAGCGCCTGGACGACATCATGAATATGGTGGGCGAACTGGTGCTCGTGCGTAACCGGTTGCAGCGCCTGGGTGCGTCCAGCGAAGACGAGCATATGCACAAGGCCGTCTCCAACCTCGACGTGGTCACCACCGATCTGCAAGCGGCGGTCATGCAAACCCGCATGCAGCCGATCAAGAAAGTGTTTGGCCGTTTCCCGCGCGTGGTTCGGGATCTGGCTCGCAGCCTGAAGAAAGAAGTGAACCTCGTGATGCACGGGGAAGACACGGATCTCGACAAAAACCTGGTGGAAGCCCTGTCCGATCCGCTGGTTCACCTGGTACGGAACTCCGTGGACCACGGTATCGAAGCGCCTGACGTTCGGGAAAAAGCCGGCAAGCCGCGCCAGGGCACCGTCACTCTGTCCGCCGAGCAGGAGGGCGATCATATCCTGCTGGCCATTGAGGACGATGGTGCCGGCATGGATCCCGAGGTGCTGCGCCGCAAAGCCGTCGAGAAGGGCGTTTACGAACAGGACGCCGCCGATCGGCTCACCGAGAACGAGTGTTTCAACCTGATCTTCGCCGCCGGTTTTTCCACCAAGGAGCAGATCTCGGATGTCTCCGGACGTGGTGTTGGCATGGATGTGGTCAAGACCAAGATTGGTCAGCTCAACGGCCAGATCAGCATTGTCTCTAAGCTGGGCAAAGGTTCCAGAATCATCATCAAGGTGCCGCTGACCCTCGCGATCATGCCGACCCTGATGATCATGCTGGGCGACCAGTCGTTCGCGCTGCCGCTGGTCAATGTGGTGGAAATTTTCCACCTGGATCTTACCAAGACCAATATTGTCGATGGTCGCGAATGCATCGTCGTGCGGGACAAAGTATTCCCGCTGTTCCACATCAAGCGTTGGCTGGTGGGCAAGGGTAAGGGTCAGGAAGAGCCTGCCAACGCCCATGTGGTGATCGTAGCCATGGGAACCAAGCAGGTGGGCTTTGTGGTGGATCAGCTGGTGGGCCAGGAAGAAGTGGTTATCAAGCCGCTGGGCAGGGCGCTCCAGGGTACTCCAGGCATGGCGGGAGCCACCATTACGGGCGATGGCCGTATTGCCCTGATTATTGACGTTCCCAGCCTGCTGCAGCACTACAGTTGACGCCGGTCCGGCTCGGACGTGGAAGCGGAATTCGTTAGGAGAAATGGATGACAGTTTCTGTCCTGGTCGTGGATGATTCAGGTTTCTTTCGCAAACGGCTGACGGAAATTCTGACAAGCTCCGGCCAGATCAAAGTAATAGGCGTGGCCACCAATGGCCGCGAGGGTGTCGAGCTGGCGGCAAAATTGCGGCCGGACGTCATCACCATGGATTACGAGATGCCGGTGATGGATGGTATCTCGGCAGTCCGGGAAATCATGAAAAAGCACCCAACACCGGTGCTGATGTTTTCGTCGCTCACTTATGAAGGCGCCCGGGTAACCCTGGATGCGCTGGAAGCCGGAGCGGTGGATTTCCTGCCTAAGAATTTCGAAGAAATTGCCCGAGACGGCAGTCAACTCCAGCGCATCCTGATCGATCGCATTCTCGATGTTGCCCGTAGCCGGCCCGGCGTCCGGCCGACCTCAGCTCCGATAAGCAAGCCAGCGCCAGGAACCGCTCGAGACAACACCGCAGCGCGTACTCGCGCACCGTTACCCTCCGCACCGCGCTCATCCCCGGTTCGGCGCACGCCGGAGGCTGCCGCAGAAGCGGAAGTCAGCCGACGTTCGTACCGGCGTGGACCGGCCAAGCACTACAACGTAGTCGGCATCGGGACTTCCACCGGAGGTCCGGTAGCCCTGCAACGGGTGTTGACGGCATTACCGGCGTCCTTCCCGCGGCCTATTGTGTTGATTCAGCACATGCCCGCCAGTTTTACCCCGGCCTTTGCCGAGCGCCTGAACAAGTTGTGCCAGATTGAGGTTCGCCAGGCCGAAGACGGCGACCTGCTCAAGCCGGGCCTGGCGTTACTGGCGCCCGGTGGCAAACAGATGATGATCGAAAATCGCGGGGGCCAGGGCCGGGTTCGCATCCTGCCCGGCGATGAGCGCCTGAACTACAAGCCCTGTGTTGATGTTACCTTCGGTTCACTGGCGCGCAGTTTCCCCGGGAAGACTCTGGGTGTGATTCTCACCGGCATGGGGGCGGACGGTAAGGAAGGGTGCCGGATGATGAAGCAGAGCGGATCCGATGTCTGGTCCCAGGATGAAAAATCCTCGGTCATCTATGGCATGCCCATGGCGGTCGCAAAAGCCGGTCTCAGTGATGAAATTCTGGCGCTCGAAGAGATTGGGCCACGCCTGGTAGAAGGCGTTTCCTGATGGATATTCTGAGTCTTCTGGGCATCGTACTTGCGTTTGCCGCCATACTGGGCGGCAATCTGCTTGAGGGTGGGGCGCTCAGTTCTCTGTTCAACGCTCCGGCTGCCCTGATCGTGGTGGGCGGCACTCTTGCGGCAACGATCCTACAAACCTCCTGGCCGATTCTGAAGCGGGCATTCCAGCAGGTGCGCTGGGTGCTGGTGCCACCGTTCATCAGCATGGAAGACGGCATTGGCAAAGTGATTGATTGGAGCGTAAAGGCCCGCAAGCAGGGGCTGCTTGGGCTGGAAGGCCTGGCCGAGCGGGAGCCTGAACTGTTCGCCCGTAAGGGCCTGCAGTTGCTGGTGGACGGTGCCGAAACCGAAACCATTCGCGGGATCATGGAAGTGGATCTGGAATCCCGGGAGCAGCGCGATCTGGAGTCAGCCCAGGTTTTCGAAGCCATGGGCGGGTATTCGCCCACCATCGGAATCATCGGCGCGGTCATGGGCCTGATTCAGGTGATGACCAATCTGGAAGATCCGCAATCCCTGGGCAGCGGAATTGCCACCGCCTTTGTTGCGACCATTTACGGGGTGGCGCTCGCTAACCTCCTGTTCTTTCCGGTTGCCAACAAGCTTCGAGGCATTGTCCGGGAGCGCACCCGGTATCAGGACATGATGATCGACGGCATCATTGCCATCGCCGAGGGGGAAAACCCCAAATCCATCGAAATGCGACTGCGGGGTTTCCTGCAGTAACCATGATCGGGGCATCGTATGCGACGCCGTAGGCAGTCCCAGCAAGATCTTCACAACAAGGAGCGGTGGCTGATTTCCTATGCGGATTTCATTACCTTGCTGTTCGCTTTTTTTGTGGTGATGTATTCGGTGTCGTCAGTGAACCAGGGCAAGTACAAAGTGCTCTCGGAAACTCTGACTGGCGTGTTTAATGCGCCCCAGCGCTCCTTTCAGCCCATCGAGGTGGGGGATCAGCCACAGCAACTGACCAACGATGCGGTCATTTCCTTGCCGGTAACCGAAGCGCGCGGCAATCCGGAGCGCGAAGCGGAGGTGCGGAGCAGGGCGCTCAGTGCCATGGCGGATCAGTTGTCCCTGGAATTTGAAGAATTGATCAGTCAGGGCGTCATTAACTTGGAATCCAGTGATCGCTGGCTGGAACTGAACCTTCCTAACAGCCTGCTGTTCGGAAGCGGTGATGCCGAACCGCACTACGATGCCTTCGCCGTGATCGAGAAGATTGCCACGGTGCTGCGAAATCGTGATAACGCCGTTAAGGTCGAAGGGTTCACCGATAACCAGCCCATCAGCAGCCAGCGTTTTCCCTCCAACTGGGAGCTGTCGACAGCTCGCGCCGCGGCGGTGGTGCGCATGTTGTCGATGGAGGGTATTGAGCCTGAACGATTGGCCGCAGTGGGTTACGGTCGGTTCCAGCCGGTTGCCCGCAACGACACTGATGAGGGACGTCGGCGTAACCGCCGGGTGGTCCTGCTAATTTCTCGTGATGCCAGTGTGCGCGGGGCCATGCGCTGACAGCGCAGATCCGCGACACATGCGTATGGCGGCGTTGGCACGGTTCCTGTATTAACTCATGGCAGTAGTTTTCCCGGCAACCGATTGCCGTTGCAGCTGGTTTGCGGTGAGTCATCGGTGTTCAAGTTGCCGGGCAAGTGGCCGATAAACCGGAATGCAGCAGCGTCCACCGCTGCTGCCATGGCGTTTTCTTTGGAGAGACATACGTGCGAATCTGGGCAGTAGCCAATCAGAAGGGTGGTGTTGGCAAAACCACATCCGTGGTTGCGTTGGGCGGAATGCTGGCCGAGCGCGGTAAGCGGGTGTTGGTCGTGGATCTGGATCCGCACGGGTCACTCACGAGCTGGTTCGGTTACGATCCGGATACCATTGCGCACAGTGTGTTTGATCTGTTTCAGCATCAGGGCAAGGTGCCCGAGGGGCTGCCGGCCCAGCTCATCACCGAGACCAGCTGCCGCGGCCTTTCGTTGCTGCCCGCGAGTACCGCGCTGGCAACGCTGGAGCGTCGGATGGTCGGCGTGGAGGGCATGGGGCTGATCATGTCCCGGGCTCTGGCCCAGTTGTGGGACGATTTTGACTACGTCATTCTCGACAATACGCCGTCGCTGGGCGTTTTGATGGTCAATGCCCTGGCGGCTGCTCAGCATCTGGTAATTCCGGTACAGACCGAATTTCTCGCCATCAAGGGTCTGGAGCGCATGCTGCATACCCTGAAGATGATCATGCGGTCCCAGAAGAACGAATTGACCTACACTATTGTTCCGACTTTGTATGATCGCCGTACCCAGGCGTCGGTCAAGAGTCTGAACCTGTTGCGAAAAACTTACCCGGATACACTGTGGCGCTTTGCAATACCAGTCGACACCAAATTCCGGGACGCCAGCCAGGCTGGTATAGTTCCCTCGGCCGTGGATGCCACCACCCACGGCGTTCGCGCCTACACCAAACTGCTTGACGATCTTTTGACGCGGACTGGGTCGGTCAAGGAGCGTCAGCATGCCTGACGAAAAAATGACAAAGCTGGCGGACCCGGCCAGTGCCATTGCCAGTTACCTGGACGATTTGCTGCACACAGCGACGGACTCCGCGCTGCGTGAAGAGGTTGACGTGTTGGCGCCGGAGCAGCAGGTGGAAGCCCGGCCGATCGAGCAGCCGGTGGCAGCACCGGTTCTGGAACCGGAACCTGAGCCAGAGCCAGAGCCAGAGCCAGAGCCAGAGCCAGAGCCGCCCTCACCGGTGGTGGAAGAGTCTGCACCTCCGGAGCCTGTAACGGCTGAGCCCGAGGTGGAAGTCCGTCATGCACCGGAGCCAAAGCCTGCAGAGCAGGCGCCATTGGCCCGTCCCGATTGGTCAGAGGCGCCCTTCGAATGCCTGATTTTTACCGTTGCCGGGCTTCAGTTAGCGGTGCCACTGATTTTGCTGGGCGCCATTCATCGGGTAGAGGATGAAAGCGAGATTCGACCGATTCCGGGCAGTCCGCGCTGGTACATGGGCATGCGCCCGGATCGTGATCAGAATCTGCGGGTAGTGGATACGGCCGAATGGATCATGGCTGGACGAGTCCCCGAGAATGCCCGGGACAACTACCGGTTTGTGATTCGTCTGGATAACAGCGAGTGGGGCCTGGCCTGTGACGACGTGGCCCAGTCGTTTACCCTCCGGCCGGACGAAGTGCGTTGGCGCAGTGCGCGCAGCAAGCGGCCCTGGTTGGCCGGAACCGTGATTGATCATATGTGTGCACTCATTGATGTGCGCACTATGGCCGACCTTCTGGTGCGGGCCGAACGCGAACAACATCTCGATCTGAGCTGACGAAAGCGTCAGTTACTGATTGAAACCGTGCCACGCTGGCACGGTTTGTGCCCTTAACTATAGTATTGGGCACTGATGATGACTTTTTGACGATCAGGTTGCCCGCCGGGCAGCCACAGAGGAGATACAGTGCTATGGCTTCCCCGAGCGGACAACACAATCAGGTCCAGGACGATCAGGTACTGCAGTACGTGACCTTCCGATTGGATGACGAGACCTACGGTCTGGATGTTATGCAGATTCAGGAGGTGCTGAGATACACGGAAATTGCTCCGGTCCCCGGTGCACCCGATTACGTGCTCGGCATCATTAATCTGCGGGGTAACGTGGTCACGGTGATCGATACCCGTCGCCGGTTCGGTCTGGCGGATGCCGAAGTGACCGACTCAACGCGGGTTGTGGTGATGGAATCGGCCAATCAGGTCATGGGAATTCTGGTGGATTCCGTGGCCGAGGTGGTGTACCTGAAGTCCAGTGAAATAGAAACTGCACCGAACGTGGGTAACGAGGAAAGTGCCAAGTTTATCCAGGGCGTGTGCAACAAGGATGGTGAGCTGATCATCCTGGTTGAATTCGACAAAATGTTGTCTGAAAACGAATGGGCGGAAATCGCCGCACTGTGAGAAAAAGGCCCTTGGGGCCACAGTGCTACGGATGGACGCCTTTCGAGTTAAATCACGGGAGACGTCCGTCATGTTTGCAGAAATTCCTTCCTACCTTCCCTGGGCACTGACCGCCGGTGTTGTCGCGTTGTTGGTCATTCAGGGCTTTGTCCATGGTCGCCAGATTCGGCAGTTGAAAGCGTCTCTTAAAGACCGCTGCGATACCCTGGGTCGAGAGCTACATGCCACCACGAGTGGCAGTGTGGGGATTGGTCAACGGCTGGTGGGCTGTGAGCGGCAGCTGCATGAACTCCGAACTACGCTTGATGAAATGCGCCAGAACGATCCGCTGCGGATCTCTTATGACGAGGCCTCGCGCCTGGTGGATCTGGGAGCAGACATCGAGGACTTGATGAACACCTGCGGCATCTCCCGCCCGGAAGCGGAGCTGGTCTCGGCTCTGAAGAAGCGGCAGGCGGCTTAAGCAAGAAGCTCACGGCAATCCCGTGGCCTGTTAAATGGCCGCGGAATCATCTTTGCGGCCGGCGTCTTCGGGCGTGCGGCCGCGGATGTGAAAGGCAAACGCCAGAATTTCGGCAATCACCCGATACAGGCTCTCCGGGATCTCCTCGTTCAGTGAGAGTCGAGCCAGGATGCTGGCCAATTCCGCATTCTCGTACAGCGGCACGCCGTGATCCCGCGCTATCCTGACGATCTCCTGCGCCATCTCCTCGGTGCCGGTAGCCGCAATCGTGGGTGCCTGTTCACCATCGTATTTCAATGCAACAGCCGCATGAGTGGTCTGGTGTGACGAACGTTCGGTCATGCTTGGGTATCCACTAATCTGTGCTCTAGTCGAGTGACGGAGCCTTCCGGGCTGCCTCGCCGGCATTCCAGCTCGGTCACATCCAGGCCGAGGTCGGTCAGGCTTTGTCGTAGCAGGGGCAGTTCCTCGTTCACCTGGCGAAGAGTGCTTTGTTTGTCTGCCCAGACCCTGGCACTGACCGAGTGTTGACGCAACGCCACGTCGAAGTGCAGGGGGCCGGCATCGTCCAGGTCCATGGCCAGCGAGAGTCGCCACTCGCTGGTCGCCGCTTTCTGAGGATCCCGCTTGTCACCTCGTTCGTCCGGGTGCTGGTCGATGCGCAATTGCGCCACTTTCGGTTCGTTCTGGGGCGTCACCCAAGGCAGTTCCAGCAGGACCGTCGTCAGTGGCGCTTGTGCGTCGCCGCCACTCCGGGCCGCCAGTACCTGACTGTGCAACTGGTTAACGGTAATTCGGTTGAGCATGCCGGCCAGCAGCCGCAGCATCTGTCCCACAGTGGTAGGTTCGCTGCTAGTCGGTGCGGGCGAGGGCCTCACTGGCTGCGGGAATTGCAGCGGGGCCTGAACCAGCTCGGGGCTGGCCAGCGGGGTGATGCGGGTGAACTGTTCCGGACCCTGGCCTTGCTGTGCCAGCAGGGCGGTGATCACCCGGCCGATGGCCAGTTTCAGGTCGGGGACGTTGGCCGAAGGATTCTGCGCCAGCCGGGATTCGGCGAACACGCCGCTCTCGGCGATCCACTGTTTAACCTGCTGCAGCGGCTGCTCCTGGCCTCCGCTGCCTGGTTTTAAACTGGTGGCAGTGGGCAGGCTCGCCAGCACCTGTTGAATGCTCTGCCGGGCCGCTTCCGGCAGCGGTTGCGCCACGCGAGCGGATGGCAACTGGCCCGGGCTCGGGTCTGGTTTCAGGCCCTGGTTCAGGCTCGCCAGCATCCGGCTCAGGCCGCTCTCCAGGTTTTGTTGCCAGGGAAGGTGCTGGGCCAGTGCCTTGGCGACTGCGGGTGCCTGGGCCGGTGCCAGCTTCCCCATCAACTGCAGTTCGTTGCCGGCCCGCATGATCTTTACCCAATCTCCCGGTTGCAGACGGGTGTTGCCAATGGCTGCGTCCACCGTCAGGGATTTGCCGCGCACATCGAGCAGCAGTTCCGATCGTTCTCCGGACTGACGAATGATTACTTCGGCGACTCTGGCCAGTGTGGTTTGCCGATTGGCGAGCTGCAGGGCGTCGAGTTGCTGACGGGCCGAGGCCGGCAGATCGGCTGTGGCCTTCTGGCTCGCCGCCGTGCTTGAAGGCTGCGAGGTAGAAGACGGCGCAGTGGGCTGAGTCGGCTGAGGGCCAGTCGGTAGTTTCATCGCAATTGGTTTGGTGTCGGGCGATTTGATGTTGGGCAAGAGTAATCCGCCCGGGGTTTCGTTATAATACGCCGCGCCGGTGGGTCTTGCCGTGAAAAAATGTCTGCACCCGCCATGTCCGTGTTGAATGCATCCGATGCTGCGTGTGCGCGCATCGTCCTGGTTACGGGGCCCTGATGTCTGAGCCGATCCTACAGGCGACCAATCTTCAGTGTGAACGAGATGAGCGGATGCTGTTCCGTGACCTTTCATTTTCCATACTGCCCGGTACGGTTACCCGTGTCGAGGGGGCAAACGGAACCGGCAAAACCACCTTGCTGAGAATCCTGGCGGGCATCAACGATGCCTGGTCCGGCGAGCTATTGTGGTGCGGAAAGTCACGCAACTGGCACCGCGAGGAATTCCTGCGCAATGTGCTGTACCTCGGGCATCGCCCGGGCATCAAGGCGCTGCTGACTCCGATGGAGAATCTGCGCGCCTTGGTGGCGCCCCGTCGCCCTGTCGCCGATTCCGTGCTACACCAGGCGCTTTCTGGGACCGGGCTGGACGGCTTTCACGATGTTCCCTGTCGACGCCTGTCCGCTGGTCAGCAGCGACGTGTCGCTCTGGCCCGATTGCTGATCGCCGACGAACCGCTGTGGTTGCTTGATGAGGTGTTCACCGCCATCGACGCCAAGGGTGTCAGCGCCATTGAAGCATTGCTACAGCAGCGCGCCGCTGAGGGCGGGGCCGTGGTGGTCACCACGCACCACGAGTTGCAGTTGCCCGGCATGCGGAGCATTAAGCTGGGTGAGGTGGCTGCGCAATGAACGCTGAAACCCGTCCGCTGATCAAACCCCAGGAATCTGCCGTAAGTACTGTTGCCGCCATGAGGGCGGTTTTCAGCCGGGATATGAAAGTGGCCTTCCGGCAGCGCCAGGATCTGCTCAATCCCCTGCTGTTTTTTGTCATGGTGGTGACACTGTTCCCACTGGGAGTTAGTCCGGAAGTGTCATTCCTGCGCGAGGCGGGAGCGGGTATCCTGTGGGTGGCCGCGCTTTTGTCCGTGTTGCTGTCCCTGGACCACCTGTTTCGCCACGATTTTGACGACGGCACTCTTGAGCAGTTGGTGCTGCAACCGCAGCCGCTGTTCCTGCTGGTGCTGGCGAAAACCCTGGCGCATTGGGTGCTGACCGGCTTGCCGTTGGTGCTGTTGGCGCCGGTACTGGGGGTAATGGTGCACCTCGACGGGAACTCCATCGCAGTTTTGTGTCTAACGCTGCTGATCGGAACACCAGTGCTGAGCCTGATCGGCGCCATCGGCGCGGCACTGACCCTGGGGCTGCGCTCCGCCGGTGTGCTCTTGTCTCTGCTGATCATCCCACTGTACATTCCGGTGCTGATCTTTGGCACTGGCACAGTGGCCGCAGCAACGGAGGGCGCTCCGGTAGGAGCCTACGTGGCCCTCATGGGAGCGTTTCTGGTCCTGGCGATAACACTGGCACCGTTTGCGGCCGCGGCAGCGCTGAAAATCAGCCTGTCGAACAGCTAGGAATAATTGATGATGCTTAGGGTATCCGTCTGATGTGGCAGATTTTTCATAAACTGGGTTCGCCCAAATGGTTCTTCGGGATCGCAACCCGGCTGATGCCGTGGTTGCTGGCGGGCGCACTGGCCCTGCTGGCCGTGGGTCTGGTCTGGGGCCTGGCCTTTGCACCCAAGGATTACCTTCAGGGCAACAGTTACCGGATTATCTTCATTCACGTACCCTCGGCGTTCCTGGCGCAGTCGGTGTACATCATGATGGCGACGGCCGGCGTAGTGACGCTGGTCTGGCGGATGAAGCTGGCGGATGTCTTCGTCAAGGCGGTTGCGCCGGTTGGCCTGGTGCTGACTTTTCTGGCCCTGTTTACCGGCGCGGTCTGGGGCAAGCCGACCTGGGGCACCTGGTGGATCTGGGATGCCCGGCTCACCTCCATGCTGATCCTGCTATTTCTCTACGGCGGGGCGA
>Ga0207908_1000050_pt1 | contig 54589 bp, 47 predicted proteins | sample MalvirmetagMSP81_FD_184224 | JGI IMG/M metagenome (GOLD analysis project Ga0207908, IMG submission 184224) | Marine viral communities from the Deep Pacific Ocean - MSP-81 (SPAdes) | ecosystem: Environmental > Aquatic > Marine > Oceanic | place: Pacific Ocean | collected 2011-04-18
AAACGGATGATTCGATGCTCTGGTAAAGCTGTGGGTCGGATTGGCCGATGGGCAAGTCGTAGGAGATAGTCGCGCCGTAGGCTTCCGGGTTCTGGGGGTCGTTGCGGATTTTGTCGAAGACCAACAGCCGGGTACCGAGATAAAAACCTTCATGGAGATCGTGGGTGACCATGAAGATGGTCGTGCCCGATTCGCGCCAGAGCTTAAGGATCAGGTCGTGCATGTCACCGCGAATGCCGGGATCCAGTGCGCCGAAGGGTTCATCGAGCAACAGAATGCGCGGCTTCATGATGAACGACTGGGCGATGGCCAGCCGCTGCTGCATGCCGCCCGATAACTCATGGGGCCATTTGCTGAGAGCGTGGCCCAACCCGACGGCCTCCAGCATGGCATCGACCTGGGCAAGAGCATCTTTTCGAGCCTTGCCAAAGAGCTTGCCGAGCAGGGGTTTTTGCTCAAGTTCCAGTCCCAGCAACACGTTCTCGCGCACGGTCAGGTGAGGGAACACGGAATAGCGCTGGAACACGATGCCGCGATTTCGATCAGGCTGGCCCGGGAACTGCTCGCCCTGCAGGCTGAGCTCACCGCGCGAGGCTGTCTCCTGCCCCAGCAGCATTTTCAGAAAGGTGGACTTGCCGCAGCCAGAGGCACCGACAAGCGTACAAAATTCCCCTTCTTTTACTTCGAGATTCAGGTTTTCCAACACAACCTGACTGCCGTATTCCTTCCACAGTTTTTTAACCGAAATAAAGCTCATTAGTGGCCTCCTGCGTTGTACCAGGGGAACAGCCGGCGGTTGGTAAAACGCAGGCATTGGTCGATGACTATGGCGAGGATGGTAATCCAGATGACGTAAGGCAGGATCACGTCCATGGCGAGATAACGCCGCACCAGGAAGATCCGGTAACCCAGCCCCTCGGTTGAGGCAATGGCTTCTGCAGCGATCAGGAACAGCCAGGCGGGGCCCAGGCTCAGGCGAACGGCGTCGATCAATCGAGGCAGCACCTGGGGCAGAGCCATGCGAGTGATCACCTGCCAGGAGTTGGCACCCAGTGTCTGGATCTTGATCAGTTGCTCACCGGGCAGTTCACGCACTCGCTGGGCAACATCGCGCATCATGATGGGAGCAGTGCCGATTACGATCAGCATCACTTTGGAGAGTTCGCCCAGACCAAACACGATAAACAGGATGGGCAGTATCGTCAGTGGAGGCACCATGGAAAGGGCAGACACTAACGGCGCAAGGTTAGCGCGTACCAGTGGCAAAACCCCGTTCAGGATGCCGACAAACAGCGCCAGTAATGCGGCGACACCAACGCCAATGCCCAATCGTGCCAGGCTGGCGGTGGTGTCCTGCCACATCAGGAAGTCGCCGCTGCGTCGATCCTCCTGAAACGCCATGCGGTCGACAGCGGCGGTCATCTGTTCAAGGCCGGGAAGCAGTTTGTCGTTGGGATTGTCTGCAAGACGTTCTTGGGAGGCGATGCTGTAGATGAGGGCTATCAGCAGGAAAGGGAGCAAGCCTAGCAGGGTGGCGGAAACCCTTCCGGGATGTCGGTTGATCAGTCGCATAAGGCGTTTCCTCTGGTCGCACAACACGGCATGGACATCGCAGACAAGGCAGTCGCTTGCGATTCAGTCTCCCGGGCTTTTATCCCGCCGTGTAACCTCCCAGAGGTCGGTAACTCTCGGACCAGCCACCCGGGCCGATGGTTGATGTCAGCCCGGGCCGGAACCCTAGTCACCCATTGTGTCCGTTGTGTCTGCCGCATGGTATGCGGTGTTGCTGTGAACGGATGATGGTTGTAGTAACCGTCTGCTGAATTCGTTGCAGGGGGCGTGCCACCTTTAAAAACCCACCAGTGTCGCCCTTTTATGGGTGGTAGCGCCGGGAAGGGAAGCACCAAATGAGTGCGCGTGCTTTTCATGTGCACCGTTATTGGCCTCTTTGACTAAGGAGTGATGCTGCGGCATTCAGAATCTGCGCATGGCTCATGGTGTCCCTGCCGGCACCACCGGCAATGTGCCCCCAGTGAGACTCCAGCACCTGCAGCTCAGCACCTGGCATTCGTGCGGCGTCAAAAGTGGCATCCTCCGCGGTGAAGTACAGATCGGTGGCGGAGGGCATCACTCTTGTGGGCATGGTGATCGCGGACAGGGCAGCAGCGTAATCGCCATTAAAGACTGGATTGTCTGAGATATTCCCGCCTTGCCAGGTGGCCAGGACTGAAAGAAGGTCATTGGCGTCCTGGCCCAGGTGATCCTGCTCCCAGAATGCCAGCAACTCTTCGATTGAGCGGAAGCCCAGCTCGCGCCAGAGGTTTTCACGAAAGAACGCCTGCGAGTAAGCCCAGCCGGCGTATACCCGGGCAAAGGCTTTGAGCCCACGTGCAGGTGGGGTCTGATAGCGGCCATCCTGAAAAGCGGGATCGCAGGTCAACGCCGCCTTAACGCCCTCCAGAAACACCCGGTTGTGGGGGTAGCAGCGTGCGGTGCAGCAGGTGGCCAGGACGGCGCCAACCCGCTCCGGGAACAGGCTGCCCCACTGCAGGGCCTGCATGCCTCCCATAGACCAGCCCATCACCAGAGCCAGACGGGCTTCGCCGAACACCTCGTCCACCAATCGTTTTTGCAAGAGCACGTTGTCGTAAAGACTGATCGCCGGGAAATCTGCCCCGGCCTGGGGGCCGTGGGTGTTGGACGGGGAAGAAGATTCCCCCGCGCCCAATAGCGCTGGGATGACGATGCAATACCGATCCGGGTCCAGCAGGTTGGCATTGGCGCTCTTTTTGCCCACCCACGGATGATTCCCCACCGCTGCACCACCGTAGTACGTGGGCAGCAGAATCAGGTTGTCTTTTGGTGCATTCAGCTGGCCAATCTGGTGGTAGTGAAGGCGGGCATTTACCAGTACATCGCCGTTGGCCAGTGGTAGGTCGCCGGCCTGAAAATCACGTTTAACCCATTGTTCTATAGCCATTTAAATCCCTGGTCCGGTGTCTTTTTCTGATTAATCAAGGCGTCCGAAAATGCTTTTACATACATGCTGGCATGTAAGTTGAATGATTAAAACAAAGGAAGAAACGTGCCAGAACTCAGACTGACTGCCCGGGCTACGGGCCAAGAGGAGAACGAGAATGACTGAATTAACCAACACCCAGGCTTTGAAACAGCGACTTGCGGACGCTGGCGTGAAATACGCCATTGCCAGCTACGTGGATATCCACGGGGTAACCAAAGGCAAGTTTGTGCCTGTGGCTCACCTGGGACAAATGATGGAAGGATCCGAGCTTTATACCGGCGCCGCCCTGGATGGCGTTCCCCAGGACATCTCGGACAACGAAGTAGCGGCCATGCCCGATGCCGGTGGCCTTGCGGTATGCCCCTGGAATCGACAGCTGGCCTGGTTCCCTGGCAACCTCTATCTCGACGGCAAGCCGTTCGAGGCTTGTTCACGCAACATTTTCCGCCGTCAGCTCAGCGCCGCAGCCGACATGGGCTACCGCTTTAATCTCGGCATAGAAACCGAATTCTTCCTGTTCCGGGACACCGAAGACGGCGGCTTTCAGCCCTTGAGTGATCGCGACACGTTAGGCAAACCCTGCTACGACCCGCGCGCGCTGATGGATAACCTGCATATCGTGGACGAGTTGGTTGATGCCATGAACGAGCTGGGCTGGGACGTGTATTCCTTCGACCACGAGGACGCCAACGGCCAGTTCGAGACCGACTTCAAATACGCCGATGGCCTGACCATGGCGGATCGTCTGGTGTTTTTCCGCATGATGGCCAATGAGATTGCCCGCAAGCACGGTGCGTTCGCCAGCTTCATGCCCAAACCCTTTGCCGACCGCACCGGCAGCGGCGCCCACTACAATATGTCACTGGCGGACATCAAAACCGGGGAGAACCTGTTCGAACCCAAGGGTGACGATGAGCACGGCTGTGGTATCAGCAAGATTGCCTACCACTTCATTGCCGGTGTGTTGAAACACGGTGCCGCCATCAGTGCGGTGATTGCGCCGACGGTCAACAGCTACAAGCGCCTGGTGCGCCAGGGCAGCATGTCGGGCTCAACCTGGGCGCCGGTGTTTATGTGCTACGGCTCCAACAACCGCACCAACATGATCCGGATTCCGGGCATGGGCGGTCGCATTGAGTGCAGGGCGGCGGATATTGCCTGCAACCCATACCTGGGCAGCGCCCTGATTCTCGCCGCCGGGCTTGAAGGTATCCACGAAGGCCTGGATGCCGGCGCGCCACACCATGAGAATATGTACAACTACAGCGACGCTGAAATCGCTGAGCAGGGTATCGAGTATCTGCCGCGAAACCTGGGTGAAGCTGTGGAGGCGTTTGAAGCGGATCCTCTCGCGAAAGAAGTGTTCGGTGAGGCGATGTTCAACAGCTTTATCGAGACCAAGCGGGAAGAGTGGGAGAGCTACCAGAACCACGTCTCGGCCTGGGAAGTGGACCGCTATCTGAAGATGTTCTGAACTTCCGGCACAGATTATTGTGCAAACAGGAACCGGCCCCAGGGCCGGTTTTTTTGCGTGTTAGGCTTTACGGCCCAGCAGTGCCCAGAACTGCCGTTGGAAAAAGGGCGCTTCCTGCTTCAGTGAGAACAGCTTGGGCGCGAACAGCCAGGTCTGGGTGATGCCCATCAGGTAGGTGTAGCTCAGCAGTCCCAGTTCCTTGGCGCTTTCCTCCGTGGTGATCAGGCCCTCGGCTTTGGACCGTTCAACCAGGTTCTGAAACAGGGTGATGATGGATTGGGTCAGTTGTCGTTCCCGCTTCAGGGTGCGGCTCATGGCATCAGTGAGTTCGGTTTTGTTCAGCAGAATCTCGAATGACTGCCGATAACGGCGGTTGGTGGCGAGTAGTCCTAACCAGCGTTCGATGAAATGGTCCATGGCGTCCAGTGGCGTATCCACCATGGCCTCGCATTCGCTGACCAGTTGTTCCAGCGGGTCCTGGGAGTAAGCAAGTACCGCCTCGTAAAGATCATCCTTGTTCTGAAAGTGCCAGTAGATCGGGCCTCGGCTGCAGCCGGCTTCGTCGGCGATGCGGCTTAGTGTGGTCAATGAGTAGCCGTCCCGGCTGAACAGTTTCAGGGCGGCCTCGAGCACGGTTTGGCGGGTTTTTTCTGCTTCTTCTTTGGTGCGGCGCATGAACCTGATAACTCTCGGAAAACGAAAAAGGGCACGAGTATCGTGCCCTTGGCGTAGGAAGTAGGCAAGCAGTGGTTTACAGCTGGCCGTTGGCGCCCATCTCCATGTAATCATCATTGAAGCGCAGCTTCACATTACCCGTATCACCCATGATGGAGCCGTCCGGGAACTCAATCCCGACGAAGTCTGGGCTCATGGCCCCCTGGCCCAGCAGACCCTTGTCGAAGGAGAACTGGCGGACGCTGTCCATGGCCGCATGCGCTTCTTTGCTGTTGATGAAATCTACAGACATCTGTGGTTCCCAGAACATCTTCATGCCGGCGAGTTGGGCTTCGTAACCGGCCTGATCCGTGCCAGACAGTTCTCCCAGGAAGGCACGGGCTTCGGCACCTTCTTCGGTGTCCGCTTTCAGGATGCTCATGGTTTCGTACCAGGCGCCTACCAATGCTTTGCCGAGTTTCGGGTTGTCGGCCAGTGTGTCGGTGTTGACCAGCGTCAGGTCCTTGATGTGTCCTGGAATCTGGCTGGAATCGAACAGCTTGGTAGCCTCGGGGTAGGCTTCAACCTCTGACAGCAGTGGGTTCCAGGTGGCTACATGACGTACATCGTCGGTCTGGAATGCCGATACCAGGTCGGCATCGGAAATGTTCACGACACTGATGTCCCGCTCTTCCAGGCCGACCTCATTCAAGGCTCGGACCAGCAGGTAATGGGATACCGACAGCTCCACCAGGTGCACAGTTTCACCTTCCAGGTCCGCGATGGCCTTGGCATCCTTGGATACCAGTCCGTCGTTGGCGTTGGAGTAATCACCCACGATCAGTGCCGTGGTGTCGACGCCGGAGGCGGCCGGAATGGACAGGCCATCCATGCTGGTGGCGACCACGCCATCGAACTGGCCGGCGGTGAACTGGTTAATGGATTCGATGTAGTCGTTGACCTGGACGATATCCACGTCGATGTCGTACTTGTCCGCCCACTTCTTCATGATGCCGCTGTCTTCGGCATACTGCCAGGGTACCCAGCCGGCGTAGATGGTCCAGGCGATGCTGAAGGAATCCCGTTCCTGGGCCAGGGCGCCCAGAGACAGGGAGGCCGTCACCAGACCGGCCGCCAGACGCTTGCTGAAATTGCCTTTTTTCATGGAGTCTCTCCTCGGGCGTGGCCCGCTATTAGAAGGTTGATGTTCTTTGTTTCGCTTTTCCATTGTTGGCATCCGTCAGAGCTCTCCAATACGAGCTCGCTAGTCCGTGCTCTCTAGTCCGTGTTCTCTTCAATAATGACCACCGGTGCGCCGGGGGCGACGGCCTGGCCGGCCTCGCGACGAATTTCGACGATCCGTCCGCTGACTGGGCTCAGAAGTTCAATCTCCATCTTCATGGACTCAATCACGGCCACGGGCCGCTGGGCCTCAATGGTGTCGCCTACCTGCACCAGACATTCCCAGAGGTTGCCGGCGACGTGGCTTTCCACCGCGTGCTGGCCTTCAGGCAAGTTGGCGATGTCGTCTTCGCCGGTGTCCTCGATCGGTGCTTCAGAGCTGAAGTTGATCTGGCCTGATTCGATCCAGCGCTGCAGTTCTTCATCGAACGCCTGCTGGCGTTTGCCGGTGAAGTCCTGGATCTCATGATTGTTGTCGGCCAGAAACTGTTCATAGTCCTTCAGGTTGAAACGGGTGTGCTCGACCTGGATTGGATAGTCACCGTTGGGGAAATCGCGCCGGATCTGTTGCAGTTCCTCGGCGCTGACCTCGTAGAAGCGCACTTGGTCAAAGAACCGCAGCAACCAGGGTTTGCCGTCCTCGAAGAATTCGGTGGTGCGATAGCGGTTCCACATCTGCAGCGTGCGGCCCACAAACTGGTAGCCACCAGGGCCTTCCATGCCGTAGATGCACAGGTAGGCGCCGCCGATACCCACGGAGTTTTCCGCAGTCCAGGTGCGGGCCGGGTTGTACTTGGTCGTCACCAGACGGTGACGTGGATCCAGCGGGGTCGCCACCGGCGCACCTAGGTAGACGTCACCCAGGCCCATGACCAGATAGCTGGCCTCAAACAGGGTCTTCTTGACCTCATCGATGCTGTCGAGCCCGTTAATGCGGCGAATGAACTCCAGGTTGCTCGGGCACCAGGGTGCGTCCTTGCGGACCGACTGCATGTATTTCTGGATGGCGGTATTACAGGCCTCGTCATCCCAGGACAAGGGAAGGTGAACAATCCGGGCCGGAACGTCCCATTCGGGCTGCTTCTCCAGTTCCTTCTCAGCACCGATCAACAGATCAAGCAGACTGCGCTGACTCAGGGCCCGGCTGTCGTAGTGCACCTGCAGTGACCGGATGCCGGGGGTAAGTTCCAGAATAGCTTCGTGATCACGTTCCCGCAGCCAGAGCATCAGCGCGTGAGCGCGGAAGCGCAGACGAATATCCAGCTCCATCGGGCCGTATTCCACCAGCACGTAATTGTCGCCGGCAGCCCGGTAGACCACGCCGGTCTCGTGTTCGTCGGTGCTCAGGGAGGCAAGAATGGGCGTTTGAGGTTTAATGGGCGTGACCGTTGTCGTCGCCGCCGTTAACAGCGACACCGACTCGTCCAGGGCTTCGCGGAGGGCCACGGCCTGATCCTGGCTCACCGGTACAAACTGCACCTTGTCGCCGGCTTTGAGCTGGCCCAACTTCCACAGGTCGGCACTGATTACGGTCACCGGGCACACAAAGCCACCCAGGCTGGGGCCGTCCGGGCCGAGAATCACCGGCATGTCGCCGGTGAAATCCACGGTGCCGACGGCGTAGGCATTGTCATGAATGTTCGATGGGTGCATACCGGCTTCGCCGCCGTCGCTGCGGGCCCATTCCGGCTTCGGGCCGATCAGGCGAACACCGGTGCGGCTGGAGTTGTAGTGAATCTCCCAGTCGCTGTCGAAAAAGGTCTCGATGTCCTGCTCGGTGAAATAGTCCGGAGCGCCGTGGGGGCCATAGGTCACGTGCAGTTTCCAGGTTTTGCCAATGGTCGGCTTCAGATCGGCCGGCAGGGGTGTTTTCGGTACTGGCTTAGCATCCGGTAACGAGAGCACATCACCGGCTCTGAGGGCGCGGCCGCAGTGACCACCAAACTGGCCGAGGGTAAAAGTGCTGCAGGAAGTCAGGTATTCGGGGCAGTCCAGACCACCCCGGAACAGCACGTAGGCACGGGCACCGCCTTCGGTGGTGGCGCCCAGTTGCAGCATGGCGCCGGCGGGAATGTCGAGCACCTGCCAGAAGGGTACGGGTTCGCCATCCAGGCTGGCGCTGAGTTCTGCGCCGGTCAGGACAATCTGGGTTGCCCGGTTAAATACCAGGGTCGGTCCTTTCAGAGTGATTTCAAGACCCGGTGCCCCTTCGTCGTTCCCAAGCAGGCGGTTGCCCAAACGGAAGGAATAACTGTCGAACGGGCCGGACGGGGGCACGCCGATTTCCCAGTAGCCGATCCGGCCAGGGTAATCCTGGATGGTGGTTAGGGTACCGCCACTGATCACGTCGACCGTGGCGGGCTGGTAGTCGAACTCGTTGAGGGTGCGGGTGAATAGCCGGCCCTCGATAAAACGGTCGTCCTCCAGCACCTGACGCACATACTTGAGGTTGGTCTCAATGCCATAGAGCTGGCTGATATCCAGCGCGCTCATCAGCCGTTGGCGCGCGGCCTCGCGATCAGGTTCGTGCACGATGACCTTGGCCAGCATCGGGTCGAACAGCGGCGACACTTCGGTGCCGGGCTGGATCCAGTGGTCGATGCGCAACCCCGGGTCTTCTGGCCAGACAACGTTGGTCAGTAGCCCGGCACTGGGCTGGAAGTCCTTGTTCGGGTCTTCGGCGTAGATCCGGGCCTGAATGGCATGCCCGGAAGCCGTCAGCCCACTGGCCAGAGCCGCAAGGTCGGGCAGGGTGCCGGCGCCCAGTTCCACCATCCAGCGGACAATATCAACACCGTACACCTGCTCGGTAACACCGTGCTCCACCTGCAGGCGGGTATTGACCTCCAGGAAGTAAAACTCAGTGGTGTCGGGGTCGTAGATGAACTCCACGGTACCGGCACTGCGGTAGGCAATACTCTCGCCCAACTGGCGGGCCGTGTCGTGCATGCGCGTGCGCACGTCGTCGGTCAGACCCGGTGCCGGCGCTTCTTCGATGACCTTCTGGTTGCGGCGCTGAGCGGAGCAGTCCCGTTCACCCAGGGCGGCGACCTGTCCTTTCCCATCGCCGAACAGCTGCACTTCAATATGGCGGGCGTGCTCGACAAACTTCTCCAGGAACACACCGCTGTTGCTGAAGTTGTTCTGGCTCAGACGCTGGACCGATTCAAAGCTCTTGCTCAGATCCTCGGCGCTGTGGCAGCGGGACATGCCGATGCCGCCACCACCGGCGGTGCTTTTCAGCATCACCGGGTAGCCAATGCTATCAGCCGCTTCCAGGGCGTCGTTCAGATCAGTCAGTAGTTCTGTGCCCGGCAGCAGCGGCACTCCCGCCTCTTCGGCCAGGGCACGGGCCGTGTGCTTCAGGCCAAACTCTTCCATCTGCTCCGGCGTTGGTCCGAGAAAGACCACGTTTTCGGCGTCACAGCGGCGTGCGAAATCAGCGTTTTCGCTGAGGAAACCGTAGCCGGGGTGAATGGCGCCAGCGCCACTTTTGCGAACGATGTCAAACAGCTTGTCCTGGTCCAGGTAGGTTGCTGCAGCAGGGCCGTCACCCAGGGAATACGCCTCGTCGGCCTGGCGCACGTGCAGGGAATCGGCATCGGCTTCGGCGTATACCACTACCGAGGTGATGCCCATGGCTCGCAGGGTGCGAATGACCCGGCACGCAATGGCGCCCCGGTTGGCAATCAGGACCTTGTCGAATTTTCCCTTCAGCTCCATACCAGCACCTCAATCGGTGTCGGGTTGTAAGCGTTGCAGGGGTTATTGAGCTGGGGGCAGTTGGAGATCATCACCAACACGTCCATGGCGGCTTTCAGCTCCACGTATTTCCCGGCGTCGGAAATGCCGTCGGCGAAGGTCAGGCCGCCGTCTGCGGTGACCGGAACGTTCATGAAGAAGTTGATGTTATGGGTGATGTCCCGCTTGCTCATGCCCAGCTCTTCGTGCTCGGTCACCGCCACCAGCCAGCTGTCCCGGCACGCGTGCATGCACTTCTTTTCCAGGGCGTAGCGGGTGGTGTTGCTCTCAGCCGCACAGGCGCCGCCGAGGGTATCGTGACGCCCGCAAGTGTCGGCAGTGATCTCCAGCATCAGATTGTTTTCTGACGACATCAGTTTGGAACCGGCGGTCAGGTAAACGTTGCCCTGTTCGCGAATGGTATCGACGGCACTGTAGCGCTCGGTTGGATTGTGGGCGTTGTAGAACAGGGTGTCGGCGGCCTGGTTGCCTTCCAGGTCGAGGATGCGAACGGTCTCGCCAGCCTTTACGACTTTCAGGAAGTATTCGCCGGCCGGTACGGTTTCACGGAAGGCCGCTGTTTCGGGGTGCAGTGTGCTTTCTTTAATCATCGTGAGCCTCCTCCTTATCAGGCCTGCATCAGGTGGTACAGGGCGGTATTGGCGAAGGCGCGGGTGGCCTCCGGCGATGACGTCTTGCAAGGATCTGCGTCGTTAACCGGCGCGGCCTTGAAGAGCTGATACCGCAGAGGGTGGCTCGGATACTCCGAGGCCGGATTCATCGGGTGCGGGCAGGTGTGCAGGACCACAATGGTGTCCATCTCGAATCGCAGATCGACAGTGGCGCCGGCGTGGGAATGGCCATTGGCGAAGGCCATATTGCCGTCGTCGTCGGTTTTGACCTTGCTGAACCAGTTCAGATTGGCGGTCAGGTCTTTCTTGCCCAGACCGTATTTGGCCAGTTCGTTCAGGAAGCTGGAGAAGCCATCTCGATGATAGTGGTTGTGGGCGTCCTGATAGGTCTTCCGGCCCCAGCGTTGTTGCACCAGGTCGGCGTTGCAGGTGCCGCTGACCGTGTCGTGCCAACCCAGATCGTCGCGGATAATGGAAGCAAACACCCGGCCCATATCGGAGAGCAGCACGTGGCCTTTGGTCAGCAGAAAAGTGTGCTGGTTTTTCAGGGTGTCCGGCATGTTGTAACGCTCGAGGGGGTTCTCGGGGTTGTACATCAACATGCCAACGTTGGCCCCGCCGGTTTCATCGATCAGGCGCAGCACGTGGCCGCGGCGCATGACAAAGGACCAGTGGGATCCGCCGGGAATCAGATCGTCGTAGAGGGGGGCTGCGGTTTGCAACATAACCTTTTCCACCTTTTCCAGTTGGCTGGGAGTGTTTAAAGAACACGAGAGACGTCAGTAACTGATCGATCCTCCCGGGCTTTTGTCCCGCCGTGTAGCCTTGGAAAAGGCCGTCAACTCTCGGACCAGTCACCCGCATTTCCTTATTCTGGAAACACCGGCCGGAACCCTAGTTGACCATTTGTCAGATTGTGGCGCTTTGATTGTGGTTTCAGATACCAACGTCTCGCTGCGTGCCAGACACCCAACAACATCCATGCCAGTTGTCTTAAGGCTTTGATTTTATAGGAGTGTTGTATTTTTTAGCCGGAGTTAGATGGTTTTTGGAGGGAGGTGGTGCTCCAATTCGGTGCGATAAGCCTGCCCGAATGCATCGTTTTGGTGTGTGACTGGTTGGGCGATTCGCCCGACCAGTTTGGAATGGAACATTCAGTGTTTAGCCCAGTTGGCTGTCGCGAATAATTTCAGACAACGACACCGCGCCATCCCGGACATCATGGAACGCACTGGATGCCTGTTCCACCTGGCCGGCACCCGACTCGGCGTGCTGTTGCACCTGATCCATCTGGTTAGTCATCTGGCCGGTGAGGTCGAAAACCGGGGATAGCATCATAATTCGATTAACGGGTCTGTGCTTTTCTGTCCGTCCCCAGTCCATTTCGCGCCACGGAATACGGCCGGGTTGGCAGGGTGCGGCAGAGTCTTTAACATCCAGAGCTCATTTTCCTGATACGGACGCGCTCATGAAGTTTCCTGTGGTTACTGTCACGCTGGTCACAGCGGCACTGATTTACGTGGTCTGGGACCAGTCACAGGAAAAGCCGGGGCCGGTTGACCCAAGCCGGTTTACCAATCTGGCGGCCAATCCAGCAGAGCGTGGCACGGTGGTGGACTGGGCTGTCGATCAGGTTCCGCAGCTGTGCGAAGACGCCTTCGACGCTGCCGTTGGCTCCGACGCCCACACCGACTGCGTGAAACGCAGTGAGAAGCGAGAGCCCGCCTGCCGCCGAGCCATGGCGGACAGGTTCCCCGGTATGGTCACCTCTGAGCCGGTGTTTCGAGACCTCGCCATCTCGGCGATGAATTGCCTCGTACCGCAGTCTGCTAGACTTCAATGACCGTCTTACTCACTCCATTCAGCCGATTCCAGGCCAGCCCCAATGTCTGAAGATCCCCTGAAAGCATTATCCGATATGGCCAGCGACGCCCATGCGCGCATCCAGGCGGCCCACGAACACATCAATCCGGTGGTAGAAGTGCGCCGCGGCATGCGTGATGCCGGCATACCGGCCGATGTCATGACCATTGACTGCCTGCGCACCCGCCGGCGGATCACCCTGATTCTCCATGACGAGCAGCCGGGTGCCTTGCTGTACCAGTTCGTGACCATTGAGGATGAGGTGGGAGACAGTTTCCAAAGTATGGCCCTGGCCGATGTAACGGTTCAGACACTGGTTGACTGGATTCAGGACTACTTCGACTGACAGCGGCTAGGCCGTAAAGGATGCAATGCAATGGCGACAGTGGACGTTTCCATTCTGTGGGGTTTGGCGTTAGCTACGATCGTTGTGGCATTGGCTACTCTGTTACCGATGCTGCGCCACCCGCACTGGGTCTTTCGGGGCCTGGATTTTCCACGCCTGCAATTGGCTGTGGTTGCTTTGGTGCTTCTCCTGCTCCAGCTTGCCTTGCTGGATATGAACCACCCCTTTAGTTGGTTTTTAGTTACCGCAACAGGGCTCAGTCTGGGGGTTCAGTTGTGGTGGATTCTGTCCTATACCGTGCTCTGGCCCCGAGAGGTGAAAGCGGCCCGCCATGGCGATCCGGAGCGCACGCTCTGGTGGAGCTGCGTTCCGGCGAGCGGGTCCGGATTCATTTCCTGCATCCGGCCCCGCCAAGTCCCACCGAAAATCCGGAATCGGCAGAGCGGGACGCGGACTCCATAGCACCTTTCATGCGGACTATCCGCTGCTGCGCTGGCCCGGGAGCAAGGTGCTAGCAAACATGACGTGCCGGAACCCGGGCAAGGAACCGAAGAGACCAATCGCGAATAAGGAGCACCGGATATGGACTGGCTATCGCAGCATCACGACAGCCTGACTGCACTCACCTCCATTGGAACCCTGCTGATCTGGCTGGTCTATGCTCAGCTTCTGTACAAGGGATACAGGCGTCAGCGCCGGCCCAGGCTGATCATTAATCGCGGAAAACGGAAGGACATCAACGCGCTCTGCATCATCAGCAACATGAGCGCGGAGCCTGTGTTCATTGAATACATCGTCGCCGAGCTGGAAACCTCTCTTGGCAGTATTGTCATGGACGTCACGGATTTCGAGCGGGGCTATGATGACCGAGGCGAAGGCGATGAACAGGGCGAGCCAGACAAGATACCTGAGCGGGTGCGCGACAATACCCGGCAGGGCCCCTTGCAGCCGGGTGATTTCCTGCACATCGGGACATTTCAGAATATTGTTCGGCGGATGGCGAGGCAAGCCAAGATCGAAATGCAGGGTTTTCGTCCCGCCGGTGACCTTGAATTCGAGCGGCTGACCGTTCAACTGATCGGGATCTATGGCCCGGAAGATCTGCCCATCGGGGCAGAGCGCAGCTTCACTCTGCACGCCAACGGCGAGCAGTGCGACCTGGCACCACAGACCTGGGACACCAGACACAAGAACTCCCGCAGACAAAGGCACAGGCTGCGCGCGAAGCTGGAGCAACTCAACCGGTCGCCGTTCACGGTTTCCCCAACGTTACAGGAATCTAATTGAGTACAGCCGAAATGGCGATTTTAGCCCCCAGCTTGTGTGCTACGCTTATTTTTCAGCGCCAGCGGAATGACAGGCACTGAAGTGACTGTCGTCCTGTTAGGTGTGTACGATGATCGCAAGAACCAATGGTTAAGGAGGCCTCACAATGGAAGCGAAATCCAGTCAGGACGAATACAACCAGGTTAAGAAAGATCTGCAGCAGCTGCGTGAAGATTTGGCGACTCTCACCAAGACCGTATCCGACAGCCAGAAGAGCAACATCAGCAGTCTCCGGGACGAGATCCGGCGGGAAAGTCGAGAGGCGTTTGATCAGGTCCGGCAAAAAGGCAACGACGCCTTCAATCGGGCCCGGGATGCCGGAGATAAAGCGGTACACGACGTTGAGCACAAGATTGAAGAACGTCCGTTCCTGAGCGTTGTCCTCATGTTTCTGGCCGGGGTTCTGGTTGGCAAGTTGCTTGATCGCTAACCATGCTTGACTCCGCCCAAGCCAAATTGCAGGGCGCCGTACGCAAGGCGATTGCCGCGCTGACAGCATTCCTGCTGTCGATGGTATTGCTGACGGCCCTGCTCATCACCGGGTTTTACCTGTTGATTCAGGCCGCCATCCTGGCGCTGTCGCCAGTCATTGGCGAAGCGGCCGCTATGGCCTCGGTCGGAGTCTTGTGCATGTTGTTGCTGGGGGTGTTCTTCTGGCGTATGACCAGCACCCCCGGTGCCTCCGGGAAAAAGGAAGGCACGGACTCGCGCGGCGAATCCTCAGTTGAGGCCTTGCGGGGGTTGATCCGCAATAACCCTCTGGAGGCGGCACTGACGGCCTTTGCCGTTGGTGTTGCCCAGCAAGGCGACCCACGGCTCCGGTCCCTTTTAATGAAGGGCGGCATGGAGCTGATGAAAGAAGCGGAAGCCGATGCACACTCTCAGCCCGACCCAGAATCCCAGCCCGAGTCAGCAACCGAAGATGCGGCGGCCACTGCACCCGGCAAGGCCGATCAGGAATCTGGTTCTACCCTCCGATAAATAGCCTTCAGTAGGCTGTATGTGCCGGAGGTCACTGGCCCACGTACCGCCGGGCCGAATCGGCAGATCGGATAGGCCCAAGCCTGCACCAGCGATGGGATGTTCGGTCGCTGTAGTCATAAAGCTCCTCTCGGCCGAGTTACTTACCCAGCAATTCGCCGATCGCGCGTAAATTGACAACATGATCACACAGGGACTTGGTGATCATCAGAATCGGGGTGGCCACAATCAAGCCGACGGGCCCCCAGAGCCAGCCCCAGAACAGCAAGCCGATAAAGATGGCGACCGCGTTAAGACTGGAAATGTAACTGGTCAGCCAGGGGGTAAGCAGGTTGCCCTGAATGCTGGTAATCAGCAGTGACGTGCCTGCGATAATGATGGCGTTATCTAACGCACCAAACTGGATGAATCCGGCCACACCGGTGCCGATGAATACCAGGAACGGTCCTAAGTAGGGTACCCCGCTGGCGATACCGGCCACCACACCCCATAGGGCTGCCTGTTCGACGCCCAGGCCAAGGAACGCCAGCCAGGTCAGAACCCCAACAAACAGAGCACCGATCACCATCACGAACAGGAAGCGGCGGATCTGGTGGTGCAGGTCGTCCATGATTCTGGCTGCCTTGCGCATCCGGCCAAATGAGGGGCCGGATATCCGCACCACCTTGCGCCGGTACAGTGACCCCACAGCGAGCAGAAAATACACTAGCAGTAGCACCGAGAAGAATTGTGAGATAAGTATCAGGGCAGCAGGGGAGCCCTTGATGATGTAGGCCTGGATATCGGTGGGCTTTTCCACGATCCGCACCGGCGTGATGCCGGGCTGTGCAGATGCGGCGCCCTGTTGGTTCTCGGCGGCGGTTTCCTCTATCTCCTTGGCTGCGGTTTGCGCCTTCTCCATGATGCTTTCTTCGGTGTCCCGGTTCCGAGCCTCTTTTCGCTGGAACTCCTTAATGGCCATCGGGATTTTATCCAGCATGGCCATGGTTTCCTGCTTCAGAGGAGCGCCTGCGGCAGCTCCAATGGCTATGAGTATGGTCATGACGAGGGCTGCACCCAGGGGCCGGGGAATCCGGACGCGGTCGAGCACCGACACCAGCGGATCCAGGGCGTAACTGATCAGTACGGCAACGACCAGGGGCAGCAGGACAGGTTGGGCCCAGTCGATGAAATAGAGTGTGGCAATGCCAGCGAGAACGATCAGTGCCATGCTGCGAACACTGATCGCGTCAATTAATGCGACCTGTGCCGGGCTATCTTCGATTTTCTCCAACTCGTCTCGGGTCTTAACCCTGTTGTTTCTTCGAGTCATTATTGAGCCCTTTCGCTGCATGCGGTGTTGATGAGTTTAGCGTGCTTTGAAAAGAGTGAGCATGTTAGTGATGGCTTCGGCAGGCCTCAAGATCGCTCTCTCGGTAATTGCCAAAAATGTACAATGATTAATTGGCGGGCGGTGTTCTTTCGCATCCGCGCTTGTGTGCGGCGAAGGTCGCTTGAAGCTGTCTTTATTGGCGGAGATACGTGATAGGCTCCGTCGCACATACATTCCTACCCAATGTCGTGGAGTAATTAAGAAGATCATGAGCAGCGATCCGTTAGAACAAGTTCTCGAAATGAATGGTGAAGAACGCTACGACTACTTCTTGAATGAAGTGCTTGAAGAACGTGAGATCTGGATTCTGGTCAATGGTGACAACCACTTCCTGAAGCTGGAGTCAGAAGACGAGGGCGTGGCGTATTTGCCGGTTTGGCCCAGCGCGGTATTTGCCGCAGCGTATGGCAACGATTCCGATGACCTGTCGCCCAAAAGCATTTCCCTTCCTGACTTCTTCAAGAAGTGGGTGCCCGGCCTGACCAAAGATGGCTTGGAAATCGGGGTTTTTCCGGGTGCTGATGACACCCTTTGGATCACCGAGGCTGAAGAGCTGAAGCGTGACCTTCAGGACGAGTTGTCGAACTTCTAAAGCCGCCTACACTGGGAGCAGTCCCTATTCAGGAGTAATGGCAGCATGCTGGTTTTCTCCAATCCCGTGGGCTCCGGCTCACTCTGGTTCGATAATCTGGCCACCGCCGATGGAACGCCCGTCGGCTATGATCCCCAAGCCAGGGCCTTCCTGCCGGTACGGCCGTTCTGTAAGAACCGGGAGGTCATCGGCTGCAACTGGATTGCGCCGGAAGAGGGCGCCTTTTGCCGTTCCTGTGCCATGACAGCGCTGGCGCCGGATCCAAGCATTCCCAACGCCATGCATAACTGGGCCGAAACCGAAGCCGCCAAACGCTGGGTGCTCGACAACCTGGGCCGCTGGCATTGGTTTCGCCCGGAAGATCCGGGAACCCGCCCGGTTTTCCACATGCTGGCCGAAGGCCTGACACCAGTCGCCATGGGCCATGCCAATGGCGTGGTTACCATCGGCGTAGCCGAGGCGGACCCGGTGGTGCGAACCAGCCGAAGAGAGGCTCTGCAGGAACCCTACCGGACTATGGTTGGCCACATGCGCCATGAGATCGCGCACATGCTCTGGTGGCGGCTCAGTCTTCGGGAGGATTTTCTGGAGGCCTTTCGCGAGGAGTTTGGCGACGAACGCGCGGACTATACCGCGGCACTCCAGCGTCACTATTACGATGGACCACCGCCAGACTGGCGGACGTCTTATCTTACGTCGTATGCCTCTGCTCATCCGCATGAAGACTGGGCTGAAACCGCTGCGCATCTGCTTCACCTCACGGACATTACCGACAGTGCTGTTGCCTCCGGCCTGTCATCCGAGGAAATGCCCGCGTCCCAGTGGGACCCGTATTCGGAACCAGACACTGCGCGCTTGATCAACGTGGCTGCGTCTCTGGCCATTCGCGTTAATCACATCAATCGCTCCATGGGTTTGTCGGACCTGTATCCCTTCGTTCTGTCGCAAGCGGCCCAACGAAAACTGGCGTTTGTGCACAACTGGTTACGACGAGGCGCCCAGGGACGCTGATATGTGGACAAGAACTTGCCCACAAAATCTGTGGATAACTTTGTTGGCAACGCAAGGACAGGTGCTTTGAAGCGCCTGGTACCAGGCGTTCCCGAAATGTGACCGTTAATTGACCGGTGTTGGCAAAGCTGCCGGCCACTCTGGTTTTGCGTTAGAACTCAAGACATATTTTGCCAAAGTGACGCCCGGATTCTTCGTGCCGGAAAGCGTCGGCGATATCCTCAAGCCCAAAGGAGCGATCGAGAATCGGGTGCATGTCATTGGCCTCGATCGCCCGGATCATTTCCTGTTGATGGGCGCGACTGCCCACGATCAGTCCCTGCAGGCGAGCCTGCTTGGCCATCAGCTTGGCGGTGGGCACCTCGCCCTCGCGGCCAGTCAGTACACCGATCAGTGAGATATGCCCGCCAATGCGCACAGCGTCGATGGATTCTGGCAGCGTGCCCGGGCCACCGACTTCAATGACATGATCAACACCCTCACCGTTGGTGAGTTCCTGCACCTTCGCACCCCAGGCCGGAGTGGTCTTGTAGTTGATGGTGTGGTCTGCACCCAGCTCCCGCAGTCGCGCCAACTTGTCGTCCGACGAAGAGGTCGAGATCACCGTGGCGCCCATCATCTTGGCGAACTGCAGGGCAAAAATGGAAACGCCACCGGTGCCCAGAGTCAGCACGGTATCACCGGCTTTCAGGCCACCGTTCACCACCAGTGCGCGCCAGGCGGTCAGGCCGGCGGTGGTCAGAGTCGCTGCTTCGGCGTGGCTGTAGCCTTTGGGCGCGAGGGTGAACCAGTTGGCGGGACGAATGACCAGCTCGCGGGCATAGCCATCTTCACCATCCCCGGGTGTAGTGGAGAAGTTATCGATGGGGGCAGGGCCGTCCAGCCACTGCGGGAAAAAGGTTGATACAACGTTATCGCCGGTTTTGAATTCGGTGACGCCTTCGCCCACGGCCTCAACGGTACCTGCGCCATCGGCCATGGGAATGCGGCCATCTTCGGTAGGGATGGCACCGACAACAACGGCGTAATCGTGGAAGTTCAGTGAGCTGGCACGGACGCGAACGCGAATCTCGCCCGGTCCGGGTTGGCCAGGTTCCGGAGCATCGGTCAATTGCAGTTGGTCCAGTCCGCCCGGTTTGCTCAGGGTTACGCGTTTCATTTCAGGGTACTCCCGTTTTGTCGGTTTGAAGTCAGTGAATCAGTCACTTATTCCAAGACTACAGATGGAGTGGGTAACTGGATCATTCAACCCTGCTCCTCCAGATTCTGGCGCTTGAGAAAGGCCTGCAGGATCAGGGGATGAATTACCAGGGTGTACAGGCACAGCACCAGCGCCAGGCACAGCATGTATTCGCGGTAAATGTAGTCCTCGGGCAGCATTAGTAGTAGGGCGACGGAGACGGCGCCGCGCAGGCCGCCCAGCACCAAAACATGCTGCCAGGCCATGGGGACCGTGTTCTTGCTCAGTTTTAGCAGCAGGCTGCCACCGTAGATGACCAGCATTCGGGCCAGCAGCAGCATGGCAATGCTTCCGGGGATTAGCCAGGTGAAGGGGAACTCGTGCCGGCCCACGGTAACGCCGAGGGCAAAAAACAGGATGCCGCCGGCCAGCTGACTGATGTAATCCCAGAAGCCGACGAAAAACTCCGGGTGTCCCGCTATGGGTGTCGCTGGTTTGGTTTCGTCAGAAGCGGCGGGCCGGCGTTGGAACACGAACATCCAGGCGGCAAACATCACCGTGATCACACCTGAGACGTGCAGCAGTTCTTCGGCTATCAGAAAGCCCCCGTACACCAGTGCCAGGGTTATCGAGATGCCGGAAAACTGATTCTGTACCGACCAATACCGGATCAGACGTCCGGCACACCAGCCCAGGGCCGAGCCGAGTAACACGGCAACCACAACCATCCAGCCAAAGGTTAAGGCCGTGTCGGTGAGGCTGAAGGTCTCCATGCCGATCACCAGCGAGGCCATGGTAAAGAACAACAAAATCGCGGTGCCGTCGTTGAACAGGGATTCGCCCTCGATCAGTGCGGCCAGCTTATGAGGCACGTGGAAGCGTTGGAAAATGGCGGATACTGCTGAGGGATCGGTGGCGGCGACTGCCGCAGCAAACAGCAGGGCATCGGCCAGGGGCAGCGCGGTCACGGCGTACAGTGGCAAACCGATCAGAAAGAGGGTGCAGAGCACGCCCACGGTGGCGAACAGCAGGATAGGTCGGCCTTCCGCTTTCAAGTGCTGGGGTGACAGCTCACGGGCGCTGGAAAAAATCAGCGCGGGCAACAGCAGCAGGATCACCAGATCCGGAGATAGCTCCAGTATCGGCAACGAGGGGACCGATTTCAGGGTCAGGCCATACAGCAGACCAGCAATCAGTATCCAGGACTCTGCTGGCAGGCGGGAGGACCGCGCAAACACCCGAAGCGCCGCCAGCACCAGCAGCAACACCGCAAACCCGCCGAGTGTTTCGGGGAAGCTGGCGTGGGTTTCCATCAGCTCTGCCCTCCCTGTCCTGGGTTTATTATTCCGCGATGACCCGCTTGAACCACTCCACGCCGAACCGAACCCCAAATCCCTGGATGTCCGAGGGGATGTGCGCCAGCCCGCCCTTGTGCGTGCCAGTGGACGCCATGTCGACGTGGAGCCAGCCCACGTCTTTATCCACAAAGCGTCCGAGGAACCGCGCGGCATATATGTGATCGCCTGCGCCAGCGGTCCGGCATTGCAGGGTGTCGGCGACCTCGGATTTCAGATCGTCGTCATAATCATCCTCGTAGGGAAATGGCCACACCCGTTCCCCGCAATGTTCACCGGCCTGAATGATGGGCTCCACCCAGTGCCGCCGATTGGTGAGGGCGCCGGCCATGCGGTTGCCAAGGCTTGAGACCACAGCCCCGGTGAGGGTGGCGTAGTCGAGAATCGCGCGCGGAGGTTTTCGGCAGGCCAGGGCCAGGGTGTCGGCCAATACCATGCGGCCCTCGGCATCGGTATTGATCAATTCAATAGTGGTGCCATTGAGGGCGGTCACCACGTCGTTGCATTTCACGGCCCTTGAGCCGATGTGGTTTTCGGCCAGCGCCAGCCAGCAGTCGACAGGTGCCGGGAAGTTAAGCCGGGTGAGGGCCAGCAGGGTTCCCAACGCGACCGCGCTGCCCTGCATGTCGCCGTGCATGCCCAGCATGCTGCCGCCGGTCTTGAGGTTGCTGCCGCCGGTGTCGAAACAGATACCCTTGCCAACCAGGGCCAGTGGCCGCTCCTCGGCGCCGGTCAGGCGATATCTTAGTTGCAGTATGCCCGCATCCCGGTTCGGGCTGGCTTGAACCACCGACAAAAAAGCGCCTGCCTCCATGCGCTCCAACTGGTCGCAATCGTAGAATTCCGCCTCCCAGCCTTCCTGTTGTGCCAGTGCTTGGGCGTACTCTCGGTAAATCCTGGGGGTCAGGTAATTGCCCGGCAACTGAGTCAGCCAGCGTGCAAGGTTGTTGCCCTCGGCGGTTGCCTTGGCGTAGCGAAAGTCGGCGGCTTCAAACTCACCAAAGAAGTTCATGACGGCCAGTGGAAGCTTGTCCTCGGGCTTGTCCGAGAGTTTTGGCAGCGGGAACAGAGCTGCGTAGGCGGCCGAAACCAGGGCTTCAGCCAGGATGCAGGCGGTCTCGGGCTGATCAAGCATTGAGATCACGTTGACTTTGCGACAGCGCTCTGCCATCAACGGCGCGAGCAGGGCTCGGGCTTGGCTCAGGGCCTTGAAGCCCCGAACATCCTCTGACACAAAGCCGATGCTGGTTCGGGTGCCTCGGGGGCCAGAAATCAGTATCGGATTGGCGGATGTCGGGAAATCGGCCAGGCGCAGTTTCAGGTAATCCGCCCAAGGCGCCTTGTCCATAACTTGCCGGTGCTGGTCAGGGATCAGCAGTATCAATCCCACGCCGGTATCGAAATCCCAGGAGGCAGGAATACGGTGGTCCACATCCAGTTTCAGGTCCGGTAACTTGGGGAGTTCAGGCTTCATGGCGGGGTGCTCCAAACGGTTTCGAGTGCAGCCTCGTTTAAGGATAGTTGTATTCCCCGGGAATACCTCAGCGCCCAAAAAGATCCCTTGAGCGGGCTGTGAATTGCGCTAGTCTTGGAAGATCTTCTTTATCCCGGAGCATCCCCCATGGCGATCACTGAGTCTTCTGATTGCGATCTCATTTTCTATACCAACCCCATGTCTCGTGGGCGCATTGTGCGCTGGATGCTGGAAGAGATCGGCGCCGACTATCGCCAGGTCCTGCTCGCCTATGAAACCGACATGAAGGCCGATGACTATCTCGCCATCAATCCCATGGGTAAGGTGCCGGCCCTGGTTCACCGTGGCCAGGTGGTAACCGAATCTGCCGCTATTTGTGCCTATCTCGCCGATGCCTTCCCGGAGGCGGGCCTGGCGCCGGACCTGACTGATCGGGCGGCCTATTACCGGTGGCTGTTCTTTGCGGCGGGCCCTCTGGAGGCGGCGGTAATGGACCGGGTACTCAAGGCCGAGGTCACCAGTGACCTGGAGAAAATGGTCGGCTACGGCACCTACGACCGCACTATTGATACCCTGGTGCAGGCGGTTTCAGACAACGCCTACATCGCCGGTTCCCGATTCACGGCGGCGGACGTCTATGTTGGCTCTCACATCATGTGGGGTATGGAGTTCGAGTCGATACCAAAACGACCGGAATTCGAGGCGTACGTGGAAAGGCTGGCAAGTCGGCCCGCTCTGGCGGCGGCAAAGACGCTGGACGACAATCTTATCCCCCAGTGAATGACGGCGGTCATTAACTGTCCAAGAACCGCCGGAGCCCTATTTTAGTGGGCTGGCGCAGTCTGTCCTTGCTCTGCTAACACAGTTATCCACAGTTTCTGTGGGTAATCACGGCGCTGTTGAAAAGGTCTCCTTGTGTTATTGACACCATATGTTGGCCGCTTCGGCCACGTTATGGTGACATAGGTCACCAGTTGTGGCGTGGGATTGTCATCGCATATTAGCCTGGTCCCCGTGCAGACTCTCGGTTTTAAACAAGAGCGAACATTCGCGGCGCCCTGTTGCAAAGGCATGCCGAAAGGTATGCGCAGTCACCCGCTTGGAAGTGCCGCTTGCCAAAATAGCCTGCATCAATTGCCGTGAGTAAGATGAATGATGAAAATGGTGGCGACACACATAGCCGGCAATAGGATGAACGCATCGTGCTGAAGACGGGAACAGGATCCCATTGGCGGACGAATGGGCACATCGCGAGCTTGTCATTGGTATGCGCAGCTACGAAGATCTTCCTGTGGTAGCTCGTCACTGAGTCGATCATTTGGTGAAAACTAAACCGTGAACTAAGTTTCCCCTGACTTCAACCAGACGAGTGGCATTGCGAAACTATGTCTTGAAGTTGTTTGCAACAGACAGGAACCGAGCGCTGTGGGAGAGTTTTTGTTGGCCGAAGAAACGTACCGCTACCAGCAACTGGAACAATGGTTGCTACAGGGCATCATTGATGGGCGTTGGAAGCTCGGTGATCGCTTGCCATCCATCCGTGAGATCTGCACGCAGCAGGGGCTGTCGAAGGCGACTGTTCAGCATGCCCTGCAGCGACTGGAGGCACAGGGACTGCTGGAAGTCCGGCCAAAGGCAGGCCATTTCGTTACCCTGGTGCCTAAAACCACCGAACCGCCCAGGATGACCTCCCGTATCGAGGCGCCGCGTCCCGTCAACGTCAGTGATCTACTCTTGGATATCATGGGCCGAAGTGCCGCGTTTGACCTTTTACCAGAGCTACATGCCGGCGACTTACCACCTGGCATCGTTAGCCTTAACCGATCGATTGGACGGGCACTCCGACGGCAGCGTGGTGCAGACTTTCAGTATTACGATAAGCCTGCCGGCGACCTTGCGCTTCGGGAGCAGCTCGGGCTTCTGCTGGCCAAAAGAGGGTGGCCGGTTACCCCCGACGAGTTGTGTATAACGTCCGGCTGCCAGCATGCCCTGTTTCTGGCGCTCATGGCCTGCTGCCGGCCTGGAGATACTGTCGCGGTGGAATCACCCGGGTTCTATGGCGTATTGCAGTTGTTGGAACAGCTTGATTTGCAGGTCCTGGAAATACCAACCTCCACGTCAACCGGAATGGACCTCGACGCCCTGGAAGAAGCGCTGGGGCGCTGGGACATTCAGGCTTGCATCGTATCACCGGCGTTCGCCACGCCCGGCGGGGCCTTGATGTCTAATGCCTCTTGCCAACGCCTGATGGCATTGGCCGAAAAGCACGACCTGGCGGTTATCGAAGACGATATATACGCCGAGTCAGGATTTTACCAGGTACCCGACACGCTCAAGGCCCTGGATGAGACAGACCGGGTGATCCACTGCAGTTCGTTTTCCAAAGTGTTGTCCAGGGACCTGCGCCTGGGCTGGATTTCGGGGGCACGCTGGCACCAACGGATACTGCATCTGAAAATGGTGACTCAGCTGGCGAGTAGCCGTTATTTGCAGCAAGGCGTGGCCGAGTATATGAAAGAAGGGGAGCTGTCCGCGCACCTTCGCCGGCAACGGAAGTTGCTCAGAGCACAGCGCGATCGGCTACTAGCCTCCTTGCACGCCTGGCCGGTGCCGGTACGAGTGACAGCGCCCAATGGCGGCTTGGCGGTATGGCTGGAGCTGCCGTCAACCGTTGACACGCTGCCGTGTTACCGCAAGGCACTTGAGGCCGGCGTGATTATCACGCCTGGCCCGCTTTTTTCCGCATCTGGCGAATTCGCCAATTGCCTTAGGATAAGTTTTTCCCACCCTTGGGACGAACGAAGGATTAGCGCTCTGAACCAGCTGCCAGAGTTACTGAATCTAGCCTGAGTGCCCATCTGTCCCTATCAAAAATTAAAAATTTGAGCCTGCACCGATCAGGAAGAACTCGCTAACCTCTCCCTCATACATAACGAACTCGGTGAAAGTCTTCGAATTGCTGCCACACGAGCATTTCTACGACAACGCAGAAGGGTTCCAGAACTGGTTGTAGACACTCTTGCTCCCAAGCGCGTGGCCAGGGCCCCCGAGCAGGAGACCGCTAAACGGCTGCTGCACAAAACGTTTAGCAGCTCTCGTGCAATACAACAGAGATGGGCGAATGACGATGGAACTGGCCAAGAGAGCCTATAACTTCAGCGCGGGACCTGCCGCGCTTCCTGAACCTGTTCTGGCACAGATCCAGACTGAGATGCTTGACTGGCGCGAGACTGGCGCATCTGTCATGGAAGTCAGTCACCGCTCGGCCGACTTCGTGGAAATGGCGGAACAGATGAGCCAGGACCTGCGCGACTTGCTGCGCGTTCCGGACCACTACCGGATTCTGTTCCTGCAGGGTGGAGGCGCTCAACAGTTCTCCCAGATTCCCATGAATCTGATCCAAGAGCCGCGTGTCTGCGACTACATCGATACCGGATACTGGTCCCGCAAGGCCATTGGTGCAGCCAAACAATATGCCGAGGTGAATATTGCAGCCTCGGTCTGCGACTCTACACTGCATTCCATTCCGCGCGAGCCTGAATGGCGGATCTCCGAGGCGCCAGCATATCTTCACTACACCGCGAACGAAACCATTGATGGTCTGGAGTTTCATTGGATACCAGATATCGGGGGTGAAGTCCCTCTTGTCGCGGATTTCTCGGCAAATATTCTCTCTGGCCCGCTGGACGTATCTCGATTTGGCCTGATCTACGCAGGGGCGCAGAAGAACATCGGCCCAAGCGGGCTGACGCTGGTGATCATCCGGGAAGACCTGCTGGGCCGCGCGCATCCGTACTGCCCGGACATCCTGAACTACCGCGTGATCGCCGAGCATGAGTCCATGTACAACACGCCGGCGACGTTCGCCTGGTACGCGTCGGCTCTCGTGTTTCAGTGGATCAAGTCAATCGGCGGGCTGGAAGCCATGCGCGCCAGTAATTTGCGCAAGAAGGACATTCTTTACAGCCAGATCGACCGCAGCGGTTTCTATTTCAACGACGTCGCGGATTCCAATCGTTCGCATATGAATGTCCCCTTTCGGCTGCACGACGAAACGCTTGAGAAGGTATTCCTTGACGACGCCACTGCGCGAGGGTTTCTGGGGCTGAAGGGACACCGGGCCAAAGGTGGCATTCGGGCCTCGATCTATAACGCAGTTTCGGAAGACGCTGTCACGGCATTGGCCGGATACATGGCTGAGTTCGAACGGCGTCATGGCTAACATCAACGGACTATCCTCATCGTGACTATCAACTATCTATCGCTTGCCATCAGCGAGATTCATCGCCTGGCACCAAATCTACCTGGAAAGACCGCGGGCCACTTTTAGGAGGACTACTATGCCAAGCAATGAGACGTTTCAAGCAGCGGTTGTCCAAGCCGGCTCTGTTGTATATGACATTCCGGCGACCTTGGAACAAAAGTGCGTGGGATGGATTCAGCGGGGTGGTCAATCTAAGGTAGCGCGAACACCCTCCTGTTAGAGTAATTTTTCCTTCGCTTCCGTACGATTGGTTATGAATACGACCAGAGGTTGTCATGTCCGGATTAGATGCCGTTGAGCTCGCCAGAATACAGTTTGCATTCACCATTTCATTCCATATTGTCTTTCCTGCCATCACCATAGGATTGGCGAGCTACCTTGCGGTTTTGGAGGGGCTTTGGCTAAAAACCCGCCGTGAGGTGTACAAAAACCTTTATCACTACTGGAGCAAAATCTTTGCCGTGAATTTTGCCATGGGCGTCGTCTCAGGCATTGTTATGGCTTACCAGATTGGTACTAATTGGAGCGGCTTTTCAAGTTTTGCTGGCAGTGTCACAGGACCGTTGTTGACCTATGAGGTGTTAACGGCTTTCTTCCTTGAAGCGGGTTTTCTCGGTGTGATGCTGTTTGGCTGGTCACGCGTAGGGCCGGGTTTGCACTTTTTTTCTACGTTGATGGTCGCGCTGGGTACGCTGATGTCCGCCTTCTGGATTTTGGCGTCCAATAGCTGGATGCAGACGCCCCAGGGGCACGAGATTATCGACGGCATTGTCGTGCCAGTGGATTGGTTCGCGATAATTTTCAATCCGTCCTTTCCCTACCGTTTGACTCATATGACATTAGCCGCCTTCCTTGCGACCGCTTTTTTTGTAGGCTCCTCCGGTGCATGGCATCTGTTGCATGGCAACGACAACCCGACTACGCGCAAAATGTTGTCTATGGCTATGTGGATGGCCCTACTGGTAGCCCCCGTGCAGGCGGTGGTAGGGGACTTTCACGGGCTCAATACCTTGGAACATCAACCGGCAAAAATCGCGGCAATCGAGGGGCATTGGGAAAATTACCCCGGCGAAGCAACTCCCCTCATTCTGTTTGGCTGGCCGGACATGGAGCGAGAGGAGACGCGCTTCAAAGTGGAAATCCCTTACCTCGGCAGCCTCATTCTGACCCATAGTCTGGATGAACAGATCCCCGCGCTGAAAGACTTTGCCAAAGAGGACCGGCCTAATTCGACCATAGTATTCTGGGCGTTCCGAATTATGGTAGGCATGGGCCTGCTGATGATATTTACCGGCCTGTGGAGCTTGTGGCTGCGCAAGGGTGGCGAGCTCTATAGCTCACGCAATTTTTTGCGTTTGGTTTTGTTGATGGGCCCGTCGGGCATCATAGCTTTGCTGGCCGGCTGGTTTGTCACCGAAGTGGGTCGTCAGCCGTGGGTGGTTTACAACATTATGCGTACGGTGGATGGGGCCTCCGGCCACGGCGTCGGCCAAATGAGCTTGACCCTGGCACTGTTTGTTGTTGTGTATTTTGCGGTTTTCGGGGTTGGTATTCTCTACGTGTTGCGGTTGATTCGCGGCGGGCCTCTTTCCGACGAAGGGGAACCTTTAAGTTACGGCGGTCCGGGCCATGAGCGCACGCCAGCGCGCCCGCTATCTGCGGCCGATCAAGCGTTCGACGACGATGATGAGGCCACCGATGAACTCGATCCGAGGCAATAATGATGGAATTTGATCTTTCTTTAATTTGGGCAGTCGTGATCATCTTCGGCATTATGATGTACGTGCTTATGGACGGTTTCGACTTGGGTATCGGTATTTTATTCCCTTTTGTGCCTGACTCTGGCGACCGCGACGTGATGATGAATACCGTGGCGCCTATCTGGGACGGCAACGAGACTTGGTTAGTATTAGGTGGCGCGGGGCTATTCGCGGCGTTTCCGGTGGCTTACTCGGTGGTTCTGTCGGCTTTTTATCTGCCCATTATCTTTATGGTCATCGCGCTTGTATTTCGCGGAGTGGCATTTGAGTTCCGTTTTAAGGCAAAGCCTCACCGGCAACATGTTTGGGACAAAGCGTTTATTGGCGGTTCTGTCGTGGCAACTTTTAGCCAAGGGGTGACTCTTGGCGCCTTCCTCAATGGAATCCCGATGGAAGGGCGCGCCTACGTTGGTGGCGCGCTCGATTGGCTGACTCCTTTCGCGCTATTTTGTGGTGTTGGTCTGGTGGCGGCCTACGCACTGCTCGGTTGTACGTGGCTGATTATGAAAACCGAAGGGCATCTTCATCAGACGATGCAGCGAGTTGCCGTGCCTCTGGTGTGGGTAATGCTCGCCGTCATTGTCTTGATCAGCCTCTGGACACCCATCGTCCATCTGGAGATCCGCGAGCGCTGGTTCAGCTTTCCGAATCTCTTGCTCTTTTCACCGATACCCCTCTTGGTCGTGCTGTGTACTTATAATCTGCTGCGGTCAATCAAACGGCAGGCTCATTACGCGCCGTTCTTACTGACCCTGGGTTTGATGCTGCTTGGATACTGCGGGCTCGGTATCAGTATTTGGCCCCACGTTATCCCGCCATCAGTAACAATCTGGGAGGCCGCTGCGCCGCATTCGAGTCAGGCGTTCTCCTTGGTGGGAGCGCTGTTAATCCTGCCGGTGACATTGGTGTACACAGCATGGAGTTACTATGTCTTTCGTGGCAAAGTCACTCCCGAACAACACTACCACTAAGCCTGCTTAGGAGCCGAGCGCATGTCCCAGGCGAAACCCGACAAGAAAACACCGGAACAAAGGCCCATGCGGCAGCGGTTGGCATGGCTTGCGGTTATTTGGTGTGCGAGTGTTCTCTCTTTAACTTTAGTGGGTTATTGTTTGCGGCTGTTGATGAATGCTGCTGGCTTAACCGCACCATAATAACCGATTAGGCCCTGCAGTTCTCGCCACCAGTGGCTCCAGCCAACCACTGACCTCAGACCATTGGGGGGGCGATATCCTTGGATGATTGTAGTCTTTTGTAGTGGTTAAATGATTCCGGACGCCAACGCTGTTGTAACTGGGCGGACGGCTTACGCAATAGGCAATTCAGATCAATTAAGTAAAAACCCCGTGCTCCAACCGGCCTACCAACATACGAACCTGTTCGACTCCCTGAGCAATCCCATCTATCTCGGCCGGGCTCTCGTTATCCCTGTCTGCTTGCCATCTGTCCCTATCAAAAATTAAAAATTTGAGCCTGCACCGATCCAAAGGAACTGGGTAACCTCTTCCCCAAATAGAACCATTGTGGGTGAGAGACAGTGTACAAGTACGATGATTACGACCGTGATTTGGTTAAGGCTCGGGTTGATCAATTCAGGGACCAGGTTAAACGACGACTCAACGGCGAGCTGACAGAAGAAGAGTTCCTGCCGCTGCGCCTTCAGAACGGTCTGTATGTGCAACGCCACGCTTATATGCTCAGGGTGGCGATTCCCTATGGCACCCTGTCTTCCAAGCAACTCCAAGCACTTGCTACCGTCGCTGAACGCTATGACCGCGGCTATGGCCACCTTACAACCCGTCAGAATATTCAGTTCAACTGGGTAGAACTCGAACGGGTGCCGGATATCCTTGAATGGCTTGCTGACCACGAGATGCATGCGATCCAGACATCGGGCAACTGTGTACGCAATATTTCCACTGATGCGTTTGCCGGGGTTGCGCAGGATGAAGTGATGGACCCTCGTCCGCTGGCGGAAATACTGAGGCAGTGGTCAACCATCAATCCGGAGTTTCTGTTTCTACCCCGTAAATTCAAGATCGCAATTGCTTCGGCCGAGGAGGACCGGGCCGCAACAAGGGCCCACGACATTGGGTTGCATCTGTACCTGGACGACCAGGGTAGTCAGCGCTTGAGGGTGATTGTTGGCGGTGGACTGGGGCGTACCCCGATTCTGGGGCAGGTTGTCCGTGAAGATCTGTCCTGGAAGGACTTGCTCAGCTATGTCGAGGCCGTTCTGCGGGTCTACAACCGACATGGCCGAAGAGACAATAAATACAAGGCGCGCATCAAGATTCTGGTTCGTTCCCTGGGCCTGGAGGCCTTCCGGGACGAGGTAAATAAAGAATGGGAAGAAATCCGCCACAGCAGTGCTCAGCTTACGGCGAAGGAATACCAGCGAGTCGCCGGTGCGTTTTCGTCGCCAGATTATGAAAGGCTGGACGCACTGGACCCCGACATGGGGGCATGGCTTGCCCGTGATAAAGACTTCGCCCGCTGGCTTGAAAACAATACCAGACCTCACCAGGTGGCGGGTTACAAGTCCGTCGTGCTGTCCACCAAGTCCGGTGGCACCACAGCGCCCGGTGACATTACCGCGGAGCAGATGCGAGCAGCCGCGGAGCTAGCGGAGGCATTCGGTTTTGGGGAGCTTCGAGTTGCACATGAGCAGAATCTGGTGTTACCGGATATCCGGAAAAAGGATCTGTACCGGCTTTGGAAGGCTCTGACAGAACAGAACCTGGCGACGCCCAACATCGGCCTTCTGACAGACATCATAGCGTGCCCGGGTGGCGACTATTGCAGTCTGGCGAACACACGGTCCATTCCTCTGGCTTCTGCACTCCAGGAGCGCTTCAACGATCTGGACTACCTACACGACCTCGGTGATCTCAGCCTCAACATATCCGGCTGTATGAACGCGTGTGGGCATCATCACATTGGAAACATAGGCATTCTGGGTGTGGACCGGAATGGGGAGGAGTATTTCCAGGTCACCATCGGAGGCTCCAAAGGGAACAGCAGCGCACTTGGTAAGATTATTGGCCCTTCATTTCGAGGTGAAGAGATGGTCGGTGTTGTCGAGCGCCTGCTGACCACCTATCTCGGTTACCGCGAGGTTGACGAGCCCTTCAACGAAGCAGTGCAGAGGCTGGGCATCGCCCCATTCAAGAAAAGTGTCTATGGGACTTCCGCGAAAAAACCGGAGGCCCGCTCATGATCAATCTGATTGGCCTCTTTGATGGACAGGCGACGTTAATCGACGACGATCCTTGGGAAATCGTGGAGGACTGCAAAGACTTATCAGGCAGCCAGACCAAGCTCCACAGCATACTGCCACTGGCAGCCTGGCTGGAGAACCGTCAGCGAGGAAAAACAGCCGATTGCGAGCAGATACGAACCGCTGTCTTGCTTGATCCTGAGGACGATCCGGAAGTACTGGCGGAATGGATAGAGACGTTGCCGCTCATTGTCCTCCAGTTTCACAGTTTTCGTGATGGCCGCGCTTATTCGCAAGCCTTCCTGCTTCGTGAGCGGATGGGTTTTAGCGGTGATTTGCGTGCGGTGGGGGAGGTACTGAGAGACCAGTTGGCCGCCATGCGCCAGTGCGGATTTACCTCCTTCGCGGTTCGTCAGGACAAGTCGGCGGAAGATGCCCTGAAAGGGCTGACCGGTTTCGACATGATTTATGCGCGCTCCATAGCAACGCCAGAGCCGCTTTTTCGCCGCCGAGGAGGTGAGTGATGAGCCAGAATATACCGCTTCGCAATGTCGATACCGGCTCTGGCCGCTCCCAGATAATGGATAAAATTCATACTCGTAGTTTTAAGGGATCGTTCAGGCAACTAAGAATCCTTGGCGGAGCAATTCTTTTTACGCTGTATTTCGGAACGGCATGGCTGAGCTGGGGCGATCGCCAAGCCGTGTTCTGGGACCTTTCTGAAAAACAGTTCCACATATTTGGCAGTACCTTCTGGCCTCAGGATCTGGTTGTCCTGTCCCCAATCCTGATTATATGCGCATTCGGGCTGTTCTTTTTGACCGTGTGGGCAGGACGGGTCTGGTGTGGATACACCTGTCCTCAGAGCGTATGGATGTGGATCTTCATGTGGGCAGAAAAAGTCTCCGAGGGTGACCGAAACCAGCGCATCAAACTTGACCAGGCACCCATGAGCACCGCCAAGTTTCTCAAACGCGCCCAGAAGCATAGCCTCTGGCTAATGATCAGCCTTGTAACGGCCGTGACGTTCGTTGGTTACTTCACACCCATTCGGGAACTGGTACCCAACCTGGTTACCATGGACATAGGAAATATGGCTCTTTTCTGGGTCTTTTTCTTCACGGCTGCGACTTACATAAACGCGGGCTGGCTCCGGGAGAAAGTGTGCCTGCATATGTGTCCTTATGGACGTTTCCAGTCGTCAATGCTGGACCGGGACTCATTGGTTATCACTTACGACGCGGCCCGGGGCGAGTCCAGAGGCGCCCGGAAGAGGGGGGCAGATTATCGGTCGGAGGGACTGGGTGACTGCGTTGACTGCCAGATGTGCGTTCAGGTGTGCCCTACCGGTATCGACATCCGTGATGGCCTGCAGATGGAGTGCATAGGGTGTGCGGCCTGTATCGATGCCTGCGACTCTGTCATGGACCGGATGGGGTACGATCTGGGTCTGATTCGCTACACCAGTGAAAGAGAGTTGGAGGGTGGTGGCCGGCGTATCTTCAGGCCAAGAATGATCGGTTACGGCGTCGCTCTGCTCACCATGGTCGCAGCATTATCCCTGACCATTCTATCCAGACCTCTGGTCACCCTCGATATCGCGAAGGATCGTGGCCTGTTTCGATACAACGCGGAAGGTCATATTGAGAACAGTTACGTCCTGAAAGTTCTCAACAAAAGCCAACAAAGCCAGAGCTACAACCTGAGTGTGTCAGGTCTGGATGGATTACAACTGAGCTCCACCGCCACACGATCCGTGGGTTCGGGAGAAAGGGTCGAGTTACCGGTTTCTGTATCTGTTGCACCCGAATCCCTGAAGACGGAGGCCAATACTATCCGGTTCCATCTCCAATCAGTGAAAGATCCGGCACTGAAACTCGTCGAAAACAGCAAATTTACGGGGACAATACAATGACTGGCAAAGATCATGAGCCACGAAAAAGCGTCAGGCCTTTAAAGCTTCTACAAAGTATCCTTGGAGCGGCCATCGGTGTCCAATCAAGCCACCGCTATCAGGAGGATTTCAACAGCAGTAGTCCGCTTCCCTTTATCCTGGGAGGGCTTCTGTTCACCGCTTCTTTTGTTGGAATTCTGATGCTTATTGTGAATTTAGTGCTTGATGGCGTTTGATCGTTCGTCCCATAACGGATGGGGACCAGACGCCTTTTCTCAGGATCAGAGAGAACGCCGCCGGTTTGTAGGGTTTACTCCAATAGGCCGCATTTGAACTAGCGGAAGTGCACTCATCGGCGTCCGTTCTGGTAGGCTTTTTAAAGGGGAGGGCATCTGTCTTTTCCACGACTTCGGAGGAATCATTATGTTTTCGGGCCTCAGCGCATTTCCTTTAACCCCTATGAATGAACACGGTCTGGACGAGGCGGCATTTGTTCGATTAATTGAACGGCTCGTTACTGCCAACGTCGACTCAATAGGCGTGTTGGGCTCCACCGGAAACTATGCCTATCTGACCATGGCCGAGCGTGCACGTGTAGTAAGGCTCGCAGTTGAACACGCGGGGAATATCCCCGTGATGGGAGGTATTGGTGCACTGCGCACGCGCGATGTACTTACGCTGGCTGAAGATGCAGAGGCTGCCGGTGTCAACGGGGTACTGCTAGCGCCAATGTCCTATCAGAAACTGTTTCCAGACGAAGTTTTCGGGCTCTATGAAACCGTGACGCACGCTCTGTCGGTACCGCTTTGTGTTTACGACAACCCCGGCACCACGCAGTTTATTTTCAGCGACGAGCTTCACGGAAAAATCGCGCATCTCCCAAACGTGGCGTCCATCAAGATTCCCGGAGTGCCTGAAGACCCTATTGAAGCAAGGGCGCGGGTTGAAAGGCTTCGTGCACACATTCCATCAACCGTCACTGTGGGGGTGAGTGGAGATGCCTTCGCCGCGACTGGCCTGAATGCCGGCTGTGACGCCTGGTACTCAGTAATCGGGGGTGTGTTTCCCGCTGCAGCACTTGCGATTACCCGCGCAGCTCAGGCCGGGAACGCGCAGGAAGCGACACGTTTATCGAAACGATTACAGCCCTTATGGGAATTATTCAACGGGTCTGGGGGGAGCCTGCGGGTTGTTGCGGCTGCTGCGGAATTGCAGGGACTTGCCGAGCCCCCGTGTTTACCGCTGCCGCTCAAAACCCTGGATAAAGAAGGGCGTCAACGACTGGCGAACTTGATTGATGAGCTGGATTTATCGTGACGCAAATGGCGCTCCACGACGGTCAATACAACGGGGTAAAAGCGGAGGGTTTTGAGTGGATTGGGGACTTTTAATCACCTTCGCTACAACCTTCGCGTCTGTGCTGGCTCTGCCGGGGCCGAACACGGCATTTGCCGTGGGTCAATCCCTTCGATACGGCGCACGGAAATCGATGGCAGTGGCGGTGGGCTTTATGCTGGCGACCTGCGTCCACGGGATACTCGTGTTATCCGGACTGGGCGTACTGATACAACGCTATGCAGGTGCACTGGTACTGCTGAAGTGGTGTGGGGTTGCTTATCTGGTGTATCTCGCCATAAAGGCGTTCAGGTCCGGGGTAAATACCGTCACCGTTTCCTCTCAGACAATGACCGTAAGCAAAATGATGCTAAGCGCAATGGCAGTCTCACTGACAAATCCTAAAGCACTGCTGGCGAGTCTGATGATCTACCCGCTATTCATCACATCTTCCGGCGCTTATATCTCTCAAGCGGTAGCATTGGTGGCAGTCGCAATGGCGATTTCTTTTTCCATATACGCGACCTACATAGTGGGAGCATCCAAGCTGGGCAAGCATTTGCGGGGGAGCAAATGGGCCAATAAGATCGTCGCGTCGTTCTACTTGGGTGCAGCTGGTGTGTTGGCTTCCAAATCAACATAACTCAAGGCAAGGAAGGTCGACTGTGAAGTCATCAGATGAAATTGTTTCCGCAAATAACTGGCTATCGAAAGCTGGCGCTAGACTGCAAGGTGAAAGTATTGAGCTTCCTCACCACTTTGTATTGGTCCCCTTAACAATAGCTAGCGAAGCGATCGTCGACTTCAGAAAACATGACAATTTGTCGTCCAAGATCAAGGCCGGACTGGTCGTCGCCACAATGGTTCGTGTGGCCGATACCGCTTTTTATAATAAGATTTCCGAGCTTATAAATCGCCAGAGTCCAAACCGCCCCAACATCTGCGGGAACTGTATTCGAGGCCAAATTTTTGGCACGAAAATGCGGGAGTACCGAAAAGAGGCTAACCATCGGGTAATCCACAAAATGGAGAGTGGCGAGGTCATTTCTTTAGAGGATCTCCAGGTCGTCGATAGCTATTACGAAGAGATTTTTAAACTACCCTTGATGGATCCTGTATCCATACCTGAAACCAAAGATGTGCAGTTGTGCCAAAAATGCCGCCCACGGTGGGCTAAACATAACCAATAGTTCCAGTACGTGGGCCTACGGCCACCGGACGGCTTTCAGCCGCAGATAACCCTACCCACAAACCCTCAGCAGAATGGTGTTGACCACACACTGGTGGCACAACAACGAACTGATTGAGGGCATAGCATGTACAAAAACAACACGCTGCTTCGTCGGTTGGGGCTTGCCCTGGGGTTGGTGGCAGCGTCTACGCTGGCATCAGCCAACCAGGCTGAAAAACCCAACTTCCTGCTGATTATCGCCGATGACCTGGGCTATTCAGACATCGGCGCGTTTGGGGGCGAGATTGAAACCCCGAGCCTGGATGCCCTGGCCAATGAAGGCATCCGGATGACCAACTTCCACACCGCACCCACGTGTTCCCCGACCCGGTCCATGCTGTTTTCCGGCACCGATAACCACCGCGCCGGTATCGGCAACATGGCCGAGCTGCTGACGCCGGAACAGAAAGGGCAGCCAGGCTACGAGGGCCACCTGAATGATCTGGTGGTGACTCTGCCTGAAGTGCTGCGGGATAACGGGTACCACACATCCACCACCGGTAAATGGCATCTTGGCCGGACTGAAGCGCTGAGCCCCAATGCGCGTGGGTTCGACGAATCCTGGGTGCTGGTGCAGGGCGGCGCCAGCCACTTTGATGATGGCCGGGCGATTATCGGTGTCGATCCGAAAGCCATCTACCTGGAGAACGGCAAGCAGGTAGAGGTGCCCAATGGCTTCTTCTCTTCGGATTTCTACGCCGACAAAGCCATTGAGTACGTAACCGCAGCCGGCGACAAACCGTTCTTCCATGTGCTGTCGTTCACCGCACCCCATTGGCCCCTGCAGGCGCCGGATTCCTACATCAAGAAATACGAGGGTCGTTACGACGAGGGCTATGAAGCCATTCGCCAGCAGCGCCTGGGCAAGATGAAAGACATGGGGCTGGTTGGGCATGAACTCGCCGCCAACGTACCTTTTGACCAGCTGCCGAGCTGGGATGAGCTGACCGATGAGCAGCGCAAGATCGAAGCCCGCAAGATGGAAATCTACGCCGCCATGGTCGACAACATGGACGAGAACATCGGCCGGGTTATCGATCACCTGGAAAAAGCTGGCAAGCTCGATAATACCGTGGTCATGTTCATGTCCGATAACGGCGCAGATGGCAACAGCCCGGAAGTGTTGCCCCGCAACAAGGAATGGATTGCCTCTGAGTACGACAACAGCTTCGAGAACATGGGCCGTCGTGACTCCTACATCTGGTATGGCGCCCAGTGGGGCCAGGTCAGTGCCACGCCATGGCCGATGTGGAAAGGCTACCCAACCCAGGGTGGTTTCCTAGTGCCGGCTATCCTCAGCCTGCCGGGCAAAGACGCCAACGGTGAAATCAACCACGAGTTTTTCCATGTGATGGACATCATGCCAACGTTCCTGGAACTGGCGGGTATTGATGTTCCTACCAGCCCTTACAAAGGCCGGGAAGTGTTCGAGGTTCAAGGCATTTCGATGGTGCCGGGCCTGAACGGCAAGGCTCCGGAAAACCGGGTTGTTGGATGGGAACTCTATGGCCGTTCCGCGGTGCGCATGGGTGACTGGAAAATTCGACTGATGGAGCCACCTTATGGCCCGGGCGAATGGCAGCTTTTCAATCTGGCTGTTGATCCTACTGAAACCACTGACCTGGCCAGCAAGGAACCTGAAAAGCTGAAGCAGCTGCTGGCTGAGTGGGACAAGTACGTCAAGCGCAATGGCGTGATCGCGGCAGACCCTGCCGACATGCGGAAAGTTGGATACAGCTTCACCACCTGCCTGTACGGCAAGTGTGTTGAGTAAACCAATCCCATGTTCGATAACAGGAGAGACGCCATGAAACTGAAACAGACACTGCTGGCCGCTGCGATATGCGCAGTCGCCGCCAGCCCGGCCCTCGCGGTCGAGCTGGATAAACCGAACTTCTACGGGAACCTGAATGCCGGTGCCCTGAAGATCGAAGGAAAAGACGCGGAAGCAGAAGCGTTTGAACTTGAACTCGGGTTGCAAGGCAAAGCGGCCATCGATCAGGGTCTGAACCTTCACTACGCCGTGGAAGTCGACCTTGCCCGTGCTGCCAACAGTGCCGATGACCCCGCCACCGGCCGGGACGGTGAAGCCGATGTGCATGTGAAAGAGGCCAAATTCTGGCTGCCGACCCGTTATGGTCTGTTCGTGGCGGCGCCCCGGGGAACCAGTGGCCAGTGGACGGATATCTACGGGCCAATCAACCATTACGAATACAACGTGTCCCGGGCGGACCCACGGCCCGATGGCATCTTCGCCCAGCCGGACCGGACCTCAGGTACCTTTGCCTACCATACCCCCTGGTTTATGAAGACCAAGCTGGTATTCGCGGCGATCACCCTGAACGATAGTAACGGTAAAGATGCCGATGGTCGCTCGGTGCGACTGGTTCATAAGGGCGACAACCTCGGATTCGCCATCGGCACCACTCAATTGGTGCAGGAGCAACTGCCGCCGTTTGCCACGGAGGATTACCTGATCTCTGCCGCTGGCGTGAGTTACCAGCTGGGCGGCCTGGCCCTGGGTGCGGTCTGGGAAAACAACCGCAATTCCCCTTACCCACTGGACCCACAAGGCAAGGCCGATTTTGATTCCTACGGTGTCTCTGCCCAGTACATCACCGAAGGCGGTGCTGGCATAGCGTTGGGCTACAAGGAGAAGGATCACGATTACTCGGCGGCGGACAACTCGGTCTACACCCTGAAACTTGAGCAGAGAATTACCCCTCAGGTGAAGGTATGGGCCGAGACCGGGCAGTTCGATAAACCGGTTGTCAGCCCGCAAGGGGCGCTCCTGACCGATACCAACTACGCCATTGGCTTTAACCTAACCTTCTGACTCTGAAAGCGTCTTGCCCGGTGAGATTCGGCATTAAACCGAATCGAGCCGGGCCTTTTTATTGACCACAACCCGGGATGCACGGCACTGCCGCAGGGTTTCCGAAGGCAACTCGCCAAAGGCTTCGTGGTATTGGCGGGTAAAGTGGCTCAGGTGGTTGAATCCGTAGGAAAACGCCGCATCGCCGATGTTGATGTCGGGGCTGGTTCGGAGTAACTCCCGAACGCCCTTGAGCTTGTGGCACAGAATAAACTTTGCCGGCGTGGTGTGGAGGTAGGTACGAAACCCGGATTCCAATGATCGACGGCTGGCGCCGGTGATCCGCAGCAGGTCACACACCGATATGGGGTCGCGAATGTGGGCCAGTATCCACTCCGTTGCCAGTCGAATCCGGCCAGGAAGTATCGACGGGTTTTCCAGGCCTTCCCGGTGTAACTGGTTGGCAAACTGTGACAGCAGCAACCCCTCCCATTGGGACTGAACGGAAGGGTCGATTCGCCCCTCACAGATCTCGTGTTGTTGGGCCAGGCAGCTGATGGCATTTCTCAAAACCTGAGCGTCCTGGTGATTGCCAGGTATAAACGCATTGGTTTCGCGAAGAAAGCTGAGGTCCGGAACACCCAGGGTATCGATCAGTTTCTGGCGTGCCAGGCTCATGACCACCGCCCGCGTGCCCTTTTCCCAGGTCAGGTCTGCCTGCTTGCCCGGTGCTGTCAGCACCAGGCTGTCGGCCGGCACATGGGTATCTAGGGATTTGCAGTAAATATTGCCGGACAGCACCAGAACCGCATGAAAGGTTTGCTGGGTGTCTGACTGAATGTGAACCTTCTCGGACCACATGGCGCCAAACAGTGAACTGCTGCCCACCGGCTGCAGAGTCAGCAGGTTTTCGGCCCGGCCACTGCCAGACAGCGGGGCAACCTCCCGGTCTTCAATGTGGGCATTGATAAACGCCTTTGCCTCCTCAAAATCGGGAGAGCGCACCCCCACGTTGTATCGGAATGGAACCAGTTTCTCGTTCATGGCGGAGTCGTTGTTGTTGTGTGGTCAGCCGTAGGAATCGTCACGATCTTTATCATAAATCAAGCAAGTGGCAGGCCATATCCCGAAAGTTGGGCCAGCCCTTGCAGGTCTTGGTTCTGTAGAGCGTGGCAGCGGGATATTCCGCGAATTCGGGTTTATGATCTGGTGAAATGAGTGCATAAGTAACATGGAATTGAACGATATGATGAAGCGACTCTGGACGCTATCAGCCCTCTGTCTGCTGGTGCTGGCCGGTGGCAAAGCCCTGGCCAATCCTGCCGATTGTGTCGACTGTCATGCCAGCGAAGTTGCAGAGTGGTCCCGCTCCCAGCATGCGGTTGCCATGGCTGAAGCCACGCCGGAGTCGGTAGCGGGAGACTTCTCTGGTGCCCGTTATGAAGATCCAGACCTCGCCGTTCAATTCCTGCAGAAGGATGGGCAATTCCTCATTCATACCCGGGAGGGCGACGACAAGCGTGAGTGGGTCGTCCGGTACACCTTCGGGGTTTATCCCCTTCAGCAATACCTGTTAGATATTGGTGACGGCCGCCTTCAGGCTTTCAATATCGCCTGGGATACGCGGGCCAAAGCCGAGGGAGGTCAGCGCTGGTTCCGGCTGGATGAGCCCGGGCAGAATCGGCCCGGCGATGCCATGCACTGGACCGGCATCTACCAGAACTGGAACAACCAGTGTGCCGATTGCCACTCCACCGGGCTGGAACGCAACTACGACCCGGTCGCAGATCGTTACCATACACAGTGGCAGCACGTCGCCGTAAGCTGCACCGCTTGCCATGACGCGGCTTTGGACCATGCCTCGGCGCAGCGTAGCGGAGACTCCCTGGCTGCCGGCGTGCAACTGGCTGCGGTGGGCGCCTGGCTGGTGAGCGAGGGACAGCGCCCACCCCGCCTGCAGGGTGCCAAATCCGGTTCCGAACAAGTTGCCACCTGCGGCCAATGCCATTCCCTGCGTACCAGCCTGACGGATTCCGCCGGTGGCAAAGTACATAACCAGTTCAGCCTGAGCCGGCTCGATCAGCCACTTTACTATTCCGATGGGCGCGTCCGGGAAGAGGTGTTTGTGCTGGGCTCCTTTGAGCAAAGCAAGATGTTCCTGGCTGGAGTTGTCTGCTCGGATTGCCACAACCCCCATAGCGGCAACCTGAAGATGGAGGGCAACGGTGTCTGCGCCCAGTGCCACAACGCCGGTGACTACGATACCCCGGATCATCATCACCATCCGCGTAACAGCGCGGGTGCGCAGTGCGTCAGTTGCCACATGCCCGAAGCCTCGTTTATGAGGATCGACAACCGGCGGGAGCACAGCTTCATGGTGCCCCGGCCTGATGTGTCCAAGGCATCCGGCAGCCCGGATGTTTGCCTGGCGTGCCACACGAACCAGGATCGCGCCTGGTCAATGGAAACCGTCGGCAGCTGGTACCCGGATCTTTACCAACCGGATACCTGGCATCACGTTCAGCAACGTAACTTGTCAGAGGTTCTGGCCTATCTGGCCGATGATCATGAGCCTGCCATTCGCCGGGCAACGTTGCTGGAACAGCACGGGCAAGGGCTGGTGGCCCGGCACATGGCGGTCCTGGCAAGCCTGGCAAAGAGCGATCATGCGGTCATCCGCGAAAGCGCCTATCGTGTGCTCAGGCACGGCGACATGAGCCAGTCCTGGGAGCTTGCTGAAAATGGTCTGGCTGATGACTCCCTGGCGGTCAGGCTGGCGGCCTTTGAATCCATGGTGTGGTCCGGCACCCTGCCGGACCCTGAGCGCTGGGGCGAAGTTCAGAGGGAATACGAGCACTACGTTGATATGCAGTCAGACCTGCCCGCAGGCAGCGTGCTCAAAGCCCGATACCTGATGGCAGGGGATTATGTCTACAAGGCAGAGCAACAGCTCAACCGTGCTCTGGGCAAAGACCCAGGCTACGTGCCCGCCACCATCCTGCTGACCGATATTCTCCGTGCCGGCGACCGCAACCTGGAAGCGGTCCGGGCCATTGATCAAACCCTGGAACACAGCCCTGATGAACCCCAACTGATTCACCTGCGGGGGCTGATCCGTATTCGCCTGCAAAACTACCCGGCGGCGCTGGCGGATCTGGAACGGGCCCATCAACTGGTGCCCGGCCAGTGGCTGTTTGGCTACCGGTACGCGGTTGCGCTGTTCCAGCTGGACCAGAAGGACAAAGCCCGGCAAGTGACCCAAGCCTTGTTGCAACAATACCCCGATAACGCACAATTGCGGGCACTGATGAACCACCTGTAGGGACAACCAAAACCGGGGCTGGGGCGCGCTGTCGCCTCAGATCCACCCCAGCCACCTCCACCACAGGTAATCCAGCGGAAACAGAATCACGATGGTGAGGGCGGCCAGTATCAGGCACAACCGGGCGGCATGGCGCATGGGAATTCCGGCCAGGGGCATGGCCATCATCAACGGCACGGACTGGTAGGTGAAGATGATGGTGGAGAAGCCCAGAACCTGGGTCATCAGTACCGCTTCCAGGCTGAAACCGGTCATCTCGCTCATGGCGCCAGCCAGGGGGGTGAGCGTTGCCGGAATGCCGGCCAGGGTGGTGACCATCCCGGTCGCGGTCGCCGCCAGTGACAACGTAAGGAAGTTGGCGAAATCCCGCCCCGGCTCCAACGGCAGCCAGGCCAGTACATGGCCGCCCAGAATGCCGCTGATGTTCTGATGGTTGATCAGCCCGGCAATGCCCAGCAGGCCGGCCACCACCAGAATCGAGCTGATATTCACTTTCTGGTTGAAGCTCTGGGTGGAGATCATGCCAATACCGGGCATCAGCAGCAGGGTGGCTGCGGCCAGGCCAATCCACGCAGCCGAGATCTGGTGCCAGGTGTCGGTCAGCCAGAATCCGAGGGTCACCAGAAGAATCATCATCAGCCGCGATTCCGTGAAATTGAAAGGCCGGCCTGGGCCCGCTTGCGGAACCGGTTTCGGGTTGTCCGGGTACAGCCGCACCAGCACAACCACCAGCAGGATGGCCTTGAGGATGCCCAGCACCGGAAAGTGCAGCAACAGGTATTCCCCGAACATCGGGCTCCAGCCATGAATCTTCTCGGCAGAGCCGATCATGATCATGTTCGGAACATTGGCGGGCAGAATGGCAAAGGTGGGCAGATGGCTGCCGAAAGCAGCCGCCAGCCCGACGGCTTTCTGGCCGTTACTGCCAGGCTCAAAGCCACAGCTGTGGGCAATAGCCAGCGCGATGGGGATAAACAGAACAATACGCCCCACCGAGGACGGCATGACAAAGCCCAGCAGAATGCCAATCACCACGATGCCGGTGATCAACCGGGCATAGCTGGTATCCAGATGGCGGGTAAACAGGTCTGACACCCGCTGGGCCAGGCCGGTTTCCGAGATGGCAATGCCAATCACCAGGCCGGACACAATCAGCCAGCAGGCGGTTGAGGTGAGCCCGGAAAACACCACCTCGGCCGGGGCCAGCGACAACAGCATGGCCAGGGTCAGCACCAGCAGGGCGGTGACAAACTCCGGCACGGCGCCGGTGGCGAACAGCACAAGCCCGGCCATCACCAGCAAGGCCGATAGCAGTTGCGGGCCTTCAAACCAGTCCACCACCGGGCTGAACAGCAACGCTGCAGACAATAATGGAATCAGGGCGAGCGCGAGCCACTGAGACCGGCTAACAGGCAGGTTGGTCATTGCCGGGTAAGATCCTTCTCGCCGTTAACGAACATCGTGGTTCTTTTTCGGAAACAGCCAGAAGGCAAACCAGCGGGTCATCCGTGGCATCAGCACGTAGCTCATCAGCAGCATGACCACGATGGTGACCGCCATGGTGCGCAGCAGCAGCGGGATCTGTGCCAGCAGGTCGCCAAAGAGCAGGAACACCAGGGTGACGGCGGGATACAGGGCCAGCCAGCTGACGAAGGTCATTTTCCACTTGGGTGGCGGTTTGACCGGATTCTGACCGGGCAGGGTAAACCAGGTGACGATGCCAGAGGTGACTTCCCGCTCACTGGGTTTTGCCAGCAGCGCTTCAATCTGCTCAAGCAGCTCGGCTCTTTCGGGGGAGTCTTCCCAGGCGGTCAGGGTGTCCCGGTCCCGGAACTTGAAGACAATCCGGTATTCCGGGTCATCCGGCGAGGAGGGCCGGAACATGGTGGCACCCAGATAACCCGGGAAGCTGGCGGCCCTTTCGGTCATCTGGCTGCTGAGTTGCTCGAAGGCCGATTCCTCACCTTTTTTTACCCGGCGGGAAACCACCACCGTGAGGGGAGTGTGGGTGTCCTGATTGGTGTGCGTTGTCACGATACCTTCTCCTTGAGCTGGACTTGCCGGGCATTGCTGGCGCCGGTGGGCATCAGGTGTTTGATCAGAAACTTCTGGCGGAACACATGGTGGCCAACGGATTCACCGGCGTTTACCGTATCTGCCAGCTGGTGGCAGGTCTGGCTGGCCAGCTGGTGAATGGTGTGGATCTCCTGGCTCAGCTGGCTGACGGTCTGGCTCTGCTGTTCGGTGGCGGCCGCAATCTGCTGGTTCAGGCCATCGCTTTCGTTAATGCCGGCGACAATGGCCTGAAGCGCTTCGGCGCTGGCGGATACTTGTTCAACACTGGCCGCCGACTGGCGCTTGCCTTTTTCCATGGATTCAACCATCCGGGCAGACCCTTCCTGCAGGGCGCTGATCATCTCGCGAACTTCATCGGTTGATTGCTGGGTTCGTTTGGCCAGGGATCGAACCTCGTCGGCAACCACTGCAAACCCTCGCCCGTTTTCACCTGCCCTGGCGGCTTCAATCGCCGCGTTCAGCGCCAGCAGATTGGTTTGTTCGGCGATGGCATTGATCACATCCAGTATACGCCCGATGGCCTGACTGTTCTGGTCCAGCTCCTGGACAATGTCGCCGGCCTCTTCCAGTTCCCGGGCCAGGGTGCGAATACTTTCCTGTGCGGCTGCGGCGCAGCGGGCACTGTCGTTACCGGATTCCCGGTTGCGGGTGCTCAGATGGGCGGCCTGATGGGTACTTTCAGACACCTCTCGGATGGTGGCACTGAACTCTTCCACCGAGGCCGCGACGGTACTCAAACCGGAGAGCTGCTGTTCAGACGCCAGGGTACTGGCCTGCAGCAGTGTATTGGCCTCGCCGACGTAGCCTTCGATCTGGCTGCCGCTGTCCCGTACCCGGGCGATCATCACGTTCAGCCGGGTTTCCACCAGTCGCATGGCCAGTTGGATTTTGCCAGCGGTACCCGCCTGACCGGTATACACCAGTTGTTTGATGGGGTGGTCTACAATGCCCTGACAGTACCTGGACAGCGTTTGTAAGGGGCGATTCAGCAGGAAAAGCGCCAGACCACACAGGGCGCTGCTGAGGGTAAACAGAGTGGCGAACAGTACGGGTTGGGCCATCAGCCCGGCTAGCAACAGGGGGCTGAACAACAGCGTTGCCAGAAACCATTGCAGAGTGGCTGGCGCAAGCCCGGGAAGTCTCAGGGCCAGTGGTTGTTTGCCCTTGGCCCGGGCCTGGTAAACCTGATGGGTACGCTGAATCGTGGCACCGTCCGGTACCTGATAAATGGCCTGGTATTCGACGACCCGACCGTGCTCGTCCGAGATTGGAGTGACAAAGGCATCGAGCCAGAGATCGTTGCCGCGGGCGTTGCGGTTCCGGATCATACCCATCCAGGAGTCATTCCGCCCCAGGGTTTCCCACAGATCATTCAGTGGGCCTTTGGGCATGTTCGGGTGTCGAAGCTGGCTGAACCCTTCGGCTTTCAGCGTGTCTTCATCAAAGCCGCACAGCCGGCAAAAAGCACTGCTTGCGTAGGTAATTCTGCCTTTGTCATCGGTCAGTACCAGAAGTTGATCCTGGTCCTGCGCGTTCCCTGGTAATGGTTCATATCGGGACATCTTTTTTCATCCTCCGAAATGAAAAAGGGGCCCGCACAGCGGGCCCAAAGGAGAGCAACTACGACTTGCCGATCAGCTGCCTGTTGCGCGCATGTGTTGCACGTTGAACATTTGTGGCGGTGACATCTCCGGGTCAACCTGGCCCTTGAACTGGCCGGTGGTGCAGTGGCTGGCCTGAACATCGATCATGCTAAAGCTGTCATCGATAGACACGCCGCTGCCCTTGTTCTTGGGCAGGTGATGGTCCGGATGCGCCTGACCAATGGTGAAGGTTTTCCACATGCTGCCCTTGCGGTCATAAGACACCGTGCGCGGGATAGTGAAGGTCTGGGCGTCCATGTAGTGCACCCTTTTTTGCAATGGGTGACTTTCATCAACAGGAACAGCCTCTACTTCGTAAACCTTGCGCAGCTGCCAGGTGATTTCCGGGAAACAGCCACCCTGGCCACCAAAGGCAACAACCTGGTAGCCATCGTCATCCTGGTGAGTCTCTGTATCGAGCTTCATGTCATTGTGGTTATAGAAGGGCATCAGCATGTGACGGGTCCCTTTATAGGTCCAGTTCATGTCTGAAATGCGACCGTTATAACCTTCAAAGTCCTCGATCATCAGATCGGAACCCAGGAACGCATCGGTAACCTGACCGGTAGCCAGACGGCGTACACGACGCTGGAAGCCCAGATACAGCCATGAATTGTCCCGCTTGAGGTCGTCGGAAGCGCGGTGGATCAACAGCTGGGTGTTGCGAACATCAGCGGGATCCAGAACCTGCACGTAGATAGCGCGGAACAGGTCAGACGGGTTTGGCGTAATCTCTGGTACTGGTTCCTGGTTCACTCGGCCCTTGAAGTTCAGGAAATGGAAATTGAACTTGATGGTACGTTCCACCTTGCCGGAATCCATATCCCGATACTTCCAGTAGAACGGATAAACGGCAGCACTATCACCCCAGTTGTAGCCATATTTATAGTTCCATGCGAGTTTTTCACCGGCCCGGGGGTCACTTTCATCCGGTTCCTCAGGGAATGGTCTGCCAGCCTGCCATCCGTTGATCTCACCGACCTGGTCGCCCAGGGATACCTTACCCAGAGAATCACGAGTGGCATTTACGTAGCCTTCATTCAGGCCAAAAGAAGTGGTATCGCCTACGGTGATCGATGTCCAGCCATTTTCGATAAAGGTGTAGAAGGCAGGGTCGATGACATCCTTGAACTGGGCCACGTTGGACTGGTCGATGGTCATGCCAACATTGAGGCCCGCATGGTTCGGAACCTCGTTCTCATAGGGAAAGAAGGAGTTCTGAATAACATCCTCGTTTGCCTGCACCTGAGTGGCAAACATGCCAGCAGCAAGACCAGCTGCGAGGCACCGTGACAGTATTGTCGGTTTTGTTGTTGGTTTCATGTTTTTATCCTCTTGTTATCAGAAGCTGTAACGGGCAGTCAGCTGGATTTCGTCTTCTTTCTGGGCCATACCGATGGGGCCGGACTTGAAGCGACCGAGAGGCTCATAACTTCCGAGACCGGCAGACTCTCCTGGTTGATGGCCCGTAACGCCCGGTGTTTGGGTGAACGGATCCCAAGGATTACAGGAGCGACAATCGTCGAATTCACGGGCACCGTTGCCCACTTTGAAGTTTCCGCCCAAAGTCAGCTTGAAATTGTCGTTAACCAGCCAGTCAACTGAAGGTGCAATAGCGGTGGCTTGAGCGCGGAAGTCGTGGGCTGTAATGATTTTCGGGGTCAGGCGACCATTCATGTAGAACCCTTGCATCAACAAGGTTGCGGTCCAGTTGTGTTCATAATCTGGAATGCCAGCTTCGCCGTAGGTTCTTTGCTCACGTTCGTGGTCCAGAATATGCTGGCCGAAAATCTGTCCGGAGAACAGGAATGCCTGACTTTCGTTCAGGGCTGGGATGAAGATGTTTTTGTCCGCGCCGATTACGTAACGGAGTACATCTGATTCTGAATAGAGCTCTTTGCGAAGGGTATTGGCAAATTCCTCACCCGAGGTGTAAGCCGTTTCTACGCGGAATACCGTGTCAATTCCCTGAGAGTAATAATCCAGAGAGCCACCAACGAGATTCACACGCGGGAAGTGGATGTCGAAAGCGATCAGGCTCGGCCAGACAGCAGTTTCTCCGGTGAACGGATTGGTTGCAGGAATACCTCCTCTGAGCGAGGGTAGTTGGGATCGATAGGTCAGGGCATTGAGAGAGAATCCAAGATCGCCATAAATCCCTTCAAGCTTCAGGCCCAGCTGAGTATTTGACAGGCTCCAGCTCGGCATGTGTGCCTTGCGGATACCAATCTGGCCGGGTCCGAAGTCTGTTGCGAGGCCCCCGTCAGGAGTAGCCCCCGCGAAGTTTGCCACGGTTCCACCATTTTCCCAGAGGTTGTTCATGCCCCGGAAGAAACAGCCGGCATCCAGGATCACGTTTGGTTGGCCGCACTGGCCAATGTCATGGGGGCGGAACTTGTCGAAGTTCCACACCAGCTGAAAGTTCAGGTCATCAAACGCCAGACCGTCGAACACTTCGGTGGGGCCCATGCGGTAGTCAGTCCGCAGTATCCACATGGGAATCCGGATATCTTCCAGTTCGTCGTAGATGTTGTTCCGGGAGTAATCCACCGGGTTGATGACATCGAGTACCCGGAACAGGTCCGTTCTGCCCCAGATAACCTGCTGTTTACCCAGTCGCGTACTGAGGATGTTGCCGTTATCGAAGTTAATATCGAAGTCGGCATAGAGTTCCCGGATGAAGTCGGCGCGATCGTTGAACTCCTGGAATCTCAGGTCGTTGGAGTCTTTGTCCAGATATCCGTTGATACAGCCGCGGTCGTCTTTGTCACAGGGGCGCACCGGAACGCCGAAGGCGACACCGTTATTCTGTGAATGCAAATGCTCTCCCAAAACCACCATGTCATCATTGGGATTCTGGCCAGCATCAAAGCCGAAGAGGGTTCCGGGAACTGTCAGTCCTCCGCCGTGAGGAACGTTGCCTTGCAGGCCTTCCAGTTCAACGGGGCCGCCAGCATTCCGGCCATACTCATCATCATTCAGATCATAAACTCCGTCATAACTTCCCCGGAGTGTGGCGTTGAAGCCCACATTGCTAAAAATTCCCACATCACCGGCTTTTTTCTCCAGCTCTAGTTGCAAGGTATTGCGGAATTTCGAAAGCCCCACGCCTTCTCGGCCGTAGGTGGCGTTTTCAACGTAACCGTTAACGCGGGTATCTTCTGCCGCTACGGTTGTGGTCAATGGAGTCAGCGCCAGGCAGGCACCACCCGCAAGGGTGTAGCACCAGAACCTCAGGCCTTTTGTTTTTATTTGCATGGCTTGTCCTCGTTACAGGTTTTTTTGGAGTTTCGTACCGGTTTACGCCCGGTACGGTTCTCCTGGCACAAATCCGTCCTCCTGCTTCCTGGCGGGAGCAGCAGCCGGAGTTGATTTCGGTTTTCTGTGTTCGGAATGCAGAATGCCGTCTTCATCTGCGTAGACGTCGGTGATAAAGCGTGGCTTGAAGACCAGCACCCATGAGGGCACCAGAAGCATTGCGGCAAGACCGTTGATGATGATCATTACGCACAGCAATAACGCGGCATCGGACTGGAAACGCAGGTCAGAGAAGATCACCCACATGATGATTCCTGCCATCAGTGTCAGTGCGGTGAAGCTGATTGCCATGCCGGTTGTAGAAATAGAACGCTGCACAGCTTCCCGGAGGTTCTGAAACTTGGCCATTTCTTCCCGGATGCGATCCATCATGTAGATGGAGTAATCAATACCGACACCTATGCCCACGGCGATTACCGGCACCGTGTTGATGTCGATACTCAGGCTGTTCAGGCCCATATAAGCGTAGGTCAGGGTGGTGGCAAACAGCATAGCCATCAACATCATGAGGCCGGCGTGCCATGAGGTGTAGAACAGCATGACGAAAGCGAAGATCAGCAGGAATACAAGCGGCAGAACGATTACATTGGTCTCGAATGCTGATTCGTTCATTGCGGCCGCTACGCCCAGGGTGCCCCCGGCCAGCCGAATGGTCAGTCCTTCTACGCTATCGCCATTCTCTGCAATCCATTCCTTTGCCATGTGAATGGCGCGGCGAATGGTTTCGCCCTGACGATCCTTGTAGTAGAAAACCAGGTTGGCAACGCGGTCGTCGGTATCGTTGAACTCATCCAGAGCTCCGGGGATCGGGCTGGACGCCATGTAGGTAAACATCAAACCGCCCACGTAACCTGCATCATGGGGAATCTGGAACCAGCGGGGATCGTCGTTGTGCATCAGGCGGTTTACCTGCTTGACCAGGTCTGGCAGTCCCTTGGCGCCACCTACCTCCGGGTCAGTCAGCATATGGGCCTGAAGGTCGGCCAAAGCTGTCAGTACCTCCGGGCGTTTCAGCCCTCCTTTTTCATCGGTTTCAGCAACGATATAAAGTTCTTCTGATCCAGGGAAACGCTCGTTCACGATCCGGGACGAGACGTTGTAGTCATGATCTGGATAGAGAATTGGAGAACCGGGCTCGGAGTCGCCAATCTGGACATTGGATGCGGCCAAGAGTCCGCCGAGCATCGCAATGGCGCCTACGGCCAGGATGACTCGGGCAGAACCCGGTTTGGTGACCATGCGCGAACTGGTGCTACCAATATGGCGCAACACCGTTTCCCGGATTTTCGGGTTCTTGGGTGTTGGCAGGATGGAGAGCAGCAGTGGTACACCTACCAGAACGGTGAATACCACGGTGATGGCCCACAAGGAGGCATAGATGCCAAGGTGGGTGTTGAGAGGGATAGAGCCAATGGCGATAAGGGATAGACCGATGGCGTCAGACACCACCCCTAGCGACCCTGGACGGAACAGGCTGTCAAAGGTTGCCTTGGCAGCTTTCGGGCCGTTACCCAGTTCCTGGGTTTCGGCATAATAACGCTCAACCAGCTGAACCCCGTGGCTCATGGCTCGCGCAGCAATCAAAAAGGGGATTACCAGGCCGAGAGGGTCAAGGTTGTAACCCAGGAAGCTGATAATCCCAAGCCCCCATATTGTGGAGACAAGAACGCCGCCTAGGGGGATGAGCACACCGTACGCTTTACGGAAGTGGAAGATGAGCAGCGCTAGCATGGCGAGCACAGTGAATACAAAAATTTGAAGGATCTGATCCATATAGGTGTAGGCCCAACCCACTAATACCGGCTGGCCTGTGGCATAGATGGTAACGCCTTCCGATGCCTCTTCAGCTCGCAGTTCCTGGAGTTGGGCAAACGTTGTTTCATAATCTAGTTTGCCTTCGATCAGCTGCGCTTTGACCAGCGCCATCTTCAAATCGGGTGACACGAGAGGCCCGTAGACCCGCGGGTTTGCGGCAACATCAGCGCGCATGGATTCCAGTTCTTCGGAGGAATACAGACCGCGAGTGGAGTCGTAGTAGGGCTCGGAGTTAATACTACCTACTTCGGTGAGCCATACTTTTCGGGAGTTTCGATGGGTGACACTGGATACCAGGTTGTGGTTGACGCCCGGCAGGCTATCGACTGCCTGAGTAATTCGATCGATGCGAGCGAGATTTTCATTCGTGAAAATGTCGCCTTCTTCAAACTCAACCCCTACCACCAACACATTAGCACCACCGAAACTGTCTTTGATGGAGTTGTGCAGTTCAATGTAGGGGTGTTGTTGGGGCAGCAGGTCGGCAAAGTCGGTAAATATTTTCAAACCGGGAATTCGCAGGGCGAAAACCAGGGTCAGAATAGCAATCAGTGAAAGCACCTTGCGTGGGTTGTTGAATATCCACACTTCCAGCAGGTGCATCAGGTGCGTGAAACGATGCAGTTTGGACATGATCGGTTACCTCAGTCTGTGCTGGCGGCAAGGGCCGTTTGGGGTTCAATGTCAAATAGCAGGCCTCGGCCTCCGGCTACGAGAAGACGCTGGTCAGGCAGAGCCAGCCCGGCCCTGAGGTAGAGCGGCTGTTCGGATTCAGAGATCTTGTTCCAGGTATCTTTCTGCAGTTGCAGTACAGTGGCGTTGTCTGCCAACGCATAAAGACTGCTGTCTCCAGCTATGAAACCGAAGATCGGAGCATTGGTTTCTGTCGACATCTGTTCCCAGTTCTCACCACCATCGTTGGTCTTGTAGATGAAGCCGTTAAGGCCGCCAATCCAACCGTTATCGGCGTCCTTGAAGTAACTGGTGTGAACGTAGAATTCGTCAGGGGCATACCCCGCAATATCCCAATTCTCACCACCATCTTCGCTCTTCAGAACAAGCCCGTATTCACCAGTTGCAATGGCCTGGTCTTGGTTGATGAACTGGAGGTTATTGATGATGGCATCTTCGTAAAGGGAAGCCTCGTTCCATGATTCGCCCTGGTCTGCACTGTGCTGAACCGTTGTGAAGCTCCCTGCAGTCACCCACTTGCCATCAGGCGAGCAGGCAGCAGTCATCATCTGCTCCTGGCTGGGGAGGGCATGTTTTACCCAGTTTTGGGCGGACGCATCGCCATGCCAGAGGTTATTGTCAAAGCTAAGCGCAATGAAGCTTTGATCAGGACACGATGTAATCGACAGGAAGCTGTTCCCGGTGATTTCAGGATGCCGTTTCCATCTCTTCCCTTGATCACTGCTGGAGAGAAGAACGCCATCGTTGCCAGCAACAACAATAGTGTTCCGGTTGCTGGCCATGGCCTGATAGAAATCGGTTCTTTTGGTGGGCTGATTCTCAATGCTTCTGACCGCTTCAAGGTTGAGCGGGGCTTCGCATCCTGTCAGCAATAGTGTAAGTGTAGTGGCGCTAGTAAACACCAGTGCAACGCCGGAGGCGCGCACAGAGCGCATAGGGGCTTCTTGCATTGTTCTGTCACCGTCTTTGTTTTTGTGAAGTAAAGCGACTGACGGTGATTCAGCAATCCCTGTGCCAGATTATTATTGATTTTTTAACATACTGAATAACAGAGGGTTTTCTGGGGCAGGTAGTATCTTAAGAATTGTGTGGATGATCATTTTCAGCGTTGACTTTTATCAAATGATGAATTTCAGATTCCAGTTGCTGATTTGATCAGTTTACGAAAGCAGCAACATCCGTGTCGCGCTCAAACAGGCTTAGTTCTCAGCGAGAATGCCCGACTTCTTTAGGCGATAGGCTAGTGCCGGGCGAGTAAGCCCGAGCAGTCTCGCAGCTTTTGATACGTTCTGGTTGGCTTGTTCCATCGCTTGCTTCATTAACGTTTCTTCGACCTGGTCAAGGCTGATACCCTGTTCGATCACTTGGTCCGACCAGCTTCCGCCGTACCCACCGGGCTTGCCAGAACGCATGTTTCCGTCATCATCAATGTGTTCAACAGAATCCGGGCTGATTTGAGGGGGGCTCACGAATAGAGCGTCCTGACTGATCGTCTCGTTGTTGTCCGTAAGTATCACGCCTCGCTCGATCACGTTTTCCAGTTCACGAATGTTGCCTGGCCACCGGTATTGCATGCATAGCTCCAGAGCCTTGTCTGAGACTCCCAGTGTTCGTTTGTTGTATTGGGCGTGGAACTTTTCCAGGAAGTGACTGGCCAGGAGCGGCAAATCTTCCTGGCGATCTCGCAATGGTGGAATGTGTACGGGAAACACGTTCAGTCGATAAAACAGGTCTGCCCGAAATTTGCCGTCTTCAACCGCCTGTTCGAGACTCTCGTTGGTGGCTGCGATGACTCGGACGTTTACCTTCCGGGTGCGATTGTCGCCGACTCTTTCGAGTTCGCTTTCCTGAAGTACCCGAAGAAGCGTGGCTTGTGCCCGGGGGGTTAGCTCAATGACCTCGTCCAGAAAGATTGTGCCGCCATCCGCTCTTTCAAAGCGGCCCTCCCGGGACTGATTGGCGCCGGTGTATGCACCTTTCTCTACACCGAACAGTTCAGCTTCGATCAGGTCTGGCGGAATGGCTGCACAGTTCACCGCGATGAAGGGGCCATCAGAGCGCTCGCTGCGCAGGTGAACGCTTTTTGCGATGACCTCCTTGCCAACCCCTGTCTCGCCAAGCAGTAACACTGAAACCCTTCCCTGCGCTGCCTTGTCGATCATTTTGCAGACTTTGTTGTACGAAGCAGACTGCCCGATACCGTAGTACTGGCCTTGTTGTCTCTGCAGCGTGCTGCGTAGGGAGTTCAACTGTTCCTGAAGGTCGTAGAGTTCTTCGATCATTGGGTCTGTTTTGAAGTAACGGGAGAACTCTTCCGCGTCGGGCCATTCTTCCGCGGGCTTTCCTTCTATCATGCAGGTTTCGTCACCGCAGCCGCGGCAGCTGACTTCCCGGAAGATGATCTCCCTCCCCATAAATGAGGAAGTGTAAGCGCAGGCATAGCCCAGCAAAACCCAGCAGGCGGGCTCCTTCATTTGGCCGAGTTCGGTTTTGCAGATTTCAACTTCCCAGGAGTCGATCCACTCAAGCCGGCCATAGAAATCGCCCGTTTCCTGGTCCAGGTCAATCTCCAGGGGAACAACTTTCACCATTCCTTTGAGGGAGTGGAGCTGGGGCCCTGCAAGAAAAATGTCCAGCTCGCTGCAGTGAGGGCGCAGCTTGCGGGCAAGCTCTGCGTCTTTGAGGCCGGACAGGTACCCCAGTCGCAAGAAAAAGCCCTTGGCTCTTTCTGTGCCCATGCTATTGACAATTTCGCGACGGAAGGCCGCTAGTGATGTCAGGTTCATCAGCAACATGCGTTGCTCGCCAAACCAGATTTTGCCTTCCGAGCTGTGGAAATGAATCTGCTCCGTCAGATCCTTGAAATCCGTGTAGTTCAGTTGTGGCTTATAACTGACAGCCATGGTCGGAGACCCCCGTTAATTGTTGTGGGTGGGGAGTGGCTCTGGTGGAGCTCAGTAGCTCAATATCTAGCACATGACCAAAGTAAAAAATCAAC
>Ga0207908_1000052_pt1 | contig 53482 bp, 48 predicted proteins | sample MalvirmetagMSP81_FD_184224 | JGI IMG/M metagenome (GOLD analysis project Ga0207908, IMG submission 184224) | Marine viral communities from the Deep Pacific Ocean - MSP-81 (SPAdes) | ecosystem: Environmental > Aquatic > Marine > Oceanic | place: Pacific Ocean | collected 2011-04-18
GGTGGCCGGACTTGGCTTTCTGAACCGCATCCATGCTCAGCGCGCGAATGGCGTTGGCGAGATCTTTACGAGACGGCATTGACGTTTCTCCAGTGTTTTTCGGGAAAGAATTCGAACTGCTCAAAAAAGAGGCGCGTATTTTCGCCGATTACTGTGTGCCGGGGCAAATCGGCATACCCCTATTGTTGAAAACTACCGCTGTGGATTCCCGAAACGGGCTGATTTTCAAGAATGATAAATCTATATCAAAATTTTTTGATATGGCTATTGAATGACCACTCGAAGCCGCCTACACTTCCCAACCATGACATCCCTGACCACGCACGCGAATGAAAAGTCCTCTGTGGACGCCCTGGCCCCGATCTTCAAAGCAAGTGGGGATCCTTTGCGCCTGGAGATTCTGCGCGTGCTGCGCCGGGACACCTTTGGCGTACTGGAGCTGAGCCAACTGTTCGATATGCGCCAGTCCGGCATGAGCCACCATTTAAAGGTGATGCACAAGGCCGGCCTGCTAGAGCCCCAGCGCGAGGGCAACGCCATCTTTTACCGCCGCCCCTTGCACCTGGATAGCGACAAACTGACGGATCAGACCATCCGCCAGATCTTTGAAACCGTCGACAAGGTGCCTTTGCCGTCACACCTTCAGGCGAAGATTGATGCCATCCGGACCCAGAGGGCTGACCAGTCCCAGGTATTTTTTGCCCGACATTCCGACCAGTTCCGCGAGCAGCAGGAACTGATTGCGGCCTTCGACCTTTACGCCAATCCGGTGACGGAGCTGCTGCGTAAGCGCGCGATTCGGCAGCCGTGGCAGACCACCCTGGAGATTGGCCCGGGTGAAGGTGCGTTCCTGAAAGTGCTGTCGGAGCTGTCCGGTCATGTCGTCGCCCTGGACAACAGCCGGGACATGCTGGCCAAGGCCACCCGCACCTGCATCGATCAGCGGCTGAACAATGTCGACCTGATTGAGGGCGTCACCGACACCCTGCTGGCCCGGGGCGATGCCTTTGATCTGGTGGTTGCCAACATGGTGCTGCACCACGTGCCCAGCCCGGCCGACATCTTCCTGGACGCGGCCGCACTGATGAATAACAGCGGCTGCTTCGTGATCAGCGAACTGTGCAGCCACGATCAGGACTGGGCCAAGGAAAACTGCGGTGATCTCTGGCTCGGTTTTGAGCCGGAAGAGCTGACCGCCTGGGCTGCAGAGGCAGGACTGAAAGCGGGCGAGCAACTGTTCATCGGCCTGCGGAACGGATTTCAGGTGCAGGTCCGGGAATTCTGGAAGACCACGGATTAGCCGTAATCCGAGCCCGCATCAGCGAATATCAAAAAACTTTGATATTGACGTACGTAGTAGTACGTACACCAAGCAAAATCAACAACACGACCGCCGGTATCGGTCCCGCGACAGACACCGGCACGATTATGAATCGCTCACAAAGGAGCAACCTTATGTCTGATTACAGCATCTTCACTTCCGAGTCGGTCTCCGAAGGCCATCCGGACAAACTGGCCGACCAGATCTCCGATGCGGTACTGGATGCCATCCTGACCGAAGATCCCCACGCCCGCGTCGCCTGCGAAACCATGGTCAAAACGGGCGTGGCCATCGTGGGGGGTGAAATCAGCACCAGCGCGTGGGTCGACCTGGAAGACCTGGTGCGTGGCGTCATCAAGGACATTGGTTACACCTCCTCCGACGTGGGCTACGACGGCGACACCTGTGGCGTCATCAACATCATCGGCAAGCAGTCCGTGGACATCGCCCAGGGCGTTGACCGCCAGAAGCCTGAAGATCAGGGCGCGGGTGACCAGGGCCTGATGTTCGGCTACGCCAGCAACGAAACCAGCGTGCTGATGCCGGCACCGATTACCTTTGCCCACCGTCTGGTGGAACGCCAGGCCGAGGCCCGTAAGAGCGGCCTGCTGCCGTGGCTGCGCCCGGACGCCAAGAGCCAGGTTACCTGCCGCTATGAAAATGGCCGGGTAGCCGGTATTGATGCCGTGGTTCTGTCCACCCAGCACGACGAAGACGTCAGCCAGGCGGACCTGAAAGAAGCGGTGATGGAGCTGGTGGTCAAGCACACCCTGCCGGCCGAACTGCTGCACAAGGATACCCAGTTCCACATTAACCCGACCGGCAAGTTCGTGATTGGTGGCCCGGTAGGCGACTGCGGCCTGACTGGACGCAAGATTATTGTCGACACCTACGGCGGCATGGCTCGTCACGGTGGCGGCGCATTCTCGGGCAAGGATCCGTCCAAAGTTGACCGTTCCGCGGCCTACGCTGGCCGCTACGTCGCCAAGAACATTGTGGCCGCCGGCCTGGCCGACAAGTGTGAGATCCAGGTGTCCTACGCCATCGGCGTGGCGCAGCCTACCTCTATCTCTCTGAACACCTTTGGCACCGGCAAGATCAGCGACGACAAGATCATCCAGCTGGTGCGCGAGCTCTTCGATCTTCGCCCTTACGCGATCACCAACATGCTTGATCTGCTGCACCCGATGTACCGCGCCACCGCGGCCTATGGCCACTTTGGTCGCGAGCCGTACGAGATGACCGTGGGCGGCAAGACCTTTACCGCGTTCCCGTGGGAGAAAACCGACCGCGCGGCTGCACTGAAAGACGCCGCTGGTATCTAAACCAATTTCGGGCGTATGTCAGACGGCATACGCCCAAGTTAAGACATGACTGACAGGAGAACACCATGAGCACTCCCGCAGAACAGCTTAAGAATTTTGACGATTACAAAGTCCGTGATATTTCCCTGGCCGACTGGGGTCGCAAGGAAATCAAGATCGCCGAAGGCGAAATGCCGGCCCTGATTGCCCTGCGCGAGAGGTACAAGACCGAGCAGCCGCTTAAAGGCGCCAACATCATGGGCTGCATCCACATGACCATCCAGACTGCCGTGCTGATCGAAACACTGATTGAGCTGGGCGCGGATGTCCGCTGGTCCTCCTGCAACATCTTCTCCACCCAGGACCAGGCCGCCGCAGCCATCGCCGCGCAGGGTATTCCGGTCTTTGCCTGGAAAGGCGAAACCGATGAAGAGTACGACTGGTGCCTCGAGCGCACTGTTGGTGCCGACGTGGATGGCTGGCAGCCGAACATGATCCTGGACGACGGCGGCGACCTGACGGCCCTGCTGCACGAGAAATACCCGGAAATCCTGGCCAACTGCCACGGCGTTACCGAAGAAACCACCACCGGTGTGCACCGTCTGCAGGAAATGCTGCGCGACGGCACCCTGAAAGTACCGGCCATCAACGTGAACGATGCCGTTACCAAGGCCAAGAACGACAACAAGTACGGTTGTCGTCACAGCCTGAACGACGCCATCAAGCGCGGCACCGACCACCTGATGGCCGGCAAGAAAGCGCTGGTGATTGGCTACGGTGACGTGGGCAAGGGCTCCGCCGCTTCCCTGCGTCAGGAAGGCATGATCGTGAAGGTCACCGAAGCGGATCCGATCTGTGCCATGCAGGCTTGCATGGACGGCTTCGAGCTGGTCTCGCCGTACATCAACGGCGTAAACACCGGCACCGAAGCCGGCGTTAACCGCGATCTGCTGCAGAACACCGACCTGCTGGTCACCACCACCGGCAACATGAACGTGTGCGATTCGCACATGCTCAAGGCTCTGAAGTCTGGCGCTGTGGTGTGCAACATCGGTCACTTCGATAACGAGATCGATACCGCCTTTATGCGCAAGAACTGGGAATGGGACGAAGTGAAGCCGCAGGTGCACGTGGTGTATCGCGATAAAGCCGCCAACGATCACCTGATTCTGCTGTCTGAAGGTCGTCTGGTGAACCTGGGTAACGCCACCGGCCATCCGTCACGGATCATGGACGGCTCCTTCGCCAACCAGGTGCTGGCGCAGATGCACCTGTTCGAGCGCAAGTTTGCTGACTTGCCGGAAGATGCCCGTGAAAAGGGCGTGTATGTGCAGGTTCTGCCCAAGCACCTGGACGAAGAAGTGGCCCGTGCCATGGTCGAAGGTTTTGGTGGCGTGATCACCAAGATGACCCCGGAGCAGGCCAAATACATTGGTGTACCGGTCGAAGGCCCGTACAAGCCAGAAAGCTACAAGTACTGATCGGACGGCAGCATGGAAAGTCAGAAACAGTTCAAGCGTCGCTTCAGTTTCGAGTTCTTCCCGCCCAAGACTGACCAGGGCAAGGAAAAACTCCAGACTGTGCGTAACAAGCTGGCCGAGGTAGACCCGGATTTCTTCTCGGTCACCTTCGGTGCCGGCGGCTCCACCCGGGACCGCACCATTGAGACCGTGCTTAACCTGCACAGGCAGGGCATATCCACCGCCCCCCACCTTTCCTGCGTTGGGGGCACTCGCCAGGAAATCGGCGAGCTGCTGGATGTGTACAAGGAAAACGGCATCAACCGCATTGTTGCCCTCCGGGGTGACATGCCCTCGGGCATGGGTGCGGCCGGTGAGATGCGCTACGCCAATGAACTGGTGGAGTTTATCCGCGAGCACAGCGGCGACACCTTCAACCTGGAGGTGGCCGCCTACCCGGAGTTTCATCCTCAGGCCCGCAGTGCCGAAGATGACCTGCAGAACTTTGCCCGCAAGGTGAAGGCCGGCGCCAACAGCGCCATCACGCAGTATTTCTTCAATGCGGACAGTTACTTCTACTTTATCGACCGTCTGGAGAAGATGGACGTCACCATTCCGGTGGTGCCAGGCATCATGCCCATCATCAACTTCTCCAACCTGGTACGGTTCTCAGACATGTGCGGTGCTGAAATCCCGCGCTGGATCCGTAAGCAGCTCGAAGCTTACGGCGATGACAGCGACAGCATCCGCAAGTTTGGCGAAGAAGTGGTCACTGACATGTGTGAGAAGCTGCTCAAGGCCGGCGCGCCAGGGCTGCATTTTTACACCCTGAACCAGGCCGAGCCCAGCCTCAGCATCTGGAAAAACCTCGGGGTCAGCGAGCGGGAAAAAATCTCCTTCTGAATTCCAGTTAGCGGTCGGGGTACCTGCCCTGACCGCTTCTTACTACCCTACAAACTATCTACAGACTATTGCCAACTCACCCCCTATCCTCCAAGCATTTGATTTCCTGAAATTCCTTTGGCGATAAGCTAAGGTGTACAGGATGCAGTTCCCAAATTGCTCCCCGTCAACCACGGCCATCAGCCGTGGCGTCCGGCTCGCCCATCAGGCGAAAGGAGCACTAATAAAAGCGAAAGGAGAAAGCATGAGCACTAAATGGCTGAAAACGATTAGCGCTAGCCTGGCACTCACCGTTGCCGCTGGGACCGCCAGCGCAGAGACCCTGCGCGTAGTGACCGACCCCAGCTTCGTCCCGTTCGAGATGATGGATCAGAAAACCGGCGAGATGATCGGTTTCGATATGGAAATTATCCGCGAGGTGGGCAAGCGTGCCGGCTTTGAAATCGATCTGAACACCATGGATTTCAACGGCATCATCCCCGCACTGCAAACCGGCAACGTTGATATTGCCATCGCCGGCATCACCATCACCGAAGAGCGCGAGCAGATCGTCGATTTCTCTGACCCGTACTACGACTCCGGTCTGCGCATCCTGGTCCGCGAAGGTGAAGAAGGCATCAAGGCCCTGGAAGACCTGGAAGGCAAGAAGATCGGTACCAAGATCGGCTCCACCAGCTATGACTACCTGATGAAAAACATTGAGCAGGACGACGGTGTAACGCCCTATCCCGGCAGCTCCGATATGTACATGGCGCTGATGTCCCGTGCCATTGACGTCGTGTTCTACGACGCGCCGAACGTCGGTTACTTTGCTCGCACCAAGGGTGAAGGCAAAGTGAAAACGGTTGGCCAGCTGTACGAAGGCCAGCAATACGGTATCGCGCTCAAAGACGGTAGCGAGTGGGTGGACGAAGTGAACGCCGCTCTGGCTTCCATGAAGGAAGACGGCACCTACAAGACCATTTACGAAAAATGGTTCGGCCCGATGCCGGAAGGCATGTAAGGGCAACCGGACCTACACGGTTCGATTCCCTGAGCCGGGGTGCCCCCACCCCGGCTGTTCCTGACTGTCACCCCCTGCGGAGATTCTCACTGTGGAATTTCAGTTTCAGTTCGACTGGCAAGCTGCCATCGACTCCATCCCTTTTCTTCTTGAGGGTATACCCTACACCCTGTTGATCTCGTTTGGCGGCCTGCTGATTGGTTTTGCCCTGGGCATCTTTTTTGGCCTGCTGAGCATCAACAAAAAATGGTTCCTGCGCTGGCCGGCCACGGCCTACATCGAAATTTTCCGTGGCACGCCGATTCTGGTGCAGGTGCTGTTCATCTTCTACGGCCTGCCCGATCTGATCGGTGGCCCGATCGACCCCCTGACTGCCGGTATCGCAGCAATTGCCCTGAACTCCGGCGCCTACATTTCGGAAGTGGTGCGTGGTGGCGTGCAGTCCATCGATAAGGGCCAGACCGAAGCCGGCCTGTCACTGGGCCTGTCCCGTACCCAGACCTTCTGGTCTATCGTTTGGCCCCAGGCCTTCCGCCGCATGATTCCGCCACTGGGCAACCAGGCCATCGTCAGCATCAAGGACACCTCACTGTTCTCAGTCATTGGTGTCGGCGAGCTGGTACGCCAGGGCCAGATCTACATTGCCAATACCTTCACGGCGTTTGAGGTGTATTTCGTGGTCGCGATCATGTATCTCGCCATTACCCTGTCGCTATCCCTGATCCTGCGCCTTGTTGAGCGGCGTGGACTGGCCTCTGTCTGAAGGAACGCTGATCATGACTGATATCGTACAAATGAAGGGCATGAACAAGTACTTCGGCAGTCTGCATGTCCTGAAAGACATCGACCTGACCGTTGCCAAAGGTGAAGTGGTGGTGATCATCGGGGCCAGCGGCTCGGGTAAGTCGACCCTGATCCGCTGCGTTAATGGGCTGGAAGAGTTTGAATCCGGTCACCTGACGGTGGACGGGCATCCGCTTGCACCCAAGAGCGGCAACCCGAAATCCCTGGCCGAAATCCGCAAGGAAGTCGGCATGGTGTTCCAGCAGTTCAACCTGTTCCCGCACCTGACGGTGAAAAGGAACATCATGCTGGCCCCGAAAAAGGTCAAGGACACCTCCGAGACTGTGGCGGCCGCCACCGCCGAGCGACTGCTGAACCGCGTCGGCATTGGCAACCAGGCCGACAAGTATCCGAGCCAGCTATCAGGTGGCCAGCAACAGCGCGTGGCCATCGCCCGCGCCCTGGCCATGGAACCGCGGCTGATGCTGTTCGATGAGCCCACCTCGGCACTGGACCCGGAAATGATCGGTGAAGTGCTGGACGTTATGCGTGAACTGGCCAAAGAGGGCATGACCATGATGGTGGTTACCCACGAAATGGGTTTTGCCCGGGAAGTGGCCGACCGCGTGATCTACATTCACGAAGGCCAGATCGTGGAACAGGGCAAGCCGGACGATGTGTTCGACACCCCCCAGAACGAACGCACCCAGGCATTCCTGTCGCGGGTACTGGCGCACTGACGCCAGCGTTCAACGCTCGCAGAAAAGCCCCGCCTCATTGGTGGGGCTTTTTTATGGGCACCGTTCAATCCTGTTGCAGCAGCCGGCGCGTGGCCTGGTACTCTTCCTCAATCTTGATGCGGGAATCCTCGGCCAGGAATTTGGCAATTTTCTTACCGACCAGCGGCAGATCACTTCGCACCTTCAGGCTGACCTGATTAGTGCAGGTCTTGCTGTCACCCTTCAGCCTCATCATGCCTCGGATCTTCGCCGGCACACCGTCGATACGCACCCGGAACTCGCAGTGCCACTCGTCTTCGTTCTTGCGGAACCAGTGCTCGTCCTGGCTAACCTGATTCCATTCCCGATGAAAACTGGCCAGTATCGCCGGTACGTCGGTGGAACTGGTGACCTCCCGTTCGATGACAATCCTGGCCGAGGCCTCATCCAAAACCAGCTCCCGGACATTGACGTTGCGGGACCCTTCCCGAGTGTTTTTCTCGAGTAGCCGGTCTCGGCTGAAAAACGTGCCCAGCACGTCATTCACTCCCGACTCGTATGGGTGTGTCAGCTCAATCTCCATCACGACCTCCTATTAAGATTTACCGGATTGTCCAGTGCCACCGGAACGCCTGCATTGGCCGGCAGGTCGGAGGCCTCTGGCAAGGTGGTCAGGCGGCGCCGTTAACTGTAATATTCGCCAAGGTTAACAGCCGATCTACCCGAACCCGACAGTCTGACCGGAGATACACCATGCGCAACGCCGATCTCGTCGCCCGCGGCCTCAAATCCGTGTGGCACCCCTGCACCCAGATGAAAGACCATGAAACCCTGCCGTTGGTCCCCATCAAACGGGGCGAAGGCGTCTGGCTGGAAGATTTCGAGAATAATCGCTATATCGACGCGGTCAGTTCCTGGTGGGTCAACCTGTTTGGCCACGCCAACCCGCGCATCAACGCTGCCATCCAGGAACAGATTGGCCAGCTGGAGCACGTGATCCTGGCAGGCTTCACCCACGAGCCGGTGGTGAATCTTTCGGAGCGACTCATTGAAGTGACCCCGGAAGGCCTGAACAAGTGCTTCTACGCCGACAACGGCTCGTCTGCCATTGAAGCAGCCCTGAAAATGAGTTTTCATTACTGGAAGAATCAGGGCAAACCGGGCAAGAAAAACTTCGTCAACCTGAGCAATAGCTACCATGGCGAAACCCTGGGCGCCTTGGCGCTGGGCGACGTAGCCCTGTACAAGGACACCTACCAGCCGCTGCTGATGGAAGTGCTGACCGCACCCTCACCGGATGCCTTCAACAAGGAAGCCGGCGAGACCGACGAAGCCTATGCCCTGCGCCAGTTTGAAGCCATGGACAAGCTGCTGGCCGAAAAACACAACGAAATCTGCGCCGTGGTCGTCGAGCCGCTGATCCAGTGCGCCGGCGGCATGCGCATGCACCACCCGATCTACCACACCAAACTGCGTGAAGCCTGTGACCGCTACGGTGTGCACCTAATTGCTGATGAAATCGCGGTAGGCTTTGGCCGCACCGGCACCCTGTTCGCCTGCGAGCAATCCGGCATCACCCCGGATTTCATGTGCCTGTCGAAAGGCCTGACCGCGGGCTACCTGCCGCTGTCCGTGGTACTGACCACCGATGACGTCTACAACGCCTTCTACGACGACTACGAAACCCTGAAAGCCTTCCTGCATTCGCACAGCTACACCGGCAACCCGATCGGCTGTGCCGTGGCACTGGCCACCCTGGATATCTTCCGGGATGACAACGTGATTGAACAAAACCGCCGACTCTCCGCCTGCATGGCCGAGTCGGTGGCACACCTGGCCGACCACCCTAACGTGGGCGACATCCGCCAGCACGGCATGACCCTGGCTGTGGAAATGGTCAAGGACAAAGCCTCGAAAACCCCTTTCCCCTGGCAGGAACGACGCGGCGTGCGGGTATACCAGCATTCACTGACACGCGAAGCCTTGCTTCGCCCCCTGGGTAATGTGGTTTACTTCATGCCGCCTTACGTCATCACCGAAGACCAGATTCGCCATCTGGCCCAGGTCGCGACCGAAGGCATCGATATCGCCGTTAGGGACTGACCAGGAAAGACAGGCATGCGCATCCCCAGAATCTTTACCGACTCGCCACTCAGTGAAGGCGGGACAACCGAGCTGGACGACAACGCCGCCCAGCACGTCGGACGGGTGCTGCGCATGCAGCCAGGCCAGGAATTGCGCCTGTTCAACGGCGACGGCCAAGATTACCCGGCCACCATTACAACCGTTGGCAAAAAACAGGTGGAAGTACGGGTGGGCACCCCGGAACCCAACGCCACCGAATCTCCCCTGGAAATCGTACTGGGCCAGACCCTCTCCAAGGGCGACCGCATGGATTACGCGGTGCAGAAAGCCGTGGAAATGGGGGTCACCCGCATCGTGCCCCTGACCACCGAACGCTGTGAGGTAAAACTCAAAGGCGACCGGGAAGACAAACGCCTGCGCCACTGGCAATCGGTGGCCGTCAGCGCGGCGGAGCAATGCGGCCGGGCCCGGGTTCCCGACATCCTGCCGGTAATGACGATTCAGCAGTGGCTGGAACACAGCCGCGACTGCGACGCCCGGCTGGTTTTGCACCACCGCACCGAACAATCCCTGAGCGCCATGGCCAAGCCCGGCCGCGTTGCCCTGATGATCGGCCCGGAAGGCGGCCTGTCAGCAGATGAAATCACCCTCGCCGAGCAAGACGGCTTCCTGCCCGTCGCTCTCGGCCCCCGGGTTTTACGCACCGAAACCGCCCCCGTTGCGGCCATGGCCCTGTGCCAGTGGTTGTGGGGCGATGTCGGAAGCAAAGCCTGACGACTCTTCACAACCCCACTGCCCGCCACCTTTCGGCAGCCAAGTCATTGACACTACACACCAGTACAAACATTATCCTTGCCTGACTGCAGGTGCGACTCCCAGGCATGGGCCAGTCTACGGAAAGTTCTCTTCAGAACTGTGCGGAGCCAAGGATGGCGGAGCTCAAGCGCCACATGGATGTGCCTGAGCGGGTTCTGAAGAGAACTTTCCGTAGGGTGGCGACCTCTGCAGTAACAACAACCGGTAATGGCGAGTAGCGGATGACAAGCTTGTTCACCACCCCTGAATTCTGGCAATACCTCAGCATTCCCATCATCGCGGCACTGATTGGCTGGACCACCAACTGGCTCGCCATAAAGATGACCTTCTTCCCGCTGGAATTCATCGGCAAGCCGCCGCTATTGGGCTGGCAAGGCATAATCCCCTCAAAAGCCCGCAAAATGGCCGCCATCAGTGTCGATGCCACCATCTCCAAGATCGGCACCGTTAACGAAATTTTTCAGCAGATTGACCCGAAAGTCCTCGCCACCCACATCGTTCATTCGGTAGACAGCCGCATCGAAGAATATGTGGACGAGATGATGTTGCGGGAATACCCAACCTTCTGGGAAAACCTGCCGGCCTCGGCCCGCAACATGGTGTACGACCGAGTGCGGAAATCGACACCCCAACTGGTCGACAATCTCGTTGAGGATATCTCGGCGAACATCGAAGACCTGCTCGACATCAAAGGCATGGTCATTGAGCGACTGGCCAGCGACAAACAGCTATTGAACCGGATCTTCCTGGAATGTGGTGAAGTCGAGTTCCGCTTCATCATCAACTCCGGCCTCTACTTCGGTTTCCTGTTCGGCCTGATCCAAATGACCGTCTGGTACTTCTACCAGAGCTGGTGGGTACTGCCGTTCTTCGGCCTTTTGGTAGGCTGGGCCACCAACTGGATTGCCCTGAACGTCATTTTCCGCCCACTGCAGCCAAAGAAAGTGGGCCCATTCCGGCTACAGGGACTCTTCCTCAAACGCCAACCAGCGGTGGCCGAATCCTTCTGTCACATCGTCACCCACGAAATCCTGACCGTCGGCAACATCATTAACGCCATACTGAACGGCCCCAAGGGTGACCGCGCCCGCAACATGGTAAAAAAACACATCAAGCCACTGGTGGATGAAACTGCCGGCATGGGCAAGGCGCTGACCCAGGTGGCCTTTGGACCCACCGGCTTCGCCACCCTGAAGAAACAGGTTGGGGAAAAGGCCATTGAGATCTCCCAGACCTCTTTCGACAACCCGGTATTCGAGCAGGACCGGGCCCGGGCGGTCGAATCGATCATGGTCGAGCGGATGATCGCCCTGTCCTCAGAAGAGTTCCAGGACCTGCTCAGGCCCTGCTTCCAGGAAGACGAAATCAAACTGATCCTTGTCGGCGCCTTTCTCGGTATGGCTGCGGGCTTTTGCCAGCTGGTTTTCGTATTCGGCCAGACCGCTTTTTAGGACGGCGCCCGGTTCATACTGGCGATCTACTGTGGCAACCCTCTGATCGCCGACTATACTGCCTGTGAAAGGGTACGTAACTTTTAAGACCGATTGGCTCGGAGGCAATGGATGCCAGGCTTTCTTTCCTGGATTTCGAGTTTATTCTCATCGCCACAACCGCCAACACCGGTGTTACCGGAAGCGCGACTGATCAACCCAGCCAAAGAGCAAAGCAACGACGACGATCTTGAGAACGGGTTAGAACTGACCCGCAAGTTGGAGGAGCATCTGTTTTGCTGGCTGCTGGATGCCAAGCCCTCTGCACTGATCGGAGAGTCTTGGCATGCCTCGGAGATTCTGGGTGAACTGGAGCATCGCCTGAGTGAAGACCAGTTAGATGAGCTGCCCCGGCAACCGCTAAGCCTCCCGATGCTGCTAAGAGCCCTGGCCGATGAGTCCACCGCCCGTCAGCATGTGACTGAGATCATCCTCAGGGATCCGGGCCTGACCGATCAGTTACTGCAGGTGGCCAACAGTCCCTTTTTCCGCCACGGCGACAAGATCATCGAGTCGATCGACCAGGCGGTCTTCCTGCTCGGTATCGACGGTATTCGAAATGTGGTGTCTGCGGCTGTGATGCGACCCATGATGGCAGCGCGTAACAGTGTTGAAGCACTGTTTGCCAAGCGAGTCTGGCGCTGGGGCCTTTCCTGTGCACGCGCCTCCGAGCAGATCGCCAAGTTCCATAACGCCGACACCAGTGCCCACTTCATGGCGGGGCTTCTGCCCGCGCTCGCCTACATCACCCTGTTCCGGGAGCTGCAGCGAATCTGCCGTGCGCAACAAAACACCGCCCCGCCCCCGGCGCTGATCCGGCAGGCCATGACGCGCTACCAGTGGTCCACCAGCCAGCTACTGGCCAAGGCCTGGAACCTTCCGCCACGGTTCAGCGCGCTGTTGCTGGCGGCTGAACGGCCAGCCCCAAGACAGGACCACACGCCGTTAAATGATGGCATCATCATCGGCACCCGAGAGGTACTTCGCCACGCCAACCAGCGCAATCTGGCTGAAGACGACCTGCCCAAGGTGGTGCAACTGAACTCTCAGCAGATCAAGCTGGTGCGGGAATCGCTGCTGGCGATGCTGCGTGATGAGGGACGCTCACCCGCCCGACTGTGACACCGGATCCTGCTCCACATCTGTCATGGTTTGCTGAATCGTCTTGCCAGTTTTCAGCAGATCGGAGAAGGGCGTGGTCAATCGCTCTTCCTCGCCATGCAGCAGGTCAAAAGGAAGATCAAGCGGCAACCTGTCCACCACCCGATCCTCGTCGCGACGGACCACCCTGAGCACGTCGGCAATGGAAATGCCATCCAGCGACCGGCCAGGAACCAGCTGATCACCCTGGCGCCCCGCTAATGACAACAACCCAGCGCGAATCAGCTTGTCACTCACGCCCCGTGTCACTTCACCAGGCACACTCAAGCGATGCTCCAACACTTCCTGCTGGGGCGCAGGTTCGCCATCAGCGAAGGGTTTCGCCACCATCCACATCAACGCCAACGCCACCTTCTCCTGTAATTCCGGCGCCAATTGAACCTGCCGACGCTTGGCGACCGAGCCTGGGTTCTGCAGATAAAACGCCAGACTGGCGCCCAACAACAGGATCATCCAGTTAAGGTAAGTCCAGATCAGCAGGATGATGCCGATGGCGAAGCTGGAGTAGATGGCCGCGTACTTGGCAGAACCGGCCACAAATGACGCGAACAGCATACCCGCCGCCTGCCATGATACCCCTGCAACCAGGCCGCCAACAAAAGCGTAGCGAAGCTTCACGCGGGTGTTCGGCATGAAGATGTAGACAAAGGTGAAGGCACCGACCACCAGGAAGAACGGGGTAAACCGGCTGACGACCAGGATCAGTGAGCCGAAAGGTTCAATCTCGATCAGAGTCTGAACAAAGGTAGAGGAGAAAATAGTGGCACTGACACCGATGGCGGACACCATCAGCAAAGGCCCCACCATGATGACACTGAGGTAGTTACTGAACCTCTGCGCCATCGAGCGCATGTCGGGCACCCGCCAGATCATGTTGAACGAACGCTCGATCTTCTGCAGCAGCGAGACCACTGTGTAGACCAGCAACGCCAGACCCACGGAACCAAGGACTCCAACTTTCATGTTGTCCACGAAGCCCAGAATTTTCTCCGCCAATTCGATTCCCTGCGGCCCCATGGGCTGGAAAAACTGGAACAGGAAGGGCTCCATGCGTTGGTGAACACCCAGTGCCTTCAACACCGAGAAACTCAGCGCCAGCAGCGGCACGATACTGAGCAGCGTGGTGTACACCAAACTCATGGCATGCAGGGTCAGTTGGCCACTGATGACATCCCGGGCCAGCGCATAGACCGAACGGCCTGCCTTATACAGCCAGGTCCAGGGCCAGCTACGCGGTGGGTTGGGGTTAGCAAGAATCCAGTCTTCTGCCGCCTGAAGCCGTTCTCTAAATTGGAAAGAAGCCACTCAATGTCCTGCAATGAAAAGTTTTGTACAGATTATCAGGCAGATACCCGCCGTAACAGAGTATGGCCGATTACCGGGCATTTACGAGCAATGGCTCGCGGACTTTTTGCGTATGGCCTTCATTCACTAACTCTGCTGTTGGCTTAAATACGTAACCGTCGAGGATTGGACTGATAAATGCTGCAAATTTCAGTAACGGAACTGGCAGATGTTCTCTTTGAGCACATCGCTCAGTGAAGCCAGTGTATTGGTCATGCTTTGAGAGCTCCGGGCGCTGCCTGAGATTTCCTCGATCTGGTTCTTCAGGTTGATTAGGTTTTCATCGATATTGCGCACCGCCTCACTCTGTTCGAACGCGGCCTGCGCCACGTGCTGGTTAAGGGCCCGCATTTCCTTGGCCTTGTCATCGATCAGTGCCAGACTGCTGCTGCATTCTCGAATTCGCTCCCTGGTCTGAAGGCTGTCCTGACGGCTCAGTTCTACCAGTCCAACGGCATTGTCGGCCTCCTTTTGGAGCGAGGACACCAGCTCATCGATCTCGCTGGTGGAGTTGGCCGTCTGCTGCGCCAGGCCCCGAACCTCGTCGGCGACAATGGCAAAACCACGCCCCATATCGCCGGCTCTCGCCGCCTCAATAGCGGCATTCAGTGCCAGCAGGTTGGTTTTCTCCGAGATACCGCGAATAACATCGACAACCCGTCCGATTGCCTCGCTACGCTTCGACAGTTCGCGCATGGTTGAGGCTACGCCTTCAATCCTCTCTTCCAGGCAAGTCATGGCGACCACCGACTGGTCGGCGGACTGCCCGCCCTGGCCAGTCAGGTCACTGACCTCGTCCGACAGGCTGGCCGCACGATCGGCATTCTCACGAACGCCCTCAGCAGTTGCCGTTACCTCGTTGGCGGCGCTGGCCACCATGCCGGTTTCGTGCTGCTGGCGGCCGACCTGCTCACTCAGGCTTTGGCTGCTTTCACGGCCCCGGGACGCGACGTCACCGAGTTCGCTGCTCGAGTTCGCCACGTGTCCGATCAGCCCGCCAAACCGGGCCAGCATCTGGTCAAAGGCATGAGCGATCACGCTGAGCTCGTCCCGCCGTTCGTAACCCAGCGTGCCCCGCAGATCGTTTGCCGACTGGATTTCCACAATACGCTGCCCGAGAAGGCGCACCGGCTTGAGCAGCGAATGCAGGAACAAGGTACCCAACAGAATGGCAGCAACCACCAGGACCGCAGCCATGGCCAGACTGACACCGGCAGCCTGATCAATTTCCTCGCGGATTGTACGGCCACTTTCAGCCACCCCTTCGCTCGCGGCGCGCACCTGTGCGCCAGCCTGCAGAACGCCCTCGGTCAGCTCCAGTTCCCGCTGCTGATAGGCAGCCTCGATACTGTCGAGTTGGCCGGCCAGGCTGACGGCTTCCTCACGGGCCACTTCGGCCATCGAGCGCCCCATCAGCATCATCGACTTATCAAAAAACTCGAACATCTTGGTGCCCACCAACCGATACTGCTTCACCGAGGCCATCATTTCATCAACCTGGGAAGACAGGCCGGGATCCGCCGTGGCCAGTGCCTGCAGATCCAAGCTCAAATCATTCGAAGACGCCTCGGCTTTTTCCAGTGACTCCCGGTCGGCGTTGAGTGCAGCATGGAAGTACCAGTACTGCATGGCTCCCAGGTGCTGTCGGGCTGCCGTAACACCCTCGGAGAACACCGCCAGGGCACGCTGGCCATCAATGAGCTCGGACTGCTCACCGATAGCACTCACCTGCTCCCGGATACTCTCGGCCTGGCGATCAACGCTGGCGCCAATCCCGGCGATACGCTGGTAAACCAAGGCGGATGAGGCGATCGACAGGCCGATTAGTAAGGTAAACAGCAAAATGGCCCGGGCACGAATGCTGATATTAAAGCGGGGTGAACTCATAGCTTTCGACCTTTAGGAAGCTCAATTGGTAACGTAATGTCGACGTGTCCAGCCACGCATACTGTCCAGACGCTCCAGCCGACTGGCTGCCTCTGACAGCGTTGACTCGATGGGTTCGGTGCCGGAGAGCATGTCTGAGAAGCGATTGGTCATCAGGTCCCAGAAACGTTTCATCTCGGGGATATTGGGCATGATTTCGCCGCGGCTTGCGGAGCGGAAGGTATGGTCGATAAACGGGTCTGCACTGAGTGTTTTCACCACATTTAGGTGGGCCACCGCGCCCAGCGGTTTATCGTTATTCACCGCGTGCAGGCCCTCCTCGGTGAGCAGGTAGTCCTCCAGGAACCGTCGGGCCAGCTCTTCATTGGTGGATACCTTGCTCAAACCGGCGGCCAGCACGCCGACGAACGGTTTGCCCGGCTTGCCGCCAACAGTGGGCACATCCGCTATACCCACATCAATGCCAGCGTTTCGGACTTCGCTCCAGGCCCAGGGGCCATTGATGATCATCGCCACCTCACCGGTCTTGAAGCCTTCCATCATTGAACTGTAATTGGCGTCGCCTGCCAGCACTCCCGCGCTCAACAAATCCTTGATACCCGATACCGCCGCGATCGCTCCATCATTGGCGACACCCACATCCGACAGGTCGTAAACACCGTTTTCGAGACCAAAGCTGTAGCCGCCTGAGCCTGCGAACACCGGCCAGGAAAAGTAGACGTTGTTGTAGTCCCAGGAAATCGCCTGTATGCCCTGACCTTTCAGGCGCTGGTGTTCAACTTGCAGCTGCGCCAGTGATTTTGGTGGGGTTGCGACCAGGTCCTTGTTGTATAACAGGCTGACCACTTCCATCGCGATGGGGTAACCATAAACCCGGTCTCCCACGGAAACCGCCTGCCAGGCAAAGGGCGCAATCGAGTTCCGAACCTCGTCTGACGGCTCAATGGGGCGCAGGTGGCCTTCGTTGATCCAGCTGCCAAAGCGGTCATGGGGCCAGATCACAATATCGGGCGCCCCGGTGGAATAGCCGTAGTGGTCGTATTGGGTGGTTAGGTCCTCGGGTGTTTCCACGGTAACCGCAACACCGGTTTCCGCTTCAAAACGCCGGCCGACCTCGGCGAGGCCCTCATGACCCTTATCGGAATTGATCCAGATTAAGAGTTCACCGCGCTCAAAAGCCGATACCGCAGGTGTGAATACAACACCCGCCAGCACCAGAGCCAGAATGGATCTGATCATGATGTTCGTCCTGTTGTTATTGTTCGAACGAGTTTGGAATGCATACCCTGAATCGGGTATTTCATGAGCAGTTTATGCACTAATAAAGCGCAGCCGGTTCATCCGGCTGCGAACTTTCCAGGGGGGAGTAGGAGGGAGTACCCGGCAGAAGCGTCAGAAAATCAGGCAGGAACCGCTAAATTACGCGCCGTAATATCGACAATCCTCTGTCGCGCTTCACGGCTTGCCCAGGCCGAATGAGGGGTCACGATCAGGTTGGGGATATCGTCCGCCAGCAACGGATTGCCGTTCCGGGGCGGCTCTTCCGTCAACACATCAAAACCGGCACCACCGATCTCGCCCGATCTCAGGGCATCCGCCAGCGCCTGTTCGTCCACCAGTCCGCCGCGGCTGGTGTTGATCAGCAAGGCGTCGTTTTTCATCATTTTCAACTCACGGGCACCGATCAGGTTACGGGTGTCTTCGGTAAGCAGGCAGTGCAGTGACAGCACATCCACCTGTGGAAGAAGCTCATCCAGGGGCAGGCGCGGGTAGCCGTCCACCTCCGAAGCAGGCTGACCGGGCCTCGCCCCCACCAGAATGTTCATACCGAAAGCCTTGGCCCGTTCGACCACCCCTTTGCCAAGATCGCCATAGCCCAGAATGCCCAGTGTGCGACCTTCGAGTTCCATGATTGGATGATCCATCAGGCAGAACATATCGCTCTTGCCCCAGCGACCAGCCCGCACATCCCGATCGTAATCCAGCAACCGGGTGGCCAGCGCGAGAATCAACGCCAGGGTGTGCTGGGCGACCGTGGAGCGGCCGTAATTGGTCACGTTCAGTACCCGAATGCTGTGGTCGCGGGCAGCTTCCTTATCAATGTTGTTGGTCCCGGTGGCTACCACCGCAATGGTGGTTAGCTCGGGGCAGGCCTCGAAATGCTCCCGGCTGAGCACTACCTTGTTGACGATCACCGTATCGAAGCCCTGTATACGGCCAACCACCTCATTCGGCGCCGTTTTACCGTGTTTAACCAGATCTCCGGTGATACGCTCTATCGGAGCGAGATCGATATCGTTGCCCAGTGTATCGGCATCAAGGAATACTGCTTTCATACTTTTCTCCTGAATCAAGACAGGCAAAGATTAGGGTAGACTGGAGCAAACGTCCAAACCAGAGGGAGTAGAAAACCATGGATCACGAGTTCTGGCATGAACGCTGGGCGAAAGAGGAAATCGGCTTTCACGAGGGCACCGTTAACCAGTACCTCTATGATCACTGGCCAGAGCTGGCCGGCAAGGCCGCCAGCGCCGTTTTTGTCCCACTGTGTGGTAAAGCCCACGACATGTGGTGGCTGCACGACCGCGGTCATCCGGTGATCGGCGTCGAGCTGAGCGAAGTCGCCTGCAAGGACTTCTTCGAAGAAGGCGGCGAGAAAGCCAAAGTACACCCGGGTGAACCCTTCACCACCTTCAAGCACGACAATCTGGAACTCTGGTGCGGCGACTTCTTCCAATTGGTCCCGGCTGACCTGAAACACATTCGCCTGGTGTACGACCGGGCCGCCCTGATCGCCCTGCCCCCTCACATGCGCAAGAGCTACGTGGAACACCTCACTGCGATCATCCCGGATGACACCAAGATCCTGCTGATCACCCTCGACTACGACACCGAAATCAAAGGCCCGCCGTTCAACGTCAGCGACGAGGAAGTGCAGGAGCTCTACTCGGCGGACTACACCATCGAGCACATCGTCACCAACACCCTGGCCAAGGACCACCCCTTCACCAAACGCAAAGGCCTGGCCGGCGCCACCGAAAGCGTGTTCCGCCTAACAAAGAAATAACTCTCTATTCCGCCCCTTACACCCCGACCCACGCCCAAGGCGTGATCGGAGTGTAAGGGGTATCTTTCTGTGACCGCTTGTTTGTCTGAGCAAAGCGAGTTTCAACAAGCGGTCACAGAAAGATACCCCTTGCGCTCCAGCCCCCCACCCCGTAACACAATTTAATGAACCTTAACCACTTCCCCACTGTCCTATTTTTCGAGCGTGAACTAAGCTCAAATTAAGCAGGCGGCCGCAGCTCAGTATTTGCCGGGCGGCTTGTATGTATCCATATCTTCCACCCATAACTATATAGACCGCCTCACAGGCGGAACCGATGCAACGGGGATATTGCGTGAACTGAGAGTCGATTATAAGAGAGCAAGCGAGGGGCCATCTATGACCATCATGCAGCACTTTAAAAACAGGTATGAGAGTACCCAGGAAGAAGAATTCACCCTGGAGGAATACCTGGAGATCTGCAAAAAGGACCCAACGGCCTATGCCACGGCCGCTGAGCGAATGTTAATTGCCATTGGCGAGCCAGAACTTGTCGACACCTCCCGTGACCATCGCCTGTCACGCATCTTCTCCAACAAGGTTATCAAGCGATACCCTGAATTCTCCGAGTTCTACGGCATGGAAGAAGCCGTGGAAAACATTGTGTCTTTCTTCCGCCATGCCGCTCAGGGCCTGGAAGAAAAGAAACAGATCCTGTACCTGCTCGGCCCGGTTGGCGGCGGTAAGTCGTCCCTGGCGGAAAAACTCAAGGCCCTGATGCAGAAGGTGCCCTTCTACGCCATCAAGGGCTCGCCGGTGAACGAATCGCCCCTCGGGCTATTTGATCCTGCGGAGGACAGCCAGATCCTGGAAGAGGAATACGGCATTCCCTCCCGCTATCTGCAAACCATCATTTCGCCCTGGGCAGTCAAGCGACTGCATGAATACGGCGGCGATATCAGCCAGTTCAAGGTGGTGAAGAAATACCCCTCGGTACTGGACCAGATCGGGGTCTCCAAGACCGAGCCCGGCGACGACAACAACCAGGACATCTCCGCCCTGGTGGGTAAGGTCAACATCCGGATGCTGGAGGATTTCTCCCAGGACGACGCCGATGCGTACAGCTTCAGCGGCGGCCTGTGCAAGGCCAACCAGGGCCTGCTGGAATTCGTCGAGATGTTCAAGGCACCGATCAAAGTGCTGCATCCGTTGCTGACCGCGACCCAGGAAGGCAACTACAACACCACCGAAGGCATGGGCTCGGTGCCCTTTGACGGCGTGATCCTGGCCCACTCCAACGAATCGGAATGGCAGACCTTCCGCAACAACAAGCACAACGAGGCGTTTCTGGACCGGGTCTACATCGTGAAAGTGCCTTACTGTGTCCGGGTTACCGAAGAGATCGAGATCTACAAGAAGCTGCTTAAAAACAGCTCCCTGTCCGGTGCCCCCTGCGCCCCCGACACTCTCGACATGCTGGCCCAGTTCTCGGTGCTTTCCCGGATCAAGGAACCGGAAAACTCCAGCATCTTCTCGAAAATGCGCGTGTACGACGGCCAGAACATCAAGGACACCGACCCCAAGGCCAAATCGATTCAGGAATATCGGGATGCCGCGGGCGTGAATGAAGGCATGGACGGCCTGTCCACCCGCTTCGCGTTCAAGATCCTGTCGAAAGTGTTCAACTTCGATACCGCAGAAGTGGCAGCCAACCCCGTGCACCTGCTGTATGTGATTGAAAAACAGATCGAACAGGAGCAGTACACCCCCGAGGTTCAGGAGCGCTACCTTCGTTTCATCAAGGAATTCCTGGCACCGCACTACGTCCAGTTCATCGGCAAGGAAATCCAGACCGCGTACCTGGAGAGCTACAGCGAATACGGCCAGAACCTGTTCGATCGCTACGTCACCTACGCCGACTTCTGGATTCAGGACCAGGAATACCGGGATCCCGAAACCGGAGAGATTCTCGACCGCTCGTCCATCAACGACGAACTGGAGAAAATCGAAAAGCCGGCCGGCATCAGCAACCCGAAAGACTTCCGCAACGAGGTGGTCAACTTTGTCCTGCGGGCGCGGGCCAACAACCAGGGCCGCAACCCGTCCTGGCTCAGTTACGAGAAGCTGCGCAGTGTGATCGAGAAGAAAATGTTCTCGAACACCGAGGACCTGCTGCCGGTTATTTCCTTCAACCCGAAAGCCAGTCAGGAAGATCAGAAGAAGCACAAGCAGTTCGTCGAGCGAATGGTCGATCGAGGCTACACGGAGAAACAGGTACGCCTGCTTGCAGAGTGGTACCTGCGGGTTCGTAAGTCTCACTAAGTCAGCGGCCAACCGCTGAACTGGAGTAGCGCTATGGGTATGACCCACGTCGTCGACCGGCGACTGAACGGCAAGAACAAAAGCGCGGTGAACCGGGAACGGTTCCTGCGCCGGTACCGCCACCACATCAAGAAAGCCGTGGCCGATGCGGTGCAAAGGCGCTCGATTACCGACATTGAGCGGGGAGAGAGCGTCAGCATTCCGAGCCAGGATATTGAGGAGCCGATTTTCCATCATGGCCAGGGTGGCAAACGCGAGATGGTGCACCCGGGCAACCAGGAGTTTGTTGCCGGCGATACCATCCCGAAGCCGCCCGGCGGCGGTGGCGGCGGTCAGGGCCACGGTAAAGCCAGCCCGGATGGCGAGGGCATGGATGAGTTCGCCTTCCAGATTACCCAGGAAGAATTTCTCGATTTTCTGTTCGACGACCTCGAACTACCCAATCTCGCCCGTAAGAAACTGAAAGACACCGAGTCCTTCAAGTACGTCCGCTCCGGCTTCACCACTGTGGGTGTGCCGGCCAAACTCGATGTGGTGCGCTCGCTCCGGGGTGCTCACGCCCGCCGGCTGGGGCTCGGTGGTGCCCGCAAGAAAAAGATCCGCGATCTGGAGGAGCAGCTCGAGGCGCTGAAAACGGCGCCCGAGGATCTGGACCCGGCCTTCAGCCATGAAGACCAGATCCAGGTCCTGGAGGAGGAGATCGCCCGCCTGAGAGCCAACATCCGGCGCATTCCCTTCATCGACGAAATTGACTTGCGCTATCGCCAGCATCAGAAACAGCCGCAGCCGGCCACCAGTGCCGTGATGTTCTGTTTGATGGACGTGTCGGGCTCGATGACCCAGATGCACAAGGACATCGCCAAGCGCTTCTTCATCCTGCTGTACCTGTTCCTGAAGAAGAACTACAAGAAGATCGAGGTGGTGTTCATCCGGCACCACACCAGCGCCAAAGAGGTGGACGAGGAGGAGTTTTTCTACTCCCGGGAAACTGGCGGCACGATTGTCTCCAGCGCGCTGAAACTGATGAAGAAAATCGTTGAATCCCGGTACCCGCCGTCGGAGTGGAACATCTATGCTGCCCAGGCCTCGGATGGCGACAATTGGAATGACGATTCGCCGGTGTGCAGCAAGATTCTGGCGGAGAGCATATTGCCATTGGTGCAGTATTACGCCTACACCGAGATCACGCCCCAGGATCACCAGATGCTGTGGTACGAGTACGAAAAAATCATGGAACGCTTCCCTAATAGTTTCGCCATGCAACAGATCGCCGATCCGGGCGAGATCTATCCGGTATTCCGCCAGCTGTTTGAGAGGAAAGCCGCATGACCGACACCATGGACCGTCCCAACCTGCCGGAAAACGGGCAGGCAGGGGACCGGCAGCCCATTTCCAACAGTTCGGAATGGACCTTCGATCTGATCCGCAAGTACGACGAAGAAATCGCCAAGTGCGCGGCGGAGTTTGGATTAGACACCTATCCCAACCAGATCGAAGTGATCAGCGCCGAGCAGATGATGGACGCCTACAGCTCGGTGGGGATGCCGGTGGGGTATCACCACTGGTCGTTCGGGAAACAGTTCCTGAGCACCTCCAAGGGCTATCAGCGTGGCCAGATGGGGCTGGCCTACGAGATCGTCATCAACTCCAATCCCTGCATTGCTTATCTGATGGAGGAGAACACCCTGCCCATGCAGGCCCTGGTTGTTGCCCACGCCTGCTATGGCCACAACTCGTTCTTCAAGGGCAATTACCTGTTCCGCACCTGGACCGACGCCAGCGCGATCATCGATTACCTGGTGTTTGCCCGTAATTATGTGGCCGAGTGCGAGGAGCGTCATGGTGTGGATGCGGTGGAGCAGATTCTCGACTCCTGCCACGCGCTGATGAATTACGGCGTCGACCGGTATAAGCGCCCTGCCCCGATTTCCGCCTCCGAGGAGCAGCGCCGGCAACAGGAACGGGAGGAATACCAGCAGCGGCGCATCAACGATTTGTGGCGCACCATTCCTCGGCTCAACGATGACGACGATACCGTCAAGAATAAGACCCGCTTCCCCGAGGAGCCCCAGGAAAACATTCTCTACTTCATCGAGAAGAACGCGCCCCTGCTGGAAACCTGGCAGCGGGAGATTGTGCGCATCGTGCGCAAACTGGGCCAGTACTTCTACCCGCAACGCCAGACCCAGGTGATGAACGAAGGCTGGGCGTCGTTCTGGCACTACACCCTGCTGCACGCCATGTACGAGAAAGGCCTGGTCAACGACGGTTTCATGCTGGAATTCCTGCAAAGCCACACAGCCGTGGTGTACCAACCGCCCTTCAACAGCCCCTGGTATTCGGGCCTGAACCCCTACACCCTGGGCTTTTCGATCTACACGGATCTGCGGCGCATCTGCGAGCACCCCACCGACGAAGACCGGCAGTGGTTCCCCGACATCGCCGGTACCGACTGGGTCGAAACCCTGCATTTCGCCATGGCCAATTTCAAGGATGAGAGTTTCATCCAACAATTCCTGTCGCCCAAGGTAATGCGCGACCTCAAACTGTTCTCTATCCAGAATGACGACCAGGAAGACGTGTACCGGGTGACCGCCATCCATGATGAGCCCGGATACCGCATTCTCCGGGAAAAACTGGCACGCCAGTACAACCTCAGTTACCGCGAACCCAACATCCAGGTCTGGAACGTGGATGTACGCGGCGATCGCTCACTGACCCTGCGTCATGTACCGGTCGACCGAGTGCCACTGGGGGATGAAACCGAGGAAGTGTTGCGCCATGTGCACCGGCTCTGGGGCTTTGATGTGCATCTGGAAAGTGTTGATGAGGGCACCGTGGTGGAGGAGTACCATTGCCCCCGACATGCACTCGACGACGAAGACGACGAAGACGACGATTGAAGCCACCAGCGAGGCACGATCAACGGTTAGAACAACATCTGCATCCAATCCACCAGCCAGGGCACAATCAGTGCTGTGGCGAATGCCGATAGTGCCATCGCCAGCCCCGAAAAGGCGCCCATCTGGCTGCTGACCTGAAACGCCCGCGCGGTGCCGATGCCGTGGGCAGCTACGCCCATGGCGATGCCCTTCGCGGCATCGTCTTTCACCCGGAACCACTCGAACAGTTTGGTGCCCAGCACGGCGCCGGTGATACCGGTCGCGACCGTCAGTACTGCAGTCAAGGAAGGCAGTCCGCCAATCTTCTCCGAAATGCCCATGGCCACCGGTGCCGTCGCCGATTTTGGTGCCAGCGACATCTGGATTTCCAGCGAACCGCCCAGCAGCCAGGCCAGGCCGATGGAACTGCCGGCCGCAATCAGCACGCCGCAGATCAGGGAAATGGTCACCGGCAGCCAGAGCTGGCGCAGCCGGGAAAACTGCTGGTACAGCGGCACCGCCAGGGCCACGGTGGCCGGCCCCAGCAGGAAGTGAACAAACTGACCGCCTTCGAAATAGTCGTTGTAGGAAGTGTTGGTGACCAGCAACAGAGCGATCAGCATGGCCACCGAGGTGACCACCGGATTGGCCAGCGGGTTGGAATTACTGCGCAGATAAAGCCGGTAAGCCAGACCATAGGCCACCAGTGTGATGGTCAATCCCAGCAGGGGCGACGCCGACAGATAAACCCAGATGTCTTTCAGGCCGGGATCGGTCATTGCTCCGGCCCTCCCGGTGCCGAGTCACCCGACCTGACCAGCCAGCGCGTGGTCAACTGCATGATCAATGCCGTCGCAATCATGGTAATCACAGTGCTCAACAGGAGAGCGAGAGCGATAGGCAGCCACTCGTCCGCGATGCGATCAAAGTGCGCCATCATGCCAACGCCCGCCGGCACAAATAACAGCGACAAATGGGCCAGTAATGCAGATGACGCCTGCTCAACAGAATCCGGTGTCCGGCCCCGTAGCCACAGGGTGATAAACAGCATCACCATGCCCAGGACCGGCCCCGGTATGGGAACGCCCGCCAAGCGTACGGTAATCTCGCCAACCAACTGGTACACCAGCAACAGCGTTATTCCATTGAGAAACTGCATGGCGAGGGCTCCTGGCCGGCGAATAAGATTCTTTTGAGAGCATAGCCACTTAAAGCTGCACTGAACACTCAACGGAAGTCGAACGAGAAATATCGCGAAAAACGGAACTTTACCGGTACGAAGATCGTGAACTTAGTTCGTTATCAGTATACTTGCAGCTAGCAAGTAATTTTTTAACTCGTGGAGTACAACAAGGAATGAAACGCCTGGGAACATTGGATGCCTCCTGGCTGGCGGTGGAGTCTGAGGACACCCCGATGCATGTGGGGAACCTGCAAATCTTTTCACTGCCAGAAGGCGCTCCCGAAACCTTTTTGCGGGACCTGGTCACCCGCATGAAAGAAACCGGTGAGGTTGCTCCGCCCTGGAGCTACAAGCTGGCCGGATCCGGATTGTTGGGAAGGCTGCTCGCTCCCGGCTGGAAGATCGACAAAGACATCGATCTGGATTACCACGTCCGTCATTCCGCGCTGCCCCGTCCCGGCGGTGAGCGTGAATTGGGTATTCTGGTGTCCCGCCTGCATTCCAACCCGCTGGATTTTGCCCGGCCGCTGTGGGAATGCCACGTCATTGAGGGCCTGGAAAACAACCGCTTTGCGCTCTACACCAAGATGCATCATTCCCTGATTGATGGCATCAGCGGCGTGCGTCTGTTGCAGCGGGTGCTGACCACGGATCCTGACAAGCGCGACATGCCACCACCTTGGTCGGTGCGGCCTGAACGTCGGCGCGGCAGCAAAACCGACGCGGAAGCCAGTATCCCCGCAGCCATTTCCCAGGCCAAAGACGCCCTAAAGCTGCAGGCCGATATGGCGCCAAGGCTGTGGCAAGCGGGCAACCGCCTGCTGCACTCCGTGCGCCACCCTGAGGATGGACTGGCGGCACCCTTCATGGGACCGGTTTCGAAGATCAACCACCGGGTTACCGGGCAGCGGCGATTCGCCACCCAGCACTACCAACTGGACCGCATCAAGACCCTGTCCCAGGAAACCGGCGGCTCGCTGAATGACATCGTGCTGTACCTGTGCGGCACTGCACTGCGCCGATTCTTGCTGGAGCAGGACGACCTGCCGGAAACTGCCATGACGGCGGGCATCCCCGTTAACATTCGCTCTGCGACTGATGAAGGCACCGGCACCCAGATCAGCTTCATGATCGCCTCCTTGGCAACCAACGAAGCCGATCCGCTGAACCGACTGAAGGAAATCAAGTCCTCCACCCGCCGCGCCAAAGAGCATCTCCAGAAGCTGCCCAAAAGTGCCCTGACCCAATACACCATGCTGCTGATGTCGCCTTATATACTGCAGTTGATGTCCGGGTTGGGTGGCCGTATGCGTCCGGTGTTCAACGTCACTATTTCCAATGTGCCAGGCCCCCAGCGCACGCTTTACTATGAAGGCGCAAAACTTGAGGCCATGTACCCGGTGTCGCTGATTGCCCACGGCGGTGCACTCAACATCACCTGCCTGAGCTACGACGGCTCTCTCAACTTCGGTTATACCGGCTGCCGGGATACCCTGCCAAGCATGCAGAAGCTGGCGGTGTACACTGGGGAAGCGCTGGATGAACTGGAGAGCCTGGTGATTCCGCCGAAACCGAAAAAAACGCGGCGCCCAGCCAGCAAGAAGGTTACCGGCTAACGCTGTTCCAGTTGGCGGCACCGACAAAAATCAGTTGAAGGAAGCGGATGGTCCGCTTCCGGATCTGATCGATCTGATAATCGTCACCGGCTGAAACCCCCAGCAAGTCGGTCAGGCTGAAGGCGACACTGCGCACCACCAGATCACAGGTCAGATCCAGATCACTGTCGCTCAGATGGTCCACCAGGCGTAACCGGCGTAAATCATTGGCCAGCTCGCTGGCAAAGAATCGCATTTCACTGCGAATTCCCTCCTGAACCGCTCGGCTTTCGCCCGCCAACCCCTGCGCCATAAACAGGAAGAAACTGCGGTTGGCCTGGGCATGGCTGATAAAGATGTCCACCGACTCCTCAATCAACTTATCCGCCTGGGACACATGCTCACGGGCTTCACGCATCATGCGCCGGAGCACCACCCCCAACTCGTCCACCAATTGCAGCCCCAGATCGTCCATGTTGCGGAAGTGGCGATAGAACGAGGTGGGCACCACCCCCGCCTGCCGGGTAACTTCCCGGATGCCGAGACTGGCAAAATGCCGGCCCTTGCCCACCAGGGTGAGCGCCGCACTCATCAGTTTTTCACGGGTTTCACCCGGCTTTCTGCGTTGTCTTTCCGCCATCGTCTACCCGTAGCCATTGCGATTAAAGCGTTGGTGACAAGTGTACACACCCGAAAAATTTAAGGTACCCAAAGCAAGTCATTTTGCGCCAGAAATGACCTCCCCGTTGTGAGCCCCTCAGCTCAGGTGTACAGTCGTACACATTAGTGAACAACTGTACACATGAGTACAGACTGCATTGCGGAGAACAGATCATGCTGGCACGACAGAACCACACATCACCACTTCAATGGCTTGGCAGACAGCTCTTTAACCGGGATGACGCGGTCGCGTTCTTTGACCCGCTACTCGAGCGCATTAACCCCATGTGGGTACAAGAGTACACACCGGCCCGAGTCCAACGGATTATCAGGGACACAGCGGACACCCAAACCTTTGTGCTGAAACCAGCGCGGCGCTGGCAGGGTTTTGCTGCCGGGCAACATGTGAACATATGTGTCGAGATTGACGGTGTTCGCCACCAGCGCACTTTCAGCCTCTCCAGCTCAACCACGCTCTGGCACGACCAAGGGCTGGTTACGTTGACGATCAAACGGCTGCCTGGCGGCCGGGTCACCAATTGGCTGCAAGACCAACTAAATACCGGTGCCGTGGTGGGCATCAGCGAAGCGTTTGGCGACTTCCTGATTCCCGAACCGGTCCCACCCATCCTGTTCATTGCCGGTGGCAGTGGCATCACCCCGATCCTGAGCCAACTCAAAACCATGGCTGCCCAGGGTTGCCGGGCGCCGATGACGCTTCTCTATTTCGTCCAGGACCATAGTCATGCCATCGCCCGTGAACACCTGATGGACCTGGCAGCGCGCCACGACCTGCTCACGGTGAAGATCGTCACTACCCGGGGCTCCAGCGAACCGCGCTATCTGACCGATGCGGATCTCAGCACGATTACCGACCTCAGCAGCCGCGAAATTTTCCTGTGCGGCCCCCAGGGCCTGATGGCACTGGCGGGCGAGCTGCTCGATGCCCGGGGCGTGAGCCGGGACAAGATTCACAGCACCTATTTCTCTGCCCCACAAACGGATCTCAGCAGCCAGAACCTGGGCGGCAAGGTGCGGTTTGCCCGGAGTAACCTGGAGGTCGACTCCACCGGTGACGCCCCGCTGCTGGAGATCGCCGAAGCCGCGGGCCTGACGCCTCAGCACGGATGTCGTATGGGCATCTGCCACCAGTGCAGCTGCCGGAAAACCAGCGGCACCGTCGTCAACCGCCTGACCGGACATGCATCCGGCCCGGGAGAGGACACCATCCAACTGTGCATATCCGTCCCTCAGGGTCCGGTGTCTCTCAATATTTAATCTTCTTTTTCGAACAGAACGGCCGTGCCTCAGGGCACGGCAAGGAGCGCACCATGAAACAGATGACCGAAGCCCAACTCACCGAGCTGGAACAGGATCTCAACGCCATTCGGAACGACGTGCTGGCCGACCTTGGCGAGCGCGACGCCCGCTACATCCGCCGCGTGGTGCGCCTGCACCGCACCCTGGAGGTAGGCGGCCGGGTCTTGATGCCCTTCGGCTTTATTCCACCGGTGTTTGTAGCGGCCACCGTGGCCCTGGGTCTGTCCAAGATCATTGAGAACATGGAGATCGGCCACAACGTGATGCATGGCCAGTACGACTGGATGAATGATCCCAGCCTGCACTCACAGACCTACGAGTGGGACACCGCCTGCTCCAGCGAGTCCTGGCGCCGCACCCATAATTATGAGCACCACACCTACACCAACATCATCGGCAAGGACCGGGACTACGGCTACGCCGTGCTGCGCCTGAGCGACGACGAGCCGTGGCGGCCCAGGCACAGCCTGCAGTTTATTAACTACGTGCTGCTGAGCACGTTCTTTCAATGGGGGGTGGGCCTGCACGAACTGGAAACCGAGCGACTTCATCGCCGCGAAATCTCCTTGAAATCGAAGTTGCCCTTCTTGAAGGAATTTTTCAGAAAGGGCGGACGCCAGGCGTTCAAGGATTATGTGTTTTTCCCGCTGCTGACCTTCCCGGTTGCGCCCATCGTGCTGGCTGGCAACATCGGCGCCAACCTGATCCGCAACCTGTGGTCGTCCACGGTGATCTTCTGCGGTCATTTCACCCAGGATGCCGAGACCTTTACCGAAGAGGAGTGCTGGGGTGATGGAAAAAGTGAGAGCAAAGGCCATTGGTACCTGCGCCAGCTCTCCGGTTCCTCCAACTTCACCGGCAGCCGATGGGTGCATCTGCTGAGCGGACATCTGAGCTTTCAGGTGGAGCATCATGTGTTTCCGGACCTGCCAGCGCACCGTTACCCGGAGATTTCCGAGCGGGTAAAAGCGGTGTGCGACAAGCATGGCATTCACTACAACACGGGCAGTTTTGCCCGGCAGTACGGCACCGTGCTGAAACGCATCGCTGCCTTTTCACTGCCGGACCGGCTGCGGGCGCGGTTGCCCGCATCAGAGGTGGGTCAGGCGACCTGAAGCAGTCGCAACAACTGGGGCCGATGCTGATCCTGAATCACATCGGCCAGGGTGTACCTATCCAATACCGTCAGAAAGGCCCCCAGCGCCTCACCAAACATCCCTTTCATACCGCACACCGGCGCGATCTTACAGGCGTTTTTCGAAGTGAAGCACTCAACAATGCTGAGGTCCTGCTCGGTTTCCCGGACCAGCACTCCCACTCTGATTTCAGTCGGCGCCATCAGCAGACGCATACCACCTTTCTTTCCGCGAACGGTCTCGATGTAGCCCTTCTTGTTGAGCTGGTGCACCACCTTCATCAGGTGGTTCTTGGAGATTTCATAGCTGTCGGCAATTTCCTGGATGGTAGCCAGGCGATCACCCTGAACCGCAAGATAGATCAGCACTCGCAGTGAGTAGTCAGTGTAACGGGTGATGTGCATTCGGTACTCCAGGTTTGCTTTGCATTGGTTTGGACAGGTATATACGGAGAAAGCCAATAACCGGTTTTGTCCACCAACACAGACAGGCCGCACCATACATGCCCACCCAGACAAATATCCCATTTACCGGGTTTGCCCTGCCTCGCCTTGAAAGTCATCGCACTCACATAGGGGATCGGATTTCGGGATTTAATCTGCGATACTCATATTAGTGTAATTGGATTCTCACCCAGCCGGCAGGAAATAACGCCAATGGCCCGGAGCAAGCTGACAGACCGTTTTGGTCGCACCGTGGACTACGTACGCCTGTCCGTGACCGACCGCTGTGACTTCCGCTGTGTCTACTGCATGGCGGAGGAAATGACCTTTCTGCCCCGCCAGCAGATACTGTCACTCGAAGAGTTGGCGCAGGTGGCGCGAACGTTCGTGGATCTGGGCACCGAGAAGATTCGGCTGACCGGCGGCGAGCCCCTCGTCCGCAAGGACATCCTCGAACTGGTCAAAGACATTGGCACCCTGGGCCTGCGGGATTTCGCCATGACCACCAACGGCAGCAAGCTCACCACCATGGCCGAGCCTCTGCGCAAAGCTGGCTTGAAGCGCCTGAACATCAGTCTCGACTCCCTTGACCCGGACAAGTTTCATCGCATTACCCGCACCGGCCAACTGAACCAGGTGCTCGACGGTATCGACGCGGCCCGGGAAGCTCGGTTTGAAGGCATCAAACTGAACACCGTGGTGATGAAAGGCGGCAACGATGAGGAAGTACCAGCACTGGTGGAGTTTGCCCGCCGGAAGAACATCGACATTACCTTCATTGAGGAAATGCCACTCGGGGAAATCTCAGAGCACGATCGCGGTGAAGCCCTGTGCACCAGCGATGAAGTACGTGACATCATCCGCCAGCACCACGAACTGATGCCCACTACGGAGGATTCCGGTGGCCCGGCGCGCTACTTCCGGATGCCGGACAGCGACACCAAGGTCGGCTTCATTTCACCCCATTCCCACAACTTCTGCTCCACCTGCAACCGCGTTCGGGTCACTGTGGAAGGCCGGCTGCTGCTTTGCCTGGGCAACGAGCATTCGGTAGACCTGCGCCAGGTCCTGCGCGAGCACCCTGAAAGCGATGAGACACTACGCGAAACCATCATCAATTCCATGGATCTGAAGCCCGAGCGTCACCACTTTTCCAGCAAAGGCGATGTCCAGATCCTGCGCTTTATGAACATGACCGGAGGCTGATCCGGCGGCGGATGACAACCCACAAACCAGTCATGTCAGGCCAATTTGAATGAGACTATCATCTAGTTAGACGTGTGTATAAAAGTTTCATATGCTACGCCCTGCTCCCCTCCGTACTTAGCAAAAAGGCAAAACCATGAAACTGATTAGCAACCTTTCCATGCGTGGCAAGCTGCTCACGCTTGCGGTTCCGGCTCTGCTCGTTATTCTCTATTTTGCTGTTACGAACATCACGCAAAGTTATAGCAAGCTCGTCAGCATGCAAAAGTTGCATTCGTTGGCTCGGCTCGCGGAAATAAGCGACCCTTTAACAGAAGCCCTGCAACAGGAACGTGGCCGATCCGCAGTCTTCTTTGCCAGCGAATCCGGTGGAGATACCGCCCGCCAAGCCAGTAGCAACCTGGCACGGCAACGAAAGGAAACCGACGCCCTGATCTCCGACTACCGGGCGGGCATTGAGGCACTCACCTCAGAAGCCAGCTTTGACCAGAAAATCAGCGCCACCATCGAGTATGTTCGCAAAAACCTTGAAAGCCTTAATGCCCTGCGACGTTCAATCGACAATCGGAGCATAGCAGCCGGGGAATCAGCCAGCCGATATACCGACTTGATTATGGGGCTGATCAATCGTATTCCACTTTTAATTGGTCGCTCCACTACTCCGGAGCTTACCCGAGACCTCACGGCCTATTACGGCCTCGCCGAGATGGCGGAGCGGGCCGGTCGGGAGCGCGCGGTCGGAGCGTCATTCATTCGCAGCCGAAATTACGACCTGGCCACCTTGCGTCGTATTGCCCGGCTCGGAGGCCAACAAGATGCCTACCTCAACGGAGCATTGGCAATGCTCCCCGCGGGTTCCGACCTTCGCCAGACGCTCGAGGCGCAGACACGCACACCTGCCAGTCAATCACTTGAATCGCGGCGCAAAACATTGTTCAGCGGAGCTTCGGGGCTGGACTCGTTGAAGGCTGCCGATTGGTTCACAATCGCCACCCAACGTATTGATGGCCTCAATCAGGCCAGACAGGAAATACTCGCTAGGATCATGCGCCTTGAATCAGAGGGCGCTACCCAGGCGCAGAGCGAACTGGCCACTGCCTCCAGCATCGCGGGCGGGGCTATCCTGATGGTTATTGTTATCGTGACCCTAATCATCAGGACCATCAATTCACAGGTTAAACACCTCCTTGATGGAGTCCAGCATGCCGCTCAGCACAAGGATCTGTCCCGCGAAATAGTGGTCTCCAGTCAGGACGAAATTGGCACCATCAGTACAGCGATCAACGATCTGCTGAAGCGGTTCGGGGCTGCCCTGATGCAAATCGACAAATCCAGCATCCAACTCGCCACGGCTACTGAGGAGACGAACTCAACCGCAGAGCAGAATTCGACTCAGGTCAAAAGGCAACAGCAGCAGATTGAACAGGCAGCGGCGGCCACTGAAGAAATGTCGACCACTTCCGAAGAAATATCCCGCAACACATTGCAGGTAGCCGATGCTGCAAAAAATGCCACGGATAAAAGCCGTGCCGGCGAGCAGGTCCTGAACAGTAACTTGAACAGCATTCGTTCACTGGCCGAGTCGGTGCAAAAGGTTAATGCGGTGATTGGGGAGTTGGAAGAGCGCAGCTCAACGATCAGCGATGTGGTTGACGTCATTCGAAAAGTGGCTGACCAAACCAACTTGCTGGCCCTGAATGCGGCCATTGAGGCAGCAAGGGCAGGCGAACATGGACGGGGATTCGCCGTGGTTGCTGACGAAGTTCGCACTCTGGCTCAACAGACGCACCAGTCAACCACCCAGATTGAAGAAATCATTTACGGTTTTCGGGATATTACCGAAAACGCGAGCCGCTCTATCACCGAAAGTCACGAACTTGCCAGTGCTACCAGTGACCAGGCGGCCGAACTGGAGCGGACCTTTGCGGATATCCTGACGGATGTAAACAGCATTGCCGACATGGCCGGCCAGATCGCGACAGCCTCTGAAGAACAGGTTGCCGTGACTCAAGAGCTGGCAAACGGCATGGAATCGGTCAGTGAAGTTGCCATTTTAACCCTTTCTGGGTCACAGGAAATTTCACAAGTAACCCAGGAACAGGCAAAACTCGCTCGCCAGCTACAGGACTTGGCCAATGAGTTCCGGGTAACCGCGAACGGCTAATATCGCTCCCGCCGGCAGCACCCCGCTGGGTGCTGCCATCGTCAATCAGAACGTCCTATCAACAATCAGAACGCCCTATCAAATTGTCACGGGTGTAGGCGATTAATCCGATACGCCCGCTTTAGGCCTAGCGCCTACTTTCATGATGAACCAACTCTTGGGCCCCTTCGTACTACCACAGCCACTCATGGCGATACCACTTTGACGGAGCGGCACCCCGGCCATGGCAAACCTGATCCTTATACTCGGCGACCAGCTCACACCGGACATCAGCGCGCTGGACGACGCCGACAAGCAGCACGACCGAATTGTGATGGCGGAAGTCCACGACGAAGCCAGCTACACCAACCACCACAAGAAAAAGCTGGTGCTGCTGTTCAGCGCCATGCGCCACTTCGCTAAGCAGTTGGAAGAGGATGGCTGGCAGGTTCACTACCAGCGCTACCATCCGGACAATGAGCACCGGAGTCTGGAAGCGGTAGTTGCCGCCCAAGCCAAAGACCTGAAGCCGGAACGAATCATCACTACTGAATGCGGTGAATGGCGCCTGCATGCGCAGATAAGCGAGTGGCACAAGGAACTGGACCTCCCCGTGGAAATCCGGCCGGACACCCGGTTTATCGCCACCAAACAGGATTTCCAGGACTGGGCCGAAGGCCGCAAGCAGCTGCGCATGGAGTATTTCTACCGGGAGATGCGCCGCAAGACCGGCTTACTGATGGACCCGGATGGCAAGCCCGAAGGCGGTGAGTGGAATTACGACGCCGACAACCGGCGCAAATGGACCGGCAAACCCGCCGCCCCTGCCACTTTCCGGGTCGAACCGGATGACACCACCCAGGAAGTGATCGATCTGGTCAACGAGCATTTCACGGATCATTTTGGCACCACCGACAACTTCCATTTTGCCGTCACCGCCGAGGACGCGAATCAGGCACTGGCGCACTTCATCGACTACGCCCTGCCCTGCTTCGGCGATTTCCAGGATGCCATGTCCGATCACGAGGACTGGCTGTTCCACGCCATCCTGTCGCCGTACATCAACAGCGGCCTGCTGGATCCGCTCACCGTGTGCGAGGCTGCCACCCAGGCCTGGTACGTCGGCCAGGCACCGATCAATGCGGTGGAAGGCTTCGTGCGACAAATTCTGGGCTGGCGGGAGTTTGTGCGCGGTATCTACTGGATGAACATGCCAGGCTACGCCGAAGAGAACCGGTTGGGCAATACCCGGTCCCTGCCCTGGTTTTACTGGACCGGCGACACCAAGATGCGGTGCATGCACAAGGCCATCGACAGCACCCGTCGCAACGCCTACGCCCACCACATCCAGCGCCTGATGGTCACCGGCAATTTTGCGCTGCTGGCCGGGATTAAGCCGGAAGAAATCTGTGACTGGTATCTTGGGGTCTACGCCGACGCCTACGACTGGGTGGAGCTACCCAATGTGCTGGGCATGGTGATGCACGCCGATGGCGGCTACCTGGGCTCCAAACCCTACGCCGCCAGTGGCAAATACATTCAGCGCCAGTCGGACCACTGCGCCAATTGCCACTACAACGTCAACAAGAGCACAGAAGAGGATGCCTGCCCGTTCAACGCGCTGTACTGGCACTTCATCGACCGTCATCGGGACGACTTCGCCAAGAACCCGCGCATGAGCATGATGTATCGCAACTGGGACAAGCAGAAACCGGAAAGGAAGGAGGCGCTGCTCAACCGGGCCAACAAGTTGCTGGACCAGATCGAGCAGCTGTAAAGCCGTTAGCCAGTAATGCGTTTTTCGGTTTCCGGATCGAAAAACACCACTTTCTTCATATCGAACATCAGCTCGGCTGTTTCACCCCACGTCACCGGGTGCTCCGGATCGATCCGGCAGTGCACGTTGGTGTCATTCAGGCGAATCAGGGCAATCACGTCCGGGCCGGTCGGCTCGGTCACCTCAATGGTAAACTCACCGGTGGTGACCAGGGCCTGATCGCTTTTCTGATCCTGGGGCTGAGTGATGTGCTCCGGACGAATGCCCAGCACCACCTTCTTGCCAACGCGATCGGCCAGATACTCTGGCAGCGGCAGCTTCAGCGAGCGGCCGTCGCCACCCTGCACTTCGGCCTGCAGGCCTTGCTCGCCCTGCTCGACATTCACATGCACGAAGCTCATCGCCGGTGACCCCATGAAACCTGCCACGAACATATTCTGCGGCGAATCATAGACCTGCTTGGGCGTGCCCAGCTGCTGCAGCTCACCGTCCTTCAACACCGCGATGCGGTCGGCCAGGGTCATGGCTTCAATCTGATCGTGGGTGACGTAGACGATGGTGGTCTGCAGGCGTTGGTGCAGCTTCTTGATCTCGGTGCGCATTTCCACACGCAGCTTGGCGTCCAGATTCGACAGCGGCTCATCGAACAGATAGATGCGCGGACGGCGCGCCAGGGCGCGGCCCATGGCGACCCGCTGCTGCTGGCCACCGGATAGCCGTGATGGCTTCTTGTCCAGCAGGTGCGAGATCTGCAGCAGATCGGCCACCCGCTCCACTTCCTGCTCGATCTGATCTTTCGGCATGCCGCGGATCTTCAGGCCAAAAGCGATGTTCTCGCGCACCGACATGGTCGGATACAGGGCGTAGGACTGAAACACCATGGCGATGTCCCGGTCTTTGGGTTCCACGCCGGAAACGTCCTTGCCGTCGAGCACGATTTCGCCCTCGGAGATGGATTCCAGCCCGGCGATGGTATTCATCAGGGTGGATTTACCGCACCCGGAGGGACCGACCAAAATCAGGAATTCGCCCGAGGCAATATCGATATCGATACCTTTGAGGGTCTCCTCGGCGGCTCCGGGATAGGTTTTGCGAATTTTACGCAGTTCCAGTTGAGACATTGTTGTTTTCCTCTCAGGTCAGCCTTTAACAGAGCCGGCGGTCAGGCCCCGGATGAAGTATTTACCCGCCACGATGTACACCACCAGTGTCGGTAGTGCCGCAATCATGGCCGCTGCCATATCCACGTTGTATTCCTTGACGCCGGTGCTGGTGTTCACCAGGTTGTTCAGCGCAACGGTGATGGGCTGGCTGTCGCCACTGGCAAACACCACCCCGAACAGGAAGTCGTTCCAGATCTGGGTGAACTGCCAGATCAGCGACACCATAAAAATGGGCGTCGACATGGGCAGCAGAATGCGGAAAAAGATGGTGAAGAAGCCGGCGCCGTCCAGACGGGCCGCCTTAATCAGCGCATCAGGAATGGCCACGTAGTAGTTGCGGAAAAACAGCGTGGTGAACGCCACCCCATAGATAACGTGCACCAGCACCAGACCCGGCGTGGTGTTCGCCAGCCCGAGTTGGCCCAGGGTCGCGGCCATGGGCAGCAGCACCACCTGAAACGGCACGAAGCAGCCAAACAGCAGCAGGCCGAACAGCAGGTCCGAACCACGGAACTTCCACTTCGCCAGCACGTAGCCGTTGAAGGCACCCAGCAGCGTGGAGATCATCACCGCCGGTACGGTCATCTTGAACGAGTTCCAGAAGTAACCGCTGATGCCGTCGCACTGAACGCCGGTGCAAGCTTGAGACCAGGCTTTGGTCCAGCCAATGGTGGTCCATTCGGTGGGCAGCGCCACCAGGTTACCGGTGCGGATGTCCATGGGTGTCTTGAAGCTGGTCACCAGCATGATGAACAGCGGCACCAGGTACACCAGGCACGCCAGGATCAGCAGGCCGTAGATGGCAATACGGCTGGGGCGGAGGCCGGGACGAGTCACATCAGTCATGGCGCTTCTCCCTCAGTTCCGAGTACAGGTAAGGCACGATCAAAGCCAGGATCGCACCCAGCATCAGCATGGCACTGGCAGAGCCCAGGCCCATCTGACCGCGGGTAAAGGTGTGGGCGTACATGAACACCGCTGGCAGGTCGGTGGAGTATCCCGGGCCACCGGCCGTCATGGCCATGACCAGATCAAAGCTCTTGATGGCGATGTGAGCCAGCACCATGACCGCGCTGAAGAACACCGGCCGCAGTGACGGCAGGATAATCTTCCAGTAGATCAGTGGCAGGCTGGCACCGTCGACCCGGGCCGCCCGAATGATGGAGGAATCGACACCGCGCAGGCCGGCAAGGAACAGCGCCATGACAAAGCCAGAGGCCTGCCAGACTGCCGCCATCACGATGGTGTAGATGGCCAGGTCGGAATTCACCAGCCAGTCAAAACTGAACGAGGTCCAGCCCCAGTCGTGCATCAGTTTTTCAAGGCCCAGACTCGGGTTAAGAATCCACTTCCAGACGGTACCGGTGACGATCATCGACAGCGCCATTGGGTACAGATAGATCGTACGGATCGCGCCTTCCTGACGGATTCGTTGGTCCAGAAAAATAGCCAGCACCACGCCAATAAACAGACAGGCAAAGATGAACAGGCCGCCAAAGATGGCAAGGTTCTTCGAGGCCGTCAGCCAGCGATCGTTCGCCATCAATTTGGCGTACTGATCGAATCCGACAAAATCGTAGGTGGGCAGGAAGCTGGAGCTGGTGAATGACAAGACACCGGTCCACAGCATGTAGCCGTAGATACCAATGCCAATCAACACGAAGGTTGGGGCAATCACCAGCTTCGGCAACCAACGCTGCAGGCCGTCCAGCAGCCGTGACGGTGCACTGACTACCCGGGCGGGGCGCCGCTGAGTGTGTTCCATGAGAGTTCTCCCGAAAGAATCGGAGAGCCACCCGGGCGGGTGACTCTTGGCTACTTTACTTAGCGGCCTGGATCGCGGCGGCCAACTGATCCGTGGCTTTCACCGGATCCTTATCGCTGGAGTTCACGAAGTTGGTGACCACATCAAAAACCTGACCTTGAACATAACTGGTCGTCGCCAGGCCATGGGCCAGGCTTGGCACCAGCTCGCCGGTGTCGGCGCTGCTCTTGAAGGTTTCCATTGAAGCCTGGGCACAGGCATCAAACTCGGACATGTCCATGTCGGTACGAACCGGGATAGAGCCCTTGTTCTGGTTAAACACGGTCTGGAATTTCGGCTCGAGAATAGTACGGGCGAGGTCTTTCTGGGCGGCAACGTCTTCCTCTTCACTGAGGCTGAACATAGCAAAGGAATCAACGTTGAAGGTGAACTCACCAGCGGTGCCCGGTGCGGCAGCGCACAGGTAGTCTTCACCCGGTGTCAGGCCGGCGGCGGTGAATTCGCCCTTGGCCCAGTCACCCATGATCTGCATGGCGGCTTCACCACGGATAACCATGCCGGTGGCGGTGTTCCAGTCGCGGCCGGCGGCGTTATCGTCAACGTAGCTCATGACCTTGGCAAACTTGGCAAACACCTCTTCCATTACCGCGCTGTTGATCACATCCATATCGTGCTCAACAAAGGCCTTGCGGTAGGTGTCGCTGTCCATCACTGCCAGGGCGACGGCTTCGAATACGGTGGCGTCCTGCCAGGGCTGACCACCGTGGGCCAGCGGAATGTAACCGGCAGCCTTGAGCTTGTCGGCTACGGTAAAGAACTCGTCCAGGGTGTTGGGAATTTCAACGCCGACTTTTTCCATCACCTGCGGGTTAACCCAGAGCCAGTTGACCCGGTGTACGTTCACCGGCACCGCCACGTACTCACCTTCGTACTGCATCACGTCCGAGATCATCGGCGGCACCAACTGGTCCCAGTTCTCGGCGGCGGCCACGTCGTCCAGGCTGGTCAGGAAACCGAGCTTGGCCCACTCGCGGATATCAAGCCCTTTGATCTGGGCGGCAGCCGGAGGATTGCCGGATACGGCACGGGTTTTCAGCACTGTCATGGCTGCTTCACCGCCGCCACCGGCAACTGCAAAGTCTTTCCAGGTGTGACCCTGCTCTTCCATCATCTCTTTCAGGGCAGCGGCGGCACGAGCTTCGCCACCGGCGGTCCACCAGTGCAGAACCTCAACCTCGCCGGCATGGGTAGCAGCGGCAGGCATCAGGCAGGCAGATACGGCAAGGGCGGAAAGGGTACGCTTGAAGGCGGTCATAATGACTCCTTGTTGTTTTTGTCAGAGAAATCGAACCAGTCAACCACCGGTTCAAAAGCCAATGGTCAGACCAGAAGTCTATGGCAAGGAGATCACAGAGAACGTATCAAACTGAAAAACCCATGTAACAAGGCTGTTACATGGGCTCTGGGGACGGAGGGTCAATGCCGCGGCAGGGCCAGAACCACGCGCAAACCACCTTCCATACGATTGCTGATGGTCAGATCACCGCCGTGATTCTGGGCAATATTGCGGGCGATTCCGAGGCCAAGACCGTGGCCCTGGCGACTGGCCTGATCAAGCCGGTAGTAGGGTTCGAAAATGCGCTGCAGCTCTGCTTCCGGAATACCCGGACCATGGTCGTCCACCCGGACAACCAGTTGCTCTGCCGAATCCTCAAGCTGGACCAGGGCCCGCTCACCGTACTTGATGGCATTATCCACCAGGTTTCCAAGGCACCGACTCAGGGCCAGTGGTTTGCCCCGATACAGCTGGCAACTGCCCTGGACTTTCAACCGCTCGTCACCATCGGCGCGGTATGCCTCCGCCATCCGCTCCAACATGCGCCGGATATCCACCGGCTCCACGTTTTCGTGAATGTCAGTGTCCTTGAGGGACTGCAAGGCACCTTTCACCAATAATTCCAGCTCCAACAAGTCCGCTTCCAGCCTCTCCCGCATAGGCTCATCATCAATCAGATCAATGCGCAGACGCAGGCGGGTAATCGGTGTTTTCAGATCGTGGGAGATGGCGCGAAACAACTGCTCCCGGTCGCTGAGATAATTTTGCAGGCGCCGGCGCATGGTATTGAAGCTGCGAGTGACGGCGACGATCTCAGCGCTGCCCTGCTCTTTTAGCGACGGCTGGTCATCATCCAGGGGCAGATCACGAGTGGCCTTCGCCAGTTTCCGCAGTGGTCGCGTTTGTTGACGGATCAGCCAGGCCAGCACCGGAAACAGCAACCCGATCATCACCACCAGGAAAAACACCTGCTGCCCCGGAACACCCTCGTCTTCCAACGATACATAGGGCGCTGGCAGGGGCGATGCCAGATACAGCCAATCGTCCTCGGCCACTTCGATCTGCATCACAAGCACCGGCGGATTCAGCGGCTCAAGCATCAGTGAATAGTGTGCCCAAGACGGCGGCAAGGCGTCCAACGGCAACTCGGTGTTGAGGATGCGAAGGTCTTCCGGGTGCACAAAATCCACGTGCAGGTTGATGTCGTTGCCCAGACGACGGCGCAGTACCGACCGTACTTCCTCGGTGGCCAGCTCTTTCTGTTCGGTGTCCGGCAGAGGCGCCATGTCGATGCGCTTGTCATTCAGCGACACGAAAAACCGGGTTCCGCCCATGTTACGCAACTGGTCCAGCACGATGTGGCGATAGTCCAGAGGCAGGGAGTTGAAGAACTGGGCAGTAGCTGCGGCAGACTGCGCCAGATTCCGGGTGGTGACCACCAGCCCCTCAACCCGCTGGGCCTTGAAGGCGCCCACCCAGGCCATGCTGGAGATAACCTGGGCTGCCCCCATGGCCAGCAGAGTCAGCAGCAGCACCCGCCCCAACAGCGAAGAGGGTATCCAGCGCCGCGGGGTGCGCCAGATTGCAGACTCACTCGGCGGCATGACTTACCGTGGCCGCCAGCAGATACCCGGCACCACGCACCGTCTTGATCAGCTTCGGATCCTTGCCCTGGTCGCCCAACTTCTGCCGCAACCGGCTGACGGCAACGTCGACCACCCGGTCCAGGGGCGTGGATTCACGGCCACGGGTAACACCGGAAATGGTGTCCCGGTCCAGAATCTCGTTCGGATGGCTGAGAAACAGCTGCAGCAGGGCATAATCAGCACCGGAAACACTCACCTTGCCGCCCTGATCGTCAATCAGCTCGTGAGTGAGGGTGTCCAGGCGCCAGCGGTCGAACACAACGTATCTCGGATTATCGACCCGGGCAAACTGAGCCCGGCGCAACAGTGCCTTGATCCGGGCCTGCAGTTCCCGGGCACTGAACGGTTTGGCCAGGTAATCGTCGGCGCCGATCTCGAGCCCGACCACCCGGTCGGTCTCATCGGAACTGGCAGTGAGCATGATGATAGGCACCTGGGAATGTTCACGAACCTCCCGGCACAAAGTGAAACCGTCGTCTCCGGGCATCATCACGTCCAGGACGATCAGGTCAATCACGTAGGTTTTGAGATGCGCCCGCATCTGATCACCGTCTTCCGCGGTGTGGATGTCGTAGCCAACCCGGGAGAGGTGCTCGTGCAGGAGTTCCCGAATGGAGGCGTCATCATCAACCACGAGAATCGATGCTTTGGTGTCGGTCATGGTCTGGTCGTTTGTTGTTGTCGTTGGGGTGTGCGCTACCTTAGCAGATCTGCACTTCGGTTGGTCTGACTTTCGGCCCGAGAGTGCCGCCGGATAAGGGCTCTGCCGTTCTTAGGAGCCCGGTTTAGGGAGGTCCGATCTCGCAGGCCAGCACCAGCGCCCAGAATTCCGAAAAGTCATTCACCACCACATCGGGCTTATCGGGGTGTTTATGAGTACCGGGAAAGATGCGGTTAAGCCAAGGCTGATCCCACTGGGCCCCGTTGAAAAACACCGAGGTCATGCCGGCCCGTTTCGCCGCGATCACATCGGTGGTGCTGTCACCCACGTACCAGACGCTCGGATCGGGCGGATAATCCAGCTTCTGCACCGCCAGCAGCAGCTGGTCAGGATGCGGTTTGCGCAGCGGGGTGTCGTCACCACAAACATCGACATCAAACAGGTGAGTCCACCCGGTCTCCTCCACGGCCGCCAGCTCGTGCTCAAAAAACTCCCGATCGCGATTGGTAATGACGCCGACCTGCCTGTGCAGTCGACGCAATCCTTCCAGCACGTCCCGTACCTTGGGCTCAAACGCCTTCACCGTTCCGAAATGAGTGCGGTAGTGAAAGTTGAACGCCTGGTGGGCAACCTGCTTGGCTTCCTGATCGTCACCAAACAGCACCTCGAAAATATCCGTTCGGGAGATCTTCCGGTCCGCCTTTACCTTCGGATGCAGGCGCGCGAACTCACGCACGTAGGCCACCAACCGAGCGTCTTCCGGAGTTTTACTGTCCTCCGGGGAGACCATACGATCCATCAGGTCCAGCTTGTGGAAATCCGGCAGCATGTCATCGACGGCGTGGTACATGGCATCCAGGGTATCCACCAGGGTGGCATGCCAGTCGAACAGCACCACCGACGGCCGGATGAGTTTGACCACCGCCGGATGCCAGTCGGCCTCCACCCGGGGCTCCGGCCGCGCAGGTGGTGGAAATGGCCTTGGTCGCACCTCTGCCGGCGACTGGCGGAAGGCCTCGGGATGACTGCGTTCCAGCAGGGCAAGCAAGTCCAGCAGATCCTCGAAACTGTCGAGAATGGCTGACGGTGCATCACGGAAGGAGAACCAGCTGTCGATGCGCTGTGGCTCCCAACAGGCGCCGTTGTAAAACACCCCGGCGACTCCGGCACGGTTGGCGGTCAGCATGTCGACGTAGCTGTCACCAACATACCAGGCGCGTCCGTCTGCCGGCAGCCCCAGCTTTTCCAGGGTCTTGAGAATCACTTCCGGGTCGGGCTTGTACTCGGTGACGTCGTCGGCGCACACGGTGGCATCGAACAGATGCTGCCAGCGGCCCTCGTCCACGCTCACCAGTTCCTTGTCGAGAAACTCCCGGTTCCGGTTGGTGGAAACCGCCAGTTTGATGCCCATGGACTTGAGCGCCGACAGGTACTCGTAGGCCCCCGGCTGGAACGGTTTCACCTTGCCGAAATAACGACGATAGGCCTCATTGTAGGCTTTGTGGGCGATCAGCTTGGCGTCGCGGTCTTCGCCGAAGATAGCGTTGAAAATATCGGTTCGGGAGACCCGGCGTTCGGCCAGAATCCGTGGGTGCAGGCGGCGGAAGATGCGGATATAGCGTACCAACCGGGCATCGTCCGGGGTCCGGCATTTCGCCTCGGGCAGCAGCCGCTCCACCAGGTTCAGGTCTTCCAGTTGCGGCAGCATGTCCTCCATGGCGCTGAACATGGCATCGTGGGTGTCTACCAACGTGCCGTGCCAGTCAAAGATCAATACCGAAGGTGCCGCGATGGAATCGCTGAATCGGGCCATACACTCTCTCCGTCAGGAAACTGTCTGAACCGACCTTGAAATCCGTCCCCATGACGGTAAGACTCGGAGTCTGACAAAAAAGATAACCCGTGCCAGGGAAACTTGCACACTACTCGCTCACTAAGAGTGCGATCTATGTCTGCCGCCGGCTATTTACTGCCCTACGATTTTTCGCCACTGACCGTGTTCAGCTTCGCGGCCGTGCTGGGCCTGTATGGTATAGCCCTGCTCCGGATGCCGGCAGCGGATCGTCCCGGCCCGATTCGCATTGTCACCTTCGTGCTCGGAGTGATGCTCTGTTACGCGGTGATGCAGACCCGGTTCGATTACTATTCCCAGTACATGTTCTTCGTGCACCGGGGCCAGCACCTCATTCTTCACCACCTGGGGCCCATCCTGATTGCCTTGTCCAATCCCCTGCCCATTGCCCGCTACTGGTATGGCTTCGCCGGTCCCGGCAGCCGCCGCCTGCTTGCACCACTGGGCTGGCTGTACCGGCTGCTGCAACAACCGGCCATTGCTGCGTTTCTGTTTGTCGGCCTGATTTTTTTCTGGCTCTGGCCGCCGATCCATTTCGACGCCATGCTCAGCCGGCAACTGTACTGGCTGATGAACTGGAGCATGCTGCTCGATGGCCTGCTGTTCTGGTGGCTGATTCTGGATTCGCGTTCACCGGCGTTCAGTAATGCGCTTGGCTATGGCAAACGCATTCTGTTGCTGGCGCTGGTGGCGATACCGCAGATGATTTTAGGGGCGTGGATCGTGTTCTCCCGGGGTATGGTGTACGACGTGTACGAGGTCTGTGGCCGGGCCTGGCCCATGCCGCCGGAAACCGACCAACTGCTGGGCGGACTGCTGACCTGGATTCCGCCAGCGATGATGAGCATCGTCGGTATCCTGATCATTCTGCGCCGGGCCATGCATGAGGACGGAGGCCACTCCAGTCGCCAATCTCGCCAACCGATAACAGAAGGATCAGCCCCATGATGCCACTGCGTCTACCCCTGGCCCGGCTCCGCCCTGCCGCCCTGTTCGTGCTGGTGTGGTCGCTCTCGCTGATTCTGACCGGCTGCCTGGGCGACGAGGAGAATTGGCACGGCAAGGACATCAGCGGGCTGATGCCGGAGCTGGAGTTCACCCTGACCGGCACCTCCGGCAACCCGGTGACCGAAACCGACTCGGCGGGCCAGATCCGCCTGGTTTATTTTGGTTTCACCTCCTGCCCGGACGTTTGCCCAGCCACCCTGAGTGGTTTGCGCGCCGCGATAAAGCAAATGCCTGACGATCTGCAGGATGACGTCACCACCCTGTTTGTCAGTGTTGACCCAAACCGGGACACCCCGGAACGCATCGCCAGTTACGTCAACTTCTTCGGCCAGGGCGTGGTGGGACTGACCGGTGAGGAAGGCGCCCTGCGGGCATTCACCAAGCGCTACCGCACCACCTTCGGCTATGACCAACCGGATGCCGAGGGTAATTACCAGGTCTCCCACAGCGCAGCGGTGTACGTGTTCGACGGTGACGGCGATGCCCGCCTGTTACTCAGGCCCGGTCTGACAACCGAGCAGATCACTGAAGACCTGACGGCGCTTGCCGCCGAGCCTGCGCCGTCCTGACAATCGCAGGACAGATCTCCAGCCGCTGCCGGCGCAGCTGGAGTCATGGCCAATGACCACCGTAGTGTGGTTCAAGCGCGACCTTCGCACCCGCGATCATGATCCGCTGGCAGCCGCAAGGGCCCGGTTCAGAAACGACCACTGGCACCCCAAAAACCTGAAGCCGAGGCCGACCAGCTCTCCCTGTTCGACTAACGCCCACGCGCATAAAGCACGTTTATTCCTCATACCTTTGCCGCTCGTGCCGGAGCATCTGTTCCATCATGAGTTGCATCTGGTTCATGCGGTCTTCCATCCCCCGCATACGCTGCTCGACGTTCGGGCTCTCGGAACTGTTGGAACGATTACCGGCACCAGGCTGGCTGTTCATCATGCCCTGTCTCTGGTCATCGTTCATCATGCCGCGGCCGCCGCCCATCATCCCGGGCCCCATCATGCCCTGATGCATCAAGTCCATTTGCTCTCTCATAGCCTCCCGATGCTCCTCCATTAAACGGGCTCGCTCTTCCTGTGAGCCAACCTCGGGGACTTGTCGCATCATGTTGTCCATTCTCGTCCAGTTCCGATGCATCTGCTCCATCTGCTGCGGGCTCATCATCATGCCGGGACCGTGCCCCGATGATGGCCCTTCACTGCCATGGGCAAAGGCCCAAACCGGAGCCACCGCCAGGAGACCAAAAGCCAAAAACCTTTTAATGAATATCATCAGAAACTCCTCCAGTATCGCTGTTGTAGTCTTTAACCATTAGACGCCATAATACTGAATTGGAGCTGAAGTTTTACCCCAGACTGAAGCAGGTTTGATCTGTATCAATTGCGGCCGGTTCGGGCGGCGGCGAGTTGCCCGAGCAAGCACTTCCCTATGCCGTTATTGTCCTGTCCACCCGGGAAAGCTATGGTGAACGTGCAGCGCTCCTGAAAAAGGAGAATCACGCTTTCAAACCACGAAACCTCGACCGGATGTGCTATGAAAATCGGCGACATTTCCAAACGTGCCAACATCCCAGTTGAAACCGTTCGATACTATGAAAAGATTGGCCTGCTTCTGGAGCCCGACCGCACCACCAGCGGCTACCGGTCCTACCGCCAAGCCCACCTCGGTCGTCTTCTGTTCATCAAGCGCTGCCGAAACCTGGATATGGCGCAGAACGAAATTCGCGAATTGATCCTTCTGGCCGAAAACCCAGAGGCGGACTGCAGTGGCGTGGATGCCTTGCTGGCACGACACCTCCACCATGTCCGCGAACGTCGGCGGGAGCTTGCCAGCCTGGAACAAACCCTGGAAAAGCTCCAACAAGCCTGCACGGAAGGCCGGACAGTCCAGGAATGCGGCATTCTTGACGGCCTTTCGACCGAGTTTGACGCCCTCGAAACCTCCAACAAACCTAACCACGTGCCTGGCACCCACGGTCAGGGCCATAGCTGAGTGCGGGTTCCTCAGCAATTTCCATTGACTCTGTAGCAACTACAGGGTTTTAACTGGATCAAAATTTCATCAGGAGGTTTTCACCATGGCGTGTAGCTGCCCTGCGCCCGAATCCAGCTCCCCCGCACCCGGCTTCCGCCGGGCCCTGTGGATTGCGCTCTGGATTAACCTGGCCATGTTTTTGGTTGAGGGCTGGGCCAGTTTCCAATCCGGCTCGGTATCGCTGATGGCCGACGCCATCGACTTCTTTGGCGACAGCGCCAACTACGTGCTGTCGCTAAGCGTATTGTCCATGGGGCTGGCCTGGCGCGGGCGGGCGGCCATGATCAAGGGCCTGACCATGGCGGCGTTCGGCTTGGTGGTTTGGCTGCGCGCCATTTGGGTCGCCCAGAGCGGACTGACGCCGGAACCCCTGACCATGGGCGCAGTCGGTTTTCTTGCCCTGATCGCCAACGTGGCCGTAGCTCTGATGTTGTTCCGGTTTCGGAGCGGTGATTCAGATATGCGTTCGGTCTGGCTGTGCAGCCGCAACGACGCCATCGGTAATGTCGCGGTGATGGTCGCCGCCCTGGGTGTGTTCGGCACGGGCACCGCATGGCCGGACCTGGCGGTGGCCGGCATCATGGGCACCCTGGCGATGACGTCGGGCATCAGCGTGGTGCGTCACGCTCGCAGCGACATCGCCAACGCTCGCAGCGCCAGCCCTCAACCGGCACCCGCGGGCACCGGCAGCCATTAAAACGCCAGCGAAATCATCACCGGGATAAAGGCGAGCGCGAACAGGGTGGTGAGCAACACGGTGCCCGCCGCCTGCCTGGGCGAGGTTTCAAGCATGGTGGCAATGACCACGGTGTTGGCCGCAATCGGGGTAACGGAAATCAGGAATATCGCCTGGTGCACTGCCGGCTGATAGATGCCCAGCAGGTTGGCATCCAACCACCAGAACAGCACCGCCACCGCGGGCCAGACGACAAACTTGCCGAAGAACGCCAGCCCGGTGAAACGGATATTGCCCGCCAGGCCCCGGAAACTGGTGATGCTCATGCCGATAATCATCATCCCCAGAATGCTGTAGGCGCCCCGTAGATTATCGAACAGCGGCTGGAACAGGTCCGGGATACGGATACCGGACAGGTTCAGCAGCACAGCCGCCAGGAAGGCGTACACCGACGGCAACTTCACCACCCGCAATAAGGCCGATTTCAAGTCATGCCGGCCACGGGCCGCCAGGTAAAAGCCCACGGAGTTTTCAAACATGGTGGTGCCTAGCATGCACACGATGTAGAGCCCGAGGCCCTCCTCGCCAAACAGCAGCAATGCCACCGGCACCCCGAAATAGCCGGTGTTGCCCGATCCAACGCATAAAGGTATGAGGCTGGCGCTGCCATCGGTGATCACCCGCTTCGCCAGTTTCAACTGCAAAACACCGAGCACACAGGACATGGTGAAGATCAGGAACGGCAGGAAAATGACTTCTGGGGACAGCGGTGCCGCCATCACCCCGGAAAACACCACCGATGGCGTGACGATGTACAGCATGATGCCGGCGATGTGTTTGCCGCTGGCCTCCAGGTAGCGCCCCGCCAACCAGCCGAGTGCGACCGTCACATAAAGGGGAATAAGCTTGAAAAACAACGCCAGCGCAGCAGCCATGAACGCTCCGGACAGGAACTATTTATAGGACCAGGTTATAGGACCAAGTTGAAAGACCAAGTTGTAGGGCCAAGCCGGCAAGTGTAACCAGAAATGCATCAGCAATAAAAAAGGGCAACAAGGAAAACCCTGCTGCCCAACAATGCTTAACGCTCAACACTTTCAGTGATTTCGAAGCGGGCGGAGAAACTGCCGGCTCCTTCGAAGTGTTTATATCTACGAAAGTCCTGAAACTATCGGATCAGCCTGGATGCAGATTTTTTGGTTGTGCCATTCAATCTCTCTTGCAATGATCACAAAATGTTCACCTGGAAAGTTTGCGTACACCTGTACGCTCAAGTATTTTAACGCCATGTCGACCAACGGATTTTTTACCATGACCTCCGAGGAATCCTCGAAAGAACGCACCACAGACTTTGCCACCGAGGCCCCCGAAGCCACCGTGCACCAGCGCGTTGAAGAATGGCTGAACAGTGCCACCCATGGCCTGGGCGCGATCCTGAGCGTGATCGGCACTGTGGCCCTGATTGTCGGCGCCAGCCAGCTCGGCGACGTCTGGAAACTGGTCAGTTTCGCTATATTTGGCGCCTCCCTCATACTCCTTTACGTGGCATCGGCGCTGTACCACGGCGCCCGCCATCCGAAACTGAAAAGCGCCTTCAAAACCCTGGATCATTGCGCCATTTTCCTGCTGATTGCCGGCACCTACACGCCGTTTTTGCTGGTGAACATGCGGGGCACCGTCGGCTGGACGCTGTTTGCGGTGATTTGGTCACTGGCGCTGACCGGCGTGGTTCTCAAGGTGATTTTCAAGAATCGCTTCAAACTGGCTCGCGTCGGGATCTATATCGCCATGGGCTGGCTGATCACGTTCGCCTCGTCAGACCTGGTCGCCAATCTGAGCGAAACCGCACTGAATCTCACCATTGCCGGTGGCCTGGCCTACACTGTCGGCGTGGTGTTTTATCTGGCCGACCGCATCCCCTACATGCATGCCATTTGGCACCTGTTCGTGATCGGTGGCAGCGCCTGCCATTTCAGCGCGATATACTTTGGCGTTCTACCTCACGTGACCTGATGGGTGATGAATACAAGATGGCGAAGTGGTTGGTAGAATCGGAACCCTCTGAATGCGGCATCGAAGATTTTGTACTGTCTGCCGGTCAGTCGATCCCGTGGGACGGGGTGCGTAACTACCAGGCCAGGAACTTCCTGGCCCAGATGAGTGAGGGTGACGACGTCTTTCTGTACCACTCCAGCTGTGCCCAGATTGGCATTGCAGGCGTTGTCACCGTGGTGCGCGGCGCCTACCCCGACCCCACTCAGTTTCAGCCGGATTCCCCCTATTACGACCCCAAGAGCACACTCGAGAAACCCCGCTGGCAAGCCGTGAACCTGGCCCTGGTGCGCAAACTGCCGCGCCTGATCCCCCTACAGGAAATCAAGACCTTACCCGGGCTGGAGGAGCTGCCCCTGCTACGCAAGGGCAGCCGCCTCTCGGTGATGCCAGTGAGCGAGGAAGAGTGGCAGATTATCCGGGGCCATGCCGGCTAATTCTGGCTAACCGCCACCGGTTCCTCATCCCGCTCATCATGAGGAATCGGATCCGGGCTTCTATCCCAACCTACCAGCGCAATGGTTGCCAGCACGCCAATCAACAGGCCGATCCAGGGCTCGAAGAACGCCAGCGCCGCCCCAATCAGCACCACCGTGCCCCGTGAGGCATTGTCTCGTGGAATCGCCATGGCGATGTACGCGCAGGCAAAGCCGGTTAACACCAGCGTCAGTGATAAAGCCACGCCCAGCAAGGGCTTGAGCCCGGTTAGCAGCGGCAGCAGGAAGAAAATAAAGGGCAAGCCCATCAGGTAGTAAGAAGCCAGCCCACTGTGCAAGCTACCCATCGCCTTCGGCCCCTGTTTCCAGCGCTGCACCACAATCACGTGCACACCGGTCCAGACTGCGCCCTGAGTGGGAAAGAACGGCGCCACTATAGCCATAATGGCGTTGCGGATTGCCAGCGAAAAATGCGAACGGTTCAGGTTGATATCAACGTGTTCGTCCTTGCGCGCATGCAGGCCGTCCCGCAATACCTCATTGCCGGTAACCAGGTCACCAAACAGGATAATGTAAGCAATCAGCGCCAGCGGGACACTCTGGATAATCATCTCCTGAGACGGCCAGCCAATCATTAGCGGTGATACCTTGGCCAGGGCGTCGCCCAGAGGCGGCACCAGGATTCCCCACTGGATATCGAAGCTGACTTCACCTGCCAGCGGACCAACCACCGCTGCCACCAGAAAGCCGGGCAGCAAACCCAGCGCCCCAAGCATGAAGAAGAAGCGGTTGCGTTCTTTCAGTTTCTGCATCGGCACCGAGAAGGTGAAGATCAGGCAAATGGCGCAGGCGAGCCCGGTGGCAATCGGCTGTTCCAGTAGAAAGCGCTCGGCATCGTCGACAAATACCCGCTTGAGCGCCGCAATGGCGGCGCCAAGGATAATACCTGCCTTGAGGGTGTCCGGTAGCCAGACCACAAATCGCCGGCCCAATCCAGTGATCCCCAGAAACAAAACCAGCCCTGCGAACACAAGGCTCAGCGCAGTCATCGCCTGGAACCGGCTGACCGGGTCTTCGTAGCCGCCAATGACGAAAGCAAGAATCAACGGTAACGCAGGTGTTATCCAGCCGCCGGCGTAGGGTTCGCCAAAGACAATCACCGCTGATGCAATCAATGAGGCATGAATCATCGACAGCGCCACCGCTTCCTCAAAGCTCAGGCCGAAGAATGCAGTCATGACCGGGATCAGCGCCATACCGGTGGCGGCAGAGACAAACAGCCCCTGCAAGAATTCAGGCCAGCACAGGCGCGTGTGATAAAAAGGCAGGCGAAAGGTGAACGGCCCCCAGCGCCAGCCGGGCAACTCAGGTCTCTCTGACATGGGAATTAACTCGCTTATGGTTTTTTTGTTTGTGCTTTGAGTATGGAAAGCGTTTCCATATTCCGCGAATCAATATTCCTGATCCTGCTGAATAAGCGAGGTTTATTGCCTTTGAGAAATTGATTTCCGCCGGACCTGACGGGAATTCAGGCTATCCAATCCCGCCGCCGCCCTTTAAAATTTCGCCCTTTCGTGAATTATCTGGAGCTGATGCCTGCCATGTCATCCGAATTAAGCCCGTCCTCAGCGTCCGAGCAACTGCGCCGGATTGAGTCCAGCAAGCTATTTCAGGGCATTGTCATTGCCATCATCATCCTGTCGGCGCTGACCATCGGGGCCAAGACCTACGACCTGCCGCCGCTGGTGGAACAAGGGCTGACCGGGATGGACAACGCCATCACCGCGTTCTTCCTGATCGAAATTCTGTTCCGCTTTGCCGCCTGTCCGACCAAGCGCCGTTTCCTAATGGACGGCTGGAACCTGTTCGACACCATCGTGGTTATCGGCAGCCTGATCCCGTTAGACAATTCCGACGCGGTTCTGCTGGGCCGATTGCTGCGGGTATTCCGGGTGCTGCGCCTGGTGTCGGTGGTGCCGGAGCTGCGTTTCCTGATCAATTCGCTGCTGAAGGCAATTCCGCGCATGGGCTACATCGCCCTGCTGATGTTCATCATCTTCTACATCTACGCGGCCATGGGCGCCATCTTCTTCGCCAGCGTCGACCCTGATCTCTGGGGCGATGTTGCCATCGCCATGCTGACACTGTTCCGGGTTGCCACCTTTGAGGACTGGACCGACATCATGTATGCCACCATGGAGCCCTACCCGCTCAGTTGGCTGTACTATCTGACGTTCATCTTCCTGACGGCCTTCGTGTTCCTGAACATGATGATCGGTGCGATTCTGGAGGTGATGAGCGAGGAACAGAATGCCCAAGAGGCCCAGAAGGCACACGCTGAGCGGGACGAGATCGTTAAGCAGCTCCATAACGTCCAGCATAAGCTGGACGAACTGACAGCAAAACTGGAGCGGTAGACGGTCGCGGGATACACCGCGACCTCGGGTAGCGGCCCCTCTTAATGACTGTGGCCATCCGCGTAATGATCATCGGCCTTGGGCTCACTCGCCGCTTTTGGCTCTTTTTCACTGTGATGGCCCGAGGCCTCAGACTGGCTGGCACTATCCTGCCCAGACATGGCGTGGTGGCCTGGCGCACCGTGTGAGGATTCGCCCTGCGATGACTCGCCCATCATCATCATGCCATCCATGTTGCCGTGGTCATGATCATGGCCGTCGTCCGCCTTTGCCTGGACACCGGGTTCAGGCTGAACCAATCGTGTGTATTCCGCCTCTGAGAGACTGGGTAAGCGCTGGATAAATGCCGTGATTTCCCAGAGGTCCTTATCATCATGAGTGACACCCCACGCGGGCATACCCGTCATCTTTATACCGTTTTTGATGATCCAGAACTGCTCTCC